>Ga0209598_10001887_pt1 | contig 16813 bp, 12 predicted proteins | sample M_140807_EF_Meta_FD_187317 | JGI IMG/M metagenome (GOLD analysis project Ga0209598, IMG submission 187317) | Freshwater microbial communities from Lake Montjoie, Canada to study carbon cycling - M_140807_EF_MetaG (SPAdes) (version 2) | ecosystem: Environmental > Aquatic > Freshwater > Lake... | reverse complement strand
GTGATTCAATTGACCACCAATAATGATGGTAAGATCGCCGCGATTGTTCTGGCTGATAGCTTTATGTCGGTCATGGTCAGTGATGGCGTGAACGTTTCTGAACTCCAATTTGATGATAAAAGCGCCAAGCTTAGCTATGGTCAAGGCGCGACTGGAAGTTCTGTCGAGTTAAAATCGGATTCAATTACGTTGAAATCAGGAACCGCCACCCTGACTATTGGCAGCTCTGGTATCGTTGCGAAATTCAATTCGTCCTCTATTGATATGTCAGCTACCGGAATCAAATTGGAAGGCGGTCCGACTGTCTCGCTTGAGTTGGCCGCAGCCAACGGCGTTCAGATTAAGGTGGCGGAGAACGCTTTGAATATTACCCCCGCGAGCGCGGAAATTAAGGCGGCCATCATCCAGACATCCGCTGATGGAATTAGTAGCACCAAAGGACCCATCGCCGGTACCAAGGCGGACGGCGTTCTGCAGCAGAGTGGTTCTATTGTCATGATCGGTCAGTAAACGAGGGGCGAGTGATGTCATCGTTTGAGCCACTTGAATTTGAGTTTTCAGAATTATTTGATGTGCTTGCGGAAGTGCGAGGTTCTTTGGCGCGTCTGGGATCCGGCTTGCCTGATCCGCAACATCAGAAAATTGTTCAAACTTTGATCGATGAGATTAAATTCAATGAACAGGCGATTCATTCTGAAACCATACCTGTTTTCAAGGAAATGCAGGAGATGCACAAGGAAAATCATCGCGCTATTGAGCAGGCGGAGGCGGATTTCGCGGCATTGGATGACGAGCGAGAAAAATTGATTCGGAAAATCAACGACACGATCAAAAATCTTGAGACTAATCCGCAGGCGGTTACCATTGATAACTGCGCGAATCCAGTCATTTCTCCACCTTCTGTTCTTGAATTTAGTAATCCATCAGAATTGGTGGCATGGGTTCTTGCCGCCACAGCTAATAAAGGCGATGTGGCATCAAGTAATAAACAACCTGATTTTCCAAAGACTACCGGGCATATTTGGCAAAACTGGAATCTTGATTCGTTTAGCAAGAGGGGCGGCCAATAGGCTCTTTTAAATTTTTTTATATTGTATGAGGGTGGTGTGTCATGGGATCGGATTCCAGGGTTAATTTTCAGGGCTATCCGATTGTGATCGCGGGTGATCGCCTCAAGGTTGGTGATCAAGCGCCTGAATTCAACGGTTTGGTTGGATTAAAAGTTATCACTTTGGCTGACACCCCACCTAAACCTCGTTTATTCAATGTGGTTCCATCACTCGACACATCCATATGCGGTAGCCAAACGATCCAGTTTTCTACCGCACTCTCGATTTTCGGTAATCGGGTTGCGGCATATACATTCAGTGTCGATCTTCCGTTTGCGCAAAATCGTTTTTTTCAAGCGGCATGTATCAGCGACATGATTCCAGTTTCCGATTGTTACGATTATAGTTTCGGGGTTGGCTACGGCGTTTTGGTGACTGGCCTGCCATTGCGATTGCTCACGAGAGCTGTTTTTGTTTTGGATTCAATTGGTGTGGTACGATATGTTGAATATGTCCCTGAAATTACCGATCGGCCCGACTGCGACAAAGCCATTGCTGTTTTGAATTCTATTGTGTGATCACTAATATTTTATATTAAACCATTAGGGCCGCAGATGACAAAAGCAAATGAAGATGGTGGTTTTGTTAGAAATGATCGAATTTTAGTTCCTCGCCTCCCTATTGGTTATGTCTGGGAATCCGTATTGGCCGCTGGCGCGATGGGAGTTGTTCACCGAGTTTTGCACGTGGCATTGAACCGATCGGTGGCTTTCAAGATTATCACTGCCGCCCCAAGGAACATCAGCGAATACCGTGAAAGATTCCATTCTGAAGCCAGGGCTCTCGGTAAAATTGATCATCCTGGAATCGTGCAGGTTTTTGACTACGGTGATTTAGATGAAATCCCCTTTTAGGTGATGGAATTTTGCCAAGGTGGCAATCTTGGTGATCTGATGGTTCGGCGTCAAGTGGCTCCCATGCATGCTGCGGCGTTGGTAGCCCGTTTGGCTGAGGCAATCCATCACGCACACAATGCTGGAATTGTACATCGCGACCTTAAGCCTGCGAATATCTTAATCAAACACCCCGTTCAATGTATTGACGACTTGCGACCGGAAGATTTGCGCATAGCTGACTTTGGTTTGGCCAAGCACATATGGGATTCTGAATGGGGTATCACGCGTTCTGGACAGGTGGTTGGCACTGCGCTGTATATGGCTCCTGAACAGATTCGTTCTGCTGACAAAGCTGGTCCTGGTGCTGATATCTATGCACTGGGTACAATTCTTTACGAAATTATTGCTGGTCGTGTTCCGTTTCAGGCACCTACATTTCTTGCCGTGATCCGTCTGCTTGAATTTAACGATGCTCCGCCTCTTCGGTCAATGGCTCCAAGCTGTCCTACCGATCTAGAAACGATTTGTCATAAATGTTTGGCAAAAAAAACAGCAGATCGTTATTCCAGCGCCATGGAACTGGAACAGGATCTTCGCCGCTTTATTGCTGGGGAACCAATCAAAGCGCGTAGGCCCAATTGGACCGAGTTATTCATGCGTTGGGTTGTTCGGCATCCTTTGTTGACTGGCCTTCTTCTGATGGCTGTTTTTTCCCCAGTTGCCAGCGTTTTGTATATTCAGTGGTTGGCCAGTCAGTTGGTTAGACATACTGCTGTTGAAGCGGTTATGCAGCAGGCAGATCTGCTTTTACAGGCTAATGACGAATATAGCGATATTGTTAAGAAGGTTCGAGATTCAGGGTATGGAGTTACCCATGATCCATTTCCCGAACGTGGCATGGTTCCACTCAGTATTCCTGCAACTTTTGTTCACGACATTGGAGCAAGGTTGGAAAAGTCTTTGATATCGGGTATCAGGGTGCGTCTTTACAGTAACTATCCATTTCCGTGGAGAGTCGCAGAGGGGGGGCCACGTGATGAGTATGAGAGAGAAGCCTTGAGTTTCCTTGAGCAAAATCCAGATCATAAATACATTCGTTTTGATGAAAAAGACGGAAAGCGAATTCTTCGTTATTCAATTGCCCGAGTTCTTAAGAATAGTTGTGTTGATTGTCATAATAGCCGTGCCGATTCTCCTAAAAAGGATTGGAAAGAAGGTGATGTGCGCGGCGTTTTGGAGCTTACACGACCTCTTCATCATGACGAGGAAGCGGTGCGAGGCACCATTAGGGGACCCATGATTGGTGTTACTGTTATCAGCGGCTTTTTGATCGTTGGCGCTTTGAGTGCTTTGGCGTTGCAATTGTCTGGACGTCAACCAATCAGTAGTAATCCGCGAAATAATCCAATCCATTGATCTATTAACAAGTAGCCAGTGCTTGAAATTTAGGTGTTTTCTTTGCCCCACTTTTCCCAAATATTGCTGGAAATTTCAGATTTCCCTTTGTTTTTGATCGCCGTATGTCTTAATCCAGGATGCGGCGGAATTGCTCCTGATCGCCATAAATTCAGCCCTTCGGTGATATCCAGACCGATATTGATGAAATGCAGGTGGCATGCGCGTGGTGATTCCGAACCCCATAGGCTTGCAGCTGTAATGATGGATTGCGCTGTGAGTCGGTGCGCCAGTGTCGGATTGCTGTTCACGGGATGGTCTTTACTTGGCGACAGATTGTCGGCAGTAAGCGAAACGGCTGAGGTCAGCAGTCCAATCGAACTAGCTTGAGTTGTTTCTCCGCGGGGAGCAATAGATTCCCGTTTACTATCTCCAGGTTCTAGAACCCATTGAGTAACCTTGGAAAGTGTTTCTGTATCGTGTTGAGTGCCCTTACCAACTTTAAGTAATTGAGATTGGCACAGGACAGCCCACCAGATCGCTTCACGTGTGGATAACCATCCGGCAATTAACTGAATGCTTAGTTTTGGGTTGGTGATGTTCAGCATGCTTACAGCTTGCACGCTGTTGAGACCTGTAACGGTGGCGGGAATTGATTCTTTAGATATTACCCGTTCCAGCGGTGTGTTTGCTGGGCAGAAAGGTTCGTGGCGTGGCAGTAGTGGCATGTTGGAAATCCTTATGTTGTAGCCAATAATATTTCTTTCTAGTAACTATTGTCTTGGTTCAAAGGCTTGTAGTCAGTTAGGTAAATTTTGGTTATTTTAACGTTCATTCAACGTTCGACTGCATCGATGCTTGTGTGAAGAGAGATTTTTTTCTTAAATTGACATCGATTAGTTTTTGTTAGATTCTTCAGTGTTGGCCTTTTGGTTGACATGCGTTGATAATTGGTGCTTGCTTGTTTGTGTTTTTATTAATATTAAAGATGTTGGATTCTTGTTGAATTAAACGCATCAGTGCTTAGCACTTTTGGGCCCTATATTCTGATTAGGTCAGTCTCGGTCGGTGGGCCGTTGGTAGCTATTGCTATTTGCATGAAATTTGGACATGTTTGGCTGTGGTTTTTGACGGTCGATTTTTTCTTTTCATGGTTATTTTTACTGTTGCAATGTTTTGGAGTGTTGGCACTATGTTTGAAACCTATGCAGCAGCCGTTTTACTTATCGGCTTGGGTTTCATTGCTTTTGGAATGTTCTGGCTTTTCCTGTTAACGATCAGATTTAGGCTTGTTTGGAGTAAGGCCAAGCTGCCACTTAGTCTTCTCGCGATTGGCGCAACTACAGCCATTGGGACAGTTACTGCCAACAGATTGATAGTTGCCACTATTGGCCTTGGTCCCCTTGAAACTATGGTTGGGAACGAACGTCACATTACTCTGACTGGATGGGACCGTAGCGATTATTCCATACTTAGAAATGCGAATGACGCTACTGTGTTGCAGATGGCCAATATGGATGTAACCGATGAAGCTTTATATCACCTGATCGGCATGAAAAAATTGAAGGAGCTGGATCTCAATGATTCTCAGATAACCGACGCTGGCCTCGAGGTTTTGGCGCAGTTGCCTGCTCTGGAAATAGTTCGCATTCGGGGCACCATGGTTACTGATAAGGGTTTTGGGACGTGGTTGGCTGCCAAAGAATCCCTTATACAAATTGATGCGCGTGGAACCGCTATTTCATCCAAATCTTTGCGAGATTGGAAAGCGCTCGACAAGGAACGACGTCAATTTTTGAAATGATCCCTTATATTTCAAGACAGAGGTTGCCATGATATTGGTTCTTCACGAAGACGCTTTCGGCGATTCTCGCAATGCTCAGTTTCTAGCTAAGGCTGCCGAACTTGCATATTTGCCTTCAGAGGAAGGCAAAGCTGCTTATTTGGCAGAGTTGGGGCTGGTTGCTGATCTGATCAGCGTTGATAACACCCAGGCTTGGGTTGGATCGGACCAGAACAATATTGTTGTGGCATTTCGTGGGACTGAGTCTCCAGACAAAATTGAGGGATTGAAAGACTGGTTGCTGACCAATGCCATGAATCTATTGGTGTTGCCACAAGGCAGACTGGGCACGGACCTTGCGGCAGCAGGCGTTGGCGCGCGATTTCATCAGGGATTTGCAGACGCCATTGGGATTGTCTGGGATGATGTCTATTCAATGGTGAATAGCGCGATGGGGGAATCTGAGCGGCCGCTTTGGATTACAGGCCACAGTCTGGGAGGAGCCTTAGCTTTGTTCGCTGGATGGTTATGTATTCGTAAAATGGTCAATGTGCATCAGATCTATACGTTTGGCGCCCCGATGATTGGTAATCAGGAAGCAGTGACCGCATTCAACCGCGAGTTTAAGGGTAAGCTATTTCGCTATGTGAACATGAATGATCCTGTACCACGCTTGCCCATGTATAGTCTTGTCGCCAATGAATTTGCACATTGTGCCGAGGAACGCATTCTGGGGGCTCAAGAATCGGGAGGTGGAGAGTCTCAAGTTGAGTGGTCAGTAGCTCAAGGAATGGTTGACAGGGTAATAAATGCGACGCTTTTGGAAACTATTTGGAATTCTGTTCAGGGCAGAGTGGCTGCTCACGGAATGGACCATTACCGGAAACTGTTGGGATAATTCCAAGACTTTGCTTTGCGACTTTGATTTTGTTGATTCGTCACGATAGCTGCGAGTGAATGTGATATTAATTTTGTTTGCATATGATGCTGGTATGATTGATTTGGAGTGGTGAAACAAACGACATCAAGATTTGAGGTTTACAATGAAATGTTCGCGATCTGGCGGTTGGTTGGCGGTGTTGGCATTGGCCATTATCATAGGCTTGATTTGGCGATCTACTGGGATTTTTGCAGAACAACCTGAAAAAAATGTTGTTCCTATTGCTGGCGAAATGGAAATTCGAAAAACATTAGAACAATTTGTTGCTGCTTTTAACTCCAACGATGCCAAGGCTATGGTGCAAACGATGACTCTTGCTGTGGAGTACATTGACGAATCGAGCCAGAGGGTGGCTGGTTCTAAAGCCATAACTGATTTTATGGAGACATTCTTTAAAGGGAATAACGGCGCGAAACTTCAGATCACTCCTGAAGGTGCTCGTTTTGTGGCGCCAATGGTTGCTTTGGAGGATGCGGAGTCCGTGATTACGATTGCCGATAAAGGCAAGCAAACGTCTAGGCGAATCAGTCTGGTGTATGCGCTGGATGGGAATAACTGGAAGATTGCGAGTATTCGGGAGTATCCAGAAGCAGTTGATGCGACTGGGCCATCGAATCGACTTGTTGAATTGGCCTGGTTGGAAGGCACTTGGGTGGACGAAAGCGCTGATGCAATTGTGGAAACGCGTTTTGCGGTGGCAAAGGATGGTTCCCACGTTACGCGCGATTTTGTTGTGCGTCAGTTAGGGGAGGAAACGCTGCGTGGTACCCAGAGGATTGCCGTGGATCCGCAAACGGGTGCTATCAAAGCATGGACATTCGACTCGCTTGGTGGTCACGGTGAATCCGCATGGACACGAAATGGCGATTCTTGGCTGATCAGGGGCAGGGGAGTGACTGGAGACGGGAAGGAAGCATCAGCAACGTACATTATGAAGCCGCTGGGCAAGGATCGGATTGAATTTCAGGCTGTTCACAAGGTTGTTGGGGATCAAGTTGAGCCAGATTCAAAAACAATATTGGTCCGCAAAGTGGTGCCATCCAAGCCCTGACCTAATTTATTAAAATCTTATAATTGGTGACACCATGACACGCACTGTGATTCTTTATTGGATGGTTTCGGTTGTTCTTGTGTTGGGGCATCAGGTGGTTCATGGGCAGCCCAGACCGGGTGCTGCCCGCCCTGCTGCTCCTACACCCCGGCCCGCCACGCCATCGATGTCTCGACCCGCAGTTGCCAATCCTGCTCCTGCGGCGCGTCCTCAAGGTCAGGCCGTTGGAAACCGGCCTGCTGTGGCTAATCCTGCCCCAACACCAAGACCCCTCCCGCCGCGCCCAGTAAGCCCTCAAGTGCCCGTGACACGGCCCAATCCACCTCAAGGCATTCCCAACAGGCCGGCAACATTGCCGGGAATGGGTGCCATGGCGAAGCCTAGTCCGGCGCCCGTTACCCCTCCGGGGAACAATGCACCAATGAACCGTCCAGCGCCGCGGCCAACAATACCTGTCGACCGTCCGATACCAAACCCTTCCTTGCCTGGGCCAGGCTCTGGCATGAATAGGCCGGGAAGTGTGGTAACGACTCCGGGCGCTATCAATCGCCCAACAACAAAACCGATTGGTGTGGCTCCAACGTTGCCGGGTGGCAATAGACCGGGGGTGAATCTTCCCGGTGGGCCCAATTTGCCAGGGGCGGGAGGAGTTGGCGGAAACCGTCCGGGGCAGAATCTGCCGGGTGGAATTGGAGGCAACCGTCCTGGAATTAGTAATCCAGGTGGGGAACGTCCACCCATTGTTTGGCCGGGCCGGCCAGGGCTTGGAGGTGATCGTCCGGGTATCAACATCAGTGGCGGCGACAGGCCAACTGTCAACTGGAAACCCGGCGTCAATTCCAATGGCAGCATTAATACCGTTATTAACAACAGACCAATGAACAATAATGTTGTCAATCAAACAAATGTGAACAATTTTAATTCGACCCATGTCAATGTCAATAACTTTGGTGGTAATACGGTTGTTAACAATCGGCCAGGCTATGGAAATTGGGGTGGCAACGGGTTTGGCAACTACGGTTACAACCCATATATTGGGGACGCCGCTGCTGGATACGGCTCGGCTTGGGCCAACAATTACGCAAACTGGAATCGAGGTTATCACCATTGGTACAATGGTTGTTATCAGGGTGGCGGTTACAATAATTGGGGGTTGGGTGTCGCTGGTCTTGGTGTTGGCGTTTGGGGCTTGAACAGCCTCGCGCTTGATTTTGGCTATAGGCCTTATGTCAATCCTTTTTATGCTCCGGTTGTTGTGAACCCTGCTCCAGTCTATCTCAACTATTCGCAGCCGATCATCAATGTCGCTCAGGCTGTTCCAGAAAATGGTGCCGAACCTGCAAAAATTCCAGAAACGGCGACGATGCTGTTCGACTCGGCTACCGTTGCTTTTCGCGCCGGGAATTACAAGGAGGCATTGTCGAATACCGAGCGGGCAATGAGCGAATTCCCCAAGGATGTCGTCATGCACGAATTTCGCGCATTGTGTCTGTTTGCCTTGCGGGATTACAAGCAATCTTCAGCAGCCATGCACGCCCTTTTGGCAAGTGGCCCCGGCTGGGATTGGACAACAGTGAGTTCCCTTTACGCGGATCTCGAAATCTACAAGTCACAGTTGCAGGCACTCGAGAATGATTGCGCTCGCAATCCTGATGATGCTGCGCGGCAATTTCTTGTCGCATACCATCAAATGACCGCTGGCAACGAAGAAGCTGCTCGCGTGTCCATCAGCAAGGCGCGTGCGCTTTTGCCCAAAGATGCTGTAATCGACAACCTTTATCGGATTTTACGAGCTGATCCGGTGAATGAAACAAAAGAAAAAAACGCGGCTCTTGCGACAGAAAAACTAATGCAGAATATCCAATTAGATATTACGGGATCGTGGAAGTCTGATTTAAGCGATGGTGGATCGATTGTTTTGAACATTAGAAAAGACGGTGGGTTTGCTTGGGAAGTGAATGGGAAATCCAGAAAGAAGGATTCGTTTGAAGGCACATTCACATTGGAGGGACCGTTGCTTGTGCTTGAGCGTTCATCGGGGGGCGCGCTGATTGGCAGGATTAAGGCGCTTTCAGAAAACTCTTTTCAGTTCAAAGTGGTGGGTGGTTCAGAGGAAGATAAGGGGCTTGAGTTTCGCAAGTAGTTTTATCGCAATGCTTGATTTTAAAAACGATTTGTATTTAAATTGTGTTGCTGGATAAGTGGAGACTGGGGCGTGGCAACTCACAATTCGGTAGTCAATTTCCTGATAGCATTGAGTTTTGCACTGGTTATTTCAAATCGGGGGAGTGCTGGCGAATACCCGTACATAACCGCTGAACCACAGCGATTTGGCTGGCCTCTAACGGAAGCGGAACGGGAGTTCGTTCTCAAACCTGAGCATGTGCGAAGACCGGGTTCCGAGGTCATGAAATACCAGCCTAAGATGTGGCCAGTTGTCCCTTCAGCCGGTTTCTGGAGTGGAACGAGCTGGCTCGATACCCACTCAAAGCTTGTCGAGCACGTCAAAGCCAATCAAGGGGCAGTCGATTTCTTGCTGGTAGGAGACAGTATCACGCAGCAGTGGGGTAGTCCGCTTGACAATAAATCGATGAATGCCGCATGGATGCAAGAGTTCAAGGGTGCCAAAGTTGTCAATATCGGTATCGGTGGGGACAAGTCGCAGAACGTTCTTTGGCGTTTGGACCATGGCGGAGTGGATGGGTTGGAACCGAGGTGTATCGTCCTTATGATCGGCAACAACAATATGTTTTTCGTTCCGGAGACTGGAGTTGATGCTGCTGCCAGAGGCGTGAAGGCGTGCGCTGAAAATCTTCGCCGGAAGTTTCCCAAGGTGCCGATTGCAGTCGTCAAGATTCTTCCAGCGCATGAGCCGGGAAATCTATTCTACGAAAATATTAAAAAGACCAATGCCGCCTTGGATTTGCTCCAGTTAGATTCTGCAAAATCGATCAGGGTGCTCGACCTGACTGAAGACATGTTAAACAACGATTGTACGATCAAAGCTGTTCTGTTTACCAAGGATAAGATCCACCTGAGTGAATCTGGCTATGGTTTGTATGCTAAGAAACTCCGCCCAGTGGTGGATGCTTTGCTTGCGGATGTCAAAAAATAGAGCTGAGCAATTTTTCCAAGTCAAGTAAAACCAACTGCTGGAAACTTGGAATGTTGTGTGGGGCCGTTTGATTTTATGCTTCAAAATACTGCTTGCTAAGGGCTTGCTTTCACTGCGTGCATTCGGTTGTTATGAACCGAAAAGGGCGGTGCAGCCCCGGTCGGTTCAAGTTCAGTGGAATCCACTCTTATAAACCTGAGTGGATTCCATATTTGAGAGGCATCGAGCTGTCATTGTTTTGAAATATAGCTACAAAAATCGGCTGGTTCTTGTATCAACGATTGCCAGGAAACGGAGCGTCTCCTTTTTGGGCAAACCAAAGAATCCGGTTGAGTGTGTCCTCATCAGCATGGTCTTCTTTCGTGAAATCCATCGCTACCGATTTCTGTGCCCATTTCAGAGCTGATCCGCGTAGATTATTGATTGCCGGGTTCATTTCATCGAGTGGTATGCGATTGGGTGTAGCAATATATGGTGTGAAATCAGGCTTGCTGTGAAAACAGCCAATCATCGGGGTTGCAGCCAGGTCGATTTGGTTCATGGCGGGTAAACCCAATAGTAGTTCAATAGTCTTAATCATGCCGGTTTGGTTGTAGCAGGTGGAATCAACTCCCTTGCCGCGGGTGAAGGGGCTGATGCATAAGCCAACGGTCCGGTGGCCATCGACATGGTCGAATCCAGCCTGAGGGTCATCTTCTGTGCTTACGATGCACGTTTTTGGCCAAAATCGACTTTTTGAGACGGCTTCAACAATCCGGCCTAGCGCGAGGTCATTATCGGCAACCATGGCTCGAGGCGTTGGGCTTCCTGGTCGAGTGCCTTCGGTGTGGTCGCATGGCAAGAAAACATACACAAGGTTTGGCATGGAACCTGCTTTTTCCCACTGGGCTAATTGTTCCGTGAACAGTTTGGCCCGGTAAACGTCGGGGGCAGTGCAGGGAAACCCGGGAAAGCCCGGATGAGTGAAAGGTTCGAGGGCTTTCACTGTTGGTTTGACCGTTACCTTTACTTTACCGGTTCCCTTGAGTGTATCTTCGTATGAATCCTTCCAAGTGATGCCGGGAGCAAATTTCGATAAACAATATTCACCCATATTAAAAATAGTTTTCTTGCGGGCCAGCGCGTTGTCCCACAAGAACCCGGAGGCTGCATATGCCAGTGGATCATCTCCTTCGTAGGGATAGCTGCGAGTGAAACCACCGAACTGTTTTTCGAGGTAATCGGTGGTATAGGCTTCAGCAACCCACTGATGGCCGTCAGCGGACAGGACTCCAGAGCAATAGAAGTTGTCAAGCAGCACAAATTCCTTGGCTAGCTTGTGGTGGTTAGGCGTGATTTCCTCACCGAAAATACAGAGTTTGGGATCGCCATTGCCCTGCGTAATGTCACCAAAAACCTGATCATAGGTCCTGTTTTCTTTGATGACATAAATGACATGCTCAATGAGGCTCGGCTCGCCATGGCGTTCTGGAAGCGGTTTGGGTGCGATACCTGGCCTTGGTTTTTCCATACCCGCGAGGGCCTTGGCCAATCGGTTGTTGGACAAAACTTGTGTGGTGAAGACTTTTAGCTCGTCAACCTTTGGAAGTGGAATGAGAGAAAGCGATCCCTTGTGGTCGTGTGAATTGCGGCCTTTTTCTGGTTCTCTGCGGGAAGCCAATGAACCGACCCCCTTGACATTGGCGACAATCAATTTGGATTGGCTTGGGGCAATGGCGATAGCTCCTGGGTACCATCCAGTTGGAATAAGCCCAGTGATGGCGCTCGAACGATTGGCGACTGGACCGTGCTCCCCTCCTGACATGTTACCGAGGGCGACAACGGCTATGCAATTGTTGGTTCCGTTGGCGATATAAAGAGTTGAACCGTCGGGAGAGACAGTGACAGCGTTGGAACCGCTGCCAAATGGTAGGCGTGATTCAGGCTTGGCGATGATGGTTTCAACAACGGTTTCTGTGTTTGTGTCGATAACGCTCACGGTGTCGCTGTTAGCGTTGGCCACATAGGCAAACTTGCCGTTTGGTGACAGAGTTATGCCACAAGGGTGAAGGCCGACAGGGATCGATTTTTCCTGCTTCCATATCCCGCCGGATTGCGTAATTACCGAAACTGATCCCGAATTGGCAACCGTGGTAATCGGATCGACATTGACCGGGGTGCCCGACGTTGTGAATGGTGCTTTACCAGTGGGCCGATCTCCTCCCCAGTTGGTAACATAAAGCTTCGAACCAACTAAAAGCGGCATATAGGGGGCTACCCCCACTGGAACAATGGCCTCAGCCTTGCCCGTGGCTGGGTCGATGAGGTGTGCCTCGTTGCCACGGTTTGAACAGACCCAAAGTTTCCCATCAGAAGTCGCGGCCAGCCCAGTGGGATAGGCAGCACCCGCAGATCTACGTGAAGCACCGGTTTCTGGGGCTTTAAGTTCTAATACTTTGTCATGCCATGCCAATTTTCCGTCTATCGCCCACTTGGCAACCCGTATCCCGCTTGCAGTGTCTGAGACGAAGACCTTGTCTCCAATAGTGGCCAAGCCCACAGCGCTCAATCCACCAGATTGTTTTCCCATGCCTCCAAGGGGTAGAACTTGTCGTATTTGGCCGGAGTTGATGTCGATAACGGTGAGATCACGCATGTTTTTGACGACGACAGCTTTACCAGAATCAACCAAAAGCAGGTCGACAGGCCTACCGGGGAACTCAACTTGAACCCCGGCAGGAGTAAGAAGTTGGTTGGTGGGAACCAGCACGCTTCCGTCGGACTGGCGCCCGACCTTAAGGCCTTCTTGGTTATCAGCAGCCAGACAAAATAGCGCCAAGGCGATGATCGATAACTGCAAACAGTTCGATTGGGTTTGCATGACTCAGCCCCTTTGATAATGCTGTTTCATACGCATGTTTAAGCGTAGGTACTCCGAGCCGCAAGAGCCTGAAACGGGTTTCATAGGAACTTCTCGGAGGTATCTCATGGCGGCTTGCCTGAGCACACTATCCGAACGATAATGCCGGAAGCCCACAAATTGACACTAGGGAACCAGAATTATGAACCGCCGCCGATTTGTACAATCGTCCGTTGCCATGGCATCTTCAGGTCCACTTCTTTTGGGTATGCAAAACAAGTCGGAAAGCAGTCCACTTGTGACGGGGCAAGGCGAACACCGCTACGAAGTGGTGCATGACTGGGCCAAACTTCCAGGGCAGTTTACTTGGCAGACTACACACAATGTGGCGGTGGACAGCCAAGGCAATCTTTATGTCATTCATGAGGGGCGCGCCGAACTGAAAGACCATCCTTCCATATTTGTTTTTGACCCGCAGGGGAAATATATCCGTTCGTTTGGAAAGCAGTTCCAGGGTGGCGGGCACGGAATCGAAATCCGCAAGGAAGGCACGGAAGAGTTCCTGTATGTGTGCGCTTACCAGCAATTGAAGACATTTGCCAAGATGTCGCTCAAAGGCGAAACGGTTTGGCAAAAATATGCACCCATGGACTCGAAGGTGTATGCCGCTGGTGAAGATACCAACCCTCAGAAAGTCTGGGGACAGAACCGATTCATGCCCACGAATTTCGCTTGGGTTCCTGGGGGAACCGACTTTCTGTTGGTCGATGGTTACGGCGCATTTGTCGTGCACCGTTATGACAAGGACGGCAACTGGAAGTCAGTTTTTGGCGGTCCGGGAAAAGGTGAAGGGAAATTCAATACGCCGCATGGCCTGTGGGTAGATACCCGTGGTGCGGAACCGCGTATTGTTGTTTGTGACCGCGCCAATCACTCCTTGCAGTTTTTCGATATCAATGGCAAATATCAGAAAACGGTCAAGGGGTTCGGGTTGCCAGCCAATGCTGAAACTTACAAGGGATTGCTCCTTGTGCCTGAATTGCATGCGCGGGTCAGCATTTTAGACGCCAACGACAAGGTCATCGCCCAGTTGGGTGATGATGTCGCGCGTGTAACAGCCAAAGACGGCGGCGGTATCCGTGGCGACAGCAACCGCTGGCAGGCTGGTAAGTTTGTCCACCCACACGACGCCTGCTTTGACGCCGATGGCAACATATTCGTTGCCGAATGGGTGGCCACCGGTCGTATCAGCAAGCTTCGCAAAGTATCGTAATAAAGGTATTGGGCCGCCCGTCAGCGGAGAGCCGGGCGGCCGCTGATATCGAGAATCTGAAAATGATGGATGCCGCCATTGCGGCTGTCTTTGTGTGTCCATACCACTTTTTTGTCCCGCGTTACTTCCAGCAGCTTGATTTCACCAGCCTTGGCATGGTGGCTGGTGATGACGGTGTTGCCGTTGCTGAGGCGTTGCACGCCACAGGCGTCGTTGATGGGTTTGCCCGGCAGATCGTCGTTGGTAACGCGCCATACCTCTTTGGCTGCGGAATCAACTTCAATGACAAGATTTCCAAGAGTGCAACCGATGAGCGTGTTGCCATCTGGCAGGCGGATAGCTGTGAATGGCCAATGAGGTGTTTTGGCTTCCCAGATTATTTTTCCAGTAGCGTCGTATTCGCGAACAACCTTGTCGAGTAGTTGTGGAACCAGATAGTTGCCGTTCGCTAATTTGCGCGTCATGCGGGTTTGAAGATGATGATCCTTGGTTTGAGCCTGAAGAGGCACTTCAACAACAATCTTGCCGGAGTGGTCTACTTCCAAAATGCGCGGTTTCGGTCCAGCTTCGGTGAGAAGGACACGGCCATCGGGCAACGATTGCACAGTATTAACTTCTGATTGTGTTCCCTTGAATGAAAACAGCATTTTTCCTGCTCGGTCGACTTCAGCTACACCGCCACCTGGAAAGGCCTTCGACTTGTTCAGTGCCAGCAGAATATTGCCGTTTTCGAGGACCCAACCGTCGCGTGATCCATGAGGATATGTCCATGTCGTTTTGCCGGAGGCATCGACAATAAACGTTTCTCCTCCCGTTGCTAAAAACTCATGCCCGATTGGGTCAGCGGCAAGAAGGGTGGTGGCCAAGGCGGAGAACGAAAACAACAGCAGCATGATTTGTTCCTTGATTCCTGAATATGGGCCATGGGATTGTCCTATGGCTGTTGGGGTGTTGCAAGGGGCCAGAACCTGAAACCTACGCCAGTATGGGAGCACAGGATTGTTATGAATTTACCAACCAGATGCGCTGCCAATAATGGTGTGGCAACCAAGCGGCTAATGCTTACTTGGCGCTGAATCTAACGTGATCTTTTCTCGGGACGCTTCCTGAACAATATTTAGTCCGTCAACGGCTTTCGGCTCTTTGAAAGAAGTGAAACGATTACAAGTGTGATGAAACTCAGTGGAATCGAGACTATTCCCGGGTTTGAAAATGGAATTGGAGCCGCGCTGGGCAACAAGCCATACATGCCCCACATGTCGGGTGATAACGCAATCAGCCCAAGTGAAGATACCATGCCAATGATAATGGAGGCGATGACACCTGTAGCCGTTACGCGGGGCCAGAACAGAATCATAATGATTGCAGGAAGGTTTGCGGATGCTGCGACCGCGAAGGCCAATCCCACGAGGAAGGTAACGTTCATGCCTTTGAACATAATTCCCAAGGCGATACCGATGGATCCTACACCAAGAGCAGCGGTTTTCCCCAACAGGATTTTGGTGGAATCCGAAAGGCCGAGGTTGAGATAGCGATCTGCGAGATCGTGTGCAACGGCTCCGGACGCTGCCACCACAAGGCCGCTCACAGTTCCAAGGACGGTGGCGAACGCGATTGCCGATATAACCGCAAACAGTAGGTTGCCAAATGAACGAGCGAGGAGAGGGGCAGCCATATTGCTGTCGGCTGGATTCAGCACACCAGAGGTCATGGCGCCTAGCCCCATGAAAAGTGTGAGGACATAAAAGGTGCCAATAGCGCCAATAGCGACGATGGTTGATTTGCGTGCTTCAGAAGCTCCGGGAACGGTGTAGTAGCGGATCAGGATGTGCGGCAATGCGGCAGTTCCAAGGAATAGTGCCAGCATCAACGAGACGAAGTCCATGCGTTCGAGCCATGTGCCCTGAACTTTGAATCGCATTCCTGGGCGAAGCAGGCGCGCTCCATCTGACTCCGATGGGTGATACACGGTGACTGCATCATCGGAAGACGAGTTGAATTTTGATTCGCGCCATCGTGTGATCTTTGTGCCGGGATCTCCGATAGCTGCAATCAAGCCTACCGGTGAAATTGGGCCGGTGCTGGCATTTGCTTCACCACGTAGGGAGGCGATAGCTCCTACTTGGCGAATAGTGTTATCCGGGCTTTCCGGGTGACCGTTGATCAGTCGAATTGTGCCTGATTTTGGCTTGACAATGCATTCCGTTTCCCGCAATTCCAAAGCACGATCTGTTGCTGTGTCGATTCGCCACCAAGTAGTAGCCCCATCGCGTTGGAGTGCTGCAAAGCGATCACCGGTTGGTGTTACTTTTGTTTCAACATGCTGCCAGCCAGTTTCTTCTGTCACCACGATTTTTTCACCATTAGCGCGAGCCGCCATGGCCCTATGGCGATAAAAGGGAACGGTTCCCCCTTGATCTGGTGCTGTGGACAGTCCTCGCCAGCAAACTGCAATGACCAACACAAGCGAGA
>Ga0209598_10001886_pt1 | contig 16815 bp, 13 predicted proteins | sample M_140807_EF_Meta_FD_187317 | JGI IMG/M metagenome (GOLD analysis project Ga0209598, IMG submission 187317) | Freshwater microbial communities from Lake Montjoie, Canada to study carbon cycling - M_140807_EF_MetaG (SPAdes) (version 2) | ecosystem: Environmental > Aquatic > Freshwater > Lake... | reverse complement strand
TCGACATTTCGACGGTAGTTTGCAAGGGATGAATCCCAATAAAAACAAACGGTGAGCTAAAAATGGATTTTTTATCGTGTTTTCAGACCAGAAAACCAGCAGTAGAGGTCAACAAAACAAATCTGAGACGAAAATTTAACACCTAGACAAAACATAGACTACATTTGGACATGTTCAGGGCTGCTTGGCAGCACGCTGAATAAAAAAGTGAAAGTCCCAAATCGATCGCAACTGTAGTCGAGGTCCGGCTCTTCAAAATCCAGTCAGCCGAGCTTTTTCATTTCGCGATGGTCCTCGGGGTTCACGACAAAATTAAAAATAAATTAGCCCATACAAATCATGAAATCCCTCCGCATCCTCGCCCTCACCGCAATCGTCGCAACATCCAGTATTTTCGGTGTTGCTCACGCTGAACCCAAGAGCCAAGACATCGTCGCAGTCGCCTCCAAAAACGGCAATTTCAAGACGCTTGTCGCCGCGCTCAAAGCCGCCGGCCTGGTTGAGACGTTGCAGGGCACCGGGCCGTTCACCGTCTTCGCGCCGACCGACGAAGCCTTCGGCAAGCTCCCCCATGGCACGGTGGAAGACCTGCTCAAGCCGGAGAACAAGGCGAAGCTCGTCGCCGTTCTCACCTATCACGTCGTGGCCGGCAAGGTCATGGCCGCGGACGTCAAGACGATGAAGGCTAAGACCGTTAACGGCCAGTCGCTCGACGTGAAGGTAACCGATGGTCATGTCACCGTGGATAACGCAAAGGTCGTCAAGACCGATGTGGCTGCCAGCAACGGAGTCATCCACGTCATCGATACTGTAGTGCTCCCTAAGTAAAAGTTCCTTCGAGGGTGGGGGGCACGTGGCTCTCCACCCTAAGTATTAAAAAATAGGTTTCACCCACTTCCACTCCCAAGACCGTCCAACCATGTTTCAAAAGATTGATTATTTCTTTTTAGTCGCAGCCTTCGCCAGCCTCCTCGCGAGTGTCGGACTGTGGTTCCTTGTGAATCACGACTATGGTGCTTACGTGGGAGTTTGGGTTCCGAGCATCCTTAGCCTTTGGGTTGGCGTGCGCGTCGTTCTGCTTTCTGGCGTGATAATGCACAAGAAAAACAACTAAAATGGCTACTTACCTCATTATTATTTTCTTTTTTGGTCTGGTCATTACTGGAATTGTTTTTTTGGGCATCCAAGAAGCCGCGGAGCTATCAAAGCGGTTGGCTGCGCAAACCCTTGAAGCGTCGAGGGTGGCCAACAGCCCGGTAGGGCCGTCGGAACGAGTCTCCGCCCCAAGCGCCGGCGGTAGGATTGTGTGATCGATTAAAGAGCCAGTCTGCTTATCCGGTCGACGGGTCTGTCCTCGGCACGACCGTCATGATCTGCTCCGGGTTGGCATGGCAATGAGCCCAAGGCCGACCCGAAGCCGGAAAGGAGTTGTATTAAGTGGTGCCGGCGGGAGTTCAAGGCGCCCCCGACAAAAGGTGAGTCTGCAATAGGATCATTTTCTATCCCAACGTGTTGGAACCCAGCGGAGTTTTAGACCAAACGGCTTCAGTGTCACACGAATGCCTTTAAAAATACGGTATTTGTAACAGAAATAGAGGCGGGTTTTCTCGGATCATGTGACATGTCTACAGGCGACGAAAAGAGTCGCAGCCAAATGATAAAAACGAGTGAGCAGTGGACCGCAGAAGGTTTCGTGAAACTCGAGAGCTTCTTGACGCGGGAGGAGCTTGGCCAGTTGCAAAGTTGGGTGGACGAGATCGCGTCGTGGCCCGCCGATCCTGACCGTTGGATGCACCACAGCGAGCAGACCGATCACGGCGTCTGCCTGGCTCGAACCGAGAATTTCGCCACCTATCATGACGGCATGCGCCAACTGTTGACGAAGGGTCGGATCGTCGAGACCGCTTCGCAACTGCTCGGTCAGCCCGCCGTTCTCTACAAGGAAAAGATCAACTACAAATACCCCGGCGGCGGCGGCTATGCGGCTCACCAAGACGCTCCCGCCTATGCGTTCATCAAGAACCACGTCACCTGTTCGCTGGCCGTCGATTCGGCGACACCCGAAAATGGTTGCCTGTTCTTCGCTTCGGGAATGCACAAGACGGGGCTTCTGCCGCTTGACGCCGTCGGCTGCATCGATCCGAAGTTCGCCGAAACCTTGACGTGGGAGCCGGCGCCGCTGGCCGGAGGCGACGCGCTGTTCTTCAGTTCCTACGCGCCGCACCGAAGTCCGCCCAACTTAACGAATCAGCCGCGCCGGAGCCTGTACCTTACCTACAACGCGCTCTCGGAAGGCGACCTACGAGAAGAATACTATGCCGACAAACGCCGGGTTCTCGCGGCCGCGGCGGACCGCTCCGATGCCGAGAGTCCGAGAATTAGCACGATTGGGCATTTTCGAGGAAAGGCTGTCCGACCATGACGCATCAAATCGATTCCACGCTCGCCGAATCCCTGATCCGAGCCACGTCGCTCGCGCAGCGGGCCGACGTTTTTTTTGATTACATGAAACGCCGTGGTCAAACCAACTACGACGAAAACGTCACCCAGATCGAGCACTCCCTGCAATGCGCCTACCTTGCCCGGCAGGCCGGCGCATCCGGCGAGTTGGTTGGTGCCGCGTTGCTGCACGACATCGGCCACTTCCTCACCGACGAGCACGCCGACAACGGTGACTTCCTCGCCGAAGATTGGCGTCACGAATCCGTCGGCGCCGACTGCCTTGCGCCCTTCGTCGTCGAGTCGGTGATTCAGGCCATTCGCTTGCACGTCCCCGCTAAGCGCTTTCTCTGCGCCACTGATCCCGCGTATTTCGACGGTCTCTCTCGTGCCTCGCAACGCAGCTTGGAGGTTCAAGGGGGCAAGATGTCTCCCGCGGAGGCGGCCGCCTTTCGCGAAAACCGCTGGCACGAAATGGCAGTCCGCATTCGCCGCTGGGACGACGGATCAAAGGTCGCCGGCTGTGAAGTGCCGCCGCTCGAATCCTATCGATCGGAACTAGAATCGTCCCTACTCACCGAGTTCACCTGCAACGGCACTCATTGATTTCATGTCCGCCGGCCCGCACAACGATCTCGCCTTTCTCCGAGCCCGTCGCCGGTCGCTCGGCGCGGTGATGTTCTGCTACCTGTTTTACTACACAGGCCGGCAAACGTTTGGTTTTGCGATTCCCGGTATCGAGGCGGAACTGAAGTTGGACAAACACACGCTCGGCTGGATTAGCGCAGCAATGCTCTGGGCGTACGCTGTCGGGCAGATGATCAACGGCAACTTGGGCGATAAGTTCGGCGGCCGGCGCATGATGTGCCTCGGTGCGGTGGCGTCGTTCGGTTTGAACTGGTTCATGAGTTTTGGCGTCGACTTCAAATCACTGTCTGTTGCGTGGGGAATGAACGGACTCGCGCAAAGCATGGGCTGGGCGCCAGGAAGCCGCCTCGTGTCGAATTGGTTCAGTGCGCGCGAGCGGGGACGCGCCTTCGGTCTGTTTGTTTTCGCGGCGGGAATGTCGTCGGTGTTGGCGTTCGGCACGTCACTGCTTGTGCTCGATGTGCTGCACCTAAACTGGCGGTGGATTTTTCGTCTGCCGGTCTTCTTGATGCTGCTCGGCGGCCTCGTGGTGTGGTTCGTCGCTCGAGAACGTCCCAGCGTCATGGGATTTGCCGAACTGCCGGATGACGACGGCCCGCAAACGGCCGCTTCCACCAAAACGGAGACCACCTGGCAACGCTATGGCGTGGCGTTGAAAAATGGCCGGTTGTTGGTCGCGGGTCTCGCCATCGGCTTTCAAAGCACCGTGCGCTACGGACTGCTGATCTGGGTGCCGGTGTATTTCCTCGGCAAAGATTTCAAACACGATCCGCTCGGCAAGTGGATCAGCCTCGCGCTACCCATCGGCATGGCCTTTGGCGCACTGGCCAGCGGCTGGATATCTGACCGCTTTTGCAACTCGCGCCGCAGCGGTGTCATCGCGACGTTCATGATCCTGTCCGCCGTGTCCTCGATGGGAATGTATTTGCTGCCGTCCGGTCATCTGCTCGGCGTGCCGGTGCTGTTTCTGACCGGATTTTTCGCGTTCGGCCCGCAATCCGCCTTCTGGGCGCTCGCGCCGGATTTACTGGGCCGCGCGCGGGCCGGAACTGGCGTCGGTGTGATGAATTGTTTTGCCTACGCCATGGCTGGTCTCGGAGAGCCGTTCATCGGTTGGATGATCCAACACAATCCGTTCGGTACGAGTGGCGTCGAAAACGTGGCGATTGTTTTTCCGCTCGTCGCTATGTTTGCGGTTTGCAGCGCAAGCCTTGCTTTATTGATCCGCCGATGAACTTCGCACGAGTCCAACTTTTTCACGGCCCCGGCCAGCCTTTTCAAATGGGCATCGCGCCGCTTCCTGCCGAACTGAACCATGGCGAAGTGCTCGTGCAACTATTGCTGGCCACTATCACGCGCAATTCAACCTTGATCGCTTCGCCATGAACTCAATCCCCAGTGACCTTGCCGATCTCGACGCCACCGGCGACTGCTGGATTAACGTCTTCAACTTGTGGAGATGACACAAAGAGAGCGACCCTTCAGATAAACCCCACCTGCGATAATGTCTTCAATCCATCCTAGCGGCCAGCCATCTGGTCTGCCTCTCCTACGACTTTTTTGCAGGGATTTCATGGTGCCGCCATACGATCGGTACACTGACATATATCAAATTCAACTGGGGTGAAGCAATATGTTGTAGGTTCTTCACGGAAACGCCATGCCATCGTAATGCGGATCTTTTAGATTGAAAATCCTGATAGGGAGTGCCTATAAAAACCGAAAAGTTTCAAATAATATTAAATTAATTACGACGTCAAAAATGAAAACACAAGTATCACCCGCAACCTCAGTCCGAAATTTAATTTTTGGAGGTTTCCAGAAGCTCATTATTTGTTCGGCAACCGCGCTAGCCGTTTCCAACGCGCAAGCTGAACGGACATTTTTTTCTGATGGCACTGTGCAAAACTGGAGCACAACTACTCTCAACGGCTCGTTCTCTATTGAAAACGGAACTACGATTAATGTCCCCAACGGTGTTACGATCAACCTGATCCGTTCTGCGACCTACGATAGTTCGTATCTGGCAACGGAAGCGACCAATTCAGCGTATTTGAATTTGTCTGGCAGCGGCCGTATAGAATTTGATGCCGAAATGGCCTTCGCCTTAAGCGACGCATCGGGCGGCCCTGGAGTCCAACGTGTTCTGAACATGAGCGGGACAAGCTACATGAATCCGGCCACGCTCTATGTAGGCCAGCGAGCCGATTGTGTTTTGAATATCACCGACAGCGCCATGATAGATGTCCGGGCGGATGGTCAGTTGTACACGCCCGACATCCGCATCGCTAAGAAAGATTATGGCTTCAAATTCACCGCCACTGTCAATCAGTCCGGCAACTCGACCATCCAGAGTCTGGGAAGCGGCATGAGCCTGGGCAACGAAAATACCGCTATTTATAACATGAGCGGCGGCAAGTTGATACTGGGTGGCCCTATCACAGGTGCAGGTGCAGACGACCAATTCAATTTCACTGGCGGCACTATCATCCTTAAGGGTGGTGATTATAGAAACATCACCGATCCGACCAATGCCGTGTGGTTTAGTGGTGGAAGAGCGACTTTTGACGGCACTGACACAACGATCGTCCCGCTTGACCCGCTCATCACCGAGCAGCCCCAGAGCTTAACCACGGGACCGGGCACCACCGCGACCATGAGTGTCACCGCCAAAGGCACTGGTACCTTTTCTTACCAGTGGCAACAGAACGGAACGAATCGGGTCGGACAAACCAAGGCGACCCTCTCGCTGCCCAATGTTGCCTTAACCGATGCTGGTTCTTGGCGTTGCGTGGTCACCGGATCGCTCGGTACGAACACGAGCAAAGCAGTGACGCTGACGGTGGCTCAGGTGGGGCAGGTTGCGCTGAACCTCTATCCGGGATTGAACGTGACTGGTACGGTCGGTCTGAAATACCGCGTGGAGTATGCGAATGCGCTGACCCCGAACACGTGGCTCACCTTGACCAACCTCAGCCCGTTGTCGGCCTCGCCTTTCTTTGTGCTCGACCCGACGCCGGCCACTCTCACGAACCGGTTTTACCGGACGGTGCTCTTGCCGTAATGCCATTGCATACACATATTGTGTGAAGTTGGGAGGGCTGGCCCAAACTGGGCTGGCCCTTTTTGTATAATGATAATTTGTAATCTAATCTCTAGGGCTTCACTGGTTTGTCTATTGGCCTCCGCTTCCTGCGTCGTCGCGCAGCCTTTGGTCGGGAAGCTGGCCCGGCCCACGCCGCAGCAGGCGGCCTGGCAGGAGCGTGAGCTTGGAATGATGATTTGCATCGGACTGGAGACGTGGCAAGACAAGGAAGAGGATACCACGCTAGACACGCCTCTTGCGAAAATTAATCCGGACAAGCTCGACACGGATCAGTGGGTTTCTGCTGCCGAGGCAATCGGCGCAAAGTACATTATTTTCGTCGCTAAGCACGAAGGCGGGTTCTGCTTATGGCAGACCGAAACCACCGACTATGGCGTCCGGAATATTCCTTGGCGCGGGGGCAAGGGAGACATGATGAAGGATCTGGCTGAGTCCTGCCGCAAGCGCGGAATCAAACTGGGGGTCTATCTCAGTCCGCAGGACCACTATTTAGGCGCCGGTCTCGGCGGGCGCTGCAAAACGCCCGAGGCCCAGCAGCGCTACGATAAAATCTACCGTCAGCAACTCAGCGAACTCCTGAGCCGCTACGGCGAGATGTTCGAGGTTTGGTTTGACGGCAGCTGCATTGTCGACGTGAGCGACTTGCTTAAGCGTTACTGCCCGAAGGCTATGGTCTTTCAAGGTCCTCAGGCCACGATCCGGTGGGTGGGCAACGAAGACGGCCTCGCGCCCTACCCGAACTGGAACTCCATCCCGCTGGCTCGGGCACGGTCGGGCGTCTCGACCGGGGAGGATGGCGCTGCTGACGGCGACACCTGGTTGCCCAACGAGTGCGATGCCCGCATTCGCGCCACCTGGTTCTGGAATTCTACGAACGCCAACACGCTGAAAAGCGTCGAGCAACTGATGACGATGTATTACCAGTCCGTGGGCCGCGGCGCGGTGTTGCTGTTAAACATGACGCCCGATACCACCGGCCTGATGCCGGTAGGGGATCTAACACGCGCGACGGAGTTCGGCGCGGAAATTCGCCGTCGGTTCAGCCGGAGCATTGCCGAAACCAGTGGCAAGGGCGAGAGGGTCGAACTAGACCTCGGCCGAACGGCCCGCATTGATCATGTCATTACGATGGAAAATATCGCCCAGGGTGAGCGTGTGCGGGAATATGTGATAGAAGGTCTGGTCAGCGGCCAATGGAAGGAACTTTGTCGCGGCTTATCAGTTGGCTACAAGAAGATCGATTCGTTCAATCCAACCGAGGTGAGCAAGGTCCGTCTGCGGGTGATAAAATCGGTGGCCGAGCCGCAAGTGCGCCAGTTAGCGGTGTATGCCGCAAGCGGGTCCCCGAAGGATGTCGCTGAGACGGTAGCAACCAACGCAGTCCAAAAGGTCTGGGAGTGGTCGCCGGAAATCGTCGGGAAAGAATGGCAAACGGTGGACATCGACCTGATCTCTTTTTGTAAAGAGGCTTGCGTGTATCAGGTGGACTTCACGGTTGCGGAAGGGAAGCCGCCATTAGAGATTCAATCGCTGACCTTGCTCCAAGATGGCGTTGCCGTTCCGGAATTCACCCAACCGGTGGCCCAGTCGTTACGATATAATCTGACGATTACCGGACTCGGTAGGGCGATGGTTTTGCGGGCCGTGGTGCGGGTTTCCGGAGGGCAGAAAGATTCGCAAGGCACCATGACTCTTCGCAAGGGACAACAATGAAGCTGAAAACCATGAAGACCACCACTCTGAGTCTCATCTGCGGTCTTACCTCTTCATGAAACTTGTCAGACTCCAAACCGAACCCTTAACCGAACTTCGAAAAATAGTTCCTAAGTCGGTCTTATTGATAAATTTGAAGCCCGCACGTGCCTCTTCCCGTCAACACGCCCTCGGGGCGTTTACCTTGATTGAGTTGCTGGTGGTCATTGCGATCATCGCGATTTTGGCGGGGATGCTGCTGCCGGCGCTGACGAGGGCGAAGATGGCGGCGCGCGCGGTCGCCTGCAAAAACAACATGCGGCAAATTCAAATCGCGTTCGCGCTTTATCAGGACGACCACGGCGGACGAGGCGCCAACTGGAGAAATTGGATGCGCTGGGTCCGGGACGGCGGAAATTTCTTACAACCGGAGTCGGGAGACCGGGGAAACATGATCGCGGGAGACCATGCCTATGCGTACTGGGGGGTGGCGTACGCGCCCTATCTCGCCTACAACAAAAAGGTTTTCCTTTGTCCCGATGCCAAGAGCGCAGATGACGTGAACGGAACACCCCAGGTTTACTACGATGGCAAATTCAAGGGTGGCCACAAATACATTACCTATGGTTTTAACGGCTATACCGATGTAAAGAACGGACGCGTGGTCGGCTTACCAGTCGCGTTGTTCGATGGAGTGATTACTTTCGCCGACGACCCAACAGCCAAAACGCATACAAGCGCGCGACCGAGCGCAAATCTTTTAGCGCCCGCAACGACGATCCTGTTTCAGGATGCTTGGGAAGCGATGCTGGATGGCACTGACGACACCCCTATTGGATTATCGCAGTGGGCCGCCTTCCCCGATCGCCTCAATGAGTACTATCGCCACAATGATCGCGGCAATATTATGTGGGCGGATGGCCATGCGTCCCAGGCTCGCCGGGGCAAGACGCAATGGCTGGAGGATTGGTATGTCGGTCAACCCCCAAAGCCCTAAGAGACCCTCACGGAACTGAATCTATGAATAACACTATCATCCCGCGCCGAAGATTCTTGCGAGACAGCGCGGCGGCATGCGGCACCTCGCTGTTTATGATTCCTCAACTCGCCTCCTTGGCCGGGCCGGAGTCGGTCAAGGAAGAAAATCGTCTCGTGCGCTTTGGCGTGATGACCGATGTGCATAAAGATGTCATCCACGACGCGGATCAGCGGTTGGAAGTTTTTATCAACCGGATGACCCAGTTGCGCCCTGATTTCGTAATTCAATTGGGAGACTTCTGCATTCCGATCCCGGAGAATCAGGCATTCCTAGAGATCTGGAAGCGGTTTGACGGACCTCGTTATCATGTGCTGGGCAACCATGACATGGATGGAGATGGTAAACATCGCCCGGACAAGGCGTATGCCTTCACGCCAGAGGAAACCATGGCGTTTTGGGCAATGAAAAAGCGCTACTATTCATTTGATGTGCAGGGCGTTCATTTTATCGTTTTGGACGGTAACGAAAAGGGTCCCGGACAAACTGGCTATTACCGGTTTCTTCTCGAGGAGCAGGCGGAGTGGTTGCGTCAGGACCTAGCGGCCACGCCATTCCCCACTGTCGTGTTCATCCATCAGAGCCTAGAACGCGAGGACGGGGGCGTGGCCAACCAGAGTTCTATCCGATCAATTCTGGAGCAGCCCAAGCTGAACAGCGGGGAAGCCAAAGTGATCGCCTGTTTTTCCGGCCATCATCATCGCGACTACGTGCGGCGGGTTCAGGGCATCCTTTACCCGCAGATTAACAGCATGTCCTATCACTGGCTGGGCGAGGAGTTTCTCCACGACAGCTATGGGCCGGAGATCGGAAAAAAATATCCCGACCTCAAATACACAGTGCCCTACAAAGATGCTCTCTACGCGGTGGTGACCCTCGATCGGAAGCGCGGTTTTTTGCAGATTGAAGGAGTCAAAAGCCAATTCGTGGGGCCTTCGCCTTGGGAATTGGGGGCGTCGCGCGAGAAACGAGATGACGCCACGTTGACCCCAAACATCTCGGACTGGAAAATGCCCACTTAACATATTGAAGTCACCATTAAGCCAACCTCACCAAAAACAGAACGATCTCCGTCAACCCAACTCCAAAATGGGGTTTTTGGGGGTGTCCTTCAACGTTTTCAGGGTTTGCGCATCGTTTTGCATTCAATTGCAGCCGTCTGGTTGGTGTTAATATTCGCTGGTACGGCACGGGCAGAGAAGTCAACTGCGCTGGCCATACCGACGCCCGAGCAGGCGGCTTGGCACGATCTGGAACTGGGCATGTTTATTCACTTCGGGCTGGAGACGTACCAGGACACGGAGACCGATGATTTTTCGACCAAGCTTCGGGATTTTAATCCTTCAAAACTGGACACCGATCAATGGGTACGGGTGGCCGAGTCGATGAACGCCAAGTACATCATTTTCGTGGCCAAGCACATTGGAGGCTTCTGTCTGTGGCAAACCGATTCGACCGATTATAGTGTGAAGCAAACGCCGTGGCGTGGTGGCAAAGGCGACGTGATGGCGGACTTGGCCGAATCGTGCCGCAAACGCGGCATGCTGCTGGGCGTTTACGTTTACCCGGGTGACTTGTACCACGGCTCGCCGGCAAGCTCGGGTGGCAAAACGCAGGATCCTGCCAAGCAAGAGGCCTATAAGAAGGTTTACCGTCAGCAAATGACCGAAGTGCTCAGCCGCTACGGCTCTATGATGGAAGTGTGGTTCGACGGGAGCGTTCGCAAAGACATCTTGGACCTGACGGACCTCCTCGACAAATACGCACCCAAGGCAATGAAGTTTCAGAGTCCCTGGGCGACGATTCGCTGGGTAGGCAATGAAGAGGGATTCACGCCTTACCCGTCCTGGAGCACCGTGTCGCGCGCGGCAGGAAAGTCGGGTGTCTCCGAATCTGCAGACAGCGATCCCGCCGGAGACGCCTGGCTACCCATTGAAGCCGATGCGCGCCTGCGCGACGGATGGTTCTACAGTTCCACCAGTGAGAAGACCATTAAGAGCGTGGATCACTTGATGGACATGTATTACCGAACGGTGGGCCACGGCGCAGTTTTGCTGCTGGATTTGACGCCGGACAAAACGGGGCTAATTCCCGAAGCCGATGCCAAGCGGGCTGCCGAATTCGGTGCTGAGATCACGCGCCGCTTCGGTGTGTGGACTGCCCGCACCAATGGACCCGGCTCGCAACTTGAGTTGATGCTCGGCAAACCCACCGTGATCGACCACGTGATATCCATGGAAGACATCCGGTCCGGTGAACGGGTGCGCGAGTATCTCGTCGAGGGCAAGACGAGTGGCGGATGGAAGCCGCTGGCCACGGGCACGATGATCGGCCACAAGAAGATCGATCGGTTTAAGCCGGTGGAAGTGTCGGAAGTGCGCCTGCGCGTCACGAAACATGCGGCTCCGCCAATCATTCGTGAATTAGCGGCCTACGCAACGGGAGCACGACCCGAGGCTGCCGAACGCAGCGATCCCAAGGCGAGCCTCGGCCTTCAGCCGGATTGGACCCGTGTGATGCGATGGACAGCGAATCAGTTCGATGGTGCCACCGCGACGTTAAACATTGATCTGACGGCGCAGGTTGACGCTGCCCAGCAATATGAACTGATGGTTAGGCCGACTGAGGGTGACGGGGAACTGGTTATCAAAACGGTGGATCTTTTTCTGGAATCGAACAAGTTGCCGCCCGAATTTGTGAAGCGTACGCAGCAGTCCGGTGTGTTTAACTTAAATGTGACTGCCTTTCCATCGAATAAGCCCGACTGGTGTAGGGTTCAGGTTGTTTTACACAACGATCACTCGACCACCAGCAAGGGTGAAGTTCTTTTACGAAAACGCCCGCTAAAATGAGGCGTAGAAAGAAAGCAACTTGCACAAGGTGTCCGCTTGAAACCCGCTACTCCAAAACCTAAAATAGTCCCTTCAATTCAGAAAACGATATTTCGGAAGTTGGCAATAAAAATGCACTTGGCATTCTTGATTTCGTTGCCAGTCGTACCGACAGCGTTCGCCGAGGTCCGTGTTTTTGTGCAGAGCAGTAACGCGGTGGCAAGGGTCAACTATGAGTGTACCGCAGGTGAGGTAGTCCGCGCCTTTGCCTTGGACGTATCGGTGGATACGGGGCGGATAATTGGTGTTTCGGATTACTTCAGAGGCTTGAGCACTGCGGAGAATCAGGGTTACGGGATATTTCCCGCTTCGTTTCGCGATAATATTACTGTAGACCCGCAGAACAACATCAACTGGAATACCAGTGAGTACACCCCTCTGGCCGTCCTGGCCGACAATCCGTTGGACACCTTGGCCGGCCTCAACTCGAGCGGCGTCACCTTGGAATTAGGGGGGCTTTGGGATCCGAACGTGCCGGAGGCCGTTCCTAGACCAACTGGAACCCTGTGTTCACTGCACATCAGTTCGGGGACGATGGTGACGCTCAAAGCCAATAGAAGTCGAGGGGGTGTGGTTCTCGCAGAGCCCGGCATGATCCTCGATCCGGTGTTCACCGGAGCGTTTGTTCAACCGCCCGAGATCACAGAACTGTCGCTAACGAACGGGCTTTTGAGCATTAAGTTCGCAGGGGGACAGCTCGAAGCGGCACCCACTGTTGTTGGTCCTTGGACTGCGACCGGGAATTCCGACAATCGATTCATCGAGTCGGTAGGAGACACTGCACAGAAGTTTTATCGTATTCGCGGTAACTAGCTCGTGACCGGCGTTATGAACAGAGGACTGAGACTCTTAATTGTGGTAGCGGCGTTGCTGGTTGGCGTGCACTTAGCCCGGGCGCAGAGCGCCGCCAGAATGGCGGGTTACTTGTATTTATCACCGGAGCCCGCGGCACCCTATGTCTCCGCACAGACACGTTATGTGTTGGTGCGGCTTGCGAATGTCGCGCCCATAGAAGTAACGAATCTCACGACAAGTTTTATCACAGTGGCCGGAGCCATCAGCGGGCCTCACTCCGGGGTGACCCACGTGGCCGGTGACGGAAGGACGGTGGTTTTCACAATGCCGGCAGATTTCATCCAGAACGAACTGGTTACGGTGACGTTGAATCCACAGCTTGCCGGCGGAGCCCGCGGGAGGCTCACCTTGTATGAGTATCAGTTCATGATAACGGCCCCGATGCCGGCATCCCTGTCTGCTGCAGTGTTCTCTTCCACGATGCCGGTTCCGATCCGAGACACTCCTGGTGACGGAGTACTTTCGGAGGGTTCAAGCCAGGGACCTTCGCCAACGAGGGGCACTTTGGTGAACATCAATACAATAACGACTCCCGACGACAGTAAAAAACTGTCGCTAACTGGGAGTCCTGTGATGGCGGCGGCGGCGATCATGCCCAACGGCGTTTCCGTGCCCAGCGACTTCCCTAAGGTTACGACTACGATTAACAGTAATTCGTCCCCAGGATATCTGTTTCTTGATACGGGGAACGGCAGTAAGCCGTATACGATGATTCTGAATAATAACGGCTTACCGATCTGGTATCGCCGCGGTCGAATGGAGAACTTTAAGACTGAGCAAAATCATCTTATTACTGGGTATCTTGATTCACCTCTTGGAGGTTTCTACGCATTTGATCAGAACTTTAACTACGTCCAAACTTTTCAAACAACGAACGGGTATTTGACGGATCGCCATGAACTCAAGGTGCTGACGGATGGCTCATATTTAATGCTTGGAGTCCGGCTCAATACCGTTGACATGAGTAAATATGTTGCTGGAGGAAGGACCAATGCAGTGGTCACGGAGGGGGTTGTCCAGGAATTTACGGCAGCGGGCGAACTGATCTTCCAGTGGCGAGCTTGGGATCATTACGATATAAGGGATGGCACCGCTGATTTTCCTCACTTCAACGCCATCGATATTGATGAAGACGGTCATATCCTTGTTTCCGCCCGGCATCTCAGCGAGACCACCAAAATTAATCGCAACACGGGCGAGATCATTTGGCGACTTAGTGGCAGGAAGAGCAGCTTCACTTTTTTGAACGATCCGCTGAATGGTACCAGCTATCAGCACAGCATCAGCGCTCTGGGCAATGGGCGCTACATGGTCTTCGACAATGGCAATAACCACAACCCTCAGGTATCCCGTGCGGTGGAATACCAACTGAATCTCACAAACAGGACTGCGACAATGGTCTGGCAGTTCCGCGACACTCCAGAGAAGTTTAGTGGTTTCATGGGAAATGCCCAACGCTTGCCCAACGGCAACACACTGATTAACTGGGTGTATGACAAAATCGTCGAAGTGGACTCGAACGGTGCGAAGCATTTTGAAATGAATCTGGTTGGCTTCAACACCCTCTACCGGGTGTATCGCTTTCCTTGGGAAGGAGTGGTCAAAGTGCCCTATTTGATCATCGAACCGTATCTAGACAACACCACGCTTCTCTTCAACAAGTTCGGCGACACCAACGTGGCGTACTATCGCATTTATGGAGGTACTACACCCCAGCCGACGAACCTGCTGGCTACTTCCTCGACGACTCTGAAGCGCCTTACGAATCTGGAGAATGGCAGGCTCTATTACTTCCGCGTCACTGCTGTGGATAAGGGGGGCGTGGAAAGCGGTTATTCTAACGAGGAAAATGTCACGGTCAATATCCTCAAGCCCGGCCAAAACATGGTGGCGAATGGCGATTTCGCGCTGGGCACGGATTCGTGGACGTTGCCCCTAGGAGGCACAGCAACCGCGGCCTTGAAACTCACTAACGGCGCTGCGTACGTTAATATTACAAATTCGGGCACGGCTTTGGCCAACATTCAGTTAAAACAGGCGGGGTTGCGGTTAATTCAGTGGAAACAATACGTTTTGGAGTTCGACGCTTGGGCGGATGCCCCCCGCTACCTCGAGGCGCGACTCTTAATGAACCAACCTCCCTCGTCGACATACAAGGTGGTCACTCCGTCGCTGACGCCGACCAAGCAGCACTTCAGTTATCCGTTCACCATGTCTTTAGCGACTGATTTAAACACCCTGCTGGCCTTCAATCTGGGAGCCTCCGCGATGGATGTCTATTTAGACAATATTAGCGTGTACAGCGTGGCGCCGGGCGATTTCAACCGCGACAAGACGGTCAACTTCAATGACCTTTCAGTCTTTGCCAGCCAATGGCTTAAGCAAGGTGCAGGTTCCACAGCGGATTTGAATATAGATGGAAAAGTAGATTTTCAGGACTTTCAAAAGGTGGGTGAGAACTGGTCCGACCGTCACTAACCGGACGCAGGCAGCAAACCATTAAGTAACATAAATGGAAACACTGATATGAATATTAAAACCGTTGTTTTGTATTTTCTAACCATCGCAGCCGCTCTCTGGGCCGGCGGCAGCGTTAATGCGCAACTTCCGGCGGATTTTCCCGCCATCACGACCCGTACCTTCGATACGAATGCAGTTGGGGCGGGATACGTTTTCATTGCGTCCATGCCGCTTAGCAAAGGTAATAAAGGTCTGCCGCATTACATGCTGATATTAAAGAACGACGGCTCGCCCTACGCCTACAAAAAGGTCTGGTATAAGACGCCGGGGGATTTTTACGCGAATGATTTCAAGGTGTTACCTAATGGCCTGTTGCATTACTCGCAGTTCTTTGGTTTTTACTCCTACACCGGCGGCGGCACGGTGGAACATGTCATCTTGGATGAAACTCTGAACGAGATTCAGCCGCGCATCCAGATGGGCAACGGCTATGTGTCCGACAGTCATGATTTCGAGATGATGCCCAACGGGCATACCATCTTGGTGGGTTATTACACGACGCTCACGGACCTAAGCCAGGTTGTGCCCGGGGGGTATCCGCGCGCCGAAATCTCTGGAGGCATCGTGCAGGAACTGGACGCTAATCGAAACGTCGTCTGGCAGTGGCGCTCCTGGGATCATTTCACACTCCAAGAATATCCGTATTGGGATGCCGGTTCGACGGCGGCGGCGAGTGCCGGTTGGCACGTCAACGTGGTGCGGCAGGATCCTAAGGATGGCCACATGCTCCTGACCACGAACGAGGAAGTGATGAAAATTAATCGCCAAACCGGCGAGGTAATGTGGCGTTTGGGTGGCGGGGCCAACCAGTTCACGTTCGTAGGCGTGGACACGGCGGAGGGAAATCTTCAATTGGGCGGCCACGACTTCAACCGGCTTCCTAACGGCAACGTCATCATCTATGACGGCGGTGACGCCGATGCGATCCGCACTTCGCAGGTGCATGAGTATCAACTCGATGAACAGAACAAGATAGCCATGCGTGTTTGGACTTACATTGCCCCGGAGATGACCCCGAATTGGGCCCGCGGCAGTGCCCAGCGCTTGCCGAACGGAAACACCTTCATTGGTTGGGGGACGTGTACAGACACAAATCGCAATCCGCCGGACTGCACGGAAGTCGCCCCCAACGGCAGCAAAGTTTGGGAGATGTCGTTCAATGCAGTGTTGCTGAACAGTTACCGCGCTTCCCGAAACCCGTATCCTCCCAGTTCACAGCGTGTCCAACATCAGCACACTGAAGTCGCCTCCGGCAACACCTACACCTTCACGAACACCGGCGTTACCCTTGATGTGGTTGACCGCACCGGCGATGGCTATAACGAGGCCAGAGTCGCTCGAGAGCCCTACGCGCCGCTGTTTCCGCTTTTTGCCGGGAAAGCGCCGCGGCTGCTGTCCGTCCGCGTGACCGTGAGCCAGAGCGCCATTGATAAGATCACGGGGCAAATTCTGTTTAGCACCAGCAGTTTTGGGATCACCGATCCCACCAACATTACCGTCTATTACCGCGAAACGCCGGGCCAGGGATTATTCGTGCCGCTGGCCACGCAGTACAACCGGGTAACGCATCAAGTGATCGCCCCTCTGGATGCTTTCGGCGAATTTACACTCGGCTTTCCGGACGTGGC
>Ga0209598_10001883_pt1 | contig 16832 bp, 16 predicted proteins | sample M_140807_EF_Meta_FD_187317 | JGI IMG/M metagenome (GOLD analysis project Ga0209598, IMG submission 187317) | Freshwater microbial communities from Lake Montjoie, Canada to study carbon cycling - M_140807_EF_MetaG (SPAdes) (version 2) | ecosystem: Environmental > Aquatic > Freshwater > Lake... | reverse complement strand
TAATGAGTATACTAGATGGCTTTGTCTTATAGAGGCTTTAGACATTATTAGTAGAAAAGCCGTCCAATTTAAAATGGACCTACATAATAAAGACGTAGATTGGGTCAAGCCCCTAGCTTTCCAAAAGTATATTACCGAAAGATATGAATCAATGGTTGATGAGGTAGCTATGAATGAAAGTATAAATATTTCCGTTAATAAAGAGATAAAATGCATTACATCATTGGAACCAGCGTTAAAATAAATCCCGCAACTAAATTTGCAATTCAAAATAAAAAATTGCAACCCGGGCAAGTTTATACATTAATATACATATCTAAAAAACAGGACAAAGTTGTTTACATGTTTCTAGATATGAATAGAAAGAAAACAGAAGTTGAATTTAATTCATGCAGAGAAGCTGATAATTTTATTGCAAAGCTTCGTAATGAAAAAATACCCGACTACGATGCGTTAAGACAGCCAGTTCTAGATAATATTCCTGATTAGTAGTATCCGCCGTAAACATTACCGAAGTCTGTCTGTGTATAATCAAATATTTGTTTTGAGTCTATATCAACACTATTTGCATAAGGCTTATTTGCACCTGAAGCATTAGGGTTTTTTGTGTCATCAAATATTTGATCGTTTTGCGCTTCTGGGGTAACACCCGGCTCAAACGAATATTCAAATCTTTTAGCCTTTATCAACCAAACATAATGACCCATCAAGGTATTAATTTGCGCTATGTCTTGATCGAGACGCTGAGTTATTTCATATATATTACCCGATCTACCACCCGGTCTATCACTGCCATACTCTGTGAGTTGAAATAAGTCACCAGACTTAGGTTCTTTACCGTAACCAAAAGTTTCATAAAATGCACTTATATGAACAAAAGCGGTTACCTCATCATCTGAAACTAACCCAAATTTACTCAACATTAATGCGTTTTCATTTAAATTAATAGCTATGATTAAGTTTACAGGAGGCGAATATGCTTGTGTTGGTTGTTCTCCGTAAAGCATATCTGCACTTAATGTTGTTGTATTATTAACTATGTAACCTACTTGCTGCCCGTAAAGATTTATCTGCTCTCTCCAATAATTTGAGTACATTACGCGTTCACAATAATTGTTCTGTTTATTTGAGTATCTAAAGCAAGGATTATCTTCAAAGAAAAACGGATAAATTTTAGGCTGCGGACTACCAGTATAGTATGCTACACTCATTATTTTTCTAATACAGGTCTTTGTAAAATAGGATCGTATTTTACTTCAACGCCTGTATTTCCTAGTTTTTTTGGCTTATCTTTATCGAATTTAAAGTGAAATTCACCTTCTATTTGAGCTAACTCTTTAACGTTTAATGTATATTTACCAGAAGGTTTACCTAAAAGACTCTGAACTTTTTGATTATTATGCTTAGTTCTATGCATGTGTGGTACAAAGCGCCCGGGATGTTTTGAGTGAGAGCTAGCATCTCTACCCACTGGATGCATATGGCGCTTATCTGTACCAATTTTACCTTTATAAAAATCTCTAAACGTCATATAGATATTTAAGCAAAAAAAAGGGCCTAATTTGACTTAGGCCCTAATTTTTACTATTTTTGATTACTTAATTATTTAAGACCAGCTAGATAAGCACCTACTTTAGAGGTCTTAGAATTAACTACGTTAGCCTTGCCCTTAGGGGATGTCGGAGCACCACCTTTTACACCAGCACCTACCAGAGCATGGCCTTTTTCACCATCATTACCACATTTGTCAGTGACTTTACCATCACCAGCACCGTGTGATACTAAACTTTTTGTTGTATCGCCAACTTTATTGTCCTTCTTCTGAAGGCCCTGACCGGCGGAATCGGGAAGTTCTTTGAGCTCTGTAGCTTCTTTAGCTACATTCTCAGCATCTTCATCTTCACCAGCTTTATCGTCGGCATCTTTTTCTTCGTTAGCTTCTTCTCCACCTTCAACACCGGCTTCTTCACCACCGACTTCTTCGGTATCAGATTCAGCTTTATCCTCTTCAGCAGTTAGTACTGCTGCTAAAACGTCATGAAGCTTTTGAGCTGCATCACGAGGAAGAGTGAAAGTTACTTCTTCTTCACCACCAGCGCTTTCACCAGCATCGCTTGAAGGAAGACCCAAGGCTTCAGCGTCCTTAGTATCAGCATTAAACTGATCGGACATCACATCCTCGTACAATTTATCAAAAATAGATTTGCTCATAAAATTATTTATTGTTTGGACTTCTGTTTTTTCATAATTTTGAGAGAATTTTTTAGGTTCGTAAAAATTATCATTCTTTGCAGTCTCAGGATCAACCATATCTTTTTTAAAATTATCAGCATTTTCAGGGCCAGAATTTTTCGGAAGAAAAGCATTCTTATCAGCTTTAGCTTCAACAGGCTTTTTATCACTAGCAACCTTAAAGGTACCTTTAGGCGGAAATACGGCCTTTTTTTCTTCAATAATATTGTTTTCATAGAAAGCACCTAATTCTACTAGCGATCTTGCTTTATTCATATTAAGTATTTATGTTATATATGCCTAAAAAACAAGAAAGTAAATTTTATTTAGGTAATCAAAACCTGCCCACAACTGATGCGGTGTTTGATTATGAAGCACATCCAGAGTGGGTGGATGATATAGCTAAGAGTAGAAAGAACATCTTATACTTTGCAGAAAACTTTTTCTTTATAACAAATCTCGATGAAGGTAAGATGAAGATTAAACTGCATTCTTATCAAAAAAGAATTTTAAGAAGTTTAAGAGATAATCGTTTTGTATGCTTGCTAGCTTCTAGACAGGTAGGAAAAACGACACTCATGACAATATATGCTTTATGGATTGCCTGCTTTTTCGAAGATCAGCGTATTCTTATTGTAGCTAATAAAGAGCAGACTGCGATTAATATTTTTAAGAGAGTTCGTTTAGCTTATGAAAAGCTACCTAACTACCTTAAACCAGGAACCGTAGAATATGGTAAAACATCAATGTCTCTTGGTAACGGGTCAAGTATCGGTATTTCGACGACGAGTAGTGATGCAGGTCGAGGCGATAGCTGCAATGTTCTAATCTTGGATGAGTTAGCATTTATTGATAACCATCTTGTTGAGCAGTTCTGGAGTTCAGTATATCCGATTATCTCGTCGTCTAAGAAATCTAAAATATTTGTTGCTTCAACGCCAAACGGAACAGGTAATCTGTTTCATGAACTTTATACCGGTGCTATTGAAAGTAAAAATGATTGGAAAGCAGAAAAAGTTGATTGGTGGGAATTTCCCGGTCGTGATGAAGCGTGGAAAGATAAGACCATTCGTACTTTAGGGAGTAAGGAAGTATTCGATCAAGAGTTTGGAAATGTTTTCTTACAAGCCGGGGAAAGTGCTTTGGATGAAAAATTGTTTGAAGAAATGAAATCAGAGTGTACAGAGCCTAAATTTGTTTTCGAAGAGGGAAAATATTTATTATGGGATGAACCAAACAAGGATCACATTTATGTTGCAGGTGTAGATATAAGTGAAGGTGTTGGCGAGGCAGCAAGTGTTATACAAATTTTAGATTTAACCGATTTAAGAGAGATAAAACAAGTAGCTACATATCATGATAGATTAATTAGCCCTTACAACTTTACTTCTAAAGTCTACGAAATATTGCAACACTGGGGATCGCCCCTTGCTATGATAGAAAGAAATAATTGCGGTGCACAAGTAGTTGATCAACTAAAAAATACCCATGCTTATGAAAATATAGTATCTTACGGTACAAAAGTAGGTCCTGTGTCTTTTAATAAAATAGGTGTACAAGCACACACCAATACTAAATATAAAGGTGTAGTTAATATGCGTTATTGGATGAACGAGGTACGCGCTTTAAAAATACGAGATTTAAAAACATTAAACGAACTGAAAGGGTTCGTAAGATATCCAAACGGTACTTGGGCTGCAAAACAAGGATCAGATAGTTGGGATGATAGAGTGATGAGTTTATTATGGGGGTTAATGATTCTTGAAACTGATCTTTGTGAAAAATATTTTGAAGTTGCAGAATACGATAAAAATAAAAAACCTCTTAAAATTAAATCGCTAGATTACGGTATAAAATACTTCATTAACCCAACATCTATATATAGTAACGAAAAAATGGGTATAGATGGACTGCCGCCATTACCTATTGTTATATCGCAAGACGGTAATCAGGAACATAATGAAATAGCTGACTTAGAATCACAAGGTTACCGTCGTTTATCATAAATAATTAAATGGCAGATATATCAATATCTCAAATAAGTCAAGGCACTCCCACAACAGGTATTATATTGCCGTGGTCAGATGGTACAACCACCTATCAAGCAAAGCTTAGTTCCTTGATTACTGCTCAAGGTGATATAGGTACTGAAGCTATACAGATACCAAGAGGCACTACAAATCAAAGGCCTTCTTCTTCTTCAAATGGAATGTTGCGTATGAACACAACAACCAACATGCTAGAAGCGTATTATAATAATAACTGGATAAATATTTCTTCTTTATCGCCATATTCAATTTATCTTTGGGGTGCAGGTGGTGGCGGTGGGACACCTGGCGGCTGGGCATACGGCGCTGCAGGTGGCGGCGGTGGATTTGCTTCAGGAGATCTCAATTTATATTCAGGAAGTACTTTAACACTTATAGTCGGGCAAGGTGGAATAGTTAACGGTACTTCTGTTTCATTTGGAGGTGGTGGTCAAGCATCTAGAAACAATGCTGATAATCGCTACGGGTCAAATGGAGGTGGGTATACAGGAATATTCTTAAATTCTGTCACACAAGCTAATTGCTTGCTTCTTGCAGGCGGTGGAGGCGGTGGCGGCTCTTCAAGAGCAGGTACAGGCAATTACGGTGGAGCAGGGGGTGGAACTCAAGCACAAGACGGTAACTCACCTTATGATAATAAACCTGGGTATAGAGGAAGAGGCGCAGGCCAATCTGGACCACCGGTACAAGCATCATGTGACCCCGTTCTTAACACAAACTTTCCACCTGCAGCTCTGATAGGTGGAACTTCTCAAAATAACAGTTATGGTGGAGCAGGTGGAGGTGGTTATTTTGGTGGATCAGCTGGCGGGTACTCAGAAAGCAATACCATGGGTGGCGGAGGCGGAGGTTCAGGTTATGTTAATACACAATATATTTCTAATTCAGTTAATACAACAGGGACCGATTCTCAAGGTGCAGGCAACACTAATGCATATTATCCCGGAAATATAGGTTCAGGTGGAGCACCTTCAACAACCGGGCAAAACGGATATGCTGTTATATTAAATAGAGTCACCGGTCAGATAACAAGATATTCTTACACAGGTAGTAATATAACAATAACACTTTAATTTATGGCAAACTTAGTATCATACACTCAAAGCCCTTTTAATAAAGCGCGTAAAGATAAATTTTTATTCGTTTTAAATTTACCTCAATGTTTAAAAGATATTTCTAAGAAATTTAACCGTAGTAACGAAACTGTTTTGCCTGACGCTTTACAATTTTCAGTATATGGCGCAGTAGTTCCTGAAGTTGCTGTACCTTCTGTTAACATAAGATACTCTGGACAAACTTTAAGCAATTCTAGTCATTCTCGAGACCCATATCCCCCTGTTACAATTAATTTTACCGTAGATAACAGATTCAACAATTATTGGATCATCTATAAATGGTTAGATCTTCTTAATAATTCAACCGAAAGTATTTATGATGCCGAAAATTTAACTAATATTAATTCTAATATAGCTGCAAATCAGGCTAGAAAAACATCAGCTTTACAAAATAGAACTAATGCTGCAGGTGCTGATTATCTTAGATTTAGATCTAACTTTACATTATTTGCATTAGATGAATATGATAAACGGATTATAGAGTTTGTCTATAAAGATGCGTTTCCTACAGCTATTGGAAGTATCAATTTTAACAATAGAGACAGTACAGAATTGGAAACAACCTTTACCTTTGAATATTCACAGCTTTTAGTATCTTTAGTCGAACAGATAGATAATTTCTAAAAATTAAAAAGTTTCATCCGAAAAAGTATAAATATTTTATATGGCACGCACAATTCAAAGTCCTGGTGTACAAATTCAAGAAGTCGATTTATCGTTAAATAATGTTGGAACACCAGCAACAACAGTATTTATACCTGGTTTTGCAGCTAAAGGTCCTTCTTCTGAACCAATTAGCGTTTCATCGCTATCAGAATTTGAGCAAATATTCGGTATACCTACAAATGGTGCCGAAAGATATTTTTACCATACCGTTAAAGCAGTATTAAATTCCCCTGCAAATGTTTTAGTTTACCGCTTACCATATGGGGCTGGTGCTGGTGTTGATACAAGCGATGAATACAGTGCCTTAGTGTATCCTGTCAAAGTTTATTGCCCGTCAACTGGATATGTAACATACGATTTAACAAAAACTGATGCTCGTTATTTCTTTGGCACACCTACCCACCTTAAACTTACACAAGCCGAGTATCTTTCGATTCTAAGAGGCGACGGATTTAATTGGGATAGTAATTCAGGAACAGTACCTTACTTTACAACTATTGCACAGCTTAGCGGTGCAGGAATGATTCTACTAAATAAAGCACAATCAACCATTAATACTAAGTTCGAAGGAACATATATTGGAATTATCGATAACACCAATCTTAATCCCGCTACACCTTTTAACGATGTAAATAAAGTTTTTACAGTTAATAATGACACCACAGCAGTTTACGGTAATACCAATTACGTTGACATTCCTCAGGTTCGCTTAAACTTTACTCTCTCTGCTGATTCAGCTGGTTTACAGGGTAGTGTTTCAGAGGTTATAGAAAATATACCTTCATTTGATATTTCTTCTAATCAATTTGATGATACAATTGCACTCGGTGTATTTAAACTCCGTCAATCAGTATTTTCACCTGATACCATTGCTCTTGATTATGTCTTACAAGAAGGTTATACAGCTTCTCTTGATTCAAATAGACAAATTAATAATGAAAACGGTGGTCAGCCTAATAGCTTCTTTATCGAGCAATCAAACAATACATCAACAAGTACTACTGTTATAGTTAATCCTTACATTGCTAATAAAAATAGTTCTACTTGGCTTGATCTTTCCGGAGTACCATTAAAGAAGGTTCGCTTCTTAACTGATGCCCTCGCTACTCCCTTTGCAAACGAAACGAGCAGTGAATATGAAACACGTGTAGGAGCGCCTTCTGGTAATGTTGCATCGTTACTTCTTCAATTAGGTAGCACAAACGCTCTTTACCCATTAGGTGATTTCGATAATCAAGATCTCTCTACAAAAATTATTGGTGATGTACCTACCAAGCTTACAGCTGCAACAGAAAAGCTTAATAACGTAGATCTTTATCCTATTAATTTAACACTCGAAGCTGGATTAGGTACAATTTATATAAATTCATTTAATCCTTCTACATATACATATTTCGATGACACCGCACCGTTCGATGAATTGACTGATCAGCTAACAGTACAGAATCCATCCTCACAATCTGTTGCAGTAACACGCTATAACGCTGCAATTGCACCGTTCTTAAATCTTACAGAGAATAGAAAAGATCATTTGTTTATTGCTGATGCTATTACAAATATATTTGTACAAGGTTCAAATGTAAAGACATTAGATTTAAATACAAATTCATTCTCCAATAACATTTACTGGCCACTAAAAAATCAATTTTCAAGTATTGATACAAGTTATGCTTGTGCATTTGCAAATTGTGCTAAAGTTGCTGATATATATTCAAATCAGCAAGTTTGGGTACCATTCTCTGGATTTGCAGCTGCTACAATGGCATTAACCGATAGTAACTTCCAGCCTTGGTATGCGCCCGCAGGTTTCTCACGCGGTACACTAACTGGTGTAGTAGATATCGGTCTATATCCTAAGCAAAAGCAGCGCGATCAGCTTTATAAGATTAATTTAAACCCTGTAGCGTTCTTCCCATCAGAAGGGTTTGTAATCTTTGGTCAAAAGACATTACAAAAGAAGCCTAGCGCGTTTGATAGAATTAATGTTCGCAGATTGTTCTTAAATCTTGAAACAGCAACAAGAGATACAGCTAAATACTTCTTGTTTGAACCGAATACACTCTTTACAAGAACGCAAATTATTAATAGCTTAACACCAATCTATGATAATGCTAAGAATACACAAGGTATATATGATTATCTATTAATTTGTGACGAACGTAATAACACACCTGCAATTATTGATGATAATACAGTTGTAATCGATGTTTATATCAAGCCAGTTAGATCTGCAGAGTATATACTTTGCAACTTTTATGCAACTAGAACAGGAACAAACTTCCAGGAGATAGTTACCTAAATACAACTAACTAATAAATAATTCTATGGCAGACGTAAATCAATTAATTACAGACTTTTACACGGTAGCACAAAATCGCGAATTCGCACGTGATTTTAATTTTAGAGTATTATCAATTAATACCGGAGGAGCAAGTACAGTAACATTTGATCAGAACGATTTAGTGTATGTTAAGACAGCTACTTTACCTGCTCGCGCAATTTCTAATATCGCTGTACCTTATATGGGATTAAACTTTAATTTGCCTGGTAATGCAACCTATCCAGGTAGTGAAGCATATGATTTAACATTTTATGCTGATGCACAATCACAAATTCGTCAAAAGTTTGAACAGTGGTCAACTGATATCTTTAATGACGGTACATCTACTGGTAACTATTTTGCTCCTAAGCAAACAGCTATCATTGATTTAGTGCAGCTTGATAATCAACTTAACTCAATTGGTCAGTATCAATTAGTTGGTGTTTCAGTTAGAAATGTTGGTCCGCTACAGTATAATATTGCTACTGGTACTGGTGAAACAATCGAATTTACAGCTACAGTATCTTATCATTACTGGAGAAAACTTAGCTAATCTGTATTAGAGATCTAAATAATTAGGTGAACAATCCGTTTACCAGCGCACTAAACTCGCTTGGCCAGAATTTTACTGGATTAGTTAACGGTCAAAATCCTTCCTTTGCTCCTCAAGTAGTTAATCTATTTGGCTTCAATATACCGGGCGTTCCTTTAATAAGTCCAAGAGATTATTTCTTGGTTCAAATGGAGTCATGGTTTACTTCTATTCCTAATTCTACACAATGGATTATAGTTATAGATAATTACCCACGAGCTTTAAGAACTAACATTATTCAAGGTTTAGAAAGAACAGACGGTGGTAAAAAGGGGTTTGATATTACTACAGCAGCAACTATTTTAAATAGTTTTCCTTTACAGAAAATAGTAGGTTGTTTATTTGCCCACGCAATCACAATTCCTACAGAACAGTTCGCAATTAATACAACTTCTGTAGCAAATAATAGAGGGTTTTTACCCGGTATTTTAGGAGGTGGTCGCGAAACAGAGTTTCCTTCTTTGGTAATAGATTTTCGTGAAACAAATACATCATTCATTGACTTTGTTTTAAGACCTTGGGTTATTCTAGGTTCTCATTATGGTATGACTGCTCGTCCTGGCGACGTCGCAGGCTTTAAAGATCTAAAAAATATGAAAGTTAATATGACACTTTTAGAGTATACAAGAACATACAATGGTATTTCTATGATTCCTAGAAAAGTCTTTAACTTCTATAATTGTATGCCCTATCAAGTCTCGGAACAGAGTTTAGACTACACTGAAGAAAAGCTTACTACTTATAGCACAAGGTGGACTTACACTAATTACACGGTTGAAAATAACCTTTACTTGCCTATTGCAGATATAGTTAATAGAATAGCTAATGGAGCTATACCTCGAGTTACCAGTTTCCAAAATGGTATCGGAAGTATAAATCCTTTAGGATTCTTATAATGTCATTTTATCTAAATTACGAGTCACCAGTCTTAAAAAAATCTTTTAAGGTTAAAGAGCTTACCTTTAATCAATTTAGAGATTTAAACAAATACATATTATCTAATAATAATACTTTTATAGAAACGTTTTTCGATGAAATACTAAGAAACAATTTAGAAGATAAAGATAACTTAAAACAGCTTTGTAATTATGATAAATTTTGTATTTTAGTATTGTTAAGAGCAGTAAATGTATCACCGGAGCTAGAAATATTTGAAAAAAATAAAAATTTTAAAGTTCCGTTAAAAGATTTTTTAAATAAATGCTTAAACTTTAGTCATGATACTACTAAAATTATAGAACATGATAATATTAAAATAAAACTCGAATTACCTTCATCTTTTGTTATTAACAATTTGTTAGATCTCACTGATATGGTTATTAAGAGCGTTGAGATAGATAACTCTATTTTAAATTTTAGTGAAATTGAAAGCAGTCTTAAAAAAGAAATTATTGAAACTCTACCCGCTAATATCATTTTCGATATTAAAAAATTCTATGAAAATCTAGTCAACGTCTTTAATGAATTAGTTTTTACCTTACCCTCTATAAACGAAAATGTCAACTTAAATCCGTTTGATAGCTCTTTATTAGAAATTTTAAAATTACTCTTTAGAGCTAATTTAAAAAATATTTACGAAATGCAATATTTCATGGTATCAAAAATGCATTATACTCCGGAATATATTGACAACAATACTTTTGTAGAGAATGTGTTGTTACTTAGACTGTTCGAAGACGAACTTAAGAAACAAGATGAGTTGGCTAAAAAACCTAAACAACAGGGTATGCCTTTAATGCCTGGAAAACAATAGTCTTTGAATAAATTATTAAAATGAGTAACAATTTTGTATTAGACAAGCTTAAGCAAATAGCTGCAAACAATAAAGTCCAGTCTTTCGCACGAACTGCTAATTCTGAAGTAGCACTTACACCTCTTACTATTAAGCAACAAAAAGATATTATTAAAACAGCTCTTGATGTCGTGCTTTCACCCATTACATTTGCAATCGCTACAAGTGAAATTGTAAAAGAAAACATCCAAGGTAAGCCTAATCTTACTATTTTAGATAAGCCTCTCTTTTTATTAGCTTTAAGAGCTAATTCTCTAGGTACTAAGTTTACTGCCGAAGATAATAAAACAACGTTCGATTTTGCTGAAAATTTAAATCAAAAAAATGCTATTGATACTAGTAAGCTTGCTGAAACACTATCATTTCCCGGTTTAGATATTACAACTCGAGTGCCTACTATAGAAGAAGATTATAAGATTAATTTAGAATGTAAAAAAGTTTTAGAGAATAAAAAGAGTAAAGAAGAAGAAAAAGTCAAAGATTTAATCGGTGAAATTTACATTTATGAAATTATTAAGTTCATAGATTCTATTAAACTTACAGTAGATGGTAAGGTAGAAGAAGTGAAATTTAATGTTCTTAGTATTCAACAAAAGGTTGAAACTGTAGAAAATTTGCCCATGGCTGTTACTTCTACACTTATTGAGAGTATCGCTAAAATAAGAGCTGTAGAATCTGAACCTTTAAAGGTACTAGTTGATGGCAAAGATGTTACTATATCCTTAGACACATCATTTTTTACAAAAGAATAATATTAATCCTAAGTTTTATTCATAAGTATTAATAGCTTATGGATCCTCAACAGTTTCAGCTATTTTTGACCGAATTAGCTAAGGTAAATACAAGTCTTCAAAATATACAGGCTACTATGCCTGAAAAAGACAATAAAAAAGATAAGAATGCAGAAAACAAACCGACAAACAAAGAGCAAATAAGAATAAAAGAGATAGCTAAAATATATTCAAAAGAGTTTAATAAAAAATTTGAAGACATTAACAAGAAGCAAGAGGATATTCAAAAAAAGCAAGAAACTTTCTTAAAGAAAAATGGTATTACTGTTAGGATAGAATCTATTTCCCGTGATGTATTAAGAAGCTTAAAAAAGGTATTTTCGGATAGCATGTCTAGATCGGTATCTATGCAAGCTGCTCCTGGCGGCAAGAAGACTGGATTGGCTGGTGCTGCTGGTGACTTTTTAGGGGGGCTTGTTGGCGGTGCAGGTCCATGGGGAGTGCTAATAGCAGCAATTGCTGCTGTTGGTGGTGTTGCTGTTATATTCTTACTTTTAAAAAACTTAGATAAATTAGCTGCTTTCATTAAAGATGTGCTGCCTTCCATTGGCGATTTTCTCGTTAAAGTATTGCCACCTGCCATTGAAAGTGCAGGCAAAGCCATCTCTACCATCATCCTGCCTCTGTTAAAAGCGGTTGCTGAAAACATAGTAAAACTAGTGGACACTGTATTGAGATATGTTTCACCTATTCTTAAAGCCATAGGTGATATAATTTTACCCATAATTAAAGATGTTAAAGAATTCTTAATGTACATAATTAAAAATATTCCTACTATAGTGGATTCTTTTTTTGGCGGCATTGCGAAATTAACTGAAATTATACTCACAAACCTGCCTCCTATAATGCCTTTTATTACCCAATTAGCAAGTTATATCAAGGAAATATATTTGTCATTAATTGATAAAATACCCATGTTCTTAAGCACTCTAAAAGACGTATTACTACCTACCTTGGGAGCCATAAAAGATGTATTACTAGCTTTAATTCCCCCCACAAAAGAATTCTTAGTTAAAGTTACAGAAGGCATTGTGTTAATAGCCCCATACATAAAAGATATATTATTAAGCGCATTTACCAATTTGAAAGAAATACTTGTCAGTCTATTCAACGCATTGCAGCCATTACTTCAATATGTTGGTCCTGTTTTTATGGGTACTCTGGATCTATTGACTGCAGCTGTTACAGGTATTTTTAATTCCTTCTCTACGCTAGTAAATTATCTTAAAGATGTTGCGTTAAAAATACTAGACTCAGTGGATAAAATTTTTAAATCGTTTAGTGATAATTTCAAATGGATCATAACTCAAGATCCAGTTCATATCTTAAAGGTGGCTGGTGCAGTTGCCACGCTGGGTGGTGCTCTGGCTGTCTTTGGTACTGCTGATGCCTATGGTAACCTAGTTGCAGGCGCAGGATCGTTTTTTACTAAAATAGTTGGCGGTAAAACACCAGTAGATACTATTATAGATCTAGCAAATAAAAGCGATAAAATTCTTCTTGCTTCAGATAACTTAAAGATTTTATCAGCAACACTAGTTGAAATTACACAGGAAAAGTATGGTGATCAGTTTGTTGATGAAATGAAAAAGGTTAGCTACGGATTAGCGCTAGTAACAAATGTAAAAAATTTAGATAAACTACAGAATTTAGATAAACTAAAAAATCTTAATAATGTAAGTGTAGAGCCCATTGAAATAAAGCAAACAACCGTACAACAATCAGTAACACCTACTGAAGAAGATAACGTTTTTAGGAATTTATACGTTTCAACAGATAATTTAAATGAAAGTATTTTATCTCTTAAAAATTCACTTGATGAAATAAGCAACAAACTTAATGATTCTATAAAAGTACAAACCCAGCAAGCTCAACTAACTGATTCTAGCATCTCTACATTGAGAGAAATAAGAGACAAAGATCAAAGCTCCTCAAATGTGGTGGTTAATAACAGTTCCAATAACATGGTTTTTAGTCAAAAATCGATTTCTAACTCTGAATATAGGAAGGATTTAGTAGGCGCAACATTTGCCTAAATATAAAATATGAATCACGTATTTTCAGTTTCTAGAACACAATCTATTGAAACATCAACTAATGGTGATGCTGAAGTAGCACCGCCTTCACTAGTAGCTCCTGCAAATACACCTTTGGGCGGCGGTCAAGGAAACAATGCTAATGCTCTTATGGGTGAAACAGTTAATGTTGTATCCGATTTTTATTGGACTTATTCAAAACTTAAAGAAGCTAGGCAAGAAGTACCAAGAATAATCTTAACAGAGAAAAAATTAAAAACTAACGCACTAGTATCACAATTAAAATATTCTTATGGTGTTACTAAAGATTCTATAAATGCTGCATTAGATAAGCTACCCGATGATACAAAGAATAACATTATTAATGTAGTAAAAGGCACCAAAGATACAGTAGCTTCACAGCAAGTAGGTGGTAAAACATTAGGAGATCAGTTAAAAGATAAGTTTGATTTTCTTCAAGACGATAATAATATTTTTGATACTAATCCTTATTTAAGGCCATATAGAGATTTGTATATTACCGAGCCAACAGGGTGGGAATTTCATTTTCCTTATTTTGATAATTATAACAACTCACAGCAAAACGCATTTTCAAATGATGCACCAAACCCGTTTCTCGGTATCCTCAAAAAAGGTGCTGAAATGCTTACTGATGTAGCTAGTATAGCTAGTGTTTTAAAAGGACCTGCATCTATAAGTTTTGTAGAAAAATCTAAATTTTATAATTACAGTGAAGAAGGTGAAGAATTTTCGTTTTCATTTCCTTTGATAAACACCGGTTCAGTAACATTTGATGATGTTATAAGAAACTGGGAATTATTATTTTTAATTCTTTATAACAACAAGCCTTCCCGTAGAAACACCTCTTTAATCGACCCACCTGCAATATATCAGGTAGAAATTCCTGGAGTTAAGTTTTTACCGTTTTGTTATATATCAAGTATCGCAGTAGAGTTTCAAGGGTCAAGAAGAGAACTAAATTTTGATCTATCTTATATTGATAACCTCAATGTAGATGCAGCTATGCCAGTAGCTAACAATGTATTACCTGGTATAACTAGTGTAGTAAATAAAATTTTTAATAGCCCTAATATTGTAAGAGGTTTCAGCAACACAAGTACGCCTAGAAGTATTACTGCAATTATACCAGATGCTTATAATATTAAAATAAGTGTAAAAAGTTTAATTGCAGAATCTAAGAATTTTATGTATAGTGTATTAAACGGTAAACAAACAGTAACAACTTCTACAAAAGCGGCACAAGTGGTTAACCTTGTACGTAACATTGTAGGTAGATAAATATTTTTATGGAAAACGGTAATTTTCAAAACAAAATTAAAGCCTTACCGCCTTTAAAAAATACAAGATATGAGAATATTTTTAAACTGTATAAGATAGGTGAGAAGAGTCAATACTACTATAATTTATTACAATCCATATATTTACCAGAAAATTTAAATGAAGATTTTGTTTATTATCAACTAGTTAATGATAAAATTCCATGGACTATTATAAGCTATAATGCTTATAAAACTATAGAACTATGGTGGCTTATATGTTTGACTAATAAAATTTTTAACCCTATTAAATACCCAGACAGAGGAACTTTATTAAAGATTATTAAACCAATTTATGTAAATACTGTTTTGAACGAGATAAAATTATCTTTAAAATAATATGGCCGAGACAAGCTTATCTAATGTTAATTTTAATAACATTATTAACAATAACCAATATAAATTTAATATTGGTCTTTTTACAGCAGATGGTAGATATCAAGAATTAAAAATAGGCGCTATAAATTCGTTAGTTCTAGAAGATACTTTTACCAATTTTTATCATAAAGGATATATTATTATTAATAATAAGTTTGATGGTGTTGAAAGATTAGCTGATTTTAAGAATAATGAAAAAATAGGAAGCTCTTCAACTTTTACTCCTGATAGAGGATTTATATTTAAAGGCGATTCTCGAGATATGTTGATTGTAGATATAATGCCTAAATTAGATGAACAGGTTTTCGGTGTTACTGATAATAAAGAAGCAGAAAACGTTTTTAGACTCTTATTTACTTTTTCAATTTATGATACAGAGGAAATTGTAGGCGCTCTACCCGGTGAAAAATTTAAAAAATTACATTTCTGGGATATACATCACGAGCTTTTAAAGGAAAAAAACTCATATTTTTCTACAGCAAATTATGTAGACAGTGCAAATGTATCTGCCTTGTCGGATACCGACAGAGGAATACCGACAGGTGATGCGATAAAATTTTTCTTAAGGGAATTTTTTAAAGATGATGATGGTTGGAGTGCTACGGTAAGTGATGAGGGATTTGATAAAGGCTCAACAAAGGTATTTTTCTCAGCTCCTGCACGCTATAAAGGTGATGATTGCTTGCAATACCTACTTTCTAGACATGTTTCTGATAAAAACGATAATTATGATCAAGCATTCTTAAGATTAGAAAGAAGCACAAATGTTTTTAAATTAGAAAGTTTAAATAAAGTTTTTAAAACTGCTTTAAATGGTAATTCTAGCGGTGTAGGTGAAAATTATCTAGAAACTTTTAAGTTAGGTGTATACTCTGATAAACAAAACGACTTCGGTATAAATGCAGTCTCTTATACACCTTTAAATGGGTTATATTTAGGTAAATTCGGTACTATCAACAATTTTTCTTATGATGCTATGCCTGGTATTCACTCACAACAAGAAGTAGTTTCTACCATAGTACATAGCTACGATAACGACAATAAGACCTTTAATGTAGATGAAGAAAGAAACACTATAAGCAGTGTATTAAGCGTTTTTAGTGAAAATTACGTCAAGCCATTTAACAGTTTATCTATAGATAACAATGCTTATATAAATTTTTACCCCGGTGAATATAGATTTATGCAAAAAAACGTTAAGCATATTTTTTCTGTAATCGAAACCGCTGATCAAAGAATTTCTTCTGGTAGAAACAAAGCTTTATTTGGAAATCTATTTTTAAACAACACAGTTTTATTTAAAGTACCTGGCTCTACTCATAGAGAAGCAGGTAAGTTTATTGGAATAGATAGAGATGGTGCAATACCTTATAGCGATTTTGATAGTAAGCTGTTAGGTGTGTATTTTGTAGTTGAGGTAAAGCATATTTTCGAAGGAAATGAATATTTTAATGAATTAAGGTGTGTAAAATCATATAGCTATGATAATTTATTCCTTACAAATAGTAGATAAAATGATAAAAAC
>Ga0209598_10001881_pt1 | contig 16836 bp, 12 predicted proteins | sample M_140807_EF_Meta_FD_187317 | JGI IMG/M metagenome (GOLD analysis project Ga0209598, IMG submission 187317) | Freshwater microbial communities from Lake Montjoie, Canada to study carbon cycling - M_140807_EF_MetaG (SPAdes) (version 2) | ecosystem: Environmental > Aquatic > Freshwater > Lake... | reverse complement strand
CTTCGAATGTAGACAGTTAACGCTCAGCCTCTTCACTGGCCGCCATCACCAAGGCCAGTGAAATACTGAGTGACAACATGGCACCATAGTAGTTATGAACCATGTTGGTATTGGACAAGCCCGCAGTCAGGTGCATGAACAAAATACCCAAAATACCTTGGGCAGCCCGTGGGTGCGGCACCCACAATTTGCGCACCACCAAGCCCATGCCTGTGGCCAGCACCAGCAAACTCAAAATGCCCATCAAGCCATGGCTCACCCATGCATCCAAAAACTCGTGATGCAAGTGGCCCAGTTTCTGAATTTGAAATGAATCAATCTCTACACCCCATTGTTTGATCATGGCAATGCTGTTTTCTTTGCCATACCCCAACCAAGGCTGTACTTCAATGGCATCTAAGGCTTTGCTCCATAAAAACAAACGCGATCCCACCGAAGTGTTTGCAGCTTCGGTGGGGTTGTGTTGAGACAGCACCACCTCAACCCAACCCTCAGAGATGCGCTGCAAAACAGAAGTGAACCAAACGGGCTGAGTAGAAAGCATCCAAATGAAGCTCACAAACAGCAAACCGCAAATCCACAATGATCTAGATTTCAAAGTTGCAAGCTGAAGCAGGGTGCGGTTGGAGGCGGCCACATAGGCAATTAATGCCAACCATATGAGCAGGCCGTAAACGCCCCTTGATTGACTCAATACAACGCCTATAGCCCCCATGAAGACACTGACCAACCAAAATCTGCGATGGCTAGCGGGAACGTCCAGGTTAACAACCATGGGCGCCAACACGCAAACCAAGAAGCTCAGGCTCACAGCCCAAGCAATGGCATGCAATGGGGTATCTCGGCCATAAATCATGGTGACACCCATGCCCACCCAGCAAGCCAAAGCCAGTGCATAACTTAAGCTAACCAGCTGTAAACGTGTAAGCCGATAAAAGGGTGGCCATTTAACCAAGGCAACAGTGGCCAAGGCACCAATGACCAGGCGTATTTCCGCATGCCTTCGGTCCCAATTATCTTGCCAAAAAGCGTGGGGTATGATTCTGATGGCGGTGGCAGCAAGGCAGGCAAAGAGCCAAATTCGGGCCGCTTCTTCAACGGCTGAAGGACTGAAATGACCGCTTTGGCCCCATGAAGAAAGACCTTGCTGGGTTAACTTAGATTGAAGGACACGCGTAGACCCCCAAAACGCCCAAGCACCCATTAAGCTCAACAGCACCCAAGTCAGGCCACCCAGTTTGGTGCTCATGGGCGCAAGCGCTAAAGTGATTGCAAAGACAGCAAATGCAAGCTTGGGAAAGGGGTGACGAGACAAAGAAATGGTTTCCAATAGATTCACGAATTTCGCGATCTGAAATTATAAATTAACGAGGCATGAACAACGCTGTGTTTCCGGTCACATATCAACCGCAATTTTGGGTCATTGTTCCCACCTACAACCCTGGCGCCTTGGCATGGGCTAATTGGTCCGTGGCGCTAAAAAACCAAAATTGCCAGCCAATGCAAGTCATTGTGGTTGACTCGGGCTCCACAGACGGCTCGGTAGACTTCAGCCAACAAGCCGGCTACACCGTGCTCCATGTTCATGCCAAAGATTTCAACCATGGCGGCACACGTCAATGGGCACTAGACCAAGGCCTAAAAAAGGCAAGCCAACTGGGTCAGCCCCAGCCAGACTTTGTGGTGTACCTCACACATGACGCCGTATTGGCCCACTCCAACTCGCTTCAAGAATTGATCAACGCATTTCAGCAGCCTCAAGTGGCTGCCGCCTTTGGCCGTCAAATGCCCAAACCTAACGCCACTTGGTTAGAGGCTCACGCCAGAAATTTCAATTACCCAGAAACCTCAAGAACTGTGCAATTGCAAGACAAAGCAAGCCTGGGCATCAAGGCCTGCTTTCTTTCCAATTCATTTGCCGCCTATCGCTTGCAAGCGCTGCAGGCCATGGGCGGATTTCCTTCAAACCTTCCCCTGGGTGAAGACACTTACACCGCTGCCAAACTATTGTTATCGGGTCAATCCCTGCACTACCAAGCCAGCGCTGCCGTTTATCATTCACACAACTACAACGGCATACAGGACTTCCAGCGCATGTTTGACACCGGCGTTTTTCACGCTCAAAACCCATGGTTGCAACAAAGTTTTGGCCGGGCTGAAGGTGAAGGCATGAAGCTGCTCAGTTCTCAATGGCAATCTCTGCGGCAATTAATGAGCTCAACATTCACCGCCCCACCTAAGCCACTAAAACCAGGTTGGCTAAGCGGAAGTTTTCAGCTCATCTCAACCAACTTCATCAAACTCGTCGCCTACAAATTAGGCCTGGCCTACCGCCTCTTGCCTGCATTTATCAGGCCGCATTTATCAATGAGCAAAGCCTACTGGTCCTCACAATGATTTCAGTCCTTTCGCTCACCCAAGTTCGCATTTCCAAATTCGCTGTGCTGTTTGGCGATGTCGTTGCATTTTCAGTGGCCTTTGTCATTGCCACGTTTATCAACGTCAGCATTGATGCCAACCAAAACATTGCGGTGTGGTTTTCCACTCAAGACAAAGAGCGTTACGCGGCTTGGTTTGGCCTGGCTTTTTTGGGCATCATGTTTTTTCTCATGCGCTTTCAGCACTACAGCGACCGAAGGCCTTTTTGGGACGAGCTGGGCGATGTGCTTCGTTTGGTCAGCAGCTTGGCTTTGTTAGACATGACTTTGGTGGCTACCACGCGCTGGAACTCTTCTAGACTTTGGTGGCTTATGGTGTGGGCATTGGCCGTGCTCACCATTGTGTGGGGCCGTATGCTCACGCGTTTTGTGTTGCAACAATGGGGCCTTTGGATTCGCCCCACCATCATCATTGGGCATGGCGAAAACGCCACCGAAGCCGCCATTGCATTGCAAAGCGAGCCGCGCTTGGGTTTTGAAGTGGCGGGCTATGTCGATGTAGAAGAGCCGCAGCCCTGTCTCAAACTCAATGGCCGCAATCTTAAAAATATCCACGAGCTTGAAGAGCTTGCGGCCCAGCCCGGCATTCAATGGGTCATTGCGCTTGAGCATGCGCAAGCCGATCAACGAGAGCATTGGCTTCGCACTTTGAGCCAATGGGGTGCCACCGACATCAGTGTCATTCCTGCCATGCGTGGCGTGCCTTTGTATGGCACAGACATGGCGCATTTCTTTTCTCACGAAGTGGCGCTCTTAAGGGTACGCAACAACCTCAGAAGATGGCCAGCCAGACTCACTAAGCGGCTGTTTGATACCGCGCTTGCTGCTCTGTTAATCGTGTTGTTATCTCCCTTCATGTTGTTCATTGCATTGGCTTTGAAACTGGAAGGTGGCAGCGTCTTTTTCTCGCACTCACGTGTGGGGAAAAAAGGCAAACGTTTTAACTGCCACAAGTTCAGGTCCATGGTGCCTCATGCCGATCAAGCTCTTCAAAAGCTACTAGACAGCAACCCGGCTTTGCAAGCGCAGTGGGACAAAGAGCACAAACTCAAAGACGACCCACGCATTAGCCCGCTTGGCGCATTTTTAAGGCGCACCAGCATGGACGAGTTGCCTCAGTTGTTCAATGTCTTGAAAAGCGAAATGAGCTTGGTGGGCCCGCGCCCCATTGTGGAAGAAGAGCTTGAAAAGTACGGCCTTGAAAAAAGCTACTACCTCATGGTGCGCCCCGGCATAACGGGCTTGTGGCAGGTGAGTGGCCGCAACGATGTTGACTACGATACCCGCGTTTACCTAGACGCCTGGTACGTCAAAAACTGGTCTCTTTGGTATGACTTGGCCATCTTGGTCAAAACCTTCAAAGTGGTGCTGTGGCGCCGTGGCGCCTATTAGTTGCCCTACAATTTAAGGATGTCGCCACATCCTACAAAAATGCCTGCCGCAGCAAAAGGCCATAGCCTTAAGTACTACGCATGGCTTGCTTTGCAATTGGCCACAAGAGACATTGCGGTTCGCTACCGCGGCACCAGCCTAGGATGGCTTTGGTCTTTGCTCACGCCTTTGCTCATGCTGGGTGTCTACACCTTTGCCTTCAAATACATTTTCAAAGTACGGTGGCCCGGCGTGGGCGACAGCCCCGTTGACTTTGCCTTGCAACTCTTTGCGGGCCTGCTCATTTTTCAAGCAGCTGCTGATTGTTGGGGGCGCTCTTCGCGCATCATTGCCGAGCAACCCCACTTGGTTAAAAAAGTGGTCTTTCCATTGGCGCTGCTGCCTTGGGCGCCTGTGCTCAATGCAGTATTTCATGCCGGCGTGTCGATGTTGCTGCTGCTTGTTGTGGCCACCTTGTGGGGTATTGCGCCCAGCCTTCAGTGGGTTTTGCTGCCCCTTCTTTTAATACCGCTTGCATTTTTACTTTGGGCCGTGAGTTTGCTCTTAGCCACCTTGGGCGTCTTCATGCGCGACCTGACTCAGGTGGTCACATTGATCATTGGTTTGCTGCAATTTTTATCGCCTATTTTTTACCCAAGCGCTTCCTTGCCAGCTTTCTTCCAAGGCCTTCTGGCGTGGAACCCGCTCACTGTTTTCATTGAGCAAGTTCGCGCCATTGTGTTCAGTGTGCAGGGGCCGTCTTTGCAAATGTGGTTGCAGTCCTTGGTTGTGAGCATGGTGTTGTCGGCATTGGCCTACGCCATTTTCAGGCGCGTGCGTGGAGGGTTTGCCGATGTCATTTGATCACGCAAAACCTGCCATTCACGCACAAAATTTAGGCAAGCAATATGTCTTGGGAGCCTCGCCTTACCAGCGCCTATGGCAGTTGTTGGTGGGCTCAAGCAGCAACTTGTCTCACTTCAGCGCCCTCAGTGGTGTTGACATCAACATTGCGCAAGGTGAGTCAATCGGCATTATTGGCCAAAACGGCGCGGGCAAATCTACGTTACTACAATTGCTTTGCGGCACCCTCACGCCCAGCACGGGTGAGTTAGAAGTGAACGGGCAAGTGGCTGCTCTTTTAGAGCTTGGCGCAGGCTTTAACCAAGACTTCACCGGCCGAGAAAACATTCTCTTTAGCGCCGCGCTGTACGGTATGCAAGCGCTGCACATTGAAAAGCATCTGCAAGAAATCATTGACTTTGCAGACATCGGCGAGTTCATTGATCAGCCGGTTAGAACTTACTCAAGCGGCATGTACGTGCGGCTTGCGTTTGCCATCGCCACTTCTGTCCAGCCCGACATTTTGGTCATTGATGAAGCCCTGTCTGTGGGTGACGGTGCTTTTGCGCGCAAGTCTTTTGATCGCATCATGCAACTCAAACAAAGCGGCGTGACGCTGCTGTTTTGCTCGCACTCTTTGTTTCAAGTGGAGTCGCTTTGCAGTCGATGCATTTGGCTGCATCAAGGTAAAGTGATGGCCCAAGGGCCGTCTGCAGAAGTGATTGCCAAATACAACGATTGGCTATCTCAGCAAGCGGTGGCCAAGGCGCCAATCATTCGAAATGATCAAGCCACAGCTTCAGGGCTAACAGCAGACACAACATCCGATACATTATCAGGCACAGCACTGACTCCAGAACTAGACCCAAGCCTTCCCAGCTTCAAAGGCTCGGCTGGCAGTGTTCGCTTTACCAAGCTCAAGGCCCGCTGCGATGACCTTGGCGGCACGGCCTTAACTGCACGCAGCGGGCAAAGTCTCTTGAGTGTCGATTTCGAATTCATGGCCGACCCACAACTGCCCATCCCTAATTTGGCATTGGTGGTCTACAGCGCCGATGGCAAAATTGTGTGCAGCACCGGCACCTGGATCGATGGTGTCGAGCTCACCAGAGGCCTTGATGGGATAGGGCGTGCGTCGCTTAATTTTCCAAAGTTACCGCTGCTTAAAGGCCAATACAGCCTCACAGCTTTCTTAATGTGCGAGCGCGCCGTGCATGTGTATGAAGCTGTAGAGCATTTCGCCACAGTGCAGGTAAGTCAGCCGCATTTAGAGCAAGGGCTTTTCTCCATTCCTCATCAGTGGCAAACAATCTGATGGGCAGAAAGTGATAGCCTAAAAGTATGGACTCTAAGTAATGGACCCCAAGGAACTAGCGTTTGCAATTGCCAGCCGCCGTTTTTTTCAAGGCGCTCAGTGGCTGTCGCGTTTGCCGGGCCAACAAGTCAAACTTTCTAGGCGATGGGGCCGAATGGCCTCGCCTTATGTGGCAGACCGCGCACAGCTAGAACTGTCTTATGTTCAAGCATTTGGCGCCACGCTCCAAGTGGCCCAACAACTCACAGACCAGTGGTTTGCCAGTCACGGCCTCTTTGCTTGCAGTATTTTTTCTTACCCATTCATGGGGCCTGAGTGGGTTAAGCAGCAAGTTAAAGTGGAGCGGCCCGAGCTGCTGCAAAGTTTGCAGGCTCAAGGCGGCTTGGTGCTGTCATACCACTCACACCACCACAACACCCTGGGCATTGTGCTTGGCCAATCAGGCATTCCCACTTGGGGCGTGGCCGCCACAGAAAAAGCCTCGCCCATGGCGCCATACACCGGCCGCTTTATGCGCATCATCAATGGTGAAAGCGAGGCAAAATTTGGTGGCGGAAAATACTTGTTCACCGACGAACCACGCAACTTATTGCGCGGGTTGAAAGAGGCATTTACCAGCAAGCATGCTGTTGTCAGTATTTGCGACAACCCTGTGCCGCAAGGCGAAGACGCGCCCATTGTTTTTCGGGGTAAGCAATTTTTTGTGGGCGCAGGCGTGGTTCAAATGGCGCTAGCTCAAAACGTGCCCATCACACTGGCCTTGCTTTGCCCAGATTTGCGAGGCAGGTATGAGCTTCGTCTTCAAGCCTTACCAAACGGCTTGTCATCATCCCAAGTACTGCAAGCCTATTTCGATTTCTTGTCGGAGTGCGTTGCCCAAATGCCTTGGGCGTGGCAGGGGTGGCATTGGTACAGCGGCTTGTCTCCCGCTGAATAGTCTCATATCCGCTTAAAGCCTTATTTGGCCGTATAGGGCGCTACTCGGCTAAGTGGCGTCATCCGAAAATCGGTGTGGCTGAAAGATAAATTGGGTGAAAAGAAGGGGTCGTGATTGAGCCGTTCACCCCATCGCGATTTCATGAAGGCTTCCTCACCCATGAATCGATTCCGGTTTTCGTCGGAGAGGTCGTCGCCTCGAGTGGCCGATTCGTGATGAATCAATTCTGCAGAAGGTGTGTAAACGCAGTGGTAGCCTGCGTCACCCAGCCGAAGACAAAAATCAACATCGTTAAAAGCAACTGCAATTTGCTCATCCATGCCGCCCACTGCAAAGTAAGTTGATTTTTTAATCATCAAGCAAGCGGCGGTAACGGCGCTGCAGCGATGGTGAAGTACGGGTCTGCCAAAATAGCCTTTTTCGGTTTTCTTTAAGCCCACATGAGCATGGCCCGCAACCCCGCCCAAGCCAACCACCACACCGCCATGTTGCAGACCTTGATTGCCAGGGTACCAAAGTCTGGCACCCACTGCGCCTGCACGGTCTAGCTGCGCAAAAGAAAGCATCTCCTCCATCCAGTTACTGGTTTGCACTTCGATGTCATTGTTCATGAGGCAGAGGTATTCGCCGTGAGCTTCTCTTGCCGCAAAATTATTGATGGCAGAAAAATTGAAGGGATAAGGGTAGTCCAAAACACGAATGCCTTCGCTCTTAAGTTGGTCAAAATAAACTTGACTTTCTGGTTGCTGGCTGTTGTTGTTCACCACCAAAATTTCGTAAAGCTTGTAGCTTGATTTTTGCCGAATCGATTGAATGCATTGCTTCAAAAGGTGAATGCCATCTTTGGTGGGAATGAGCAAGCTAATGAGTGGGTCTGGCTTTTGAAGCGATGGCCGTACGCGGTTCATGTAGGACAACTCTGGCGCGGGCTCTACACTGGCGGGAATTTGCAGGGCGGCCAAGTGCTCAACCAGCGCTTTGCGGCTTGCAGTTTCTGCATAGGGCTTCTCGTTGGGCGCCAGTGCAGTGCTGCCTACGATAGCGCGCCAGTGATAAAGCACACGAGGAATGTGAACCACTTGTTCCGCCTTCGAGCGTTGAATAACGCGCAAGGCCAAGTCGTAATCTTGTGAGCCCTCAAAACCTTTTCTAAAACCTCCAATGCTGTCCAGCGTTGATTTTTTGTAGCAGCCCAAGTGGCTGATCATGTTTTGGGCCCACATCAACTCGGGGTTGTAGTCGGTCTTGAAGTAGGGGCCAAAGCGCTGGCCTGTTTCATCAATCTTGTCCTCGTCGCTGAAAACAATTTGTGCATCGGGGTGGCTTTGAAGAGTGTTCACCAATTCATATAGCGCCATGGGATGCAGCAGGTCGTCATGGTCCAGCAAAGCCACCCATTCGCCTTCGGCTATTTCAAGGGCACTGTTGCTGCTTTCAGAAATGTGGCCATTTTGGCTGCGCAAAATAATAGAAATTCGCACATCCTTTTGCGCAGCGTCTTTTAAAAACGCTTGGACCTCAGTGTGGGTAGAGGCATCGTCGGCAATGCAAAGTTGCCAATGCGGATAGACCTGTGCCTGCACACTTTCAATGGCCTGTGCCAAAAATTGAAGAGGCGAGTTGTATGTGGGCATGACCACCGACACCAGGGGCTGATGATGCCAGCCTAAACTTTTTTCTTTGAAGTGAGAATAAAGATGGGCAGGTGCTTCGTTTTGAACAATCCAGTCTGCATAAGAAAAATTTTGCTCGGCAGCGCGGTGAATGGCCGAGACCATACCTTGCGGGCCTTGCTCTATCAACACAGTAGATGTTTTTTTCAAGGCATGCAACACACCACCTTGCTGCCGCACCAGTTGGCGCACTCGCCTTGCCAGAGCGCCAAGACTTCTGAGTTTTTTAGTCCAACGCCAGCTGCGACTTTGCATCACGGTGTCAAGTAAGTTTTGTAAATCTTGTTTGGCGTGCTGAGTTTGAACCAGCTCTTCATGGCTATGCATTAGCGCACTCTGAGTATCTGCCAAGTCTTCATGGCTATGCATTAGCGCACTCTGAGTATCTGCCAAGTCTTCACGGCTGTGCGTTAGCTCGCTCTGAGTTTGAGACAGGCTGGCCCTCAAATCATTGAGTGCAATTTGGTTGGCCGCCAGTGCACTTTGAGTTTGCGCGAGGTTTGTAACATGGTCCTTGTGCTCCCAATTGCGCGCCATGATTTGCGACATTTGATCAGCGGACCAAAGGTCTCGCCATTTGCGGTAAATGATTTGATAACTCGTATCAACAAAACGCACTTGCGCATGCACGCCAGAGCTTTGGTGAATTCTGTAAATGGCGCTGGGTTTGGGTACAAACAGAAAGTCGGTATGGCTTGAGACCTGAAGCCAAAAATCCCAATCTTCAAACAAATCCAATTGCTCGTCGAAACAACAGCCCTGCTCACGCAGCGCAACATCAAACAAAACGCTGTGCATCACAATGAAGTTGCCTGACAACAGTTTTGAACGGTCGTAAGGCAAACCTATCAAACCTTCTGGCAGGTCGTGCCCAGATGCGTCTACTGCTTGCGCTTGACTGTAGGCGGCTTTGTATGTGGGGTTGTCATTCAGGGCTTGAATCAAAACGTCAATATGAGTTGGCGTGATCCAGTCGTCGTCGTCTAAAAATAAAATTCGTTCCCCACGTGCAAGCCCCAGCGCTTTGTTGGCCGCTTGACTTCGTCTAAGCGCCTCAGTGGTGACGGCAAAGTGCAATGGAAACCGCCCAATTTGATTTGGAACTGGCTGATGGTTGGCCTTTGCAGCTACAACCCAAACCTCTATGGCGTCATAAGTTTGCGCTGCGACAGAGTTCAGGGTTTGCTGAAGCGTTTCTCGGTCGGTGCTTCGAATCAGAATGGAGACTAGAGGCGAATTCAAGGTGTTTGCTGTTGTGGTTAAAGTAAGAATCATACTTTGCCCTTTTGAATAAGCCTCGCAACTTATAATTGCTTTATCGTGGCTATCTTGGGCCATAGCTTTTAACAATTGGCATTGGAACTGTTCGAGATGAGACACATATTGGCGGTCGTGGTTTGTTATGACCCCGTCTTATCCACTCTCCAAACCCTATCGCGCAATCTTCAATCCGAAGGCGTGCCTGTTATATGGGTGAACAACGGGCCAGCGGGCTCACTGGAATCTGCGCGCGGGCCCCATGTGCTTAGCGTCATAGAACTTACCCAAAATTTGGGTGTGGCCACGGCCCTCAATGCGGGCTACCGGTGGGCCCTTCAAAATGACTTTGAAGCTGTCATCACCTTCGATCAAGACAGCCAGCCTGAGGTGGGCATGGTGGGCAAACTGCAGGCGCGCTGGGCACAGTCGGCTGTGGAGCATTTGCAAGTTGCCGCCATTGGCCCGGCCACCATTGACCACCAAAGTGGCCACGCCATGTTTTCTTTTGAGCCCTACAACTGGATCCGAAAACGCTTCTTGCCAAGCCAGGCCAAGGCCTATCCTGTAGACCACATCATCACCTCGGGCTGCCTGATGCCTTGCCGCGTTTGGCAAGAGGTGGGCCCCATGAACGATGGCCTCTTTATCGATTGGGTTGACATTGAGTGGTGCGCGCGCGCGCGGCTCATGGGCTATGTGTTGTTGCTGGATGGAGGTACCCAAATGAGCCACTCGATTGGCGAGGTGTCTAGGCCCATTTTGTGGCGAAGGTTTCATTTGCACACGCCCATTCGTCACTTTTACTTACTTCGCAACGCCATACTCATTGCCAAAAAACCGCAGTTTAATTTGGGTTGGCGCGTTCACTTGTTCCTCTATGCGCTGCGAGTCATTGTGGCCAGTTTGGTTTTGGGCGACCAACGCTTGAGTCGTTGGCGTTTTGCTTATCAAGGCTTGCTGGCTGGGCTGAGTGGCCGCCAAGGCCCCATTGGCAAAAGTTAAAGCCTAATCGGTCGACTTTTCTGCAAACTGCTTGAGCTTGCCAGTATCAATTTTCAAATCATCGCCATCGCGAGCCAAAGCACCTTGCGACTGAAGCACCTGAAACGCCCGCGTCACGGTTTCGCGAGTCAGGTTCACCATGATGGCAATCTCTTGGTGGGTGGGGGCGTTGGCAATCACCTCGGGGTTCTTACCGTCTTTGGACAAGTTTTGTAAAAGGGCGCAAATGCGCTGCAGTGGGCTGATGATGCCCAGAATTTGACGCAGGCTGGCCTGCGACCGAATGCGCTCGGTCAAGCCCGCGGTCATCGCCTCGATGGCCGGCGGGTTGGCAAAAATAAGGCCCCTCACTTCTCGGGCCGGCACCATTACCACCTGCGATTTTTTGTTGGCAATCACCACCTCAGGCGAGGGCAAGCCATCGAGTACCGAGATTTCACCAAAGTACTGTCCTTCTTCAATAAAGTGAAGGCCTACTTCGCGCCCGTCTAGCGTAAAGTCTATTGCCTGCAGTCTTCCTTCAAGCAAAAACATGAGGCTGGGCGATGACTTTTCTTTGGACAACACCATCTCCCGCTTGGCAAAAGCGTGCGTACTTGAGTGGGCGGCAAGGCTGGCCAGGGCGTCTGCTGAAAACAGGCGCATGAAGGCAAACTGCTGCAAAAGTGAGGGGTGAACAGCCATAAATTCAGACCCCATATCTTAGGGGTTTTACTGCAGGCAGATACTTTTCTTGTTTTGAGCAAAGTGTGATTTCACGCACATCTTTAAGGCCCCAAAGTTTTTTATACTTCAAGCTCTTATTGTTTCTAAACATGCCTATCAAAGCCTTCAACACAAACTGCGCCCAATCAGGGGCCACGTTTTTAGCACCTCGTCTGCTGAATCACTTGTGGTCGTCAGTTGTTTTGTTCCTCATGTGCTTGCTCACTGCAACGGCCATGGCCTCCCAAGTGGTGGGCGAAGTTACGCTCACCATCGGCAAATCCAGAATTGAACGCGCAGCAGGCGAAGCTGAGCCCCAAAAAGGCGGCTCGGTGCAAGAGGGCGACGTTGTTCGCACCTCTGATAATGGCCATGTGCACATTCGCTTCATTGATGGCGCCCGCATCAGCGTCAGGCCCAATTCGGTATTTCGCATTCACGAATTCAAGTACAGCCCAGCCGACCCTGCTGCCTCGGTGGTGCGGCTTAGTTTAGATTCTGGCGAGGCACGTTCTATTTCTGGCGCCGCGGCCCAAGCCGCCAAAGAGCGTTTCAGGCTCAATACCCCCTTGGTGGCCATTGGCGTGAAGGGCACTGACTTTGTCACACAAGTCTCCAAAGACATCATTCGCGTCACCGTCAACCAAGGCGCAATTGTCATGGCCCCCTTTGACAACGGTTGCAGAGTTGAGTCATTGGGCGTTTGCAACACCACGCGCGCCAAGGAACTGACAGCAGAAATGTTGGGCCAGGCCCTGATCTACCGCTTGGGCACGTCAGATCCTAGCTTTCAAGACGTTAGCAAATCAGGGCAGGTCGACAGCGGCAAGCTGCTCAAACTGAACCGCCAGCTGCGAGATGGCGCAGAAAATACACTGGCCTCTGACACGGAAGCCAAAAATCCTTTAAGCGCGGTGGGCGCCAACCGCCTTATTTGGGGTCGCTGGGCGCGAGATCCTATTGCCAATGACTCCCTGACGGTGCCTTTCCTAGAAGCCCTGCGCGGCAACGAAGTCACTGTGGGCGATGGCTACTATTTCTTGTTCCGCGAGCCCAGCAACGTCAACTTGTTGCCAACGCTTACTACCAAAGCAGATTTTGGCCTCAAATCTTCCTCGGCTTATTACCGCAATGCTGCCAACGAAATGGTGCCAGCCGCGGTTCAGTCGGGTAGCTTGTCGATTGACTTTGGTGCCAAAACCTTTGTCACCCAATTGGGCTTAAGCTCTGAGGGTACCGGTCTGCAAAGCTATTCGCAGTCAGGCACCATCAATGCTGGCACCGGCATCTTCTTGGGCCGCTCTGGCCCAGAGGCTGCACCCACCAGTAGCTTGGCCGGCGCCATCTCCTTAGATGCACGCCAAGTGGGCTACCTTTTTAAAACCCAGATCGGTCGCGGCACCTTTGTTGGCGCCACCCTCTGGGGTCGTTAAGCGGTTTGCATGCCCATGAAATTGGTTCAACTGCTTAAAAAACCCATGTGGCTTTATGCCTTGGCCTCTGCCTTGGCGGTGGTCCTGATGGCCGTTGTATCTGCCGTTTGGGCACCCCAGCTTTCTCAATGGGAAGAGCGACTGGCCAGCCGCACTTGGGCACTGGCCAACCAAGATGCCACCGAGCGCCGCTTGGTGGTGGTCGACATTGACGAAAAAAGTACACAGGCCCTAGGCTCTTGGCCATGGCCGCGTGAGCGCGTGGCCACTTTGTTGTCTGGCCTTGATGCCTACGGCGTTAACCTCAAAGTGGTCGATGTGCTGTTTGAGGGTGCCCAAGATCCCGCACAAGATCAAAAATTGGCCAATGCCCTCAAAGCTGGCGCGCCTACTGTCATTGCTCAACTTTTTGCCCTCAACCCCGACTCGCAAGTCAAGTCCGGCACCTTGGCTGGCGCTTTGTCCTTTGCTGCCAACTCTGCAGTGTGCGGCCCCAGCGCAGCTTCACCCTTTACCCCAGCCTATGGCTTTATGGGTGTCCAGCCTTTACTGGCGCAAAACAGCGCTGGCGTGGGGCACATCACCCCCATCCTAGACACCGATGGCAGCATTCGCCGAGTGCCGGCCATGGTTTGTTTTGAGGGCCAGGCCTACCCCGCGCTGGCTGTAGCAGGCTTGGTAGCCGCCACCGGCGCACAGCCTTTGGTCAGCACCAACAAACCGGGTCTGTTTACGACAAATACCCCCAAAACCATCGACATCGGGGGCTTGCACTTGCCGGTGGATGCGCAAGGGCAAATGCGTGTTTCTTATCAAATGCCGCGTTCTGGTTTTGCCTCCGTCTCTGCAGTCGATGTGCTTCAAGGCAAGGTGCCGCCAAGCTTGCTAAAGGGCGCTTGGGTGCTAGTAGGTTCTACGGCCTTTGGCGGCGGCGACGCCGTGCCCACGCCTCAGGGCGGCGCAGTGGGCGGGGTTGAAGTCCATGCTCAAATGATGTCTGCAGCCCTTGATGGCGGCACCCCGTTTGTGCCGGCTTGGGCGCCTTTATGGCCTTTAGCTACCGGCTTGTTGGCGTTGGTGGTTCTGGTTTTGTCTTTGCGTGCCTCTGGCGCCAAAGCGGCTTGGGTGGTGCCCTTGGTGGCCGTGGCCTCAGGCGGTGTTATTTTTGGCTTGCACGCTTGGCTGCTCTTAAGCCTGCACCAGTGGCTAGGCTGGGGCCAGCCGGTGCTGTTTTTGGCCTTGGCGGCCAGCTTGCTAACTGCCACCGAAATGTTGCGTGTTCGTGCCGAGCGCGAGCGCCTGTTTGAAAATCTTTCTAGCTACTTGCCCGAGGGTGCAGCCCGCCGGGTTGCCTTTGAAGGCCCTTCAGCCCAAGTGGTGGCCGAAACGCGTGAAGCCACCGTTATGTTGGTTGACCTGCGGAACTTCTCTGCCTACTGCGAAGAGCGGGCGCCCGAAGACGCAGCCACCGTATTGCACCTTTTCTACACCACCTTAGACCGCATTGTTACTGAGCATGGCGGCGTGGTGGAGCAAATGGTGGGCGATGGCCTCACGGCCGTATGGAACGGCTCTACGCCCTGCAACCAGCACGCCCAAAAGGCGCTGCAGGCTGCCGAAGTGATTTGGAATGAAGGCGTGGCCCAGCTGCCCAAAGTGGCCTCTAGAAAAACCCCGCCCCTAGACATTGGCATTGGCATAGAAACTGGACCCGTTTTGGTGGGCTCGTTTGGTCCTGCACGCCGCCGTGTGCATACCGTCATGGGTGAGGCTGTCAGCGTGGCTGCCCGCCTTGAAAAGCTCACTTCCGAGCTTGGCTACCCCGTACTCATTGGCCCCAACGCTCGGGCTCAGGCTAATTGCACCGAGGCTCAAAAAATTGGCGACTTTTTGCTGGCAGGCATGCGCATGCCGCGCGCCGTTTATGCGCTTCAAATTAAGGTGGATCCGTCTCACCTGCACTTGGTCTCTGGTTTGGATGGGGGTTTCGCCTCCGAAGCCGGTATGATCGGCTAGTTCTCAAATTCATTCTAATTATTCAAACTGTGCAGATTAGTCAATCTGGCAACTTGGCGCGTGCCCTGAAGTGTTTGCCATTGCTTGTGGCCATTCACCAGTTTGCCCCTGCCGCCTTCGCCCAGGGCGTGCAACAGTCAGTGCCCACCCCTGCAGCCCCTTTGGTTTGCCTATCAGCCGAACAATGGCCTAAGTTGCCGGTGGAGCAATTGGCCGCTTGGGCCGATGCCTGTGACGAAAACGCTTTTTTTCATGCTTACCTTGGGGCACAACTGCTGGCAGTCGGGCAATCAGAGGCGGCGGCCGTGGTTTTAGAAAAAGCCTTGCTAATCAACCCCGACCTGCCCGGCGCACAGCTTGATTTTGCTCAGGCCCTGGCTCAAATTGGCTTAAAGGGCTCTGCCAGAGCCATGTTGAACGACGTGCTGCAAAGGCCAGACATTCAGCCAGACCTTAAAAACCAGCTTTCAAAAGCGCAGCCCTTGCAAGCCCAGCCCAGCTGGCAGTGGCAAGCCTTGGCCCAAACCGCCTATGGCCACGAAAGCAATTTAAACAGCGCCACCTACACCGACTCGCTCACGCTTTACCTGTCAAACGGCCCCGTAACGCTGGGGCTCACAGACAACGCCAAGCCTGTGTCGGGCGACGCGTTTAAAACCTCCGTGGCACTTCAGGGCACTTTGCGGGTTGCGGGTTTGCAAGAGCTGTCTGTCAATGCTGCCGTTAACAGCAAGGCGGGTGCTGCCAGCGTAGGGGGCAACAACAGCACCGCAGAGGGGGCTCTAAAGTACAGCCTGCCCATTTTTGCTGGCAATGCCTCGGGTGTGTGGCAACTGGCTGTAGGCGGCACTCAGTTTTGGCTGACTTCTCAAACCGCTTACACAGACCAAGGCTTGCAACTTAAATACAACTGGGACTCTTTGGGGGCAGCTTGCAAGTTGGCGCCCTCAATTGGCGCTATTGACCAAAAATTCCCTCAATCCACTACCTTGAACGGCACCTACACCTACGCACGCATGGATTGGGTGTGCCGAACTTCAAAAAACCAAGAAACACATGTAGCGCTGGGAGCTGGGCAAGACAAGGCCCAAGACGCCAATCGGCCTGGCGGCAATAGAGCCAGATCAGATATGCACATTAGGCACGAGCAAATTGTGCAACTGCCCGTATTGCCTTACGTGGGCAATTTAACTGGGCAATTGACGGCTTGGCTTCGGCATGCACAAAGCAAAGACAAACTGGCCTACAGTGACTTGCTGGGGGACCTTAAATCCAATACCAAACGCACAGATGTGGGCCTAGGCTACTGGGTGCCTGTCTCTAAACTGTGGAGCGCTGGCCTTAATATTGAAACAACTTCACAAAGATCGAATAACACCTTGTTTAACTTAAAGAATTCGGCAATTTACGCTGGCATTCGGTGGGCCCAGGAATAACTTGAACAAAAACATGACAAAAACGCGTTGTTTTTTTGCAAATAAGCCAATTCGTGCACGTGTGTGTGACTCAAATCACAAAAAAAGGCTTCAGAAATCTTCTACAATCCCTTCACCGCGAATAAATGGGCTCACTCTATGGGTGAATCTGTTTATCTTTAATTAACTTTAAAAAGGAGAAAGTCAATGAAATGTTCTTGTAACCAGACTTTCACGCTCACTACGAGTCGAGGTGTGAATAAGTTGTTCACAACTTTCGTAAAAATTTCTACAAATCAAGCCTGCGCTGTGCAGAGCGCATTGACCTCAGTGCGCTCTGTCGAGTGTGGGCTTTTTGCTTAGCTCGCATTCGGTTTCTTTGCAAAGAAATCTCGTTTTTTATCTGTAAACCCTAAAAAGGAAATCTC
>Ga0209598_10001878_pt1 | contig 16855 bp, 14 predicted proteins | sample M_140807_EF_Meta_FD_187317 | JGI IMG/M metagenome (GOLD analysis project Ga0209598, IMG submission 187317) | Freshwater microbial communities from Lake Montjoie, Canada to study carbon cycling - M_140807_EF_MetaG (SPAdes) (version 2) | ecosystem: Environmental > Aquatic > Freshwater > Lake... | reverse complement strand
CGGCCTGGACGCAACAAGCCCGACGTCGCTCACAGTTCAACTGGATACTGCAGCGGGTGCGATTGGTTCCTATACCAACGACGACGTGGTCGTGATGAGCATCTCGGGCAATGACGGCGCAGATCTCATCGTCTCCTACATCGCACTCGCCCAGGGGAACTCAGCGAGTTTTGTTGCGCTGACCTCCAAGGTGCTTGGTGCCTCAACGGTGACGGCTCTGCTGAGCGCAGATCCGACGACTGGGGCAGCAACGGTCGGCATCGCCTACATGACCGCTTTGGCGACTAGGACCTATGATCTGGTGAAGTCCAAAGTACTCGACAAGGGAGCCAACAAGGTCGTGCTCGCCAATTCGCCCAAGCTATCGGTCACGCCGCGCCTGGCGATTGTCCTAGCCGGTCTGCAGGCCCAGCTGGGTGCACCTGCTCGCGCCCAGCTTGAGGGACTTTTCAACACCTGGGTGCAAAGCTATAACCAGCAACTGGCCGTCAAGTTCTCCCCAGAACCCCGCGTCGCGATCTTCGACCTCTATGCGCTCACGGACACCTTCGCGACCACCCCAGCCACTTATAGTTTTACCAATTCGAAAGATGCGAGTTGCCCGCCGGTTGGCGCCGATGCAAGCGGCCCGATCTACAACCTCGCAACGTGTACCGAAGCAGCGGCCAATGGATACATCGCGAGTGGTCAAACCGGGCTGATTTCAGGAACCAAGCTCACCGGCAATATCACGGGCTTTGTGTACTCGGATAACTTCCATCCAACCCCCCGGGGCCACGAGGTTGCCGGGCAAGTGGCACTCAACCTGATCAACGCCAAGGGGTGGGCCGCTCGCTAAGCTTGCAGCTTCCAACGAGGCCCTCAGCGGGGGAGCGAACCTCCTTCGTGGGGGCCCGGAGCAGGTTCGGCCCCGATGGCTCCTCGGCTGCTGGCCAGATAAGCAATTGCTTCGCGGTCAGTCGCAAACATACGCAGGCCAGGACCTGGCTGCAATTCGCCAGCGCTTGAGAGCGCGCTTTCGACAGGCAGTTTCAGACCGACCACGGTCAAGGTTCGATTCTGGCTGGCCAACTTCCGGCTCAGTCGTCCAAAGGCCTCCACGCCGGTGGCGTCAATCCAGTTGATCGGTTGCGCAAAGAGCACCACCTGACGAATATCAGGCTGCTCCCCCAAACGCTTCGCGATCTCGCTCTCCAAGGCTGTCGCAGACCCAAAATCAAGCGCTGCATCCATGCGAAGCGCGCAGGTTGCAGGTGCGAGAAGTGGCAACTGCCAGAGATGCCGATCCCTCAGCCGACCATCAGGGTGAAGGCCGACTTCGATGATCCTGGGATGCAGACGGTAGTAGAGAAAATGGCTGAGTGCGACCATCACGCCAGCCAAAACGCCCCAGTACAGGCGCGGGGCAGCGGCTAGTGTCAAAACGAACGTCATCCCCGCGATGCCGCATTCGACGCGCGAGATTTTCCAGAGACGCAAAAACTGACGGGGCTGGATGAGCCCAAAGACTGCAACCAGAACGATCGCAGAAAGCACTGCCTGCGGCACATCAAAGAGTACCGGCAACAAAAACCAGAGTGCCGCCAGCACGACAACCACCGAAAAAATCGTGGCCCAACCGGACTTCGCGCCGGCATAAAGATTCAGTGCTGAGCGCGAGAACGAGGAACTGGTTGGGAACGAACCGCTAAATCCGGCGGCCAGCTTTCCCAAGCCCTGACCGATCAGATCCTGATCCTGATCCCAGATCTGCCCTTTGCGGTCACTGTCGACCTTGGCGCTGGAAGCCGTCTCCAGAAAACTGACCAGGGTAATGACCAGGACCGGCAGAACCAGTTCGGACAGAGTGGACCATTCTGGCCATCGGGGAATCTGTAAGACGGGCAAACCCATTGGCAATACCCCCACCACGGCCCCGCCCGAGGCTGAAAAATCCAGCAATCGGCTCAGCATCGAAGAACCGATCACGACCAGAAGAACCGACGGGAACGTTGGGCGAAGGCGCCTGGCAATGATCAAGATCGCCAGACTGCCCAACCCGAATGCCGTCGACATCGCATGCAGCGTCGGGATTTCTGCGGCCGCCATACCGCGTCCGAGCATGCCCTGAATCTCACTCCATCCAGGCATGCCCAACAAGTGGGGTAGTTGGGAACCAATAATCAAGACCGCTGCCGCCTGCGTAAATGCCATCAAAACGGGGGCACTCACCAGATTGAGTAACCAGCCGAATCGCCCCAACCCCAGGAGTACTTGCAATCCGCCTGAGAACAGCGCCAACCAGACAGCCAATCCAACCCATTCCGGGCTCGACGGTTCAGCTAACCCTGTCAGTGAAGCACCCACCAACAAGCAGGTCAACGCGGTTGGCCCCACCGAAAGACGGCTCGATGCGCCAAACAGGACCGCAATCAGCGCGGGAAACAAGGATGCGTAAATCCCTGTGACCAAGGGCATCCCGGCCAGGGGGGCATAGGCGACCCCTTGAGGGATCACCATGAGACCAACTGTGATCCCGGCTAGCGCCTCACCTCGCAATAACTCGAGACTCGGTGCGGGCCAGTTCAGAAACGGAAAAAATCGGGATCTCAGGGGCAATCGAACTACCGTGATTCCAGGGAGCGAAGGCGAAGCGAAAGGTCCGGCTTCTTGTTCAAACTGGCGGTTCCTTGCCGAGCACAAATTGCGCGCTCTGCTACCCGGATGCACTCAGTTTGCTTAACGTAATGGTACGCCCGCTGCGGTCAGGCTCGCTGCAGCAGCAGAACTGACTAAACTGACACCGCAACGCACGCACACGACACTCCGAACCATGGGCATCATGAACACGGCATCAACGAACGACTCGGCTTCCGCAACGACTGGCCCCCAGTCGCCCCGTTGGCCCTGGCTGGTCGCCACGGCACTCTCGGCCGCTTTTCTACTCTGGCATCAACCCTGGTTTGGCAAGCCCCTGACTACCGCCGAAATCGATGCCGCGTTTGCGGTCTCAGTCGATCGGGCTACCGCGCTTCCCGAATCCGAAAAGGTAAAACTGCGCGCGTTTTTCTCCAGCGACGATGGCCGCCCCTTCTACAACGTCAATTTGACACTCTATCGGGAGCAGGCCACCTATCCCGATGGCATTCAGCGACCAGGCATCCGCACTGGGTCCGACGCTGCCGACGCCTACGCGCGGGTTGTCATTCCACAGCTATTGCGGCGTGGTTCCTACCCGGTCTTCGTTTCTTCCAAAATTTCGAATCTCCTGGAAGATGGTGCACCGGGAGCAGATTTCTTCCAAAATATCGGCATCGTTCGCTACCGCAGTCGTCGGGACATGCTCGACATGATTTCAGACCCGGTTTATATGGCCGGAGCCCCTCACAAATTTGCCTCGCTAGCAAAGAATGTGGCTGTACCCACAACAGGATTTGTGCCTCTCGACGCTTCGGTCGTTATTCCGTTGATCCTGTTCGGTCTGGCTGCACTGGTACGGGTGTCGACGCAATCCAGTCGTTGAGTTTCTTCGCCAACTCCGGTCCCTTGTCCTCCTGGAGAAAATGTCCGGCTTGCCGGGTGTAGGCATGGGGCTGTCCAGCACTACCAGGGACGAGTTTCAGGAAAATCTTGTCCGCACCGCGCGTCATCGGATCGCGGTCGCTGAACAGGGTCAGGAACGGCTTGTTCCACTTTTTGAGGACTTCCCAAGCAGCGATATTGTTCTGACTTTGGGGATCATCTGCACGAGTCGGGATAAACGACGGGAACATCCGCGCCGCCCGTTTGTATCGATCATCCGGGAACGGCGCGTCATAGGCTGCCACCTCGGCAACCGACAGCTGACGCACACAAGCCGCATTCACCAGGCGGCCAATTGGAAACCAGGGCGACCACTTGGCAAATTGCTGCCAAAGCTGGAGTGGCTTGGGAATCTTGGTGAGCCCATCCGGCAAGCCACCATTGGCCAAGGCGATCCGATCGAACCGATGGGGGCTGTGCGTTGCCATCCGAATCCCAATGAGCGAGCCCCAATCCTGACAAAACATCGTGATGTGCTTCAGGTCTAACCCCTCCATCCAGGCGACCATCCACTGAACATGATTGCCGTAAGAATATTCGCTTGCCAGCGCCGGTTTGTCGGAGCGCCCGAAGCCAATCAGGTCTGGCGCGATCACACGATGGCCCTCAGCCACCAGGCCTGGGATCATTTTGCGGTACAGAAACGACCAGGTTGGCTCACCATGCATCAGCAGAACCGGTGGAGCGTCACGGGGGCCCTCATCGATAAAGGCAATGCGCAAGCCCTCAAGATCAAAGTAGTGCGGCGCAAAGGGAAAATCGGGGACCCGCTCAAAACACGCCTCAGGCGTTCGCAAGACCTGAGTCTTATCAATCGTTGGCAAGGTCACTGACAAGGTCATTGGCAAAATCGTCATCCGAGCGACCTACTCAAACCCGAACGGAAACGATCAGACCCGTATCCGGCGGCAATTGATTATTGAGCACCTCCAGATAGCGCCCAATGATGGCGTCATCCCCGCTGACCTGCTCAATCTTGACCTTTTGTTTGATTTCGCCCACGACCTTCATCGCGCCGCCAAACGCCTTCATCAATACACTGCCCGGACCCCATTCTTTTTCACGCTTGCCGAAGTGCTTTGGCGCGAAAAAAAAGCGTGGCTTGACGCCGGGCAAGTCCGAAGCGGGCGCCGACAGGTCGGCTTCGGTCGACAGGACACCCGATTCTTCCCAATGGGTCGCACCGACCTTGCAACTTTCCACCACGTTCTCGCCCACGTGCCGGTGGACGCTGGCAAGCACTTGCGGGTTACCCGACATATCGACAAAGGCCGTTTTCAAATCGGCGTCGATCGCAGCGATGTTGTCGTATGTCAGCACCTGATCGCAGCAACCCAGACTCTTGACGAAGTCCACGTTGCGAGGCGAGGTCAAGCCAACGACCTTCTGGGAAATTTTCTTGTCACCATGAAGCATGCATGCAAGCCCGAACGCCGTTTTCGACGATACGGACCCGATGACGACTTGCTGGGCGCCAAAAAAATCGTTGTCGATCAAATAATCGTACAGAATCCAGGAAGTTGCGAATAGCGGAAAAAAGAGACTTCGCTCATCTTCGAAACCACGCAACATTGGGGGTTCAGCTGCCGTCCTCTGATACTTGTTGTAGAGCGCAGGTAGTTCGCTGCGATGTGGTGCGAAGTCGATAAAATCGGCCATCGTCACTTTTCCGGGCGCCAGGGTCAGATGCGAAGCCATCGGGAAAAATCCCCAGATCCGTTCACCGACTGGCAAGGCATCGCAAAGAGATTCCACGACATCGGCAAAACCCCAGACGGGGATCTTTCCCCAGCCTTCGGATGCCGGAAAGTAGCCCCAGTACCCGATCGCATCGCCACTGACCGCATAACTGATGTTGTTCGCGGTCAGAGCGCACCGATCAACTGCGACGCGAACTTCCCCTGGTGCAATCGGTGGGGCTTCAATCGTTACGGCCTTGATGTCACGAAACTGTTGACGGTTTACCCAGAATTCCTTGATCTGCAACTTCGTCTCCTTGAAAAACGAGACCTGTGGCTCGGAGAAAAACAACCTAGCGCACCTCGATACCGGCCTTAGTGGAACATATTGGCACGAACAGTGTCAATTTAGCTAAACTTCGTTAATATCGTCCGGTCGTCATCTACCGATACGTTAGGAATTTGCCCATGACAACCGAAGCCTTTGACCTGCTTTCACTGATTCCTGCCGAGGTCCCCGAGGTCAACCGCGTTCCCCACATCAGGGCAAGGATGATGGAGGTCATGGATAACGCAACGGGCGAAGTGTGGCTAAGCCTTGACGAAGCCACGCCCGCCCAAGCCAAGGCCCTGGAGATCGGCCCCGGGATGGTCAAGTACGGCCCCGCGGTCTCTTCCATGGACCTGGCCTGGTTTGACCGCTCGCCTGGCGCCGACGCGGACGGCGCACTAACGGAACGCGTGATCGGTGGACTGCGCTTTCGGCTGGTGGCCAAACCCGGAAAATTCGCGCCCTTACCGGGAGGTTCGGGTGTCGAAACCATGGTCGACAAGCACCACTGCGTCGTGTTTTCAGCGGGCCGTGAACTTGAGTTTCTGATCGATTCGGACGGAGCAGCATTCGTTGAGCAAGTCGACGCGCTCGCCGATTCGAAACCATTCGAATGTCCACCCGGCTTCAGCCTTCGCCGGCTCACGCTCAGCAAACCTTGGGTGTTTAGAGCCCCTCGGCCAGCCAAAGCCTACTTTTTCTTCCCGTCTTTGCGCAGCTTCCAGGGACCAGTTACCGAAATGCCTTAAGCAAAAGAATGCGCGGAAGCCAGTGCGCCGAGGCGCTGAGAGATCGCGAAGAATTCCGCGACGGTGTCTTCAATAATGCGCTGCGCCGACTTTACCTCGTGAATCAGACCTGCGCTCTGGCCCGCCAGCGCCGGCGCTGCCTCCATGTCACCGTCAAAATACACTTGGCGGATTCCCTTGAATGCATCGGGAGGCAGGAGCCCAGACTGATGAACGGCCAACATGCTCTGAGACTTGAGCGCACGGATACAGGGCGTGGACTTCTGATTCAACACCAGCGTACCGGTCGCAGCCGCATCGACGATCGCGTTCTTATAATTCGCATGAACCGGGCTCTCCGCAGCGCTCACAAACCGGGTCCCCATCTGGATCGCCTCAGCCCCTAGTGCAAAGGCGGCTGCCATGCCGCGACCGTCGCAGATCCCCCCGGCCGCAATCAAAGGGACATCCACCTTCTCGCGAATGGCTTGTAGCAGAACCAGGGTGGAAACCTCCTCCGGATTCTTGAAGCCTCCACCCTCCGCGCCTTCGACAACGAGACCATCAACGCCCGCATCGACGCACTTCTGCGCCAATTCCAGGGTTGGTACCGCATGGTAGACGGCAATCCCCGCACTCTTGAGCGGTGCGATGAACTTCGCGGGGCTACCTGCCGACGTGCTTACCCAACGGACGCCACTCTCACAGACGAACTTGAGCATGGCGTCGTCTTTAAGAAACCGGATGGGCAGATTGACCCCAAACGGCAGCCCGGAAGCCCGCATGACCTCGATCTCGCTTTTGCAGATTTCCGTCTCGCCTGAGGAGGTTTCAATCACGCCCAGGCCACCCGCTCGCGACACCGCCAGCGCCAATTGTGATCGGGCAATCCAGCCCATGGGTGCCTGAATGATGGGATATCGGGCGCCCGTATGAGCAAGGACTCGGTTCATTAGACGTTCCAAACGTTAAGGGCTTTAGGTCAGGCGGCGACAAATCCCGCCAGGCGCTCGCGAACAATAGCGTTGGCTTCGACCATGATCCGATCGATCAGTTCCTTGACCGTCGGGATATCGTGGATCAACCCGGCCACCATGCCACAAGACCAGGCGCCGGCTTCCATTTCCCCGTCGGTCATGATGCGCGGATAAACCCCAGCTACCTCGTCGATGATGTCCTCGAACCTGAGATTGGGCCCCAAGGTCCGTTCTTTTTCGAGGAGTCGATCGACCGCTGCGTTATGCAGCACCCGTTCGGTATTACGTAAGGGTCGCATCACCAGACGGGTATCCAGTTCGCTCGCCGCAACGATCGCCTGCTTGACGTTTTCATGGACCGGCGCTTCCTTGGTCGCAATGAAGCGAGTACCCATGTTCATTCCCTGCGCACCCAACGCCAGCGCCGCAACCAGCGAGCGCCCATCCGCCATACCACCCGAGGCGACAAATGGAATCTTGAGCGTTTCGGCCGCGCGCGGCAACAAAATGAAATTCGGGATGTCATCCTCACCAGGATGGCCGCCACACTCAAAACCATCGACACTCACGGCATCGCAGCCGATTGCCTCGGCCTTGAGCGAATGCCGAACCGAGGTGCACTTGTGGATGACCTTGACACCTGCCTCGTGCAACCCTGGTAGCCATTTTTGAGGGTTGTTCCCTGCAGTTTCGACCACCTTGACGCCCCCCTCGATGATGGCGCGGATGTAACCAGGATAGTCCGGAGTTTTAACGATCGGCAGAAAAGTGAGATTGACGCCAAAGGGCTTGTCCGTCATCTCTCGACATCGCCGTATTTCCCGGGCGAGGTCCTCGGGGCTACGCTGAGTCAGACCGGTAATGATGCCTAGCCCGCCAGCGTTCGAAACGGCTGCGGCCAACTCGGCAAACCCCACGTAATGCATTCCACCCTGGATGATGGGATGTTCGATACCGAACATTTCGGTGATCATGGTTTTCATCATTAGATCCTCGAGTTCGATCCAGCTGGCAGCTGTTCAATGGCCGATGAAATTCGGCTTTCTTTTTTCAACAAACGCTCGAATGCCCTCGCTGAAGTCTGCGTCCAGCGCGGACGCAACGAAGTTGTCCTGTTCGGCCTGCAGTTGTTCGGGGAGCGTCCGGTTTAGAGACTGATTGATCAGGTTTTTGGTCCGGCCATAAACCGCAGTCGGGCCCTTCGCCAGGCGTACGGCGAGCTTGGTCGTCGCGTCCTCGAGTTCAGCCACAGGAACGACCCGGTTGATCAGACCCAGTTCGAGCGCCCGGGTAGCGTTAAAACGATCTCCCAGAAGCGCGATTTCCATCGCCTGCTTGACCCCAACCGTGCGTGGCAGGGCATAGGTTGCCCCACCATCCGGCGAGGTCCCGATATGGCAATACGCCAACGTAAAAAAACTGCTGTCGGCGGCAACGACAAGATCACAGGCACTCATCAGCGAAATTCCAAACCCGGCCACAGCGCCGCTGACGCTGGCAATCACGGGCTTGGGCATTCGCCGCAGGCGAGTGATGATGCTGTGGGTCTGGGCGATCCCTCGCTCGAAAAGCATCCTGCGTTGCTGCGGATCGCTCGGCCCTTCGGTGAAGCCTTTGACATCGCCACCTGCCATGAAGTGCTCGCCAGCGCCCCGAATGACCACACACCGCACGCTCGTGTCGTGCTCAAGCCGAGCACTGATCTCGACCAGAGCCTCGTTCATCTCCCACGACAGCGCGTTAAGCGCGGCTGGGCGGTTCAGAGTCACGGTGGCGATCGTACCTTCGATCGTGAGAATGACTGGATCCATAAGGGTCTCCTTGCGTGTCGTTTGAGTTTGGTGCCTAAACCTTAACGATCAACTTGCCGGTGTTCTTGCCACTGAAAAGCATGTTGATCGCCTCTGGAAATTGATCGAGTCCCTCGACGACGTGCTCACTGAATTTGAGTTTTCCGTCAGCAAGCCAACCAGCCATTCGGGCAATCGCTACCGGAAACTGCTTCGCATAGTCCAGCACCACAAAGCCTTCCATCCGCGCTCGCGAAACCAGGAGCTGAAGATAATTCGACGGTCCTGCCGGTCGCTCCGTTGCGTTGTACTGACTGATCGCTCCGCAGACCACGACTCGAGCCCGCAACGCAAGGCGGGTCAGGCAAGTATCGAGAATTTTCCCGCCAACGTTATCAAAATAAACATCGATTCGATTCGGGCAGTGCTTCTTCAATCCTTCTGCAACCGACTCGTTCTGATAATCAATACACGCGTCGAACCCGAACTCGTCGACCACTAAACGACACTTGTCAGCGCCACCGGCAATTCCGACCACACGACAGCCAAGGATCTTGGCAATCTGCCCGACGACTGATCCAACGGCTCCAGCGGCGGCAGACACCACCACGGTCTCACCGGCCTTGGGTTGACCCACCTCGAGCAGACCAAAGTAGGCGGTCATACCCGTCGATCCAAATCCCCCCAGATAGGTAGGCAGCGGAGCCAACCGGGGATCGATTTTAAAAAAACCCTTGGCGGGACCGACATACTCCGATTGGACCCCAGTCATCCCAAAAACGGCATCCCCCGCGGCAAACGCGGGCGACCGTGACTCCAGCACATGGCCAACACCACTGGCGCGCATGACATCGCCCAATCCGACCGGGGGCAGGTAGCTGCGCACGTCGTCGAGCCAACCCCGCATAGCAGGGTCGACAGAAATGTATTCGACCGAAACCCGCAGATCCCCCTCCTCGAGCGCGGGGGGTGCGTCCTGAGTGATGCGCCAGGTCGCCGCGTTGGTCATCCCCTGCGGGCGGGCGTTGAGGCGGATCTGGGTGGGTGTGGCCTGAGTGTGGGTCGTACTCAACGTCATGGCGAAATTTCCTTGGTGAGAACGTGATGCGCGACGCGATCGCGCGCTTGTTTATTCGGTCGCCGGACCTTTTACCGCCAGAAAGCGCGTGAGGTGCTCAACCAGCAACTCGGGCTCATCTTCCTGAATGAAATGCTTTGCATTCGGAAAGACCGCGTGGTTCTGACCTTTTGCGCCCGGGATTGCACGCTGCATTCGCCGATCTGCACCGCGGGCAACCAGGTCTTTGGCGCCAAACAAGGTCAAGAAGGGCTTCTTGAATGTCTTGAGCTTGTCCCAAGCAGACTTATTCAGCGGTACGTTGGGGTTATCAGGATGGACCGCGATCAAGACCGGGAACTTGGCCGGACCCTGCTCGTACTCCGGCGTCGGATAGGGTGCACGATAGGCTCGATAGACGTCATCACTGATTTTGTTGGCAAATCCCGGCTTGAGTACGAACCACGGGAAACGGGTTGCTCGTTTCATGAGTGCAGTCCAGAGGTCGAGGAACAAGTTTCCTCCGCCTCCCACCGGCATTCCGCTGTTGGAAATCGCCACCCGGTCGAATCGTTCCGGAAAATTAACAACCAGGTGCAACCCAATCGTTCCGCCCCAATCCTGGCAATACAGGGTGACGTTCTGCAAATCCATGGCGAGCAGCCACTTCGACATCCAGTCAATGTGGGCCGGGAGCGTGTAATCCTGCTTGGATGCTGGTTTATCAGAACGTCCGTGCCCGACCAGGTCTACCGCGATCACACGACGCCCGGTCGCGGCCAGTGGGCGCAGCATATGCCGATGCAGGTAGGACCATGTCGGGTTGCCATGCATGAGGACAATCGGTTCCCCATCCGGTGGTCCCTGCTCGGCATGGGCGATCCGAATGGGCGTGCCGTCCTCGGCGGTGATGGTCGTGTAGTGGGGTTCGAAATCCCAGCCGGGCAAGCCTTCAAAGTGCGAATCCGGGGTACGCAGAATCTTCATGATCCAGTACCGCCCTGCGAGGCAACCGCTTTTTTGATCTGCTCGACGGTCACGTAGCCCCGGCGTTCAGCGTCCAGCTGATCGAAGTTCTTCGCGACCCGTGGCATCCCCTCCTTGGCCTCGTCCAAGGTCAGCTTACCGTCCTTGTTTTTGTCAGCTTCTTTAAACCGCTTATCAATCATCGAATCCATTGACCCGCCAAAAAGCTGCGCCTGTGCTGAGCAGGCGATGGCGATGGAAATGACACCAAAAAGAATGGATCCAATTTTGATGGCGATCCACTTTGGAAGCGCAACAGGAGACATACGGAGAATATTCATCGGGTGCATCGAACCGTTAAGCCGCCTTTGCCAGGGCTTCGCGAATCTCCCTGCGCAGAATTTTGCCGACCGGGCTTTTCGGGAGGTCCGCCATGAAGTGCACATGCTTGGGGATCTTGTAACCGGTGAGTTCGAGTTTGCAATGCGCGATCAGGTCCTGTTCTGTGAGCGAAGGGTCCTTCCGGACAACACAGAGGTGGATGGCCTCCCCCGTGACTGGATCAGGGCGGCCAATCGCCGCGACTTCGCCGACACCGGGATGCATCGCGACCACGCCTTCGATCTCATTGGGGAAAACGTTGAAACCGGAGACCAGGACCATATCCTTGACCCGATCGACAATTCGTAAAAAGCCCTGCGCATCGATGGTCGCCACGTCGCCCGTGCGAAGAAAACCATCGCTCGTCATCACATTGGCCGTTTCTTCAGGACGCTGCCAGTACCCAGCCATCACCTGTGGGCCGCGCACACAGAGTTCGCCTCGTTCCCCCAGCGCCACCTCAATGCCGTTGGCATCGCGCAGCGACACCTCTGTCGACGGCAATGGGAGTCCGATGGATCCGGTAAAGTCCGGCCGATCCATCGGCGTGACCGAGACCGTGGGAGAACATTCGGTCAGCCCATACCCTTCGGCCAACGGCGACCGGGTCAGTGCCTGCCAGCGCTCGGCCACTGCCCGCTGGATTGCGGTCCCACCGCCCACCGACACCTTGAGCGCGGAGAAATCCAGCTTCTCGAACCCGGGCTCGTTCAACAAATTATTAAAAAGGGTATTGACCCCTGGCAAGGTCACGAAACGGTACTTCGACAACACCTTGAGAAACGCCTTGGTGTCGCGTGGATCCGCAACCAAGACTCCGGTTCCACCCATTTCGAGGCCATTGATCGCAAGGCTGAGCGCGAAGATGTGGTACATCGGCAACGCCATGACCGAGATCTGTTCATCCTTCAGATCCGTCAAGGATTCAAACCAGACAAAGCCCTGGCGGGCATTGGCCATGACATTCAGATGGGTCAGCATGGCGCCCTTCGCGACACCTGTCGTACCTCCCGTGTACTGCAGAAATGCAAGATCTGCGGGCTTAACGGAGACCGATCGAGGCGCAGGCAGTTGACTGTCCTGAAGGATCTCTCTCAGCTTGAGGCTGTCCGGCAGCGTGTAAGGCAGAGGCATCCCCTTCGCTTTCATACCCGCCCAAGCGATGAGGCGAAGCGGCAATGGCATGAGGTCAGCCACACCCGTCAGAATCACATGGCGCAACTGTGTCCTGTCGATCACCTTTTGCAGCGTGTGCGCAAACAGGTCGCACACCACAATAGCGGCGGCACCAGAGTCTATGAGCTGGTGCTCGAGTTCGCGTGGCGTGTACATCGGGTTGACATTGACCACCACATAACCCGCCCGCAGCACGCCAAAGAGACAGACCGGGTACTGCAACAGGTTGGGCATCATCAGAGCAACCCGTTCGCCGGGCGCCATCCCGAGTCGTTGCAACTTGGCCGCAAACCGCGCAGACAGTTGGTCCAGCTCGCGATAGGTGATGGCCTTGCCGGTTGCTCCGCTGATAAATGCCCGTCGATCGGCGAATTTTCGAACATTCGCCTCAAAGTACGAGCCGATGGATCCCAAGTCATCCAGGCGAATTTCTGCCGGAACGTCTTTGGGATAACTGGCTAACCAGATCTTTTCCATGTCTCCCCCAGCAAGCGCATTCCCTGATGCCGGCGCCAGCGATTTTGTTGTATAACTATTGGCACAAACAATGCCGTATTTTTCGGGCTGACACAAGTCTCGCAACCCCTGCAGACCGGCTCCAAAGAACTCTGAGCAAATCAATCCGAGCGTCGAAAGCATGAATTCGAAGACCAACCGATCGGGGCTCAAAATTGGAGCCATTGCGATTCTCGTAATCCTAGTCATCGCGGGTGCGCTCTACTCACAGCGCAGCAAGATCGTGATGCAACTCGCCCAGCGCATGGTGGCAAGCAGCACGTCCGAGTCGAACCCTATCGCGCAGCTGATCGATGGCCTCCACGTGGGCTTGTGTGGTGCGGGTTCGCCATTCCCCGATCCCCGGCGAAGCGGACCTTGCACCGTGGTCGTTGCGGGCAAAAGAATGTTTATTTTCGACACGGGTGCGGGCGCGGCGCGCAACATTTCGCGGATGCAACTGAACCCGGGTCAGATTGAAGCGGTGTTTTTTACCCACTATCACTCCGACCATATCGATGGTCTGGGTGAGTTGATGCTCGTACGCTGGATTCAGGGCAATGCCTCAACGCCAGTGCCGATCCATGGCCCGCAAGGTCTAGTGCCGGTCCTCAATGGATTCATGCAAGCGTATACGGCCGATGCTGGCTGGCGCAGCGCTCACCACGGCCAAAAGGTGGCACCACCGTCAGGTTTTGGTGGGTCGGCTCATGTCTTTGACCTATCCGCCGACACAGGGCGCGCGGTTCTGATCTCAGACCCCGACCTTGAAATCGTCGCATTCAAGGTCAAACACGGGCCCATCGATCCGGCCGTTGGTTATCGGATTCGTTACAAGGATCGCACCGTAGTGATCAGCGGCGATACCAGCAAATCAGACGCGATTGAGCGCGAGGCGAAGGCGGTGGATCTGCTGGTGCATGAGGCACAATCCATCGAGCTTCTGAAGCTGCTCCAAAGCGGTTTCAAACAGGCCGGGCGGGTTGAACTCCAGCAGGTCATGACGGATATCGAGAACTACCATACGACGCCAGAGCAAGCGGCCGAAACGGCTCAGGCAAGTGGCGTACGCATGCTGGTCATGAATCACATCGTTCCACCGCTGCCGTCTAGTCTGCTTGAAGAAACCTTTCGCGGAAAGTCGGGCGAGATTTTTCGCGGCCCGATCCACCTCGGGCAGGATTTTGACTGGTTCAGTCTGCCCGCTGGAACGACACGAATCGAATCCCAACAGCGAAAAAACTTCTAATCCATATGATTCATCCAGCATTGCTCTGGGGTGGCGTCGCCGCAATTGGCTTAGGGCTGTTTCTGTGGCTCGGACTTCCGAACGTCCTCAAATCATTTGGTTTGCATCCGGATTACACAGGCCCCAGCGAGCAACTGCCTGGCAAGCGCGCGCTGATCATCACCACCAGTCACGGGACGCTTGACCGGCCGGGCAAGACGAATGGCAAGGCGACTGGTGTCTTTGGCAGTGAGCTGACGCTGCCCTATTACGCGTTTCTGGATGCGGGCATGCGCGTCGATGTTGCCAGTATCCGTGGCGGGACAATCCCAATCGAACCCGACTCGTTTCGCTGGTTTCTGGCGACGCCTGCAGACCGACGTTACCTGCAGGATCCAGAATTCCAGCGCAAGACCGCTCAGTCCCAGTCGATCAACACGATCGATTTCAAAAGTTACGACATCATTTTTCTGGCTGGAGGCTGGGGTGCAGCCTACGATCTGGCGCAGTCGGACACACTGGGCCTTGGCATCTCGCAAGCATGGTCTGCGGGAAGTGTGATCGGTGGCGTGTGCCATGGACCACTGGGACTATTGAAGGCCGTCGATGAATCCGGGCAGCCACTCGTACGGGGGCGGAAACTCACCGCGGTGACCGACGCTCAGGTCAAGCAACTGGGCATTACGTTTACGCCCAAACATCCAGAGCGCGACATGCGAGCCGCTGGTGCCCAGTTCGAGTCCACTCACGCGTTACTTGATATTTTCGCCCAGCACATCGTTGTTGACGGCCGCCTGGTCACAGGACAGAACCAGAATGCTGGGATCCCGACCGCACAGGCGATGATGCGCGTGGCGGGCGCCCAGGCCGACGCATCCCAGACGCAGAACCGCCAACGTGTCCCCGATTGAAGTTTTTCTTCAACGAACCCTGAGTCGCCCGTTCAACAGCCGGGGCTTAAGAGATCTCCTGCGAACAGGCCACGCCTTGGTCAGGCAATTCAAGGCTAGCCCAGCGATTGTTCAATACTTTCACCAGGATGGCGATCCCTACAGCGAACTGGCGGCACAGAGCCTGATTCGATTTCGCGATCGCTATGACATTCACCTTCGATGCCATCGCGTACCGCCCCCTTCAGATGCGGCGGCGCCCGACCGGGCCCGGCTCGAATCCTGGTCCGTTCGAGATGCGAAACGCTTGGGCGACGCACTTGGCTTGAAAACAGAGACCAGTAGCGTTTGGGATACGCTGGCTCTCAACGAGGATCTTCAGCAAGGCGAACAGCTGCGCGAGCGCCTCGGCCACTACCTGGGCGCAACCTTCTACTTTGAAGGCGAATGGTACTGGGGAATAGACAGACTGCACTATCTGGAAGAACGATTATTCGACGCCGGTCTGGCCAGGACGGGCTCCCCTCGAGGACCGCTGTATCCACCGCGGTCCCTGCAATGGCAGTCACTTCCCCAGTCCATCGATGCGACAACCACGATCGATTTTTTCTGCTCGTTTCGAAGCCCCTATACCTACTTGGCCGCAGCCCAGATTCGTAAGATCGCGCAGCACTATGGGGCGACGCTGCGGCTTCGACCCGTTCTACCCATGGTGATGCGGGGGCTGCCTGTGCCCAAGGCAAAACGGCTCTACATCACCCGGGATGTCAAACGCGAAGCCGATCGGCTCGGTATTCGATTTGGCCATGCGGTCGACCCCGTAGGGAAGCCTGCCGAACGCGGCCTCGCATTACTCCATCACGCGATCCCGCTTGGAAAAGGTAGCGCCCTGGCGGAATCATTCCTGCAGGGCGTGTTTGCCGAGGGGATTTACGCGGGCGACGACCAAGGGCTGTGGCAGATCGCCGAGCGTGCAGGCTTGAGCCGGCACGAGATGGATGCCGCGCTCGTCGATCCCAGTTGGCAGGTTGTCGCCGAAGCCAATCGACAGGAGATGCTCGATTTGGGGTGCTGGGGTGTACCGAGTTTTCGGGTCAAAGACTGTCCTGCGATCTGGGGTAACGACCGTTTGTGGATGGTCGAACAAGACCTGATTTCGGTGCTCACGCAGAACAAGACAACGGAGACCATGCAATGACCGCACTGACGCAAGGCCGGCGATCTTCGTGGTTACGCACCCTGTTGGTTTCAGTGGTCGCGCTTGCGGCCCTGGGCACCGCAGGCTTTTACGCGGCTGGCGGGCGCGTCGGATTAACGTTGCTCATGGTCAAGTATGTGTTGCGCAAAGACTATGCGCCCACCCGCGAGGTGCAGTGGCAGGCCGGCCCCGCAGAAGTGCAGTCCACTGGGGCTGGCTCGCGCCCGCCCAATGTCATCCTGATCGTGGCCGACGATTTGGGCATCAACGACATCACGCTCCATGGCGGTGGGATCGCCGGCGGCACCGTCCCCACCCCCAACATCGATTCGATCGCCCAACAGGGCGTCAATTTTCGGGTCGGCTACTCCGGCAACGCCACTTGCGCGCCATCGCGC
>Ga0209598_10001877_pt1 | contig 16858 bp, 16 predicted proteins | sample M_140807_EF_Meta_FD_187317 | JGI IMG/M metagenome (GOLD analysis project Ga0209598, IMG submission 187317) | Freshwater microbial communities from Lake Montjoie, Canada to study carbon cycling - M_140807_EF_MetaG (SPAdes) (version 2) | ecosystem: Environmental > Aquatic > Freshwater > Lake... | reverse complement strand
CACTGGCTTGAAATGCTGGAAGCCGCCGGCATTCCCTGCTCTGCGGTTCAGACCATTGCCCAGATGCTGGCCCATCCCCAAACCGAGGCGCTCGGACTGGTCCAGCCCGTACCCGACAGCGCGATGCGCTTTATCGGCCTGCCGCTCAGCCTGGGCGGTCTGCGGCCGAGCATTGCGGCTCGCCCGCCCGCCCTTGGCGAACACACCGATCAGATTTTCCCTCAACGACTGTCATCGCCCGAGGCCTGACTTATGACGCTTCCCGCCTACGAAACTGTTCGCACCGAGATGGTCGAGCCGCATGTGCTGCAGATCACGCTCAATCGCCCGGAAGTCGGCAATGCCCTGAACACCCAGATGGGGCGAGACCTGCACGACCTCTGGATGCGGCTGACTGAAGATGCGGGGGATGTGCGGTGCATCGTGTTCACCGGTGCGGGTGACCGCATTTTTTGTGCCGGCGGCGATCTCAAAGAGCGCAATGGCATGACCCGCGAGCAGTGGGTGCGTCAGCATGAGCTGTTCGAGCGGATGTACTGGGCCTTCGTCGATCTGCCGATCCCGGTGATCGCTGCGGTCAACGGCCATGCCTATGCCGGCGGATTCGAGATGGCGCTGTGCTGTGACTTTGCCTATGCATCGAGCGCGGCGCGTTTTGCACTGACCGAGGTCACCCTGGGCATCATGCCGGGTGCAGGCGGCACGCAGAATCTGCCGCGCGCAATCGGCGAGCGTCGGGCCAAGGAGATGCTGCTGACCGGCAAGCCGATCGATGCCCGAAAGGCCCATGAATGGGGCGTGCTCAATGAGGTCTGCGAACCCGGCGAGGTGCTTTCAAAGGCGCTGGACACTGCGCGCACCATCGCCGGCAATGCGCCGCTGTCCGTGCGGCAGATCAAGAAATCGGTGCGATATGGTGGGCAGATGGAACTGCGCACCGCTTACCGCTTCGAGATCGAGGCCTATAACCATCTGGTCGAGACCGAAGATCGCTACGAAGGCGTGCGCGCCTTCAACGAGAAACGCAAAGCGGTTTTCAAGGGACGCTGACCATGGCCGAATCCACTTCAACCCGTCTCGCTGATGTCTCGATGTCGCTGGGCGACGACTTCCCGGACATTCGCGAAAGCGTACGCCGCATCTGCGCTGACTTTCCCGGCGCCTATTGGCGTGAGCTCGAAGCCCGCGAGGCCTACCCGGGCGAATTCGTCGCCGCACTCACTCAGTCCGGTTTTCTGGGGGCGCTCATCCCGCAAAGTTTCGGTGGCTCCGGCCTGCCATTGTCCGCGGCCGCAGCCATCCTCGAGGAGATCCATGCCTCGGGTTGCAATGCCGGACCCTGTCATGCGCAGATGTACATCATGGGCACCTTGCTGCGACATGGCTCGCCCGAGCAGAAGGAGCGCTGGCTGCCCGGCATTGCGTCCGGGGCCCTGCGCCTGCAGGCCTTCGGGGTGACCGAGCCGACCACCGGCACCGACACCACTCAGCTCAAGACCCGGGCGGTCCGACAGGGCGATCACTATGTCGTGCATGGCCAGAAGGTCTGGACCTCGCGTGCGCTCCACTCCGACCTGATGTTGCTGCTGGCCCGCACCACCCCTCAGGAGGAGGTCAGGAAGAAGACCGAGGGCCTGTCGGTCTTCGTGGTCGATATCCGTGAATGTCTCGGCCAGGGCCTCGAGATCAAGCCGCTCAAGGCGATGATCAACCACCATGCCACCGAAGTTTTCTTCGACGGCGCCCGGGTGCCGGTGGGCAATCTGATCGGACAGGAAGGCCAGGGCTTTCGCTACATCCTCGATGGCATGAATGCCGAACGCATTCTGGTGGGCTCGGAGGCGATCGGCGATGCGCGCTGGTTCACCAGGACCGCGGTGGCGTACGCCAATGACCGGCGGGTCTTCGATCGGCCGATCGGCCAAAATCAGGGCGTGCAATTTCCGATTGCTCATGCCCATGCACAGACCGAGGCCGCATCGCTGCTGCTGCGCAAGGCGTCTGCCCTGTTCGAGGCCGGTCTGCCCTGCGGGGCTGAGGCCAACATGGGCAAGATGCTGGCCTCCGAAGCAGCCTGGCATGCGGCCGAGGCCTGCCTGCAGACGCATGGAGGCTTCGGCTATGCCAAGGAATACGACGTCGAGCGCAAATGGCGCGAGACCCGACTGATGCAGATCGCGCCGGTCTCGACCAACATGGTCCTGGCGTATGTGGCCGAGCATGTGCTTGGTTTGCCGCGTTCCTACTGACCCGCCATGACGCCCCCTCCCGATCCGATCCGCTTTGACCCGACCCAGCAGGGGCCGCTGCACGACATCCGTGTGGTCGATCTGTCCCGGCTGGTGGCGGGCAATATGCTCACCGCGTATCTGGCCGATTTCGGCGCGGATGTGATCAAGGTCGAGCGCCCCGGATCAGGCGACGACCTGCGAGGCTGGCGTGAGGTCGGGCAGTCGATTCACTGGAAGGTCTACGGCCGCAACAAGCGTTCGCTGGTCCTCGATCTGCGCAGCGACGACGGCCTGGCGCATCTGAAAAAACTCATCTGCCACAGTCAGGTGCTGGTCGAGAACTTCGTGCCGGGCGGACTGGAGAAGATGGGGCTGGCACCCGATGTGCTGCACCAGCTCAATCCTGCGCTGATCATCGTGCGCATCTCTGGATGGGGGCAGACCGGCCCCTACAGCCACAAGCCGGGTTTCGGCACGCTGGTCGAGGCGATGTCCGGGTTTGCCTACCTGAACGGATTTCCCGACAAACCGCCGGCGCTGCCGCCGCTGGCACTGGCCGACATGATTGCCGGCACCTATGGTGCGGCCGGCGTACTGACCGCGCTGCGCGTGTCCGAAAAGACCGGCAAAGGTCAGGTGGTCGACCTGTCCCTGTTTGAGCCGATCTTTTCATTCATTTCGCCCGAAGCGGTCAAGACTCGCCTGATCGGCAAGGCCACGCTGCGCGCCGGCAATCAGTCGACCCATACCGCGCCCCGCAATGTCTACTCCTGTGGCGACGGCGGCCATGTCGCCATGAGCGGCTCGATGCAGTCGATGGCCATGCGCATCCTCGACACCATCGGGCGTCCTGAACTCAAGGACGATCCGCGCTTTGCGACCAACGATGCCCGCGTCGAACATCGCGAGGAGCTCGATGCGATCATCGGTGCCTTCATCGGTGCGCGCAGCACCGAGGAGAATCTCGCACTGTTCGAAGCAGCCGGTGTGACCGTCGGCCCGGTCTGCTCGATGGCCGACCTGCTGGACCATCCCTACACCCGTGGGCGCGAAGTCATCGTCGAACTCGAGGATCGCGATCTCGGCAGCATGCCGATGCATGCAGTCGTTCCGCGCTTGAGCGGCAGCCCGGGCGGATACCGCCGCGAGGCGCCGACTCTCGGCCAGCACACGGCCGAGATCCTCGACGAATTGTCCCGTCTTCCCTGAGTAGCCAGCCATGACCAACCTGCCCAATGCCTTCGCCCTGCCAGTGTGGCGCTCAATCCTCTTCGTGCCGGCCATCAGCGACCGATTCGTCGACAGCGCTTTGCGCCAGCCGGCCGATGTCCTGCAGATCGACCTCGAAGACAGTGTCGGCCCGACACAGAAAGAAGAGGCGCGGGCCCGTGTACCGGCGATCGCCGATCGGTTTGCGCAGGCAGGCCGCGATGTGATCGTGCGGGTCAATCGGCCCTGGCGATTGCTCGTTCGCGACCTCGAAGCAGTGGTAAGCCCCTCGGTCATGGCGGTGAGTCTGCCCAAGGTCCCGGATGCCTCCTTCATCCTCGGTGTGGCCGAGGTGCTGGCCGAAGTCGAGGCCGAGCGCGGCATCGCCCACGGGCATACCCGGATCGTCGCGATGGTCGAGGATGCACAGGGCTTGTCCGCGATCAACGAGATCGCGGCGGCGCATCCACGGGTGGTCGGTCTGATCGTGGGTGCAGAAGACCTGGCGGTGTCGATGCGCATGGCGGTCGATGACGATGGCCTGTACATGCCCAATCTGATGGCCGTAATGGCGGCTCGCCGAGCCGGCATCCTGCCACTGGGTTTCATCGGGTCGGTGGCCGACTACAAGGACATCGAGGCGTTTCGCCGGCGGGTCGAACGCGCTAGGCGGCTGGGTTTTGAAGGCGCTTTCTGCGTGCACCCGACCCAGGTGCCGGTGCTCAATGAAGCCTTTGCGCCCACTGAGGCCGAGGTCGCGCATGCCCGAAGTGTGGTGGCGGCCTTCGAGGCCCAACTCGGATCGGGTCGGGCTGCGTTCAGCCACGAGGGTCGGATGGTCGATCTGCCGGTGGTCGAGCAGTGTCGCCAGGTGTTGAATCGTGTGTCAGCGATCGAGCAGCGCAAAACTCGCACCTGAAGCGCGCTTTTCCGAAACCTGTCCGAGTTGACCGTGAGCAGGCGCGCGGCAACACTTTCTGACTGTGCCACGCGCTCGCGTGCAAGAACATCATCAGGGAGACTCATCATGGCCACGCGCTGGCTGTCCATCGTGACAGCGTTTGTCGCTGTGCTTGCTTCTGCGTTCGCGCAGGCGCAGCCGGCTCAGGACTATCCGAACAAGCCCATCAAGATGGTCGTGCCCTATCCGCCCGGCGGCACCACCGACATCGTCACCCGCCTGGTCGCCAAGCACCTGTCCGAGAGCTGGAAGCAACCGGTGCTGGTTGAAAACCGCGGCGGTGCGTCCGGAATGATCGGAACCGAAGTGGTTGCCAAGGCTGCGGCAGATGGCTATACCCTGCTGTCGACAGGCAGTGGCCCGCACGCGGTGAACATCAGCCTGTTCCCCAAGATCAACTACGATCCGGTGAAGGATTTCGAGCCGATCAACGTCATGCTCGTCATCCCCCTGCTGATGGTGGCGCCAACCAATGCGCCGTACTCGACGGTCAATGAGTTCATCGACTGGGCGCGCAAGAACAAGGACAAGGCCAACTACTGTTCGATCGGATCGGGTTCGCCCTCGCACCTCGCGGCCGAACTGTTCAAGTCGATGGCCAGGGTCGATATGACCCATGTTCCGCACAAGGGCAGCGGCCCGGCCATCATCGACACCATCGCCGGCACCTGTCAGGTGCTGTTCGACAGCGCGGTGTCCTCAGGCCAGCATGTGCGCTCGGGCAAGCTCAAGGCCCTGGCGATTGCCACGGCCGAGCGCGTGCCTTCCTGGGAAAAACTGCCGACCATCGCCGAGTCGGGTGTGCCCGGTTTCAATGCGTACACCTGGGGCGCACTGCTTGCGCCCGCGGGCACGCCAAAGGCGATCGTCAACAAGCTCAATGCCGAGGTGGTGCGCATCCTGGCCATGCCCGAGGTGCGGGACTATCTCTCCTCGCAGGGTGCGATTCCGGGCAAGGGCACGCCGGAGGACCTGGCCACCTTCACCAACCAGGAAATCGCCAAGTGGGCCAAGGTGATCCGCGACGGCAATATCAAGGCGGACTGAAGCGGCGCAATTCCGATCCCTGCCATGCGGCCATCCAATCACTCTGACCCGCTTGAACGCGCCCGCCTGCGAGAGCGCATCCGGACCATCCCCGACTGGCCTGCGCCGGGCGTCATGTTTCGCGACATCACGCCGCTGCTGCAGGACGGCGAGTCGTTTCGCCGCTCGATCGATCAACTGGCGCGACTGTGCGCTGACGTACCGGTCGATGGGGTGGTCGGCATCGAAGCGCGTGGCTTCATCTTTGGCGCGGCCCTGGCGCAGACCTTGGGGTGCGGATTTGTGCCGATGCGCAAACAGGGCAAGCTGCCCTTCACGACCATTGCGCAAGCCAGCGTGCATGAATACGGTGAGGCCGTGCTGGAATTGCACAGCGATGCCTTGCAAGGCGGCCAGCGGGTCATGCTGGTGGATGATCTGGTGGCCACTGGCGGCACCGTGCTGGCTGCGAACCGTCTCATCAACCAACTCGGTGCCCGGGTTGCCGTGGTGGCAGCCCTGATCGATTTACCTGATCTGGGTGGGTCGAGCAGGCTGCGCGAGGCGGGTCTGGATGTCCGCACGCTGCTTGAATTTGCGGGGCACTGAGCAGGAGCACACGCCCAACGCTGGCGGCGACGTGTGAAATCAGGCTGGTCGGGGTGAGAGGATTCGAACCTCCGGCCTCTACGTCCCGAACGTAGCGCTCTACCAGGCTAAGCTACACCCCGAGGGACTGACGTGGCTTTGTTATGAATCGAAGCCGCGACAAGTGAGTCGGCTAGTGTAGCAGAGCGGGCGCGTCTGTGTCAGCGATCACGCTTGACCGACAGGTCGGCGATCTCGAACAAGGCCATTCGAAACCGCGAATCTGGCAGCGCGGCAAGCGCCGTTCGGGCGGCTGCCGCTTCCTCGGCGGCGCGGTGCCTGGCGTAATCCAGCGCACCGGTTTCCATAATGGCCGCCATGATCGCGTCGAAATGATCGGTCTCTCCGGCTTCGATCGCCTCGCGCACCAGCCCGCACTGAGCTGCACTGCCATGTCGCATGACATGGATCAGCGGCAGGGTGGGCTTGCCTTCGCGCAGGTCGTCACCGACGTTCTTGCCAATATCGCCGGTGTTGCCGTCGTAATCGAGCACATCGTCAATCAGCTGGAAGGCGGTGCCGATGCGCCGGCCGTATTCCGCGGCAGCCTCTTCTGTCGCCGAATCGGCATCGGTCAGGATGGCACCGAGCCGGGCGGCCGCCTCAAAGAGTCGAGCCGTCTTGTATCGAATCACCTGCAGATAGCGCGCCTCGTCCACATCGGGGTCGTTGCAGTTCATCAGCTGCAGGACCTCGCCCTCGGCGATGATGTTGGTGGCGTCGCTGAGCACGTGCATGACCCGCATCCGGTCGACCTCGACCATCATCTGGAAGGCTCTGGAGTAGAGGAAGTCGCCCACCAGCACCGAGGCGGCATTGCCGAATGCCGCATTTGCCGTCTGACGGCCGCGCCGCAACTCGGATTCATCCACCACGTCATCGTGCAGCAGGGTGGCGGTGTGGATGAATTCCACCACCGCCGCCAGCAGGGTGTGGTGAGCAACCGCATGAGCCGGGGCCTTGCCATACCCCATTGCACGGGCCATCAGCAGCAGCAGGATGGGTCGCAGCCGCTTGCCGCCGGATGCCACGATGTAGTCGCCCACGGTATTGACCAGAACGACATCCGACTGCAGGCGCAAGCGGATGAGGCGGTCCATATCGGCCAGATCGGCCAGGGTCTCTGGAGGCAGTGAGGGGATTCGCACGGCGCGATTGCAATGGCGGGTCGGGGAGCAGGCCCTTGGGCCCGAACTCAGTCAGTGCGAGTATAGCGCCGCCCGACGCGAGGCCGAGTTTGCTTGACCACAGCGCACACGGACCGTATACTCGTCGGTTCCCTGCAATAGAAGATAAGCCGCGCAGCATGAATACCGATGCCGGCTTGAGATGGGCTTATGCCCGCAAACGGACGTCACCGCTGCCTTGAGCAGCTGCGGCACTGCAGGCCACCGGATATTCAGAGGGTATCAATATGTACGCGGTCATCAAAACCGGCGGCAAGCAGTACAAAGTGTCTGCCGGCGAAAAACTCAGGGTCGAGCAACTGGCCGTCGAGGTCGGCGCGCAGGTCGTCATCGATCAGGTGCTGGCGGTCGGCAGCGGAGAGCAGCTCGCCATCGGCTCACCGCTGGTGTCAGGCGCCACCGTGTCGGCCACCGTGCTGTCGCACGGTCGGGGCGACAAGGTCCGCATCTTCAAGATGCGCCGTCGCAAGCACTACCAGAAGCGTCAGGGCCATCGCCAGAACTACACCGAACTGTTCATCGGCACCATCGCCTCTGAACTGGGCAGCGTCTCGGCTGACGCGCCCGCAACGGCCGCTCAGGCCTGATCCAGTCCAGGAGTCAGACACCATGGCACAGAAAAAAGGCGGCGGTTCCACCCGGAACGGCCGCGATTCAGAATCCAAGCGTCTGGGCGTCAAGGCCTATGGCAGTGAAGCAGTCCACGCCGGCACGATCATCCTGCGCCAGCGAGGCACCCAGTTCCACGCCGGCACGAATGTCGGAATGGGCAAGGACCACACGCTGTTCGCCAAGATCGATGGCCGCGTCCGCTTCGCCATCAAAGGCCCTCTGCGTCGTCAGACGGTCTTCATCGACCCGATCCAGTAAGCCTGTCTCACTCGGCCCGGTGAACAAGGCCCCGTATCATCGGGGCCTTTTCTTTTTCCTGGACGCCTGATGGAAGCCTTCCTGATCTCGACCGGCATTGTGGCTCTGGCCGAAATGGGCGACAAGACGCAGTTACTGTCCTTGCTGCTGGCGGCCAAGTTTCGCAAGCCCTGGCCGATTGTCTGGGGCATTCTGATTGCGACCCTGCTCAACCATGCCTTCGCCGGCGCGGTGGGCACCTGGGTTCAGCAGGTGCTCGGCGCCGAAACACTGCGCTGGATTCTGGGCGCATCATTTCTGGCAATGGCCGCCTGGATGCTGATCCCGGATAAGCTGGACGACACGCATACCGGGTCCCAGCGCTTTGGGGTCTTTGGCACCACCCTGATTGCTTTTTTCCTCGCTGAAATGGGCGACAAGACTCAGATCGCAACCGTCGCGCTCGCCGCCCGCTTCGATGCTTTCGTGCCAGTGGTGGCCGGCACCACCCTGGGCATGATGATCGCGAATGTGCCTGCGGTGTTTCTGGGCGAGCGGATCACCCGAGTCGTCCCGATCCCGGTGGTGCATCGTGTGGCAGCCGTGATCTTTGCCGTGCTGGGCGTCATGGCGCTGCTCAATATCGGCAAGTTGTTCTGATCGATTTCGAATTCTTTTTTCGGCCCCGGACATGAAATTCATCGACGAAGCGCGCATCGAAGTGATCGCCGGAAATGGCGGCAAGGGTGCGGTCGCATTCCGGCGCGAAAAATACATTCCCAAAGGCGGGCCCAGCGGGGGCGATGGCGGGCGTGGTGGTTCGGTCTGGGCTGTGGCCGACATGAACATCAATACCTTGATCGACTACCGCTATGCGCGATCGCACAAGGCCCGAAACGGCGAGGGCGGGCGAGGCTCCGATCAGTTCGGTAAAGGGGCCGATGACATCGTGCTTCGCATGCCGGTCGGCACGCAGATCTTCGAGGACGAAAGCGGACGGCTGATGGCCGACCTCACCGTGCACGGGCAGCGGGCCTTGCTCGCTCAGGGCGGCGACGGGGGGCTTGGCAACTTGCGATTCAAGTCCAGCACCAACCGTGCGCCGCGCCAATACACACTCGGCACCGAGGGCGAGGTGCGCCAGTTGCGCCTGGAGCTCAAGGTGCTGGCCGACGTCGGGCTGCTGGGCATGCCCAATGCCGGCAAGTCGACCTTCATCACGCGCGTCTCGAATGCCCGTCCCAAGATCGCCGATTACCCCTTCACCACCCTGCATCCAAATCTCGGTGTGGTGCGGGTCGGTGAAGAGCGCAGCTTCGTGGTGGCCGATGTGCCGGGTCTGATCGAGGGGGCATCCGAGGGTGCCGGCTTGGGGCTGCAGTTTTTGCGCCATCTTCAGCGCACGCGGCTGCTCTTGCACCTGATCGACCTCTCGCCATTTGATGAAACGCGCGATCCGGCCCAGGAAGCCAGGGCGATCGTCAAGGAGCTTCGAAAATACGACCGCGAGCTCTACGACAAGCCGCGCTGGCTGGTGTTCAACAAGCTCGACACCCTCGAAGGCGAGCCGGGCGGCAAGGGCACGCCCCGCGCGGCGGCAATCTCTGCAATCAAGCGGCGTCTGCGCCCGGTTGGGCCTGTGTTCGAGATTTCGGCGCTGACCGGAGAGGGCTGCGAGGCCTTGTGCCGGGCGATCTGGGAGCATCTGGAGCGCCATCGCGAACCTGTGCCTGATGCGCTCGAGATTGATCCGCGCTTCGCCGTGCAAGCGGGCATGCCTGATGTGCCGCAACAGGGCGGGCCGGCCGAGACCGATGCAGAACTGCCCTGGGATCCCTTGCGCGGAGAGGGGCGATGAATCAGCCAGCCGATAGGCTGCCCGCCGCGGCAAGCACCCAGGCCTCCAGTCTTCGGGATGCCCGACGGATCGTGGTCAAGGTCGGGTCTGCCCTGGTCACCAATGAGGGATTAGGACTTGACCCGGTCGCAATTTCGCAATGGGGTGAGCAGATCGCCAGGCTGCGTGCGCTCGGACGCGAGGTGGTGATGGTGTCTTCCGGCGCGATTGCAGAGGGCGTCAAGCGACTGGGTTGGAGCGCCCGGCCCCATGAGATTCACGAGTTGCAAGCGGCTGCGGCGGTGGGCCAGATGGGTCTGGCGCAGGTCTATGAATCCTGTTTCCGGGCGCATGGCCTTCAGACCGCACAGGTGCTCCTGACTCATGAAGATTTGGCTGATCGAAGGCGCTATCTGAATGCCCGATCCACACTGATGACGCTGCTGTCGCATGGCGTGGTGCCGATCATCAACGAGAACGACACCGTGGTGACCGATGAGATCAAGTTCGGCGACAACGACACGCTGGGTGCGCTGGTGGCTAATCTGATCGATGCGGACGCGCTGATCATCCTCACCGACCAGCGCGGCCTTTACACCGCAGACCCACGCCATGATCCGCAGGCGAGCTTTCTGTCGCGGGTGGTGGCCGGTGATCCGGTGCTCGAGGGCATGGCCGGTGGAGCTGGCTCGTCGATTGGGCGTGGAGGCATGATCACCAAGGTGCTGGCGGCCAAGCGTGCCGCAACCGGTGGCGCATCGACGGTGGTGTGCTCGGGGCGTGAGCCGCAGGTGCTGGTGCGCCTGGCGAATGGCGAGTCGGTAGGCACCGAGTTTGTCTCGCAGACGCCGCGCCTGGCTTCTCGCAAGCAGTGGTTGGCTGATCACCTGAAATTGCGAGGTGCGGTGCGCCTCGATGCGGGTGCGGTGCGTGCCTTGCGTGAGGACGGAAAGAGCCTGCTGCCGATCGGCGTGACCGAGGTCAGCGGCGAGTTCGAACGCGGTGAGGCGGTTGCGCTGCTCGAGCCGGGCGGGGCCGAGATCGCGCGCGGGCTGATCAACTACAGCGCATCCGACGCCCGTCGGATTGCCGGTCGAGCGTCAAGCGAAATCGAGTCGCTGCTCGGTTTCACCGAAGGCCCCGAACTCATCCATCGAGACAATCTGGTCCTGCGCTGAGCGCAGGACCAGATTGCGGCGCAGGCTAATCTTGCGCGCAGCGCAAGGTTAAGGGCCACAGGCCCGGCCGCAGCCACAACGATGAGTGGGAAGTCCTGCGCTGAGCGCAGGACCAGATTGCGGCGCAGGCTAATCTTGCGCGCAGCGCAAGCTTGAGGGTCGACGGCCCGGCGCTTTAGAAGTTCATGCCAGAATGCCAACTAGTCCACGGTCGCCCTGCCACGACCTCAATACAATCACTACATCGTTTCCTCACCCTTTCGGCACACTCCCATGCAAGTCGCCATCGTTGAAGATGACGCGTTTCAGCGCCAGTTCCTGACCATGCTGGTCGAGACCGGCGGTCATCGCGCCCACGCTTTCGCTGGAGGCAGCGAAATGCTCGCCGCCATGGAGGCGCAGTCCTTTGATTTGCTGTTGCTCGACTGGATGATGCCGGAAGTGTCCGGCGAGCAAGTTCTGGCAGGCGTGCGTGAGCGCTTCGGTCTGAACATGCCGGTCATGGTGGTCACCGCCCGCGATGCCGAGTCCGATGTGGTCCATGCGCTTCGCCTCGGTGCAGACGATTTCATCGTGAAGCCACCGAAGGCCCTCGAACTGCTGGCCCGCATGGATGCCCTGACCCGCCGTGTCCGCAATGGCCGGGCAATGGCCATCCGGATCGGACCCTACGAAATCGATCCCGAGCGCCGCTCGGTCAGCATCGATGGACGCTTGATCGCCCTGACCCAGAAAGAATTCGACCTCGCGGTCTACCTTTTTCAGAACGTCGGTCGCTTGCTCTCACGGATCAAACTGCTCGAAGAAGTCTGGGGCGTCGAAGCCGACCTCGACACACGCACGGTCGACACCCATGTCAGCCGGGTGCGCCGCAAGCTGTTGCTGGACGAGTCCACTGGATGGAAGCTGCTGCCGGTCTACGGTTTCGGTTACCGACTCGACCAGATCAAACTCGACTGAGTTCATTCATTAGGCCATGTTCGACCGTCCCGTGCGGATTCTTGTTCTTGGAGGCGATGGGGTCGGACCTGAGGTGATCGCGCAAGCGGTACGGGTTCTTGAGTGGTTCAAGGACCGCCGCGGCCTGCGTCTTGAACTCACCGAAATGCCCTATGGCCTGTCGGCCTTCCGAGCCGAAGGTCGGATTCTGCCTGATCGAACCCTCGACGCGGTCAAGGCGGCGGATGCTGTCTTGTTTGGCGCGATTGGCGGCGATTACGCCGGCGTACCAATTGACGTACGTCGTGATGGCAGCATCCTGAGACTGCGCCGAGAGCTTGGGCTGTTTGCCAATCTGCGACCGGTGCGGCACTGGCCCGCGCTGTCTGCCGCCTGCCCCTTGCGCGAAGAGGTGGCCGGTGGCGCTGACATCGCCCTGGTCCGCGAAAACACCGGCGGTCTGTACTTCGGCACACCACGCGGCATCGAAGACCTTCCCGATGGCCGGCGCACGGCATTCAATACCCAGCGCTATGCCAGTGACGAGATCGAGCGGGTCGCCCGCTTTGCATTCGAGCTGGCGCGAACCCGCAGTGCGCGTGTGTGCTCAGTCGACAAGTCAAACGTGCTTGAAACAGGGGTCTTGTGGCGCGAGACCGTCACCGCCTTGCACCGGCGCGAATTCCCCGACGTTTCACTGAGCCACATGCTGGTCGACAACTGCGCGATGCAGTTGGTTCGGGCGCCGACCCAATTCGACGTCATCGTCACAGACAACATGTTCGGCGACATCCTGTCCGATGGCGCGGGTGCGGTCTCTGTCTCGCTGGGCATGTTGCCGTCTGCGGCGATCGGCGCCATCCGGCCTGATGGCCGCCCGGCCGCCTTGTACGAGCCAGTCCATGGCAGCGCCCCGGACATTGAAGGGCGCGGCATCGCCAATCCCTTGGGCGCCATCCTGAGTGCCGCACTCCTGCTGAAACACTCGATGGGCCAGCCCGAGGCGGCGCGCTTGCTTGAGCAGGCGGTCGGCATGGCGCTGTCTGCGGGTGCTCGAACCGCGGATGTGGCCAGTGCAGGCGAACGGGTGCTTGGCACCACTGCGATGGGTGACGCGGTGCTCGCTGCCCTGGACGTCGCGCAGCCGGGCTGACATCCGCCGGCTGTACGCCGACCAGCCCGTCAGGCGCCGGTGTAGTTTGGCGGGCGTCGCTCGAGAAATGACTGCACGCCTTCGGCATAGTCGCCAGACGATGCGGCCAGGGCGAACTGATCGAAATCGGCGTGGCTGATGGCTCGATCCAGGGCAAATGCAGTGGCATTGATCGATTGCTTGATCATCCGAAGCTGCACCGGTGGAAGGCTGGCTGCGCGTTGCGCCATGGCCATCGCCGCATCGAGCGCACTGCCGTCGGCTGCAATCTCGTCGATCAGACCCCAATCCAGCGCCTGCTGGGCTGCTATTTTCTCGGCCAGAATGATCACGCGCTTGGCGCGCGCAGGCCCGACCAGTCGGGTGATTCGAGGCACCGCCCCCCATGACAGATTCATGCCCCGCTCGATTTCCGGTACATACAGCGTCGCCGATTGCGCGGCGACACGCAGGTCACAGGCGGCAGCGATTGCGGCGCCACCGCCCACGCACCAGCCTTCGATGGCAGCGATGGTCAGGGGTTCGAGTTCTTCCCAGGCCCGGCACATCCGGCCACCCGTCTGCATGGCCAGGCGCTTTTCAGCCAGCCGTGCGGCGCGCGCCTGACGGGTCTCTTCGTCACGCAGGTCGGCCCCCAGACTGAACACCTGCGCAGTGCCGGTCAGAATGACCGCCGATACATCCGCGTCCGTGTCGAAGGAGCGGGCCGCCCGGGTCAGTTCGCGAAGCACCCGCATCGACAAGGCATTGCGGCCGTCGCCGCGATCCAGGCGCACGATCGCGATGCGCCCTCGCCGTTCGATGCTAACGACTTCTGGAAGTGCCTCTGACTGATGTGCCGACATGATCTGTCCTGTGGTGATGGCTGATCAGCAATTGTCAGTGCAATCAGCGTTGCGCAATAAAAAAGGCCGGCATTGCGCCGGCCTTCCCAGGGACACGCATCGCGCGTGTCCCGATTCAAAGCACTGATCAGCGACGTGCTTGCGTGCCGGTCGCGGTGATTTCAACGCGACGGTTCGGTGCCAGGCAGCGGACCAGCGTGGCTTGCGTCTTGCCTTCGCCCTTGGCGCGGCAATCGGCTTCCGACACTTTCAGCTGGCTCTCGCCGCGGCCGGTGGCCGAGATGACGCTCGAGTTCACGCCCTGGGTGGCCATGTAGGCCTTGACTGCATTGGCGCGGGCTTCCGACAGCGTCTGGTTGTAGGCATCAGCGCCGATCGGGTCGGTATGGCCAACGATCTTGATGTCGCGGATATCAGTGATACCAGCTTGCTTCATGCCAGCGATCATCTGGTCGATGCGGCTGCGACCCACCTGCGACAACTCCGAGCGGTCGAAGGCGAACATGCCATCAGCCGACAGGTCGAAGGAACGGGTGATCGGAGCAGGTGCCGGTGCGGGAGCAGGCGCCGGAACAGGCATCGGGACAACCGGAGCCGGGGCCGGCGGCGGAGCAACGATCACCGGAGGTGCGGGCGGCGGCGGGGGCGGCGGTGCAACGACGCGAGCCGGTGCAGCCACAGCAGGCACGGTGCCCAGCGGAATCTGCAGGCCAGCGGTCACGATCCACTCACCGAAGCGGGCAGTGTTGGTGAAGCCGATCGGCTGGCTGCCGCTGTTGTCATCCCAGCGATAGCGGCCATCGACCACCAGACGGCCCCAGGTGGCGAAGGGCCACACGAAGCCGACGCCGGCATTCGCCATGAAGCTGGTGTTCGACTTGCTGCCCAGGACGTTCGTGCCCTTGTCGTTGATGGCGCCGATACCGACCACTGCGTAGGGCTGGATCGAGTTCCAGCGGTCATAGCCGGTGCGGCCAAGGAAGAACCACTGGGCGTCGAGGCCGACTGACCAGTTCTTCCAGGAGGTGCCGCGGTAGGCGCCAGGACCTTTTCCATTGGCGTCGAGGTCTTCCCACAGGCCACGCAGCTCGAGGTTCCAGCTCGGGCTGATCGGCTTACCGATGGCCAGGCCGTAGTTCATGTCGCCGTCGCCTGAATGGCGGGGGTCCTTGTCGGCGAAGGTGTAGCCGATCAGCGGGGTGATGTACCAGCGGTCGTCGTACCAGTTGGCTGAGCTCAGGCGGCCGTTATTGGACTCGGTGAAGCCACCCAGCGGGTTGGACCACGAGCTGCCCGGCTCGTAGGTCGAGGCAGTGGACATGCCTGAAGTGGTGCGAGCAGCCGTGCCAGTGGCGGTGCCGGTGGTCGTGCTCTGGGCCAGAACGGCCGCAGGGGCGAGGAGTGCTGCGGCAACGGCCACTGCGAGCTGCTTGGGTAGCAGTTTCATGTGTTTCTCCATGGAGTGTGTGAGGGCTGCGGTGAAAAAAAACTTTTTCGATTATCGCATCGAGCGTCAGCGTTTCTGTGAACTGGCGATTTCACTTCGTATTCGTTGCAAAAATCACGATTCGACCGAATCAGCTTGAAAAGGCTCGTTCATGCCCACTCACTCAGGGCTTCATCGCCCGATCAAGCGATAATTGGCGCTTCACCCTCTCATTGCCGGATCCCCGTCATGGCCCAGTACGTCTACACCATGAATCGGGTGGGAAAAACCGTCCCGCCCAAACGCCAGATTCTCAAGGACATTTCTCTTTCGTTTTTCCCCGGGGCCAAGATCGGCGTGCTCGGACTGAACGGTTCAGGCAAGTCCACCCTGCTCAAGATCATGGCCGGGCTGGACAAGGACATCGAGGGGGATGCAGTTCCCATGCCCGGGATCAAGGTCGGTTACCTGCCACAGGAGCCGCAGCTGGACGCCGAAAAGACCGTGCGTGAGGAGGTTGAGGGCGCACTGGGCGACATTGTCAGTGCCAAAAAGCGCCTCGACGAGGTCTATGCCGCCTATGCCGAGGAAGATGCCGACTTCGACAAGCTGGCCGCCGAGCAGGCCGAGCTCGAAGCGATCATCGCCACGTCCGACGGTAACAGCCTCGATCAGCAGCTCGAAGTGGCTGCCGATGCCCTTCGCCTGCCGCCCTGGGACGCCAAAATTGGCCCGCTGTCCGGCGGAGAGAAGCGCCGTGTGGCGCTGTGCAAACTCTTGCTCTCCAAGCCCGACATGCTGCTGCTCGATGAGCCGACCAACCACCTCGATGCCGAAAGCGTCGACTGGCTCGAGCAGTTTTTGCATCGATTCCCGGGCACGGTCGTGGGCGTGACCCACGATCGCTACTTCCTGGACAACGCAGCCGAATGGATTCTCGAGCTCGATCGTGGCCATGGCATCCCCTGGAAAGGCAATTACAGCTCCTGGCTCGACCAGAAGGGCAACCGCCTGAAGCAGGAGGAGTCATCGGAATCAGCCCGTCAGAAGGCACTGAAGAAAGAACTGGAATGGGTTCGCCAGAATGCCAAGGGCCGGCAAGCCAAGAGCAAGGCGCGTTTGCAGCGCTTTGAGGAGCTGTCGTCCTACGAATACCAGACCCGCAACGAGACTCAGGAAATCTTCATCCCGGTGGCCGAGCGGCTGGGCAACGAGGTGATCGAGTTCAAGGGTGTGAGCAAGGCATTCGGCGATCGCCTGCTGATCGACAACCTCAGCTTCAAGGTGCCGCCGGGTGCGATCGTCGGCATCATCGGCCCCAATGGTGCGGGCAAGTCGACGATCTTTCGCATGATCACCGGTACGGAAA
>Ga0209598_10001875_pt1 | contig 16867 bp, 14 predicted proteins | sample M_140807_EF_Meta_FD_187317 | JGI IMG/M metagenome (GOLD analysis project Ga0209598, IMG submission 187317) | Freshwater microbial communities from Lake Montjoie, Canada to study carbon cycling - M_140807_EF_MetaG (SPAdes) (version 2) | ecosystem: Environmental > Aquatic > Freshwater > Lake... | reverse complement strand
TGATCCCTGAACTCAACGGCATGATGGATCGCTACCGCGAGTCACGCGAATTCGTGATCAACAACCGCAGCGCCTTCGAGCAGGCCGGCAAGGCGGTCATGAACAAGATCCTGGAGCATGAAGGCGCGACCGCCGCACTGGCCAAGACCAAGAACAGCCGGCTGGCCATGCCCGGCCACAATGCACCGGACCTGATTCGCAAGTAAGGTCCTCTGCCCGACCGACTCAGGCCGAGCTCGGATCGCCCCTTGTATGGGGCGATCACTCGGCCTTGACGTCGGCGTCCTTGATGAGTCTCGCCCAGCGTGAATAATCGTCGCGCAGCCAGGCTCGGTACTCGGCCGGCGACGACGCCACCACCACACCGCCGAGAGCACGCAGCTTTTCCTGAATGGCGGGCTTGGCCAAAGACGCGCGAATCGCCGTGCTCAGTCTGCTGAGCGCCGGCTCGGGCGTCCCAGCCGGCGCCAGGAAACCAACCGGTCCCACATAGTCTTCGAAGCCTGGGAAACCGGCCTCTGACATGGTCGGTACGCCGGGATAGTCCGGGTGCCGCTGGCGCGTGGTCACCGCGATCGCCTTGAGTTGCTTGGCATTAACCCGATCGGCCACGCCAATCATCGGATAGAAGATCAGGTCGACACGCCCGGCCATCACTTCGGTGAGCGCCGGTGCATTGCCTTTGAAGGGCACATGATTGAGCTTCACCCCGGCGCGCTGCTCGAGCAGTTCTGCTGCCAGATGCGCCGAACCACCGATCCCGGCCGACCCATAGCTGATCGCACCCGGCTGGGCTTTGGCCGCTTTGACCACGTCGGCCAGGGTGTTCATCGACGAGGCCGGGCCGGTCACCAGCACCTGCGGCAGGGCGGCTGCCAGGGTCACCGGCTCGAAGTCCTTCTCAGGGTCGTACTTGACCTTGCCCGCCTGAAGAATCGCATTCACGTTATGCGACAAGGTATTCACGATCAGGGTGTAGCCATCGGCCGGCGAGCGCGCGACGAACTCAGTGCCGATGTTGCCGTTCGCACCCGGCTTGTTCTCGACGATCACCGACCAACCCAGCGAAGTCTGAATGTCCTGCGCAACGATGCGGGCAATCACGTCGGTCGGGCCGCCGGCCGAATAGCCCACGATGAACTTCACCGGTCGATTGGGAAATTCCTGTGCGCCTGCCGTGCCCGCTGCGGCTGCAAAAATGGCGGCGCCCAGCGCCAGCGCGATGCGTCGTTTCATGTGGTGTCCTCGTGTCTGGAAAAAACCGGCGCGCCATCCGCGCCTTCGTGCTCAGGCTGCCGCAAAAAAGCGCGTGGCGGCCACCTGGCAGCGCTTGATCAGGCGATGCTCATCGGGCCGGTAATCGGCGATCGCATTGTGGATCGTGCCCATGTTGTCCCACATCAGGACCGTGCGCGGTGTCCAGCTAAACGCGTAGCGGTATTGCGGCTGCAACTGATGCGCAAACAGAAACTCGAGCATGGCATCGCTATCAGCCGGATCCATCTGCTCGATCCGGATCGCATAGCCTGGATTGCAATACAGCACCTTGCGTCCGGTGATCGGATGCACCATGAACAGCGGCTGCGAGACCGGTGGGCGCGCTGCGCGTTGCTCGGGCGTAAGCGGCCCGCGACGGCTGCCCGGCTGCTGGCGCATCTTTTCCCAGAACTTGTTGAAGTCATGGATTGCCGTCATGCCCTCAAGCCGCTGCTTTAGCTCGTCGGGCAGGCCGTCATAGGCGGCGTGCATGTTGCTGAACTCGGTTGCGCCCAGCGCCACACCATCACGCACCGGTACTTTCAGCGCATACAGCACATTGGTAAACGCGATCATGCGGCTGTAGGACATGTCGGTGTGCCAGTCCTGCCCGGCATCCGACAAACCAATCGGCTTGCCGTCGACGACGATGTTCGACAGCGTCATGACCTCGGGCAGACCCGCCTCCTGATAGGCGTTTGCCACGTTGATTTCCAGCTCGCCGAACTGCGCGCTGAAGTCGCGCAGATGGCGTGCCGTGAGGTCCTGATCGGGGAAGTGCAGCACGCCATACTGGCCGAGCCATTCGATGAGCTGATCGCAAGAGGCAGTGGTCAGGGGCTGACCGAGGTCAATGCCCTCGATACGGGCGCCCAGTGCATGTTGGGTAGGGATTGCTTTCATGCCTGCAATGATGCCTGAGTGATGGCGGATGCACACCCTCGAGACAGGCCGGCAGCGATCCGTCAGAATCGGACGGTGAACAGCATCCGGCACAGCCGCTTGCGTCCGACACCCTTGATGGAGACACCCACGATGAGCCACCTGCCCCTGCTGCCGGTCACGCCCCAGGAACCGCCCCTTTCGGACATCCTGGCTGAGCTGCGCACGATCGCCGGCCCTGATTTCGAATTTCCAAATCTGTACCGGGTGATGGGCCATTCGCCCGATCTGCTGCGGGCCTGGATTGCGTTCGCCTGGCCACTGCGGCTGAAAGCAACGACCGAGCGCAGCCTGCGAGAGCTATTGATCCTGCGCGGCGCGCAGGTCTGCAATGCGGTCTTCGAGTGGGCACATCACGTGCCGATGGCCCTGAAGGCCGGTGTTTCCGAGCAGCAGATCCGCGCATTGCACGAGTGGCCATCCGCTTCGTGTTTCGATGCGCGACAGCGCGCTGCCTTGCGCGTGGCAGAAGAAGTGTCGGCCGGGCCAGCCGCATCCGGCGAGGCGATTGCCGAACTGCGCTCAGTGGGATTCAACGAGGCCGAAGTAGTCGAACTGGTGCTGACCGCGTCGTTTTATGTGTGCGTCGCCCGCTTCCTCGGCTCGATGGATATTCGCCTGGAGCCTGATTACGAGCAATATGCCCATGCCGGGACCTGCCGCTTGGCGTGACGCAGCGCGAGGCCTTTTACTGATACGCGCCGTCGCGGCACTGCTTGTACTCCGGCATGAAGGCATCCCAGCCCTGGAATCGAACCAGGTTGCCGAAGTACTCGCCCTGCTGACGGACCATGTTGTCGATGGCGCCCTCAACCGCCGGATTGTTCATTGAACGAATCAGGTGCTTGCGGGCGTCCCCGTAGAAACCCATCAGCGTGTTGTTGTTGCGAATCTCGGGGCCGCTGGCTTTGATCTTCGGATCCTGCACCAAGCCTGCGCTCATGATCACGGTTGCCGCGATGCAGCGGCTCACTCCGGCCATCTGCAGGCTTCTGGCGGCTTGAGCGGGGTCCTTCATGGGCCTTTCTGTGCTGAGCTGCGATGACACGCTCAGGGTGCGGAGTTCATCGATACGCCGGTCGTAGGCATTGATCAGGCAGCGCTCATCAATGCAGCGGTTGCGCTCACGCAGCCAGTTGACCTGATCGCTGCGAATCGAAGGGTTTTGTTTGAGGGCCGACTGATAAAGACGCGCCAGAGTCTCGTCTTTGCGACTGAGTTCCGGGTTGGTACACACCGCATTTTCAATGAGCGTGCTGGCCTTGGCGCAATCAAAGGATGCTGCCCACGCGGCAAATGATGTGGCCGCGAGTGCTGTGGCGATGGCCAGTCTGATGATCTTCATGCCCGAAATTGATGCCCATCGCTCGGCGAAGCGCAAACCCGCAGGGATGGTCGGTTTGAGTCGGGCGATGCAAGGTTTGACGCTCAGTACTTGTGCGGAGAATCTGGGTTGAACATGCATCTACTTCCCGATACAAAACCTCGAAAAAATCACCCCCAGCAGATCATCCGCGCCAAACTCACCAGTGATGCGGTTCAGCGCCTCCTGAGCCAGCCGCAGTTCTTCTGCAAACAGATCCAGCACTTCATCACGACGCTGCGCATGACCATGCGCCTGCGCCAGATGATCACGCGCCTCGCGCAGCGCCTGCAGATGCCGCTCGCGCGCCATGAAAAGACCCTCGCCCGCGCCCTGCCAGCCGGCCAGTCGCAACAGTGCGGCGCGCAGCAGATCGATGCCGTCCCCTGTGCGGGCAGACAAACACACCGAGCCCTCATCCGCGCGTGCAGGCAAGCCCACCAGATCAATCTTGTTCCACACACGCAGCACCGGTGTGCCAAGCGGCAGACGACGGGCAATCACCTCATCCAGATCATCAGCTGACAATTCCTGCGCCACACCCAGATGCACCACCACATCAGCACGCTCAACCGCCTGCCAGGTGCGCTCAATGCCGATACGCTCGACTTCATCTGCGGTCTCGCGCAAACCCGCGGTATCCACCACCACCAGCGGCACGCCCTCGATCTGGATGGCCTGTTCAATGCGATCACGTGTGGTGCCGGCCACTGCAGTCACGATGGCAACCTCGGCACCCGCGAGTGCATTGAGCAGGCTGGACTTGCCCACATTCGGCGCTCCCGCCAGCACCACATGCAAACCTTCGCGCAACAACGCACCCTGACGCGCCTGCGCAAGCAAGGCATCCAGTGACTCACGCACACGAGCCAGCCTGCCGCGTGCATCCGATCGCTCCAGGAAATCGATTTCCTCTTCCGGAAAATCCAGCGTGGCTTCGACCAGCATGCGCAACTCGATCAGCTGATCGACCACGCCATGCACCGCTTGCGAGAACACGCCCGATAAAGACCGACTCGCCGAGAGCGCAGCCTGCGCCGAACTCGCATCGATCAGATCGGCCACGGCTTCGGCCTGAGCCAGGTCGAGCTTGTCGTTCAGAAAAGCCCGCTCAGTGAATTCTCCCGGGCGCGCCGCGCGCAAACCCTGATCAGCCCCAGCCTGAAGCACGCGCGCAAGCAGCATCTGCATCACCACCGGCCCGCCATGCCCTTGCAACTCCAGCACGTCTTCGCCGGTGTACGAGTGCGGCCCCGGAAAGTGAATGGCCAGACCGGTGTCGATCGGCTCTCCATCCTCGGCCAGAAATGGCAACAAGGTCGCCATGCGAGGCTGCAATTCGCGCCCGCATACAGCCGCGATGACACTCGACAGATCAGGGCCTGAAACCCTCACCACACCGATGCCGCCCCGCCCGGGGGCGGTGGCTATCGCAGCAATCGGGTCAGCGGCCATCCTGCTGCGACTGCTGATGGCGAAACTCTCTCACCATCTGAACGAAACGTCGCTCAAAGGGCAACAGCGGCATGCCGATTCGCGACGCAATCCGCGCGGTTTTTTCGGGAAAAAGGCCATGGGCATCGATGCGCACCAGGCCGCGATCGCGCTCGGAATCGACCGCCACGTCAGCGATCACACCGACTCCAAAGCCCAACTCGACATACGCCTTGATCACGTCGGAATCGATGGCTTCGAGCACGATATTTGGTGTCATGCCGGCAGCAGCAAACGCAGCATCAATACCCCGACGCCCGGCAAATTGCGCGGTGTAAGTGATGATCGGCTCACGGGCCAGATCGGCCAGAGCCGGTGTCGACAGTGTCTGTGCAAAGCGATGCTCAGGCGGCACAACCAGGCAGTGGCGCCAGGCATACGCAGGCCGGGTGTCCAGCGACGGATGCTCATCCAGGGTCTCGGTCGCCAATCCGAAGGTTGCATCGCCATGAACAACATAGTCGGCAACCTGCTCGGGATTGCCCTGCAGCAAGCGGAATTGCATGGCCGGGAATTCGGCTCGATACCGCGCCAGCACCGCCGGCAATACATAACGTGCCTGTGTGTGCGTGGCCGCTATTGACAGCGTGCCGGCATGACCCTCGGCAAATTCCGAACTGACCTTGCGCAAGGCCTCAGCCTCATCGAGCACTCGGCTTGCTCGCTGCAGCACCTGCTCACCCGCTTCGGTCAGGTGGGTATATCGCTTGCCGTGCCGCACGAACAACTGCACGCCCAGCTCGTCTTCCAGTTCGCGGATCTGCTTGGACAATGCCGGTTGCGAGGTATGCAGGACCTCGGCCGCCGCGGTCAGGTTCAGCCCCCGCCGAACCGTCTCACGAAACGAACGCAGCTGTTGGAAATTCACCGCTCAAGTTCCTGACCACGCAAGACTTATGCGGGTGCCCTGCCGAAGATCGGCTTGCCTTCGATCTTTCGGGTGATCACCCATTGCTGCGCAATCGAGAACAGGTTATTGACCAGCCAATACAGCACCAGTCCTGCCGGGAAAAAGAAGAACATCACCGAAAAGATCAGCGGCATCCACATCATCATCTTGGCCTGCAGCGGATCGGGCGGTACCGGATTCAGGCGCGTCTGGATGACCATCGTGCCAGCCATGATCAGCGGCAGGATGTAGTAAGGATCGGGTGCAGCCAGGTCCTTGATCCAGCCGATCCAGGGCGCATTGCGCATCTCGACCGATGCCAGCAGCACCCAGTACAGCGCAATAAAGACCGGGATCTGTACCACCACCGGCAAGCACCCGCCCAGCGGGTTGATCTTCTCGGTCTTGTACAGCTCCATCATCGCCTGATTCATCTTCATGCGATCGTCGCCGAAGCGTTCGCGCAGCGCTTGCAGCTTGGGCGTGACCTTCTTCATCTTGGCCATGGAGCGATAGCTGGCCGCTTGAAGCGGGAAAAACGCCAGCTTCACCACCAGCGTGAGCAGCACGATCGCCCAGCCCCAGTTCTTGACCAGGTCATGGAGGAACTGCAGCAACCAGAACAGCGGCTTGGCAAACACTGACAACCAGCCATAGTCGACCGCAAGCTCCAGGCCCGGCGCGACGTCGGCCAGCATCTTCTGATCTTGCGGCGCAACCAGCAGCGTGGCGGCTACGGTTTCCTTGCTACCCGGTGCGATTTCCTTGAGCGGCTCGAGCATGCCCACGGAATACAGATTGGTGTCGACTTTGCGGGTGAAGTACTCACGGGCCGACCCTTGGGTCGGTACCCAGGCGGCCACGAAATAGTGCTGGATGATGCCCGCCCATCCATCGCTGGCTGATTTGGCATGCAGGTCTTTCTTGCCTTTTTCGATGTCGGCGAAATCAGCCTTCTGGAACTTGTCCTTGTCAGTGAAAATCACCGGGCCGGTATAGGTGCTGTAGAACTGAGACTCACCGGGCGGCTTGCTGGCATCTCGGGTGAGCTGCAGGTATTGGGTGGGTCTGATCGCGGTTTCGCCGATGTTCGACACGTCGGTGCTGGTCAGCACTTCATACGAGTCACGCTTGAGCGTGTAACGCCTCACCACTCGCACGCCGCCCGACTCAGCGCTCAGAACGGCGGTCACCGAATCAGTGCCCTGCGCCAGTTCGCGTGCACCCGGCTCAACGGAAAACGCCGTGCGGTGGTTCGGATAGTTCGTGCCCTGCGGTCCAATGAGGCCCATCTGCGCCACATAGGTGTGCCCGGTCTTCTTCTCGAGCAGCACAACCTTGCGACTGGCATCTTCTGTATCGGCATAGCGCAGCAGTTCAGCGCGTTGAACTTCGCCACCGACCGGATCGATATCGATCGACAGCAACTCATTCGACAAGCGCACGGCTTCGATGGCCTTGCCACCCGGTGTCGCTGGGGCTTGAGTACCCGGCATCGCCGAGGACGGCACCGATGCAGAACTCACCGTTGGGATCGACTTGTCGTCAGCAGGCTGGCCTGCTGCAGGCGCGCCGGGCGCCGATCCGGTGGTCTGCTTGGGCGCATTGACGCCCGGACCTCCAAACAATGACGGATTGCCCTGATGCTTTTGCCAGCCATCCCACAGGAACAGCAGCGACATCGTGAAGATCACCCAGAGGATGGTGCGTTGCGTCTGCATGGAATCGAATGACCTAATGTCGAGGAAAGGAAAACAGGCCGATGCGCCGATGACGCCCGGACGAACATGTGCATGGACGGATGTCATCTGGCGCGTCGGGCACCGGATCAACGCCGCCCGGATGCCAAGGATGGCATCGCGAAAGCCGCGCAAGTGTAAGGCCCAGACCGCGAATCAAGCCGTATCGCTCGATCGCTTCCAGCCCATAGACCGAACAGCTTGGATAGAAACGACACCGCTGTCCGATCAGCGGGCTCAATCCGTAGCGATACAACATAAAGATGCCCTGCACGAGCCGAGCCGGTATCCGCATCACGTGCCGAGCGAAAACCGCGAATAAACCCCGGCTCATCGTCCTGACCTCAACAGTCGCGCCGAGAGGCGGCCAAGCAAGCTGTCGATGTCGGCTCGAAGCAGACGCTTGAGCTGGCGATCAGGCCATCGACGCTTGAACGCCTTGATGGCTTGACCCCGTGCGTCCTTTTGCGGCGCAGCCGGGTCATGAGGTATGCCCACCAGCTGAATGCGCAAAGACCAGTTGCAAAGCACGCTCGATTCGGGCTGCAAGCAGGCTGAGTCGCTCTGGTCAGAGCCCGGTGCCTGTGCCTGACAGGCATGACGATGCGATTCGCGGATCACCCGGCGAACAAGGTTTCTGACAGGAGAAGATGGCACCAACTTGCGCGAGACGGCCATCATCAGACGCGGACTCGACGGGTCAGTGTGTGGTCGCGCAGCCAGAACCAGCCAGTCTCCGGACAGCCGGTGGGAGGAACGGTGCGCCGACGACTTGCCCACACAATTTCATCATGCGCCTTTGGGCGCATGAATCCGGGATCAGACGCCCAGGCGCTTGCGGCCCTTGGCGCGGCGCGCACGGATGACTGCTCGACCACCGCGGGTTTTCATCCGGACCAGGAAGCCGTGGGTGCGCTTGCGGCGGACCACTGAAGGTTGATACGTGCGTTTCATGACTGGTCTCTTGGGAAAAGCCCGCCATTACATCAAGGCTCGGTGCACCTGTCAATTTCTGATTCAGGAGAATCCCCAATCGTCAACCTCTCAATCTGTCGACTGCACACAGACGGATCAGCTTGCCTGCCCTGTGGATAAGGTAAAATCCTCGATCCCCTTATGCCTGTCAGCAGCTTTTTTCGAAAGCTCTGACTCCAGCCCGAACCAGGCTCCCGGAAACGACCCGCTGCGCGCACTCGATGAACGACCTTTGGCAAGCCTGCGCATCGCACCTCGAGAGCGAACTGCCCGAACAGTTGTATCGGACCTGGATCAAACCACTGGTATTCCTTGGCTACGATGACGACGGCCATGTGCTCAAACTGGGTGCACCCAACCGTGTGAAGCTCGATTGGGTCAAAGGTCAGTATGGTGAACGTATTGGCGCACTGGCCGCACAACTGCTGGGACCCCAGACTCGGGTGAGCTTCGAAATCAGTGCATCCAACGACGACTCATCTGCACCGTCCGCTCAAGAGAGCACTTCGCCACATGGATTGAACGAAGCTGCTGCGGTCGTCGAACGCAATGGTGCATTGCCAGCTGCAGCCCTGCCATCGCAGCCTGCGGGCCTGTTGGACCGTTCACGGATCAATCCTGAGTTCACCTTTGGCAGTTTCGTCACCGGTAAGGCGAACGACCTCGCCCGAGCGGCCGCCCTGCAAGTGGCTGATCACCCGGGCGGAGCCTATAACCCACTGTTTCTGTATGGCGGCGTAGGCCTGGGCAAGACTCACCTGATCCATGCAGTGGGCAACGCCATTCTCGGTCGCAACCCCCGCAGCAATGTGCGCTACATCACTGCTAACCAGTTCTTTCAGGACATGGTGGCCTCGATCCGCCGCCAGTCTGTCGACGATTTCAAACGCTACTACCACTCCCTCGATCTGCTGCTGATCGACGACATCCAGTTTTTTGCCGGCAAGGAGCGCTCGCAGGAAGAGTTCTTCTATGCCTTCGAAAACCTGATTGCCGAGCGTAAGCAGATCATCATCTCTTCGGACACCTACCCCAAAGAGATGTCAGGGATCGATGACCGCCTGATCTCCCGATTCAACTCGGGTCTGATCGTCGCCATCGAGCCGCCCGAACTGGAAATGCGAGTCGCCATCCTGATGCGCAAGGCCGAGTCGGCCGGCCACCGTCTGGATGACGATGTTGCCTTCTTCGTAGCCAAACATATTCGTCAGAATGTTCGCGAACTGGAAGGCGCGCTGCGCCGCATCCTGGCCTATGCCCAGTTCCGCAATGAACCGATCTCTCTTGATCTGGTCAAAGAAGCACTGAAGGACCTGCTGTCATTCAATCGCGGTCAGATCTCGGTTGAATTCATCCAGAAATCAGTCGCTGATTTCTACAAGATGAAAGTCGCCGACATGTACAGCAAACGGCGGCCGGCCAATATCGCGCTGCCGCGTCAGATTGCGATGTATCTCGCAAAGGAACTGACTCAAAAGAGTCTTCCGGAAATCGGGGAACTCTTTGGCGGCCGCGACCACACCACCGTGCTTCATGCGGTTCGCAAGATCACTGAATTGCGCCAGCACCGCCCTGATTTGAACCACCAGATTCATGTACTCGAACAAACCCTGCGGGAGTATCTGTGATGCCGAACGCCAGGGTTCTTCCTGAACGAGCTGTGTACAAGTGCATGCAAAACCCTGTGCATGAGCTCTGTATGAGTCGTGTATCCCTGCCGGGACTCACAGTGGACAGCCTTGAACAACCCAGCTGTCCTGGGATATCGCTCCAAACCATCCCCACTCGCACAATGCCAACCGTGCTGTCGCACACAGGCTATGCAGGTGCAGCAAACGCCCTGTCCATGCGGGTCTCGAGGCTTATTCACATATTCACCGACTACAACATTCAGTCAACAACAATAAGTCAAGGAAGACAATGATGTTGATGATCAAGGCCACCCGTGATGCCATCCTGCGCCCTTTGCAAATGGTTGCAGGCATCGTCGAGCGACGTCATACCCTGCCGATCCTGGCCAATGTCCTGATCCGAAAGCAAGGCGATCAGGTCTCGTTCCTGGCCACCGACATCGAAATTCAGATTCAGACCTCAGCTGCCATCGGAGCTGGATCGGAAGATGTCGCCATTACGGTCAACACCCGCAAGCTGATCGATATTCTGCGATCCCTGCCAGAATCCGAGATCAGCATCAGCGTGGCCTCACGCAAACTGACAATCGCAGCCGGCAAGAGTCGTTTTTCACTCCAAACCCTGGGCCCGGAAGAGTTTCCAACAGTGGCTGCCAACGACAGCCCGGTTGCAAGCCTCTCATTGCCACAAAAGCAATTGCGCCACCTGTTTGCCTTGGTGCATTTCGCAATGGCCCAACAGGACATTCGCTATTACCTGAATGGCCTGCTATTCGTTGCTGACGGTCATCAAGTCAAAGTGGTTGCAACGGATGGTCATCGCCTCGCGTACAGTGCTCTTGAAACCGCACCCATCGCAGGCTCCCGGCAGGAAGTGATCATCCCGCGCAAGACGATCACTGAATTGCAGCGGCTGCTGGCTGATTCGGACGAACCGATTGGCATTGATATCGCCGGCAACCAGATTCGTTTCCGGTTTGGTGAAGTCGAACTGCTGTCGAAATTGGTTGAAGGGAAATTCCCCGATTATCAGCGGGTGATTCCAACCGGCTACACCAAGGCAATCATGCTCTCGCGCGACGCCTGGGCGAGTGCATTGACCCGTGCATCGATTCTGACTTCAGAGAAATTCAAAGGCGTGCGCTTCAGCCTGAATCCAGGCAGCCTGAAAATTCAGACCAGCAATTCCGAACAGGAAGAAGCGGTTGAAGAACTGGATATCGACTACACCGGTGAACCGCTTGAGGTGGGTTTCAATGTCACCTATCTGCTCGATGCCTTGAGCAATCTCAAGGTTGAATCGGTTCGCGCTGAATTTGGCGATGCGAACTCCAGCGCACTGATATCCATACCCGGCGAAGACAGCTTCAAATACGTCGTTATGCCAATGCGTATCTGAAGCAGCTTGATGTGTTTTGTTCCGGACTTCAGTCCGGCTTTTGTCCCGCAGCATGAGTGAACCCGACATGACCGTGCAAAACGGCATCGAACCTTCGCAAGAAGGTGAGCTCCAAGCCCAAGCCTCCAGCCGTTCAGACGGAGAATATGGCGCCGCATCGATTCAGATTCTTGAAGGCCTCGAAGCTGTTCGCAAGCGGCCGGGTATGTACATTGGTGACACGTCCGATGGCACCGGCTTGCACCATCTGGTCTTCGAGGTGGTCGACAACTCGATTGACGAGGCGCTCGCGGGGCATTGCGACGACATTGTCGTCACCATCCATACCGACAACTCCATTTCAGTGACCGACAACGGCCGAGGTATCCCGACCGGTTTGAAGATGGACGACAAGCATGAACCCAAGCGTTCGGCGGCCGAGATTGCCCTGACGGAATTGCACGCAGGCGGCAAGTTCAACCAGAACAGCTACAAGGTTTCAGGCGGTCTGCACGGCGTGGGTGTGTCTTGCGTTAATGCCCTGTCTCAGTGGTTGCGACTGACGGTCAAGCGTGATGGCAAGGTTCATCACATGGAGTTCGAACGTGGGGTGCCGAAGAACCGTGTGATCGAGTTGATCGATGGGGTTGAAGTCTCACCCATGCAGGTGACCGGCTCGACCGACAAGCGCGGGACCGAAGTGCATTTTCTGCCTGATATCGACATCTTCACTGACATCGGTTTTCACTACGAGATTCTGTCCAAGCGCTTGCGTGAGCTGTCGTTTCTGAACAATGGCGTGCGCATCAAACTGGTCGATCAGCGCCAGGCTAAGGAAGAGGAATTTTCTTTCGCAGGAGGCGTGGCTGGGTTTGTCGAGTACATCAACAAATCCAAAACCGTGCTTCATCCAACTATTTTCTACGCCAACGGCGAAACCGAAATTGATGTCGGTTCGGAGCGCAAGCGGGTCTATGTTGAAGTGGCCATGCAATGGAATGAGTCCTACAACGAACAAGTGCTCTGTTACACCAACAACATTCCACAGAAAGATGGCGGCACGCACCTGACCGGCTTGCGAGCGGCCATGACGCGAATCATCAACAAATACATTACCGAAACTGAGCTGGCCAAGAAATCCAAGGTCGAAACCACCGGCGACGACATGCGCGAAGGTCTGGCTTGCGTGCTGTCGGTCAAAATGGCCGACCCGAAGTTTTCAAGCCAAACCAAAGAAAAGCTGGTGTCCTCCGAAGCACGGCCCGCAGTTGAAGAAATTGTGGCTGGCAAGCTTGAATCGTATTTGCTGGAAAGGCCGGCTGACGCGGCAAAAATCTGCCAGAAAATCGTCGACGCGGCACGAGCCCGTGAAGCGGCTCGCAAGGCCCGCGAAATGACCCGCAAGAACGTGATGGCTGGCTTGGGTCTTCCAGGCAAGCTGGCTGATTGCCAGGAACGTGATCCAGCCAAGAGCGAAATGTTTGTGGTTGAGGGTGATTCCGCCGGTGGATCGGCCAAGCAGGGTCGGGACCGCAAATACCAGGCGATATTGCCGCTGCGCGGCAAGGTACTCAATGTGGAGCGTGCACGGTTTGAAAAGCTGATCAGCTCGGAGCAGATCGCAACGCTCATCACCGCGCTGGGAACCAATATCGGCGAAGACTTCAACATCGACAAACTGCGCTATCACCGCATCATCATCATGACCGATGCGGATGTCGATGGCAGCCACATCCGAACGCTTTTGCTCACGTTTTTCTACCGGCAAATGCCGGTACTCGTTGAACGCGGTCACATCTATATCGCCCAGCCGCCGCTCTATAAGGTCAAACACGGCAAGGACGAGCGTTATATCAAGGACGACCACGAGCTCAATCAATACATGCTCAAACTCGCTCTGGATGCTGCGATTCTGCTGCCCAATGCGAACGCGAAAATCGAATATGAAGCCCGGCTTGGAACACCGCTTTCAGGTGCAGCCGGCGCAGCAGCCACTCAAGCCGCTGCAGGGTCGCCGGGCGCAATATCGAGTGAAGCACTGGGTGAACTGGCACGTAAGTACTTGCTGGCTGAAGCGGTCATCGAGCGTCTAGCGCGAATCATTGACCAGGATGCCTTGCGCGCCCTTCTGGATGGACTGGAGCTCGAATTGACGACCGAAGCGGCAGCAAGCGATTCAGCGCTGCGGCTTGAAACCGCGATGGCCCGTTATCAATCGCTTGCACAGAAAGCTGACAATGATTCGGGTGCAACCGTGCGTGCGCTGTATGACGACAAGGATGAAGTCTGGCGTCTGCGCATTGAGCGCAAACACCATGGCAATTACCGGGTCAGCATGATCGATCCGCACTTCATTGCATCATCTGACTATGCCACTCTGGTCGAGTGCGCGCAGACCGTGGGCGGGCTGATTGGTGACGGTGCCGAGATTCGTCGCGGTGAAGGTGACCGTCAGCGGGCTCATGGTGTGGTGGATTTCCGCGATGCGATGCGCTGGCTGTTGTCGGATGCCGAACGCAATGTCGGTCGACAGCGCTACAAGGGCCTGGGTGAGATGAATGCGTCGCAGTTGTGGGAAACCACGATGGATGCTTCAGCGCGTCGCCTGCTCAAAGTTCAGATCGAAGATGCGATTGCCGCCGATCAGATCTTCACCACGCTGATGGGCGACGAAGTTGAACCCAGGCGCGCATTCATCGAGAAAAACGCCTTGGGTGCTCGCAATATTGACGTTTGAGTCAAGTTGTTTTGCATCAATCGGCAGAGGCTGTTTCAAGCAGCCATGCAGACATCCGTTGGCCGATGGCAAATGGCCATGCAGGTGATGTCGTCTGATTGCTCGACACCTCCGGTGAAGGTGTCGACTGCCGCGAGTAATTGATCAATACAGTCCCTTGCGCTGGATATCATCGAGCCATTCAGCGCAGCCATCACCCGATCCAGCCCGAATTCTTCGAACTGATCGTTCAAGGCTTCAGTCACCCCGTCGGTGATCATCAGTACGGTGTCACCAGGTTGCAGCTCAAGGTGGGCCGCTGCGTAACGGCGGTTTGGTCGAGCACCCAGCGCTGTGCCTTTGGGTGAGTCAAGCCAGCGTGCCTGGCCATCGCTGCTCAGCAGCATGGGTTTGACATGCCCGGCATTCACGAAATCGAACCGTCCGGTGGAAGGTTCATACAGCGCGTAAATCGCTGTTACAAACAGCATGTCCTTGTTGCCATCGTTTAACAGATCATTAACACCAGCGACGAGTGCACCGGGATCCAAGGCAATGCGCAGGCTGCTTGATTGAAGTGTGGTGGCATGCAAGGCACTCTTGGCCGACATGCTGAACAGGCCCGCCGGAATGCCTTTGCCGCAAACATCTGCAATCACCATGCAAACAGCGCCATCCTGAATGGCGAAGTGATCGTAAAAGTCGCCGCCGATATCCTGAGCAGGCCGCATTAAACCGTGAACGGCAAACATCTGCGAGGCAGGCCAGGGATCAGGCAGCATCGACTGCTGAAGCTGCGAAGCCACACTGATTTCTTCCCTAAGCCGCGAGAGATACAAGGATTCACGGTATTGAGCCAGGTAGCCCTGAACCCGACTGCGGTGAATCGAAATGCCACCGAGTGCACACAAACTGACCATGGTCAGCACCTCGCCAAAGGCAACAATTGGCAAGACGATCTTCATCATGGGTTGCAGGAAAATCGTCACGCCGCTGGTCACCAATGACACACCATTGATGGTGTGACGGAATCGCCAAGGCAGGACATAAATCAGATTGACCAGCACCAGTAGAGCAGCCAATCGAATGAAGCGGGCATGGATGATCACGGCCGTGATGGCCAGCACGAGCAACGCCCAGATCAGTAAAGATTGATGTAGTTTGAGCAGGCGCGTTGCGGCAGCACGATCCTGGTTAAAGCGCGCCCACTTGAGCATCAAGGCGGGAACGATGCTGGCGCCCACCACGATATGGCATAAGAGCGCGACCCAGAAAAACAGTCCGACGACGCTGAAATCCAGCTGATTAGCCCGATACCGCTCGATGTCGACGATGATGAACGTCACCATGAAGATCAGGCAGGCGTAAGCGATGTAAGGCGCGAGTGCCACATCATCCTGAAACCCCCGCTCCTGAATGATGCGGCGCTCATCGGCGGACAGCGCAAGGAGCTGTTTTTCTTCGTTGAGCGCGTTGGGGATCCAGTCAGAGAGGGATTTCACGATGGATATGGGCTCGTCGGCACGCGTCAGTCTTTCAGGTGCACGATGTCATCAAAACCAACGGCCTCAATGATTTCCTTGATCTCGGGCTTTGCGCCGGTCACCTGCAGTGTGCCGCTGCGTTTTTCCATCTGATGAGCAACAAACAGAAGCACCCGCAGACCTGCACTGCTCAGGAATTCGATATTCGAAAAGTCGATGTCGAGAGCGGTGACCTCGTCTTTCAGAAGGTCTATCAAGGCGAGTTGATGTTGTGCTGAGGTCGATGCATCGAAACGACCGGTGGGCTCATATTTCACGGTGAGGGACATGGCTGTTTCCTGGCGCGTATCAGGGGAAGATGAAGCAATCCGGTTCACACCAGATCGGTGTCATGCAGGGCGGGCAAACCGAAATGGGTCTGCAGCATGGCGTCTGCAGTCTGCAACGCACCCTCGACCCAGCCTTGTTCGTGCGACCAGCATTCGCCACAAATGAAGACCGGCCAGCCGTCGATCGGTTGCAGGATTTTGCGCGCGACCTCATGGCTGCGAACGCCCTGATTCCAGAAATGCGCGCCGCCACCGTATGGGTCCCTGCCCCAGCTGATGCAGGCTGAGGCAAAGGGTGTCGGAACGTCCTCTTCAGACATTCCATGAAGTTCGAGCAGCTGGCGATGGGCTTCAAAAATGATGCGCGACGAGGCGGCATAGTCTGACCAGACAGGGTTTGCTAAGCCTCGATCGCGTCGCTTTGATCGGCTGGCGGAGCTCCCAAGCACATCGAGCTGTTCCCAATAGGATTTTGACAAACCGCCGTCGTAGATGAGCACCACGCCTTGCTGGTCGTCCGGATTGACCTTCCAGTAGTAGACCTGGCGCATTGGAAGGTCGGTGACGGACTTACCGTTGGACCCTGCACCAACCACCTTTTCCCACCAGCAGGTCTCGTAGCACAGCGCCAACTTGAATAACGGGATGGGCGAAACCGCTTCGAGCAGGG
>Ga0209598_10001873_pt1 | contig 16878 bp, 16 predicted proteins | sample M_140807_EF_Meta_FD_187317 | JGI IMG/M metagenome (GOLD analysis project Ga0209598, IMG submission 187317) | Freshwater microbial communities from Lake Montjoie, Canada to study carbon cycling - M_140807_EF_MetaG (SPAdes) (version 2) | ecosystem: Environmental > Aquatic > Freshwater > Lake... | reverse complement strand
AGCCACATGATGCGCCGGCCGTCACGGGTTTTCTGGATCGACATGCCTTCGCCGATCCCGCCCCAGCCGTCCAGCAGGTCGTGTGCGATCAGTTTCATGCCATAGGCTTCAAGTGCGGCCATTGTATCCCCCCGAATGTCTATTCCCCGTGCCACGCGGCACGGATGATTTATGGCTGATATTTCTGAATAGAAATCGGCCCGCGTCCACCAAAAAAGCGGGTTCTGTCCATCTATTATTGCAAGGCCGCAATGCCGCTCACAGCACCAGCGTGGCAATTTCGGAAGGGTGGTCAACCAGACGATGCACGCCCGCAGCCACGAGTTCCTCATCCGAGCCATAACCCCAGCGCACGCCGATGGTCGGCACATGGATGGATTTCGCGCCGATCACATCATGTTTGCGGTCACCGATCATCACCGCCTGATGCGAGGCAAAGCCCTCTTGTTGCTGGACATAGGGCAACAGATCGCGCTTGTCGACGCGGGTGCCGTCGAGTTCAGAGCCGTAAACGCGGCCAAAAAACCGGCTCAATCCGAAATGCTCGACGATGCGGATTGCAAAAACCTCCGGTTTCGAGGTGGCAACACACATGTGCTTGCCGTCGGCCTGCAACTGTTCGAGCAGTTGCGGGATGCCGTCGATCAGCTCGTTTTCAAACAGGCCGGTCACACCGAAACGCTCGCGATAGAGCCGCACGCCGTCATCGGCCAGCTGTTCGCCCACCAGGGTCACAAAACTGGCGCGCAGCGGCGGGCCGATCACCCATTCCAGATCATCTTCGGAAGGCACAGGCTGGCCCATTGATTCCAGCGCATATTGAAACGAGCGGGTAATGCCCGCTTTCGGGTCGGTCAGGGTGCCGTCAAGATCGAAAAGGATCACCGGAGTGGATTGCATCACAAAGGCCCTGCGCAATGAGTAACTCGATCAGGCGTAACAGGCTTTTTTGCGCAAAACAATCATCGCGCTTTCGTACGTCCCGCATTCAGCCCTGCGCCATAAAAAAGACCTGACAAGCGCGGAGCTTGGTCAGGTCAGGCAGGCGCGAACAATCCATCAGCACGTCCGGCTATAGACAGCCGCAAGCCGTGCTTATCTGGATTTTTTGCGGTTGGTGGTCAGATCGAAATAGAACACAGTCAAAGCAAACAACGAAAAAGAACCGATGGCGATAATGAGATAGGCTTGTTCTCCGGCTGACATGCGATCCTCCCCTGTACAGCGTGATGCCATGATTTAGGATCATTGAAAAAGGGCATGCTTTGATCTGGATCAATTGTGCGTCGCAAAACACTGCTGGCTTTATGGCTTAGGCCATTTGTCGGTGTCCGGTCTGGTCGGGAGCGGATACGGTGTCGACGCTGTTCTGCATGGCCTTGTGTTGACAATGAAAGGTTCCTGCCCGAACGTCCGGTCATCATCGCACATGCATCATTTATAAAAACACCGAGAGGAAACACCATGACCAATCCCCTGTTTGATCTGACGGGCCGCACGGCGCTAGTCACCGGCTCATCGCGCGGTTTGGGGCGGGCCATTGCCGAGGGTCTGGCCGATGCGGGCGCAGCCGTCATCATCAACGGCACCACGGCGGGGCGGGTCGATCAGGCGGTGTCGGAATTGGTGGCCAAGGGCCATCAGGCGCGGGCCTGCGTGTTCGATGTCACCGATGAAGCCGCCATTACCAAAGCCTTCGACGCACTGGATGCCGGGGGTATCCATGTCGATATTCTGGTCAACAATGCCGGTATCCAGCTGCGCAAGCCGATGGTGGAATTGACCACGCCGGAATGGCGCTCGGTTCTCGAAACCAATCTGACCAGTGCCTTCGTGATCGGCCGCGAAGCCGCCAAGCGGATGATTCCGCGCGGCTATGGCAAGATCATCAACATTGCCTCGCTGACTTCGGAACTGGCGCGCGCCACGGTGGCGCCCTACACCGTCTCCAAAGGCGGCATCAAATTGCTGACAAAGGCGATGGCGGCTGAATGGGCGGCGAGCGGATTGCAGGCCAATGCGATCGGTCCGGGCTATATGATCACCGATATGAATCAGGCTCTGATTGACAATCCTGCCTTCGATGCCTGGGTGAAGGGCCGCACGCCAGCCAAACGCTGGGGCATGCCGGAAGAATTGGTCGGCGCGGCGGTGTTTCTGGCGGCTCCAGCCTCCAATTATGTCAATGGTCAGGTCATCTATGTCGACGGCGGCATGATCTCGGTGCTGTGACCCTGTAATCGGCCAAGCGGAGCGATGCGGTTATACGCGTCCATCCGCTGGCTTTGCGGGCCGTTTGGCGGGCAGGATCAACAATCCGCAGGCGATGATGATACTGGTGACATAAAGGCCGAAGGGAATCGAGCCGGTCAGCGAGGTCAACAGCGCAAATCCCGCCGGACCCGCGACATAGCCGACAAACAACACCAGAGTGGCTCCCGAGGACGCCTCGTGAACCTGATGCGATGGCGCGAGTTGGGCGATTTCGGCAATTTGCACCCCGTTCCAGCTCGTCACGGTAATGCCCGCCACGATGCACAAGAGTGTGATGCCCAACAGTGACCATTCGGGCGTAACAAAGGGCAGACACAGCGTGGTCAGAGCCGAACAGATCATGGCCAGCCGCAAGGTCAGGCGGCCCGATCCGAGACGGTCGGACGCCCAGCCGAGCAGGACACGGCCAAACACGCCTGCCCCCTGCATGATCGAAAAATAGAGCCCAGCCATGGTCAGGCTCATAGACATCTGGTTGACCAGGATGGTCACCAGAAAACTGATCCAGACCCCTTGTCCGACCGCCAGACAGGTGCCGCTCATCGCCACCTGCATCAGTTGCGGTGTCTCGCGCAGGGCATTGATGGGTTTGGAGATGTTGCCGAAACTGAGAAATTGCCGCGGATGCAGGCTCTGGCTGCGGTCTCGTTCATAATCGATGGCCGCACGATAGGGTTGCATCAGAAAAGCCGTCAGCGCGGCAAAACCGGCAGCAAACCAGAGGCACAGGGACAGCCCGCCCAATTCGACCAGATAAGGCAGAATCAATCCCGCCAGAATACCGCCAACCGGCACGCCCGCCTGCTTGACCGAGAAAATCAGCGAACGGTGTCTGGCCGGGGCATGGCGTTGCAGAATGTCGCTGCCTGCCGGTGTGGAGGGACCATAGCCGAAGCCCATCATCAAAGTCGCGATCAGCAAAGTCGCAGGGGCAGGCAATGCAAACAGCAGCGCGCCGAGCGCGCCCAGCAACAAGCCGACCTGCAACGACCGCACCGATCCCAACCGCCGCAACAAAGGCGCCCCGAGAAATAGAAACAGGATCGCCCCGACCACATTGCTGGCCGAAAGATAGCCGATGGATTCGGGCGAGAGATTATAAGTGCCCGTCAAAGCGGGCGCGATGGCAGGCGGCATGCGTTGCAGAAAGGATGACACGATTTGCACCGCCAGCGTCAGCAACAGCGGTGTCATCCAGTGCGAGACTGCGGGCGCTTGATCGGGAGCCTGTGTCATAATGGTGCGATCCGAACCTCTGGTCGTCAGGGCTGACATGGATTGATGAAATCCATTCTAGAGCCAAGCCCCCGCCTTGTGCTAGGGCTGCAACAGGGGAGCAGCTGTGCAACAGGACCGGAAAAATTGTCCCCAATCCAAATATCGCTTTGACAGCGGCATCCGGAACAGTAAAAGTCCGCCGGGTTTGAGTTCGATGACTGTTGTTCAAAAGATTGTGGTTTGAAATGTCTGAAAAAAGCAAAAAAACGCTTAAAGAAACGATCATGGATCATCTCGCCAACGAGGTGTATTGCCATCTGGGTATTTCACCTGTGCATGGTATTGGCGTGTTTGCCGTGCGGCCCATTCCCAAAGGAACCAATCCTTTGCGAAGCCGCGTCAAGCACCGCGAGATTTCCTTTACCCATGCCGAGCTGAAAAGCCTGCCCAGGGGCGTCCGCAAGCAGATCAACATGTTCTGTTATTATGACGATGATGAAGTGCTGGTTTCAACCATGGGATTGAACACCATGGATTTCGCGGTCTATCTCAACCATTCCAAGACCCCGAATATACGGTTCAACAAAGACGGCTCCTGCGAGGTGCTGCGCAATATCAAGACCGGCGAAGAGCTGATGATGGATTACGACCACAGCTTCGACGGCGTGCATATTTTCGAATAAAGGGACCCGACTTGGCGCTGGAGATAAAGCGCGGGACAATGACCGCGCTCTCCCTGTTTTTGGTCTATTTCGCTGTACGATAAATCTTGTTCCAGTGCTCGACCTTGAAATCGGTATGCAAAGGCGAGGTCGGATCAAGCGCCAGCGGATGCTCTGGATCAGTCAAAGCCAGCGAATAGATTGGCTCCAGCGTGGTCACGAACAGTGACTTGTAATTATAATCGCCGACAGGGCCGAGATTGTAATAGCGCAGGCCGTTTTTGCGGGCCCAGCGGCTGGCCAGCAGGCAGGCATACATGCCGGGCGAGCGGTTTTTATAGGCGCGGTTCCATTGGCAGAAGCTGCCATAGAGCTGGTTGTAATCGGGCAGGATAATCGCCACTTCGGTCAGCACCAGCTCTCCCGCCGGATCTGAAACCTTCAACAGCAGAACATCGAGTGTCTGGATATAATCGACGAATCCGGCAACTTCGCGGGCATCGATCTCGCAAGTGGCAAAATGCTCGCCGCCCATGTCATAGATATCCTCGACGGTAAGGCTCGAGCCGGAGATGACATCTTCGGTGTGGGTGAAGCGTTTGAACAGCTTGTCATATTCGCGGAATTTGCGGGCGCGGCGTGGCTCGTTCCAGAATTCCTCTGACTGGGTGTCCACCATGCCGTACTGGTCATTGATCGGCACGCCGAAAGCGCAATCGGGTGGCAGGGCATAGACAATGAACGGCTTGGGTGCCCGCTCCAGCATGTCTTCGCTGACATCGATATAGGGGCATAAGGCATCCCAGCGCGATGTATAATAGCGGATATCGTTGTGGTTGCTTTCGACAAACAGGTTTTCGTCTGTCCATGTCTGATAGCCGACACGATTGATGAGGGGTGTGGGTGCAAGATTGACACCCAATGGCTTGGCCAGCGGTTCAACGTCACCAAGCTGATGCTTCATAGTATTCATTTACGCTGGCTCTGTGATGGAGGTGGGGCTTGAACAGGAAGTTTCAGCAGGTCGAAATAATCGATATCGACCATGTGATTGTGCAACAGATAAGCGGGCTCTTTTTGTTCGAGCTCGGTAATGGTCTGGCGCATCTGGGCAAGGTGCTGCGAGGCCTCGCTGGAGGCGTCTGCCAGTTGCGCGATATAGGTGGGCATCAAAGGGCATTCGCTGTCAAAGAAGAAATCCCGCGAATGGGGATTATAGGACAGCGGATAGAGCGTGCAGCCGAACGGTTTGTCATCATCGAGCTGGCAGCCGTTGGATCCCAGATTGGCGCAATTGTCTTCGATGCAAACCGAGCCGAGGCGGGCAGTTTCTGTTTGTGTCAAACTGACTTCAAGCGGTGGATGACCGGCATCAATCGTGCAGCATTGCTGGCATTGAGCACAGTGGTCAAACAACATGCAAGAACCCCAACCCGAAAACGCGTGTTGCTTGCCTACCGGACTAGTCGCAAGCCCAACACTGACAAGCCTTTAATCTCATCTTGTGGTTGCAATCAACGAAATTGTTTCTGATTAAGAGTATTATGAAGGAAAAAATGCAAGATCAGACCCAGTTGCGAAGGTGCATGATCTTTTTGTCACACTTTAAAGTTTAAGCAATCGCAAATTAGCATAAGCGGCGGGTAAATTGTGATGATAAACAGCTGATTGTATCGCCTGATCGGGATGCGTTTGATCCGCTCAGGTGCAATGTCAAAGCAAATGGGTGCAGAGGGTGCGATCGCTACCTGCCGGATACGATTGAAACCGTCACAGAGACACACGCCATCAATTTGGCTGATCATGCCTGTCATGATGATTATGTATGGAAAAAGTGGTGCCGCTTAGGTGAATCGAACACCTGACCTACTGATTACGAATCAGTCGCTCTACCGACTGAGCTAAAGCGGCAACGGTTGAGGTCATACAGCAGGACGGGGTGGATTTCCATCCCTGCCGCCGACTTTTTTAGTCCCTAGCCGCCGAACAGATGAACCGGTTTGGCCGGTTTGCCGGTTTGGGAGGCCTCGTCATCGCCGCTTGCATCCATCGGGCCGGGATCATCGGGCGATGTCACCAGTGGAAACACCACCGAAGAGGCCACTTTTGGTAACGGCTTTTTGTTCTCGGGTGCCGTTTTCGCCGCTATAGGTGCGGCCATGGGGGCTGCGGCCAGCGTGACAGGCGCAGGCATTGGCGCATCGATGTCCGGCTGGTCGGTCGTGGTGATCGATTCCTGCGGATACATCCATCGGAAGGCATCGAGCCGGCCTGTCACAGGAGACACGGCAGCCCAGTGATCGGATACCAGACCGTCGGCAATCCATGCCGCATTTCGCGGCGCACGCGAGGCGCGGGCCAGCCAGATTTGTGCGGCCGAAGGATCGTGATGTTCGAGCTGCTCCAGACGCGCCATCAACAGGCAGAAACGGGTAGTGGGCCGGTTGGCGATGACGGGAGCCAGCAGCTGGCGGGCGCGGGTGAAATCGCGGGCATCCAGCGCACAATTGGCCAGTGCGTAACGGCTGTCGGGCAGATCGGCATTCTGTCGGGTCAGCACTTCGGCGCGTGTGAGCCGGTCAACGGGGGAATCGCCGTGGCGCAGATGGATATAGGCATGGGCGAGATCGGGATGCGGGGCGAGTGCCCAACAGGATTCCAGCAAACGGCTGGCCTTGCGCAAATCCTCGCGCGCCACCAACAATTGCGCCATCAAAAGCGTGGCAGGCACCAGATCGGGTGCCAGTTTGACGGCCTCTTGCGCTAGATCGAGTGCGGTCTCGGAATCGGTGCGGTGCAGGCTTGTCGCATAGGCGGTCAGCAAGACCGCGCGCTGGCGGCGGTAAAGCGGCTTGTCCAACTGCTTCTGCATGCGCTGCAGCAGCGCGAGCGCCTGCGACCAGTCCTGCTGTTGGCAATGCCATTCCAGCAATGCGTCATTGGCCCATGACAACGCGGGTTGGGCCTGTTGGGCCTGACGGGCAAAAGACAGGGCCTCGTCGGGGTCACCGCGTCGTTGCGCCTCGATAAACAGGCCGCGCAGGCCGAGCGTTCTGGCGTCCTCGTTGTCCAGCATGGTGCGGAAGGCGCGGTCTGCGGCCAGTTTGTCGCCGCTCAACTGGGCGGATTGGGCCTGCAACAACAAAACCAGTGGCTCGGCACCCAGGAATTTATGGGCATCCCTTGCCGAGCGTTCCGCAGTTTTGCGGTCGCCCATACCGATCGCCATCATGCCGCGCGCCACGGCCTGATAGCCCTTGTCACGCTTGCGGCCGGAATAATAATGGCTCAGGGCGTTCGGAATATTGATTACAAACCGGATTGAAGCCCAGATCATGGCCAGCACGACAGCCAATGCCAGCGTACCGACAGCGGCCACCGCCAGCGAGGTTTCGATTTGGTAGGGCCCGAGATTGACCAGCAAACCGCCTTGCAAATCCATCAACCAGGCCAGTCCGGTGGCGGTAGCGGCCAGCAGGATGAGTGTGATCAGGGCGCGGATCATTTGCTGCCGCCTTTTGCAGTGCGGCTGGCTGCCAGCAGATCTTCGGAGGCCGATTTCAGCAAGGCTTCACCCGCCATGACAGCCGCCAGCCGCTTGTGCAATTGCGCCTCGAATTCGCGGCCCTGCGCGCGCATCGTGTCTGGCAACAGGTTGAAATGCTTGAGAGCCTCGTCGGTCCGTGCGGCCTGTAAAGCCAGCGTGATCAGATGCAAGCGGCTTTCGGGATCGGTGGCCTGAGTGTCATCCAGCCGCCGGATGCGGACCAGCATGTTCACGCTTTGCCAGATTTTGGCTGACCAGCTTTGATCGGCAGACGCCGGAATAGCCTTGCGCAAGGTCGGAATCAGGCCGGCAAATTGGCCAAGCAGTTGCACCTGCGACGGATTGCCATTGGCAGCGTCCCGCAGCAAAGGCTGGATCGAGGCATCGACGCCGATCAATTCCAGCGCGACCAATTCCGACACGAAAGCCTGTCCGGCTTCCAGCCTGTCGCTGATCAGCAAAGCCAGCGACAATTTGGCTGTCTCGAAGCCAAGCGTGCTTGTGGCGACAGGGCCGTTTGCCGCAGGCTTGTCGGTCTGCGTGTCCTGCTTGAGCAGAGCCATGGCGTTTTCAAGCGTCGACAGGCGGCGCACCAGCGGGGTGACATCGACCGTTCCGCCCCCGTTGAGGGTGCGATTGATGGTTTCCAGCTCGCTGCGCAGCGGGTCAAACCGTGCTTCGAGAGCGGCAAGACGTTTATCGGTGGTTTCCAGCGCACGGCGGGTAGCGGCAGCGGCGATATTGTTTTCTGCGACTGCGAGACGATCCGCCATATCCCCTAGCGGGTTCAAAAGTTGTGACAGGCCGAAAAAGATCCCGAAGGCCACCGCTCCGCCTGCCAATCCGGCAAGCAGCGGGCGCATCAGGCTTGGTGCGGGCGCATGCGACGAGGCAGGGGCAGCAGGCGGAACAGGCGCATTGTCGGGCTGCGGCACGAAATGACTGGCCTCGTCCGCGGCAGGCGGACTCTGTTCGGGTGCCGATGGGGCCGGTTTGGTGTTTGGATCCAAAATAGTCACCTCTTGTCCGCGCGGACGATAGTAAGCCACAATTTCGATAGTTTACAGCGTCAATGCCTTTCGCATCGTTAACAGACTGTCCAGCATCGCCTGCTGGTCGGGTCGGGCCGCGATGGTGATGTCGCTGCCGCCTGCGGATGTCACATGTTCCTTCAAGGCCGCCGAGATCAGCAGATGCCGCGCACGGCCGAACAGATCGGGCTGAGGGCTGGCCGCCGCCAAAGCGGCCGCGCGAACCACCGATTGTTGCGAATAGTGCAGCCAGACCGGATGCGGATCAACCAGCAGGGCCAGCGCCTCCGGCGGAAAAACACGCGCTGTCTGCATCATGTAGGTGACAAGCGTGGTGAGCCTCATCGTGCCCGCGAAAGCCTGTTCGATATCGGGTTTGCGCGGTTCGCCTGTCAGATAAAGCAGTGAGCGGCCTTGCGGCAGTGTGTGATTGATGAGGTTGATCAGTCCGGCCACATCGGAGGTGGCAGACAAAACCGTGGCAAATCCGGCTTGGCGCGCCAGTGCGGCACTGGCATCGCCTGCGCAAAACACCGGAATGGACTGCAAGGGCGCGCGTTGCGCCTGATCCAGCATGGCCAGCCCGGCGCGGCTGGTGATGATGATGCCGTCAAAGGCTTGGTCGGGGATTGTCACAGGCATGGCAAGGCGTGAGGTGAGCGGGGCGGGCACAGGCGTGCAGCCCAGAGCCGCCACCTGACGGGCGGTGGCCTGCGCATCGTCCCCGGCACGGGTGATGATCACCTGCATGGATGCCCCTGTTGTGAAGTCCTTGCCTCTTGTCAAACTCCGATTATAGGGAGTAGCACTCTGGCTTGATAGGGTCGAAAAGAAACGCCATTGCCATAAAGCTGATAAAAGGCTGGTCCGGTAGTGGATTGTGGAGCGAAAACCGCATGATCGTTACAAACGCATGATTGTTCTTGGGATCGAGACCACTTGTGATGAAACGGCCGCCAGCGTCGTGGCGTTGCAGCGTGACGGGCGCGGCCATATTCTGTCCAACGAGATCCTCAGCCAGATCGAAGAGCACGCGCCCTATGGCGGTGTTGTCCCCGAAATTGCCGCACGCGCGCATGTCACCGCACTCGACGGCTTGATCAGCCGCGCCATGGCCCGCGCCCAAGTCTCCTTCAAGGATCTCGACGGCATTGCCGCCGCGGCGGGTCCCGGTTTGATCGGCGGGGTGATTGTCGGGCTGACGACCGGAAAAACGCTGGCGCTGGTCACCGACAAGCCGTTTCTGGCGGTCAACCATCTGGAGGCGCATGCTCTGTCGCCGCGGCTGACCGACGGGGTGGATTTTCCCTATCTGTTGCTGCTGGCCTCGGGGGGACATTCGCAATTGTTGGCGGTGCGCGGGGTCGATGATTATGTCCGTCTCGGCACCACCATTGATGACGCCATCGGTGAAGCCTTTGACAAAACCGCCAAAATGCTGGGTCTGCCCTATCCGGGCGGCCCCTCGGTCGAGCGCGAGGCCGAGCGCGGCAATCCCGAACGTTTCGCGCTGCCGCGCCCGATGCTGGGCCGCGCCGGAGCCGATTTCTCGCTATCGGGTCTGAAAACCGCCGTGCGGATCGAGGCCGAACGCATTGCTCCGCTGACCAATACCGATATCGCCGATCTCTGCGCAGGCTTTCAGGCCGCTGTCACCGATGTGGTGGTGGACCGGACGCGGGCCGCGCTGCGGCTGTTTCGCACCTCGATCGGCACGCCCAATGCGCTGGTGGTGGCCGGTGGCGTGGCGGCCAATATGACGCTGCGGCGGGCCTTGCAGCGTCTGGCCTCCGAGAGCGGGTTGAACCTTGTGGCGCCGCCTCTGGCATTGTGCACCGACAATGGCGCGATGATCGCCTGGGCGGGGATCGAGCGGTTGCGGCTGGGGCTGGTTGATCCGTTCGACACGCCGCCCAAGCCGCGCTGGCCGCTGATGGCCAAATTGTCCGACCTTCCCGACACCGTCACGCCGGAGACTGCCGCATGACGCAACAGTCCGAGCCTTCGATTGCGGTGATCGGTGCAGGAGCATGGGGCACGGCTTTGGCCAATGCGGCTGCGGTGGCGGGATGCCGTGTCACGCTATGGGCGCGCGATGCCGCCCAGATTGAAAATATGCGGCGCGAGCGCAGCAATCAGGCCCGTTTGCCCGATGTGCCCTTGCATGACAGGGTCACGCCGGAAGCCTCGTTGCAGGCGGCGGTGGCCGACGCGCAGGCCGTCTTGCTGGTGGTGCCCGCCCAGACGGTGGCCCAACTGGCCAAAGCCTTGCAGCCCGTGTTGCCGCATGGCGTGCCGGTCATCATCTGCGCCAAGGGGATCGACCGTGCCTCGGGCCATTTCATGAGCGAGGTGGTCCAACAGGCCTTGGCGGGTGTGCCGGTGATGGTGCTGTCCGGCCCGAGTTTCGCGCTCGATGTCGGCCTTGGCCTGCCCACCGCGGTGGTGCTGGCCGGACGCGACGAGGCGGCATGCAAGGTGCTGGCGGGCACACTGTCTTCGCCAAGCTTCCGCGTCTATCACAGCAATGATGTGCGCGGGGTCGAGATCGGCGGCGCGGCCAAAAACGTCTTGGCGATTGCCGCCGGCATTGTCGCGGGTCGCGGGTTGGGTGAAAGCGCGCGGGCGGCTTTGACGGCGCGCGGTTTTGCCGAATTGCTGCGCTTCTCGCACGCCTTCGGGGGGCGTCCCGAGACCTTGATGGGCCTGTCGGGTCTGGGTGATCTGGTGCTGACCTGTGCCTCCGACAAATCGCGCAATTTCGCCTTCGGTCTGGCCCTGGGCCGCGGGGCTTCGGTCGAACAGGCTTCGGGCGGCAAATTGGCCGAAGGCGCGCTGACCGCCGCCGTTCTGGTTGGCATGGCCCGCAGCAAGGGCGTCGATATGCCGATTGCCGAGGCGGTCAATGCGGTGCTGGAAGGGCTTTGCGGCATTGACGAGGCCGTCGCGGGCCTGATGTCGCGCCCGTTGAAGGCCGAACACTGAGAGCTTAACGGCAAGCGGGGCTTTACGGATCATCCGTTCCGCCCCATTTTCCCGATATCGCGTGGGACAAGGTGGAGTGTGCAATGGCCTATTGGCTTTATAAATCCGAACCGTTCAAATGGTCATGGCAGCAGCAGGTCGAAGCCGGTGCCGAGGGCACCTTCTGGAACGGCGTGCGCAACCATCTGGCCAAAAAGCACATGCAGTCGATGAAGCTGGGCGATCGCGGCTTTTTCTATCATTCCAACGAAGGCAAAGAGATTGTCGGCCTTGTCGAGGTGATCCGCGAGGCCTATCCCGACCCGACCGCCGAACCGGGCGAGCCATGGGTGGTGGTCGATCTCAAAGCCGTCAAACCGCTGCCAAAACCCGTGACATTGGCGCAGGTCAAGGCCACCGAATCCCTGTCCAAAATGGCACTGGTCACCTCGATGCGCCTGTCGGTGCAGCCTGTCACGGACGAGGAATGGGATATTGTCTGCCGCATGGGCGGTATCTGACCCAATCGGTTTGCCCCTCAATTCGCGCTCGACGGGTGCGGCAAAAGGGGTACAATCGGGCTGATCATCACCCCGCAATCAGAAACTGTTACAGATAGGAACGCTTTGATGAGTGTCGAATATGTGATCACCCCCGCCTTGCGTGCGACGCTGCCGGTTGTCGGGACAGAAGCGGTTTTTCCGGTGCGGCGCGCCTATTGCATCGGCCGCAACTATGCCGCCCATACCCGTGAAATGGGGGGTGATCCGACCCGCGAACCGCCGTTCTTCTTCCAGAAATCCGCCGATTGCCTGCAGCCCGTGCCGACCGGTGTGACGGTGCATCATCCCTATCCGACCCTGACCCACAACTACCATCACGAGATCGAAATGGTTGTCGCGCTCAAAAGCGGCGGCATGCATATTCCGGTCGAAAAGGCGCTGGATCATGTGTTCGGCTATGCGATCGGTCTCGATATGACCCGCCGCGATTTGCAGGACGAGGCCAAGCAGCTGCGCCGTCCGTGGGACAGCGGCAAAAGCTCGGACCTCTCGGGGCCATGCGGCCCGATCCATCCGGTGTCGCAGGTCGGCCATCTGGCAAAAGGCTTCATCCGCGTATCGGTGGACGGCATCGTCAAGCAGAAAGGCGATATTTCCGACATGATCTGGTCGGTGGCCGAGCAGATCTCGATCCTGTCACAGGCCTATCATCTGGAAGCGGGCGATGTGATCTTTTCCGGCACGCCTGACGGGGTCGGCCCCGTCACCCGTGGCCAGACCATGCTGTGCGAAATCGAACATCTGGGCGAAATGAGCCTGAAAGTCGTCTGAGCCGGAAAAATTAAGCCAGACCCGCAATGGCTTTGGCGAAATCCTCTGCGGCGAAGGGTTCGAGATCGTCGATCCCTTCGCCCACGCCGATGAAATGCACCGGCAGCCCCTGCGCTTCGGCCAGCGCCACCAGAATGCCGCCGCGCGCCGTGCCGTCGAGCTTGGTCATCACCAGCCCCGTCACGCCCGCCGCTTTTTTGAACAGATCGACCTGCGACAGCGCGTTCTGGCCGACAGTGGCATCCAGCACCAGCAGCACCGCATGCGGGGCGGTCTCGTCGACCTTTTTGATCACGCGGATGATCTTTTCCAGCTCGGCCATCAATTCGGTGCGGTTTTGCAGACGGCCCGCAGTATCGATCATCACGATATCGGTGCCCTGCTCGCGGGCCTGTGTGACGGCGTCAAAGGCCAGCCCTGCCGCATCCGCGCCTTGCGGGCGGCTCATCACTTCGGCACCGGTGCGCTGGCCCCAGACCTGTAATTGCTCGATCGCTGCGGCGCGGAACGTATCGCCTGCCGCCAGCAGCACCGAACGGCCTTCCTGACGGAATTTCGCGGTCAATTTGCCGATTGTCGTGGTTTTGCCCGCCCCGTTGACGCCCGCCATGACAATCACGAAGGGTTTGCGGGCCGTGTCGATCACCAGCGGATGGGCCACGGGCCGCAACACGGCCTCGATTTCGCGCGACAGAATGGCGCGGACTTCTTCGACCTCGATGTCCTTTTCAAACCGGCCTTTGCGCAAGGTTTCGATGATGCGGGCCGAGACGGTGGTGCCCAGATCGGCACGAATCAGAACATCCTCGAAATCCTGCAGCGTGTCGCTGTCGAGCTTGCGTTTGGTGATCAGGTCGGCAATGCCCTGCCCGAGTGCGGAAGACGAGCGCGCCAGCCCGCTGCTCAGCCTGTGCCACCATGATCCGCCGCTTGCAACGGGGGTATCGGGCTCCAAAGACGCGTTTTCGCTTCCGGCCTTCTGTTTGGTGCCAAACAGCCGCGACAGAAAACCTCTGTTTTGTTCATCATTCTGTGTCATCACATCTTCGATACAGCTTTCGCGCCGTCGGAGAAAGGGGTATCCGTCAGCTATGACAGAAGAAGATCTCCTCGCCCGCCTGCTGTATCGCGATGCTTTGATGCTGGTGATTGACAAACCGGCCGGCATTGCCGTGCATCGCGGCCCCAAAGCGGCATTCGGCGAACATGATGCGCTGGAGGCCTATTTCGGGATTTTGAAGTTCGGCCTGCCGCGCGCCCCTTCGCTGGCGCATCGGCTCGATCGCGATACGTCGGGCTGTCTGGTGCTGGGCCGCCACCGCAAGGCGCTCGAAACGCTCGGCGACCTGTTCAAAAAGGGCAAGATCGACAAAACCTACTGGGCGGTTGTCGAAGGCGGTCCTGACGAGGAGACCGGCCTGATCGATCTGCCTTTGGGCCGCCGCGATGCCACGCGCGGCTGGTGGATGAAGGTTGATCCCGAAGGTCTGCCCTCGCAATCGCGCTTTACCGTGATGGGGCGGCACGAGGGCCTGACTTGGCTGGCGCTTGATCCGCTGACCGGACGCACCCACCAATTGCGGGTGCATTGCGCGGCAATGGGCTGGCCGATTTTGGGTGATCCGATCTATGGCTCTGCCCCGCGTCAGGGCGGCCCGCCGCTGCATCTGCATGCCCGCGAAGTGACCATTCCGCTCTATCGCAACAAGCCGCCGATTGGCGTGACCGCCCCTGTGCCTGCCGCGATGATGGCGGCTTTGACGGCTTGCGGTTATTCCGAACAGGTCTGATCCGCGCTCAGGCGGCAATCAGATCGTGGCCTTCGATGCCGATGATCGGAGCCTGGACAATCTGTCCGGCTTCGACGGGCGAGCGGAAGCGGACGGTTGCAAATCCCTCGCCGCGTCCCAGATGTTCCTGTTCGACCAGCACAGTCTGGACCGTGCCGAGCTGGCTGTTCAGATAGGCGTCGAGCGCGAGATCACCGGCTTCACGCAGGCGTTTGGCGCGCTCCTTGACCACCTGTTTCGGCAATTGCGGCATCCTTGCCGCCGGTGTGCCCTCGCGCGGGGAGAAGGGGAAGACATGCAGATAGGTCAGGCCGCAGTCGCGCACCAGAGCCAGTGAATTGGCAAACATCTCTTCGGTTTCGGTCGGAAATCCGGCGATGATATCCGCCCCGAACACGATATCGGGCCGAAGAGATTTGATTTTCTGGCTGAAGGCGATGGCGTCATCGCGCAGATGGCGGCGCTTCATCCTCTTCAAAATCATATCGTCACCCGCCTGCAGGGACAGGTGCAGATGCGGCATCAACCGCTTTTCGCTGGCCAGGGCGTCGATCAGGGCCTCGTCGGCCTCGATCGAATCAATCGACGACAGCCGCAGGCGCGGCAGATCGGGCACATGGGTCAGGATCGATTGCATCAACTGTCCCAGACGCGGCGTGCCCGGCAGATCGGCGCCCCGCAGCACCAGCGTCGTCTGTCCACCCTGGCCGTTTTGCATCAGTGGTGCGGGTAGGCCCATCTCCAGCGTATGCTGCCAATGGTCAACGCCAGCCTCTGCGCGGCGGGCCCGGAACTCCACAAACTGGCGCTCCACTTCCGCGCCGAAATCTTCTAAACCTGCAATCTCTGACAGCAGATGGCCACGGTATTGCTCCAAGGGGCGTTGCAAAATACGCGAGGCTCCTGGGTTGGACTGCCGCAGGCTGCCATCGTCATTGAGCACCACCACACCGGCGGTCAGGTTATCCAATATGGTTTGCACGTTCGCCCGGGCGGCGTCCAACTGGCCCATGCTGGTTTGCACCGTTTCACGGGCGTCGGACAGCTGCTGGGTCATCAGCGCAAAGGCGCGGGTCAAGCCACCGAGCTCGTCTTTGCCCTGCATGGCCTCCTTGGGCCGTAAATCACCCGCAGCCACCTGACTGACACCCTCGGTCAGCACCAGCAAGGGTCTGGCGATCTGGTTGCCCAAGACCACCGCCATCAATACCGCGGCAAATACCGCCATAAATAGACTCAGGGTCAGGGTGCCGATGTACATGCGCTTGAGACCCTCGCGCCCCAGGGCGCGCTCCTGGTACTCGCGGTTGGCGCGCTCCACCGCCCAGGCATTCGCCACCAGACTGGCGGGCAGCGTGCGGGTGACCAACAGGTAACGCGAATCGGCCGAGGCGGCCGAAGCGTCTGATGCGCCATGGCTCATCAAGGCCAAGACCTTGATGCGCACGGCTGCTTGTGTGCCCGTGCCAGCGGCATCATCCAAGCCTTCAATCCAATAGGTCGAACGCTCGCTGCGCGCCAAACGGAATTGGGTAGAACTGGGTGCGAGGGGGTTGAGTTGCAGCCGGGAATCCCCGGCGCTGCCCAACAGTTGTCCGCGCCCGCTCCACAAAGCGATATCACTGGCGCCCAACTGCTCGGCCCATTTTTCCAACTGCAGCTCCGCCGGGCCCTGCCCCGGATCACTGAGTGCGGTGGCCGCCGTACGGGCTTTGATGGACAGATCGCCAGCCAATGTTTCCAGCGTCACCCGGCCCAGGCTCAAGCCTGCTTGCAAAGCGCCTTCGACCTTCACGTCAAACCAGGTCTCGATGGAGCGCGACACAAACTGGTAGGACACGCCGTAAATCAGCAAACCGGGCGCCAGGCCCACCACCACAAAAATGGCAGCCAATTTCGTCAGCAAGCGGGTGCCGAAACGCCCGGCCCGCCAGCGCTGGTACAAGCGAAAGGCAATCCAGGCAATGGCCGCAAACAGGAGCGCCGCAACGGCCATATTGAGCACGAACAAAACCGCATAGTCCTGCTCGTACAGGGCCTGGTTGTTGGTGGCCAACA
>Ga0209598_10001869_pt1 | contig 16894 bp, 17 predicted proteins | sample M_140807_EF_Meta_FD_187317 | JGI IMG/M metagenome (GOLD analysis project Ga0209598, IMG submission 187317) | Freshwater microbial communities from Lake Montjoie, Canada to study carbon cycling - M_140807_EF_MetaG (SPAdes) (version 2) | ecosystem: Environmental > Aquatic > Freshwater > Lake... | reverse complement strand
CTTGAAGCCTTTCATCCCACGCCCGCCACATGCGGAGCGCCCGTTGCCGATGCGCTGCGCTTTATCTCCGATCATGAGAAGTTCGACAGGGGGTGGTATGCCGGTCCTTTTGGATGCGTCTCGAAGGACTCTACCGAATTCGCTGTCGCGATCCGCTCGATGCTGGCCAAAGGATCTCAGGTCGAGGTTTTCGCCGGGGCCGGGATCGTTGAGGGGTCTGATCCCGAGCGGGAGTGGTTCGAACTCGAGGATAAAATCTCGGGTGTCTTGAATGTGCTTTCGGCATGAGCGGTGTTGCGTCCAACCGCGCTTGGGGACATTTGCTCGTGGATGGGCTTCGCCAACTTGGCGTCGACCGGTTTTTTCTTAGCCCTGGAGCGCGCAGCGCCCCATTGGCCGCTGCCTTGAGTGGGCGCAATGTAACCACCCACTACGACGAACGCGGTATGGCTTTTGCTGCTCTGGGATGGGCGATGGCAACCGGACGCCCCGCCGTTTGTGTGACCACCAGTGGGTCTGCCTTGGCAAATCTGCTTCCTGCCTGCGTGGAAGCCTTCCACTCGAATGTTCCGCTTATTTTTCTGACAGCCGACCGCCCTCCTGAGTTGCGGGGAACCGGGGCGAACCAAACGATTCATCAACCCGGTCTCTTCGGAGGTTTTGTGCGGTATGCCGTGGATTTACCATGTGCTCAGGATGAGGGAGCCCTGTCGCGTCTCTCTGATGTGATTTCGGAGGTTGTCGCGATAGCCATGGCTCCCCAGCCGGGGCCAGTGCATTTGAATGTCCCGATTCGCGAGCCTTTGCTCGAAAGCGGGGTTGCTGCGGTTGATGAGAAAATCGAGTTTTCGAGGGTTGCGAATTCATTTCCTTTCGATTGGCCATCCGATTTCGATTTCCAGAGGTTCGCATCCGGCCGCGGCGTTGTTGTGATCGGTCGACTGCCTCTCGGGGAGCAGGACCGAGTCGGTGCCATTTTGGATTTGGCAAAAAACTTGGGTTGGCCGGTCCTGGCGGATGCCGTTTCAGGGGCGCGTTTGCGGCCTGGGATCATTCGCCATGCGGATTGGATTCTCCAGCGCCACGATCTCCCTCCGCCGGAGCGAGTGCTGCATTTCGGTGGCGCGCTTGTTTCGAAGCGCATCGGGAAATGGTTGTCAGCATGTCGTGGCACCGACTGCCTGCAGGTGCGGATGTTCCCGGAGCGGCTTGATCCGTGGGAACAGCATCCCGTTTTTATCCGTGCCGGGATTCAGCAGTTCTGCGAATCGGTGAAGCCATTTGCTCTGCCGATGGACGCCAATACTTGGATCGAGTCCTGGCGCCGGGCGGATGCGGTCGTTGGGGCTACAATTGAGGCGGAATTGTCCACGGATGATGCTGTCACTGAACCGGCGATTCTTCGCGCTTTAGCGGATGTCGCTGCCGATACAAAATGGCCAGTGTTCCTTGGAAATTCGATGCCGATCCGGGATTTTGATTCTTGTGCCGCTGCGGTCTCGAAAGCGGTCGTCCCTATTTTTGCCAATCGGGGAGCCAGTGGGATCGACGGAAATATCGCCACTGTGGCTGGTCTGGCGCTTGGCTGCGCGTCTCCTCTTCTGGCCGTCATGGGTGACCTCGCCGCGCTGCACGACTTGAATTCCCTTCCGCTCCTGCAGGGATTGCCCGTCACGCTGGTGATCATCAATAATGGCGGTGGCGGTATTTTCCGTTTTCTGCCGATTGATGTGGAGGAGCGGTTGCTGGAAACCCCTCATGCATGGGAATTTCGCGGAGCCGCTCAGCAATTCGGAATGGAATATCACCAAGTGGCCTCGCTTTCGGAACTCCGCAAATTGCTCGCAGAGCGCCACGTCGCGCCGCGAATTCTCGAGTGCCGCACAGACCGCGGGGATAACCACGCGCTGCACCTTCGTATCGCTGAGGCTTGCAGGGCACTCTCGCTGTCATGGGTCGATTGAAATTTCATACTCGCGGCACTGGTGGGCGTGTCTTGCTCTGTCTGCACGGTTTTTTAGGCGAGGGGAGTGATTGGGAGAAATTTGCAGATACATTCCTCGCGCACTCGCCGGAATGGCAACTCGCCCTGATCGACCTGCCGGGTCATTCCGACGAGGAGGTTGGCTGGCTTTGTCCGGCCGCGGATGAATTTTCTCTATCCCTGCGTGACTTAGTGGCGGCCGAAGGGTGGGGGACAACGGCGGTTGCTGGATACTCTTTGGGCGGGCGTCTGGGGCTTCATGCAGCGCTTTCTTTTCCTGATGTGTTTCCTGTTTTTATCGGAATCTCCACCACGGCTGGAATGGAGGATGAAGCTGAGCGTGCTCGCCGGATGGACTCTGATTCAGCCCTCGCCACGCGCCTTCGCTCGGGTGCAGATTTTCTCGGGTTTCTGCGCGAATGGTGGCATCAACCGGTCTTTGCGTCCCCAGCTCGACTGGGCGGCGATTTGGAAAAATTTGTGACCTCGCGCCAACGGCGTGACCCTGTCCGCATGGCGGCGTGTCTCGAGACATGGAGCTCCGGCAGGATGCCTTCGCAATGGTCTGGCTTGCCCGAGTATTCGGGACGAGCCCTTTTGCTCAGTGGAGAGGCCGATGGCAAATACGCCTTCGCTGCCGAACGAATGCAGGCTGCCTTCCAAAATGCGGAGCACCACAGCATAGCCAGTGCGGGCCACCAACTTCTCTTGGAGAGGCCTCAAGAAGTGGCGCAAGCCGCTGCTGTTTTTCTCAACCAACTCAAGTGACCTCGCTCGACAGTGCGGTCGTTCGAGAAAAGCCTCAAACTCTGATGCTGTGGGGCAAGGGGAATCCCTCGGCTCCTGGGCAATGGATCTGAGTGTGGCCGTTTCCAGTGGCTTGGAGCTTTTCCAGAATAGTGCTGGTGGCGAGTGCCGGGGAGTTGCAGTCTTCGCTCAAGTGCGCGAGGAGGACATGGCGCAGATCAGGGCTTGCGATTTCGGCAATGAGGTTGGCTGCGGCTTGATTGGAAAGGTGGCCATGACGGGAGAGGATGCGTTGTTTCACAGACCAAGGGCGCTTCTGATCATTTTGGAGAAGGGTCTCGTCGTGGTTGGCTTCTACGAGCACGGCATTGACGCCGCGTGTCGCGTTCACCACCTGGCGTGGTGCGTGGCCGAGATCAGTGAGAATGGCGAAGGATGAGGTTTCATACCTCAAAACAAATCCCACCGGGTCGGCGGCATCATGCGGCACGGAGAAGGGATGTATGTTGAAGTCCCCGACTTGAAAGGCTGCTCCGCTTGAGAAGAAGCGCCACTGTGCTTGCATGCCGCTTTTGCGCAGGCTGTCTGCGGTGAGTGGGTTTGTGAAAACAGAGATCTCATTTTTTCCGCAAAGTCCCTTGAGGCCGCGCGTATGGTCCACGTGCTCGTGTGTGAGAAAAATCCCTGCGAGGTTCTCCGGGGGCGCCTCCAGTCCTGCAAGGAGCGAGGTGAGGCGTTTCGCGCTGAGGCCTGCATCGATCAAAATCGAGGTCTCTCCCGCCTTGGCAAGAATGGCATTTCCCGAGCTGCCACTGGCGAGGATGGAGACATGAATCATGAGCGGCAGAGAGTAAGTAAAAAGCCTCCTCTTTGCGAGACGAAGATCGCCGTTCAAGACAGGGCTTGCAGAAAGGGGGGCTGCGGGAGTAGAGCCTTCTGATATGAAAAGTTTTTTCACACCTCGCAAGGATGGCAATGAGGCCGGTGTCGTTGTTCTGGTCGCCGTTTGCATTTTGCTCCTCGCGGGATTCCGCGTGCTTCGAGCCGGATTTCTTCCGGAGTTGCCAAATTTCTCTCCGGTGGCTGCTGTGGCTTTTTGCGGTGGGCTTTTCCTGCCTGGTGTTCTGGCTTGGATTGTTCCCATCAGCGTCCTCTTTGTTTCCGATCTGGCTTTGGCCATGCTCCTCGGATACCCGGCATTCAGCTCGGCGCAGTTCGTTTCCTGGACCTGCATCCTGGCAGTCGTTGAAATCGGCCGCCTTCTTTCCAAAGCATCCTTCTCAACGCCACGATTCTTTTCCGCTCTGATCGGCAGCGGACTCTTCTTTTACCTCGTGACCAATACCGCCGCGTGGATCGGAAATCCCTCTTATCCGAGAGGCTTGGGTGGGCTTTGGATGTCGCTCACCACAGGATTGCCTGGCTTTCCTCCCTCCTGGATGTTTTATCGCAACGCGCTAGTTTCGGACCTCGTCTTTGGAGTGTTGCTTTTGTCGGTTTGGGCTTTGGCTCGTCGCACCGCGAGGGAAAATCCCCAGCTCCACGGCGCCTGATCGCGGAAGTCTTCCTCTTTAAAAAATAAAAAACCCGACCCATTTGTAGGTCGGGGATTTCATTGTAGATAAAGAAAAGACTTTTACTTACTTGGGAACCGGGACCGGAATCGGGTCGGGAGTGAGGGCCTTTGCCAAGGAAGCGAGACCTTTGTATTTTTTGCCGGTCTTTTTAACCATTCCTCGGGAAACAAGATTTTGAAGTTTCTCGTAGGCTCGAAGGCGGAGCATCTCTTCGCCGCCGCTGGCCGCGTTGCGAGCTTTCAGACGCTCATGGACCTGATCGAACAACTGCTTGAATTCAAAGGAGGTCTTTTTAGTAAGAACTGCCACCAGTTCCTCTGTAACCAAATCAGGTCCGCGTCGGGAGAACGCACTTTTACGTTGCATAAGCATTAGAAAAAAATAATTACCACGATCCTGCGGGCTTGTCCATCTTTTGTTTCCCTAATAAGGAAAATAAACATTAACAACGCTGTAACAATTTCTATTTTAATTTTATAAAAAATAAAATTCGTGCACCTTCGAAATTTCTCAAATCCTCTGTGCAACGCATTTGAAGCCAAACAGACCCCTGCCTTGCCTCGGAAGCAAGGCGCTACCCACATCACCTTTCGTGTTTTTTTGAAATTCGGATTTACAAGGCGTCACTGGCCATGCATCTTCTCGACCCCGTTGCTCACGTGGCGGAACTGGCAGACGCATACGACTCAGGATCGTATGGGGTAACCCGTGGAGGTTCGAGTCCTCTCGTGAGCACCATTGTTTTCCGGATATACAAAAAGTGGATCATCAACTTGCCCAAAAAAATCCGGAGTTCGTGCGAAGCACTTTTGCTTCGATTGCCGGCCGATACGATCTGGCGAATCACTTGCTCAGTGGCGGGATGGATTTTATCTGGAGAGCCAAGCTGGCACGGCTTGTGGCAGCGTGTCACCCGTCAGAGGTTCTGGACCTAGCCACTGGCAGTGGAGACTTGGCTCTGGCTATTAAAAAGACCTGCCCGACTGCGCGAATTACAGCTGCGGATTTTTGCCTGCCGATGTTGGAGCAGGCGCGTCTCAAGGGCGTCGAAAGGTTGGTTCAAGCGGATGGCTTGGCGCTGCCATTTCCCGATGGATCGTTTGATGTGCTGACGGTCGCCTTTGGTCTTCGCAACATGGCGGATTGGAAGGCGGCCATTCTGGAGATGAATCGCGTCCTTCGGCCCTGTGGCGTCGTGTTCATTCTGGATTTTTCGCTGCCCGAGTGGGAGCCCCTGCTGTCCTTTTATCGCCTCTATCTTCACCATGTGTTGCCACGCTTGGCTCATTGGGCTACCCAGCGCAAGGAGGCGTATGAGTATCTCGGCGGTTCGATCGAGACATTCCCAAGTGGTCGGAAAATGAATGCACTCCTCGAGGAATGCGGCTTTTCCAGCGAGGCTCCGAGGCCGCTCACGCTCGGCGTTGTGTCGATTTATCAGGCGAGGAAAACAGGGTAGGTTTTTTTGGCGCCGCCTTTTGTGAATTGAAAATGGGCCATGCCGGAGGATGGCCCTCCCATTGGCTCGAGGCACACTGCCGCGCGGGCGGTGTGTTGTTTTAGTCGCCGAAGGAGATTTCGACGGCGCGGGCGTGTTCTACCAATTGGCCGCCGGGATCGACGCGGCGCATTTTGTGGACGGCATCGGAGATGGGGACGGCGCAGGTCGAGTGGTTTTTGTAGCTCACCATGAATCCGAATTTTCCCTCTTCGAGGAGCTGAACAGCTTTGATACCGAAGCGGGTTCCGAGGATGCGGTCGAGCATGGTGGGTGCGCCTCCGCGCTGGAGGTGGCCGAGGACGCAGGTGCGAACTTCCTTTCCTGTGCGATTGCCGATTTCGCGCCCGACGATTTCCGCAATGCCTCCGAGGCGGCTTTCTCCGATTGCAGATTGGAGCCGGGAAACTCTTCCATCCTTTGGCTTCGCTCCTTCGGCGACGACGACCATCGTGCATTTGGCGCCTTCTTTTTCCCGGCGCAGGACCTCGGCGGCCACTTTGGAAAATTCAAAGGGAATTTCTGGAATGAGAATGATGTCTGCACCACCTGCGAGTCCGCCGTGTAGGGCGATCCAGCCGGCGTGGCGCCCCATGACTTCGATCACCATGACGCGTTTGTGGCTCGTGGCTGTGGTATGGAGGCGGTCGAGGGAGCTGGCAACGCATTCGACAGCGGAGTCGAAGCCGAATGTCATATCGGTGGCCTCAAGGTCGTTATCGATGGTTTTTGGAACTCCGATGACTGGCAGCCCTGCGTGGTGTAGCTGAAGAGCTGTGTTCAGGGATCCATCTCCACCGACGACAATGAGTCCGTGGAGATTCAATGTTTGAAATGTTTGGCGTGTTTTGCCGAGGACCTCCGCGGGGATGAAAGAGCCTTGGCGGCCATTGCCGCGCGAGATGAATTGGCCTTTGTTGACGGTCCCGAGGAGGGTTCCCCCGAGGTGCATGATGCCTGCGGTGGCGCGGCGATCCAGGATGACATGGGTCGCGGGCGCGAGAAGGCCCTCAAAGCCGTCCTGAAAGCCAATCAGCTCCCAACCGAGTTTTTCGGCGGCGCGGCTGGCGGCGCGGAGCACGGCGTTGAGGCCGGGGCAGTCGCCACCACTGGTCAGAATTCCAATGCGTTTGCGCTCCATGGAAGCGGCTTAAATGCTTGTTGATTTCTTAGTCGGGCGGCCTTCGGCTGCCCAGGCATCGTAGAGACTCCAGCCGTGTCTCAGGAGGGTCTGCCCTTCGCCGAAGCGGTTCGGGGAATTCAGCACCACGACATTGATACGGCGCGGGGTGATGAATACCGTTTCACCCTCGCGCTGGGATTCCGGGGAGCGGGTTGATGACAGAATGAGGCAATCCCCTGCGCGGCGTGTGCGGCCGGTTTTGACACCGTCGATGCCGTCTTTGCCGAGGAGTTCGTTGGTGTTGTTGATTTCGATAGGCGTGTCGATGCCTCCCCTGAAGATATGGATTTGGCGGGATTTTTGGGACACATAGAAAGCGAAACCCGCATTGTTGTAGGCGTAGCGGACGAGACGGGCGAGATCCTCCGCCGTCGAGTAGGGGGTGGCGATGTCCGTGCGGTGATCCATTCCCGAGGGGTTGAGGAAAAGAGTTCGCTTCATGAACAGTGTTCGGGCGAGAGCGTTCATGTGGGCGACGAAATTTTCCACAGGAGGGAGTTCTTCGCGATTGGCGACCTGGGCTCCGATGTGCTGGGCAAGGGTGTGGGCGGCGATGTTGTCCGAGGCGAGAAGTGCGCAGTAGATGAGGTCGCGCAAGCTCACTGAGTCGCCGGGTTGAAGGCCGACAGTGCTCACAGCTCCCTCTGCCTGTGCGTTGGCTGGCACCTCTGCGAGTGCAGCAAGGTCGGCTTTGTTCAGGTCCGCCCAGTCAAGCGCCACGAGCGCCGTAGCGATCTTTGTCAGGCTGGCAATCTGGACCTTCGTGTTCTTGTTTTTGGAATCCAGAATAGTCCCGGTCTGGTTGTCGACGATGATGTAGCTCTCGGCGGCCTGTGAGGACCAAAGGAACGCGCTGAGAAGAGTGGTGATGATGAGTTTTTTCATAGCACTTGCTGCGTGAAAAGCAGGTTTGGGCGCGACGATAGCGGCAGGGGATGCCGATTCAAATTCTTTTCAAAAAAGAAGGATTTCCCCAGCGGGCGGACATGGTATTCACGCCGGATGCGAATCCTTTCCGGCATCCAACCTTCGGGAACCCTTCACCTGGGAAATTATTTTGGCATGATGAAGCCTGCGATCGAGCTGCAGGAGCAGGGTGAGGCCTACTATTTCATAGCGGATCTTCACGCCCTTACGAGCGTGCACGATGCCGCCGCGCTACGGGCCAATGTGCGGGAATTGGCTGTGGATTTTCTCGCCTGCGGACTTGATCCCGCGCGGGCCGTTTTCTTTCGTCAGTCGGATGTTCCCGCCGTCACTGAATTATCCTGGATTCTCAGCACTGTTACGCCCATGGGTCTGCTCGAGCGTTGCCACTCGTTCAAGGACAAGACCGCTCGTGGCTTGGGGGCCTCGCATGGCTTGTTTGCGTATCCGGTGCTCATGGCTGCCGATATTTTGATCTGCGACAGCGACCTTGTTCCTGTCGGGAAAGACCAGAAACAGCATTTGGAGGTCACGCGCGATATCGCGGTGAAGATGAACGAGATCTATGGGGAGATTTTCAAACTTCCGCAACCAAGCATTCGTGACGAGACGGCTGTCGTGCCAGGTCTGGATGGGGCAAAGATGAGCAAGAGTTACCATAATACCATCGAGATTTTCGCCCCCGAGGCGGCCTTACGCAAAAAAATCATGGGCATCAAAACCGATTCCACGCCGGTCGAGTCGCCCAAGCCTACCGAGGGGTCCGTGATCCTCGATCTCTACAAACTCGTCGCTTCACCGGGGGATTATCAGGAAATGGTAGACGCCTTTCGCAATGGCGGCTCCGGCTATGGAGATTTGAAGAAGCGTCTCTTCGTCGGAATCTGGGAATACTTCGCGCCCTTCCGCGTGAGGCGTGAGGAAATTCTGGCCGATACCGGACTGGTCGATCGAGTCCTCGCCGAAGGTGCCGCAAAGGCTCGCGAGGTGTCGGATCGCGTCATGAAGCGCGTGCGGGCGGCGGTGGGGATTGGGGAGTGCTGAGGGAGGAGGGCAACCAAAGTGGTTTTCGCGGTTTTTTGTGAATTGAAAATGGGCCATGCCGGAGGAAGGCCCTCCTAGGAGCACGAGGCGCGCTACAGCGCGGTTTGTTTGAGGGAGGGGGGCGTATTAGCAGCAAAAAAGCGGATGCCCCCTGATGGTGACATCCGCTTTTGAATTTCGACCGTTCTTAGTTGGCTGTGGCCATTCCTGCTGGAATGACGTGGACTTTTGAGCGGAGGAGTTCGAGATCGGTGAAAGCTTTGATCGACTCGATGGTTGTCTTGCGTGTGCCGTATTCGCCAGGAAGTTCCAGCGTGGCTCCTTCGGCGGCGCCTAGGAGGGCCTGACCGACGCCGGCTTTGTAGGACACGATGCCGAGGTCGGGGGCACTATCCCACGCTCCGAGGATGCTGAAGGTTTCCGTGGAGCCGTCCTCGTTTTTGACGGTGACGACGGTTCCGATGGAAACCGTGGATGTTGACGGAGTCTCGAAGTTTGTTCCGCGGGCTATGACCAGGTCGTGTTCCATCTCGGCGCGGCGGCGTTGGAGGACGCGCTGGTGCTCCTTGGCGGCCTTGAATCCGGCATTTTCGCGGAGATCGCCTTGTTCCTTGGCGATGTTGATGTCGCGGAGGTTTTGCGGGATTTCCTTGGTGATCAGGTTGTCGAGTTCGGCTTTGCGTTTCTCAAGGCTGGACCAGGAGACGATGAGGTTATCGGCTTTCTCCTCTTCTTGATGTGCGCCGGTGATCATGCTCTGGGTATCAGGGTAGAGCTTGACGATGCGGGCCATGAGCGACCGCTTGGAGAGGTCTTCAATCGCCGGAGTGAGCAGAAGTTTCCGCATGGAGTCGCGAACGACATCGCGACTGGCTCCGATGAGGAGGTCACCGATGAGGTCTCCGTCGTCGATGAGGAGGTCCTTGAGGCGCGAGGTGCGTTTTTCGGCCAGGAGGTCTGCCTCGAGGGCGCTGAAAACGGCAGCGAGAAGCTCGGCGTTGAAAAGGGCTGGGAAGCGTTTGTCGCGCTCTTTGCAGAGCCAGATGAGCATCTCAGAGGAAATCGAGCGCTCACTGATCCATTTCTCAACGGTGGCTTGGAATTGCTCCTTGCGTTTGTGTTTTTCAAACAGGCGGCAGATGTCTGAAATCAGGCGGGCGCCGGCGCTCGGGAGGAGGGCGATGGCTTTGTCGCCCCAGACTTCGCCATATGCGGGTTCGAGGGCTTCGAGCACGCGCTTTTCTTTCGAGCCCGGGATGGACTCCAGAATTTGCCCGAGTTTTCCAGGCTCGGAGGCGATGATATTGGCGATGGTGGGAGATTCGGCTCCGGCTTGAAGATTGGGGAATTTCTCAAGCAAGTCGTCGCGGGCGATGAGAATCTCAATGGCCGATGCAGGATTGAGACGGCGGGCGCGCAGGGCGGCCTCTTCGATGAGCGTGACGACGCTTTGGAGTTCATCTTGGCTGCCTGCAAGGTCGTCGAGGGATTTCGAAATCTCTTCGAGAGCGAGAACCTGATCGCGCGTATGGCGGGCGTTGCGGAACCCATCGAGGAGACGCGATCCCGAATTCACTGGGGTGTCCAACAGCACATAGGGGTCGGTTTTTTTGGCTGGCATGCCAAATTGTCCGTCGGACTTCATTTTCTTCCGGGCGGCATCCCACCAGCGTTTCACGGCGGCGGCGTCGAACACTCCAGGGCTTAGCGCGGAGGAGATCTGGTCGCTTGTGGCTTTGCCGCCGAAGTCTGTGAGGATTTTTTTGATTAGCGCGGAAGAGTCGGATTTTGCAAGTTCGCGAACGCTGTCCGGATTGGTCTCGCGCTGGGCGAGGATGTGGTCCTCGGGGATCGGCGTGAGGGTTTCAGCCGCATAGACGGCCTGCATGGGATGGTTTTTCTTGGTCTTGAAATCAATCAGGACCTGGCCGGCCAGGAGGTTCCATTCCGCGACACGTCCGAAGCCCCAGCTCTTGTGGGTGCAGTAGGATCCGGGCGTGAGGCGGGCGAGCCTGTCGGCGGTTTTCTTATCGAGGGCGCCGCTCTCAACGGCTTGGGCGAGTTCATCTGTCATCCTCACTACTGTCACAGAAACCCCCCTATTGATGCAAGGGGAAGAAAAACGAGGCTTTCTTGTGCACGGTGAAGTTTTCCCTTGCGGGTTCGGGCGGTCGCGGCAATGTCTGCGGCCATGAGCAAAAATGAGGAACAGGTGTTGGTGGTGAAACGGGAATTTTTTGACGGCCTGGGAAGCTTTCAGGGCCTGTGTCGGAGGGTGGATGACTACCTGCCTGCCTTCATGAAAAAGGAGAACAACTTCTTTGTGCCTCGTAGTGCGGCGGAGGAGGATCCCTCGCTCAAGCAAATCATTCCCTACGCCGTATTCCGGCATGGTGGGCGCATCCTGCACTACACACGTGGTGCGAAATCCGGCGAGAAGCGGCTCGTGGCGAAGTCTTCGATCGGTATCGGTGGCCATGTGAATGACACAGACGAGTGTCAGCATTTCGATCAAGCGACCTACCACAATGCCGTGAAGCGCGAGATCAGCGAGGAGTTGCGTCTTGGCGGCGGCTTCACCGAGCGGGCGGTTGCTTTGATCAATGACGACTCCAGCGAGGTTGGGCTGGTGCATCTGGGTATCGTGCACATCGTCGATTTGGAAAATGACCGCGTGAGCGCCGGGGAGAAGGCGATTGCCGAGTTGGGCTTTGCCACGCGTGCGGATTTACTCGCGCGGCGCGATGCCTTCGAAACCTGGTCGCAGATCGTGCTCGACGGGTTGGACGAACTGGACGTCTTTTAGCCTGCGCCCTTGCATGGCGGGGCGGGGTTTCGCATGATTTCTAGCATGGACTACTTGAAGCTGGCGCGTCGCGTTTTTGAGATCGAGCTTTCTGAGGTGGAAGCCACTTCGGCGCGCTTGGATGGCCAGTTTGCGGCAGCCGTTGATCTCATCAAGGCAGCCGTCGAGCGTCGCAACAAAGTCGTTGTTCTTGGGGTTGGAAAATCCGGGCACATTGGCGAAAAGATCGCTGCCACGCTTACTAGCACGGGAAGCACGGCGGTCGTCCTGAATTCGCTGAACGCCCTGCATGGCGACCTCGGCATCGTTGCCGACGGAGATGTCGTGCTGGCCTTAAGCTATAGCGGGGAGACGCAGGAGTTGCTTGCCGTTCTGCCTGCCATCGTCCGCTTCGGTTTGCCGATTATCGCAATCACCGGTGATAAAAAGTCCTCCCTCGCCAAGGCCGCACAGGTCGTGCTGGACGTTTCCGTGACGCAGGAGGCTTGTCCGTTGAATCTGGCTCCGACATCGAGCACGACCGCGATGCTGGTGCTCGGCGATGCGCTGGCGATGGTGCTACTCGAGAGCCGAGGATTTCAAAAAGAGGATTTTGCAAGGTTCCATCCTGGAGGTAGTCTCGGGCGCTCGTTGCTCTTGCGAGTCAACCAAATCATGCGGCCGGTCGGGGAGATGGCGATGATTTCGCCTGACATGCCCATTGTGGAGGCCATCCAAGCTATGACATCCAAGCGGGCTGGTGCTGCCGTCGTCACCCATCAGGATGGCACGCTCGCCGGCATCTTCACCCACGGCGACTTCGCAAGGCACTTTCCAGACAACCCAAGTATCGGCAATGCGCCGGTGGGGGATTTTATGAGTTTGCGGCCGGTGACGGTGGATGGTGACAAGCTCGCCGCCGAGGCGCTTCAAATTCTGGAGCGCCACCGCATCGATGATCTCGTGGTGGTCGATGAACGGCGGCATCCGATCGGCATTGTCGATTCGCAAGACCTCACTCGTCTCAAGATCCTTTGATCCTCGCTTTCCACAAACCCTATGGCGTGCTCTCGCAGTTCACGCCGGATGGCAGCGCGAACCGTCCGCTCGCGGAGTTTGGATTTCCAAAGGAAGTTTATCCAATTGGTCGCTTGGATGCGGACTCCGAAGGCTTGTTATTGCTCTCGGACGAGGTGCGTTGGAATGAGCGTCTTCTCTCACCCGCCAATCATGTGGAAAAAACCTACCATGTGCTCGTCGAGCGCTTGCCTGACGAATCGGCTTTGCGGCAACTCCGCGATGGCGTCGTTCTTGACGGCAAGGCCACGCTGCCGGCGTGGGCCCGGTTTTTGAATCCCCAGCCGGAATTTCCGCCCCGCGATCCGCCCGTGCGTTTTCGCAAAAATGTGCAGGATTTCTGGATCGAGCTGCGCCTGCGCGAGGGGCGTAACAGGCAGGTGCGGCGCATGACAGCTGCGGTGGGGCATCCTACGCTGCGGCTGGTCCGCGTGGCGATCGGCGGAGTCTCGCTCGGGAACTTGGACGGCGGAAGTTGGCGGGAGTTGACGGTCGGGGAGATCGGGATGCTGACGGCGCCGCTGCGCGGCTGAAAAATGGGTCATGCAAGATGGTGACCCTCCCATTTGCACGAATTGCGGGACGGGCTATTTTCTGAGGATAAGCGTCAACTGGGATGCCTTGGTGACTTTGATTTGTGTCTTGGCCTTGTAGGCTTCGAGAATTCCCCGCACTTCTACGCGTTGGCCTTTGTATTTTTCGAGATCGCCGATGGCTTTGTAGGTAGCTGGAAAAATTGCCGCCACGAACCCGCGTTCGCGGTCGGTTGTGAAATCCAGAAAGCGGATTTTGTCGGCGTCGCTTTTACCCACGGAAACGACTTTCCCCCGCACCGCGACTTCTTTTCCGAGAGATGCAAAAAGTTTATCGGTTTTGCGCGCATCGATCGTCGGAGTCTTTTCGGCAAGCGCGCTCTGGCATACGGCAAGTGCCAAGACGAGCGGGATAAGGGACCGTCTCATTCGTCGCGTGTTACTCGAAGCCTAGGCCAAGGCAGTCGAGCATTTTGGCTTGGAGGTCTTTTTCGAAAAACGGCTTCGTCATGTAGGCGGTGGCACCAGCTTTGATCGCCGTGATGATGGCGTCCTTGCTGCCCTCGGTGGTGATCATGAGGACGGGCAGGGATTTCCAGCGTTCGTCGGCCCGGACGCGCGTGAGGAATTCCAGACCATTCATATTCGGCATATTCCAGTCGAGGCAGACGAGAGAGAAGCCTGTGGGATCGGCTTCCAGAGCGCCGAGCGCAATACGGCCGTCTTCAGCGGGAACGCAGTCTGCGCCTAGAACCGAGGAGGCGGAGGCTACGATGCGTCGAATAAGCATGGAGTCATCAACGGCTAAGACTTTCATAGTTTTCCTTTGTTCAATAGAGGGGGTTTCTTCAAAAATTTCAAGCAATACCAATTCAAGCGGGTTGCACGGAGTTAGCTTCCCAAGGTCTGGATAATCAGCGAATGCCAACCGGTCGAGTAGGTCTCGTAACCGGGAGCATTTGCTATCGCGAACAGTGTGGGAATGCCATGGTCCTCAGCAATGATGAAACCTTTTCCTTGGAGGATGAAAGATTCAAGGTGTGAAATGTTTACGCGGTCTTTCAGGATCGCATTTTTTGAGTCAGCTAAAATGGTTCCGGAGGGGTCTACGATACAAACTCTCGAGACTTCTTTCTCGGATTGGGACAGGGGCGTTCGGTGGACGATTGTCTGGGCGAGCGCTTCCCAGTTGAAGAGAATGCCCAGAACGCCAATCAATTCTCCGTTGGGCTGTCCGTCACGCCGGACTCCGCATGAGTAGGCGAGGATGTGCTGTCCTTGGACCAATGGGGAGGCATGGACTGTTTCGAAGCCGAAATCATCACCGCTTGCAGAGGTGCGGGCTTTGCGGAACCACTCATTAGCCGCCACATTCATGCCGATGGATTTGTATTTTCCTGAGCGGCCGTTTGCTATGACGGTTCCGTTTAGATCACACAACACGATGTCGTAATAAACGGTGTAGGCGTTCAGGATTACTCCTAAGCGGTCACAGGCGTGGCGGGATGAGTCAGGACCAGGGAACGCGAGGGCATTGACCGCACTGGAATCGGTGGCCCACCAGCGGACATCGCAGGAGCGCTCGTAGAGGTTGCGGTCGATGAGATCGATGTTGGTGAGAGCGAGATCAACAAGGCGTCCGCCGCGCACGACTGAGTCCAAGCGGTCACTGATTTCGGAGAGTTGTGTGATGTCATGCTTGGTTTCCTCTGCAAGACCCTCCGCGACTTGTGCGGTGTTGGTGGAGAGGTTTCCGATTTCATTGGCGACCACGGCGAAGGTGCGCCCTGCGTCGCCGGCTTTGGCGGCTTGAATCTGCGCGTTGAAGGAAAGAAGTCGAACGCGCATGTTGATGTCGTCGATTTGCCTCAGCGAGTTGTTCATCTTGCTGGAGATGCTCTTGGAGAGGTGGCGGATGCTTTCGATCCAGTTATCGAAGGAATCGGTTTTTGCCGAGTTGGGAGGTTGGATTTGTTGAGTTGCCATAAGTATTAGGATTTTATTAGTGAGTTAATCTTTATTTCCTTCTGTAGAAGAATGATCCGGATACATTTTCCGCTGAAAATAGATGCTGATGCGTGAAGAGGGATTCTGTGCCACCCAGCATGAGGTGTCCATTAGGCAAAATGACCTGCGCGAGTCGAGTGAAGAGGTCTTTTTTAAAATCCTCCTCGAAGTAAATGGCGACATTTCTGCAGAGCACTAAATCAAAAAGGCCGAGATTCGTCAGATCATCTTGAAGGTTTCTTTTTTTGAATGTCACCATCGATCGAATCTCAGGCTTTAATGTCCAAGTATTTCCGGGAGTGGATTCAAAGAAGTTGTTCTTCCAATAATCCGGGAGGCCGCGTGAGATTTCGAGTTGGCTGTAACGCCCAGCGGAGGCCAAAAAAAGCGTTCCCGGGGAGATGTCGAAGCCAGTGATTTCAAACGAAGAAAGGTTCACGCCGCTCAGGATGCCGGAGGTTTTCAGTTTATGGAGAAGGAGGGCGATGGAGTAGGGCTCTTGGCCTGTGGAGCAGGCAGCGCTGAGGATACGAATGCGAGATTTTTTTCCAGTCTGAAGCAGTTTTCCCAACTCCGGAAGAATCGAATTTTCAAGGGCTTCCCATGGGCGCGTGTCGCGAAACCAGTAGGTCTCGTGAGTGGTCATGGAGTCGATGATTTTATCGCGCAGGCGGCCTGTGGCGTCCGCTTTCGCCATGCGTATGAATTCCGGGATATCCAAGGCTCCACTTTCGGCGATGATTTTGCCGAGGCGAGCCTCAAAGAGATAGCGCTTCTCTTCTCCCAAATGAATGCAGCAGGTTTGCGCAACATATTGCGAGAGAAATCCCAAATGGTTTGGGTTTTTAGAGAAATCAAACATATGCCCTGAGATTTATTGCCCTTGGTTATTAAAGTCTGAAAAGTTTATTAATGCGGGGCCCGATTTCTTGAAGTGGCAAGATTTCGTCGCTCAAATTTCTCTGCGCAACGGCTTGAGGCATTCCATAAACCGTTGATGTTGCAGCGTCCTGAGCGATGCACCATGTGGGTAATGCATGTTGCAAGGTTGCTACGCCATCGGCTCCATCAGAACCCATCCCTGTGAGAATAATGGCAATAGCTCCGCGCAGGTTGCACTTGGCAGCGGAATTAAAAAGCACATCTGCCGACGGGCGGCAAGATTGCACCGGCGGGCTGCTGGTAAGGCGGGTTTGAATTTTTTCTGCATCGTTGCGAAAGATTTCCAAGTGGAAGCCGCCCGGTGCTATGAGCACCTCTCCTGGCATTGGAATTTCGCCGTCTGAAGCCTCTTTGATGGAAAGCCCGCTGATCTTGTCCAACTGCTCGGCCAAGGACTTGGTGAAAGTGGCGGGCATGTGTTGCACCAGCAGGATGGGAACGGGCAGCTTCGCCGAAATGATTGGAAGAATCGTGGAAAGGGCATTTGGCCCGCCAGTTGAGACGCCGACGAGGATCAATTCGGGAAATGGCGGCGGTTGGAGGCGCTTGATTGGAGCCGTTGCACTTGGAGTGCTCGGCTCGGGAGCAGC
>Ga0209598_10001868_pt1 | contig 16898 bp, 14 predicted proteins | sample M_140807_EF_Meta_FD_187317 | JGI IMG/M metagenome (GOLD analysis project Ga0209598, IMG submission 187317) | Freshwater microbial communities from Lake Montjoie, Canada to study carbon cycling - M_140807_EF_MetaG (SPAdes) (version 2) | ecosystem: Environmental > Aquatic > Freshwater > Lake... | reverse complement strand
GCGCGTGCGCGCATCAGGCTGGCGCGGGCCAGCGCAGCGCTTTCAGGCTTCGGCGCATGCTCGTCACGCAGCCACATGTGGCCGGCGGAGAGCTTTGGTGCGCTGTCGAGTCCATCCATCGTGCACCAGCACGCGATGCCCGCGTCACGCGCGGCGCCGCGCGACCACAGGCCGGTGTCGTCGCGCCCGAAGGCCTGACGCTCACCGCGGCGCGGCAGCCGATCCCATCGCGCGATGAATTCGCCCAGCAGCGCCTGATCCAGCAGTTCGGCGTCGGCCTCGCACGCGCCCACCACCATGATCGCGTTCTCGCGGCCGGGCATGCATTGCTGCGACGCGCGATCGAGCAGTCGATCCAGGCGATCCAGCACGGCGAGGCGATCGGGGCGGTCCACGCGCACATCCAGATGCTCGGCAGGACGGTCGATGCGCAGGTGTCCCAGTTCATGCTGCGATCCGTCGCGCACCGACAGCGACTCGCCGATCTCGCCTTCGCGCAGGAACGCGTCGAACGCGTGGCCGAGCCGACGCAGGCCGGTCGCATCGAGTTCGTCGCTCCATCGCATGCCCACGCGCAGCGCCCGGGTACACCGGATCGCGCGGCGCAGCGTCGCGGGCACCGTGATCTGCGGCATGGGCGGCGCGTCGAGCCGCTTCACATGCACGTGCAGCAGCACGCCATCGCGCGCAAGCCGGAAGTCGCAGGTGCGGCCGGTGGGCGTGGGCGTTTCGGCATCCACCGTGCAGCCCGCCAGCAGCGCGCGTCGCGCCACCAGCACTTCGGCCACCACCGAGGGCAGGCGCTGATCGGTGGCGTTGTCGAGGCGGTGCAGCAGCCGCTGCAGGGTGGTCAGGTTGGCGCGATCGGTGCACGCGCGCATGCGGCGGCGCAGTTCGTCGGCGAGTCGGTTGCGTGCGTGGGCGTGCATGATTTCGCTGGTCACGAGGCTACGACGGATCAGTCGGAAGCGGCTCGGGACGAAGTTCTGCAATGGGCGTGATGCGACCCCCGGATCGCGCCGATGCACGGGGCGGAGGAGACGAATGAACGACGCTCACAGGATCGGCCGCCGAAGGGCCTGGCAATTCGCGGTGGTGCCGCTGCAGCGGGTGGGGGACGAGCTGGAAGTGCTCAGCACGGCCGCCCATGCGGCGCGCGCCATGCGCTTCATCGAGCGCGTGCTGGGCCTGCGTCCGCGCGTTCGGCTGGTGAGCGAGTCCACGCTGATCGAGGCGCTGCAGCAGCGCTTCGCCTTCGAGGGTGGGGTGCCCGAGGGGATGCGTCCGGGTGGCGTGGATCTCGGGTTCTCCAGGCTCGGCGACAGCGGCGACTGAACGCGCGCAGGCGCGTTGCCACGAAACCATCGTTCGATGTTTTCGCTGTGTGGCTGCTCGCATGCCGGTGACCGGCGTGCGGCGCCTGCAACGAGAAGTGGCACCTCCCGGACTTGAACCGGGGACACCCGCATTTTCAATGCGGTGCTCTACCAACTGAGCTAAGGTGCCGTCGCGGCCGAAACCGCGGGGGAGGCAAGGCTACGCCCGGTGGCGAGACTGTCAAGCCGCTCGCGATGCGCGCTTTCGGCGCGCGCCTCGATGCCGCCGAACAGGCGATCCGCAAGCCAGTGGCGAAGTGGACGCAGGCCGGCGAACCACTGCAGGCGCGGGTAGGGCCAGCCGTCGTCACGCACGCGATCTTCGGGCGCGCCAAGCGTTCCGCGACGCACATCCACCCAGAAGCGGCGGGCACAGAGTCCGCCCTCCACGTCGTGTCGATCCATGGCGGCGCGCTCCAGGCACCAGCCGTGGCGATTGGCGAGTTCGATCCAGGCGCGCGCATCGCCGCGGATGCACGCCACCGCGTGCGCCACGCCATCCAGGTTCTGCAGCACGCGATCGGGTCGGTTGGCCACGGCCAGGCCCGCCTGCGAGAGGTGCTCCACGATCTCGTCGGGACGCACGCTGAATTCCATCAGCGCTGGCGCGGACACGCCGAAGCAGGCGCGGCGAACAAGGTCCTCGACCTCGGGTTCCAGAGGAACCGGGCCGCGCACCACCACAGGACGAGTTGTCGAGTTCGAATGAATCACGAAGAGGTCCGTCGGCCGCAGTCTAAAGCGTGTTCGGGTCGCGTCAATCGATTCGTGCCGAATCGGCGCCACTCCGTGCAGGAATGTCTCCGAGCAGCGAGCGGTCGATGTCGCGCAGGGCCGGGAACTTGGCGCGCCACTCGCGCAAACGGCTGATATCCAGCGTGGCGTGCAGCGCGCTCCGTTCGGATCCCGCCTCGGCCAACACCTCGCCATCGGGCGCGATCACCATGCTGCCGCCGATGTATCGGGCGTTGGGCTCGTTGCCCACGCGATTGCACGCGATCACGAAGGCCTGATTCTCGATGGCGCGCGCGATGGCGAGTGCGCGCCAGTGCGCCTGTCGAACCTGCGGCCAACAGGCCGAAAGCGTGTAAACCTCTGTGCCCGCAAGAGCAGCGTGTCGCCACAACTCCGGAAAGCGCAGGTCGTAGCAGATCATCGGCGTCACAAGCAGGTCGGCAACGCGTGCCGTGGCGATGGAGGTGCCCGCCTCGAATGCTCGCATCTCACCTGCGGGAGAGAAGAGCTGGTGCTTGGCGTAGCGCAGCAGGCACGCGCCGTCGGGTGCGAACAGGCCGACCACATTGCGGAAGCCGGTGGCGCTGCGCTCGATGAAGCCATGCTGAAGAAAGCAGCCGTGCGTGCGCGCGAGCGCTGCCGCGAAGTGCGCGCCTTGATCATCGCATGCATGCTGCGGATGCATGGTGAATCCACTCTCCGCCATTTCCGGCGTGACCACCAGCGCGCCGCGCACATCGCCTTCGGCTTCCAGCATCTTCGCCAGCTGCGTGCGGCTTGAATCCAGATCCTGCCAGGCAGGCTCGCATTGAAGCAGCACGCAGCGCATGGGAAGGGCGACCGACGGGGCTCGAACCCGCGACACCCGAGATCACAACCCGGTGCTCTACCAACTGAGCTACGGTCGCCGTAAGGCGGGCAACTGTAATGCCCTCGGGCGCGGCGGTCAAAGGCCGGAAACAAGGTGGTTGGATGGGTGGGGGGAGGGTGGTACATTTGTCCGCTTCCGTCTCACCCAAACAGAGGAGCAGCATCCATGAGCACCGCCACCGCCCGCGCCATCGATTTCGGCACCGCCTCCATGCACGCCAACCTGCCCGTTCCGCGGCTGGTGGAACTCGCGCTGGCCCGTGGTGAAGGCGTGCTGGCGAGCAATGGTGCCATCACCTGCGACACCGGCGACCGCACTGGCCGCAGCCCCAACGACAAGTTCCTGGAAGACACCGCCGGCATCCACGGCAACATCGACTGGGGCAAGGTGAACCAGCCCATCAGCACCGCGAACTTCGACGCCCTGGAAGCGCTGGCCATGGACCACCTGCGCCAGCGCCGCGACCTGTTCCGCTTCGACGGCTTCGCGGGCGCCGATCCTGCCTATCGCTGCAAGGTGAGCGTGTTCACCGAGGAGGCGTGGCACTCGCTGTTCGCCAAGACGCTGTTCATCAACGCCGAGGCGAAGGACCTGGCCACCTGGCAGCAGGACTGGACCATCATCAACGCCGGTTCCCTGCGCCTGACCGAGCCCGAGCGCTATGGCGTGAAGGGCCCCGTGGCCATCATCCAGAGCCTGGAGAAGAAGAAGGTGGTGATCATCGGCACGCGCTACGCGGGCGAGATGAAGAAGAGCATCTTCTACGCGATGAACTACGACCTGCCCGAGAAGGGCGTGTTCCCGATGCACTGCTCGTGCAACGTGGATCGCAACGACCCCAAGAACGTGGCGATCTTCTTCGGCCTGTCCGGAACCGGCAAGACCACGCTGAGCGCCGATTCGAGCCGCGATCTGGTGGGTGACGACGAGCACGGCTGGAGCGACAAGGGCGTGTTCAACGTGGAGGGCGGCTGCTACGCCAAGTGCATCAAGCTGACCAAGGCCGGCGAGCCGGAGATCTGGGATGCCATCCGCTTCGGCAGCGTGCTCGAGAACACCACCGTGGATCCCGTGACCCGCGTGCCCGACTACGACAGCAGCAAGCGCACCGAGAACACCCGCGCCACCTATCCGCTGCATCACATCGCCAACGCGCGCATTCCGAGCGTGGCCGGCCACCCGCGCAACGTGATCTTCCTGTCGGCGGACGCCTTCGGCGTGCTGCCGCCGCTTTCGAAGCTCACCCCCGAGCAGGCGCAGTACTACTTCCTGAACGGCTACACCTCGAAGCTGGCCGGCACCGAGGCCGGCGTGACCGAGCCGCAGCCCAACTTCAGCGCGTGCTTCGGTGGTCCGTTCATGCCGCGCGCGCCCATGGTGTACGCGGCCATGCTGGCCGACTGCATCAAGAAGCACGGCAGCGACGTGTGGCTGCTGAACACCGGCTGGACGGGCGGCCCCTACGGCGTGGGCAGCCGCTTCAAGCTGGCCTACACGCGCGCCATGGTGAACGCGATCCACAGCGGCGCACTGAAGAACATCAAGACCGTGCAGCATGCCGTGTTCGGCCTGCACATGCCGGTCGAGGTGCCTGGCGTGCCCGCCGAGGTGCTGGATCCGCGCAACACGTGGAGCGACAAGGCGGCCTACGACGCGAAGGCGAAGGAGCTGGCCACCAAGTTCCGCGACAACGACCGCAAGTTCGCCATCACGGACGCGGTGCGCAACGCCGGTCCGAAGGCCTGAGCGAGGCAGCATGACCGCCACCGCGATCGACGTGCACTGCGACGACGTGGTGGCGGCGATGGCCCGCATCGCCGACGGCGTGGTGCGCACGCCGTGCCACGAGAGCGATGCGCTGTCGGAGCTGTGCGGCGCGCGCATCTTCACCAAGGCCGAGTACCTGCAGCGCACGGGCAGCTTCAAGGAGCGCGGGGCGCGCAATGCGCTGCTGCAGATGGATCCGGCGCTGCGTGCGCGTGGCGTGGTGGCTGCCAGTGCGGGCAATCACGCGCTGGCGCTGGCGTATCACGGGCGCGACCTGGGCATTTCGGTGACCGTGGTGATGCCGCGCGGTGCGCCGCTGGTGAAGCAGGTTCGGTGCGCGCACTACGGCGCGCGCGTGCTGCTGCACGGCGACACCATCGCCGACGCCAAGGTGAAGGCGGACGAGCTGGCGGTGAGCCAGGGGCTGACCTATGTGCACGGATTCAACGACGCCGCGATCATCGCGGGTGCCGGAACCGTGGGCCTTGAGATTCTGGAACAGGTGCCCGATGTGGAGGCGATCGTCACGCCGGTCGGCGGTGGTGGACTGATCGCCGGCGTGGCGCTGGCGGTGAAGGAACTGCGACCGAATGTGCAGATCGTGGGCGTGGAACCCGAGCGTTGCCCCAGCCTGATTCGTGCGATCGAGCAGGGGCGGCCTGTGCCGGCGTTCGATGGCCCCACGCTGGCCGACGGCCTGGCGGTGCCGCAGGTGGGCGACCGGGCCTTCGCCATCGCGCGTGATCGCGTGGATGCGCTGGTGACCGTGACCGAAGCGGACATCTCGCTGGCCATCCTGCGACTGGTCGAACTGGAGAAGGGTGTGGTGGAGGGCGCTGGCGCGGTGCCGCTGGCGGCGTTCCTGGCGGGCAAGCTGCAGTCGCTGCGTGGCAAGCGCGTGGCGCTGCTGCTGTGCGGCGGCAACATCGACCCGATGGTGCTGAGCCGCGTGATCGAGCACGGCGTTGCGGTGGATGGCCGACTCACGGAATTCACCGCGGTGATCAGCGATCGCCCGGGTGGTCTCGCGGAGCTCGCATCCACGATCGCCTCCACGGGTGCCAGCGTGCAGCAGATCGATCATGAGCGCGCCTTCGGCGAGGCCGATGTGAGCCGCGTGACGGTGCGTTGTCGCGTTGAAGTGCGCGATGGCACGCATCTCGAGACGCTGAAGAGCGCGCTGAAGTCCAAGGGCATCCAGGTTCACTGAGTCCCATACAAGGGACGGGGGTGTTTATAGGCCACGCCCGCAGGAGCGGCCCATAAACACCCCCGTCCCTCATATCGGACGATGCGAGATTTGGCGGAAAATTCGTCGCAGGCGCTTCAGACGGTCCTGGATCCCGTCGAAACAAGCGCACCATGCTGAATCTCACCAACAACAAGGACGTGCTCACCACCGGCGAAGTCGCAAGCATCTGCAAGGTCGCCGCGCGCACCGTGAGCAAGTGGATCGATTCCGGACGCCTCGAGGGCTACCGCATTCCGGGCAGCCGCGATCGTCGCGTGACCCGCGACGCGCTGGAGTCGTTCATCCGCAAGCATGGACTGCCGAATGCGTGCGCCTCGGCCAGCCGCGGCCTGGAGCGCGTCGTGGTGGTGGATGCCGACACAGCCACCGCCGACACGCTCGCTGCCGCGCTGGCCCAGGCCGCGCAACGCGAGGTTCGCACCGCCAACACCGCCTTCGAGGCCGGCGTGGCGGTGGAACGCTTCAGCCCCCACTGGGTGATCGCCGACACCAGCGTCGGCATGTCCGAACTCTGCGGCCTGCTCGGCTGGCTGCAGTCCGAGCGTTCGACCACCCGCGTGGCGGTGATGGGCCAGGGCTTCACGCCCGCCGACGAACTCGCCCTGCGCGCCGCCGGCGCCCGGGCGATCATCCGCAAGCCCTTCACCCTGCGCGCCGTGGTGGAACTGATCAACGCCCGCGCCGCGATGGCGGGCTGATCGATCGGCGTGTGATCGACGCGGGGTTCTTCTAGGATGCGGGCCATGCGGATCGCCGCGGCCCAATTCGACCCGACCGTCGGCGATGTCGTCGGCAATCTGGAGCGCATCGAGCGCGCGGTGCAGGACGCGAAGGCGGCCGGTGCCACGGCGCTGCTGACGCCCGAGATGTCGCTGCTCGGATACCCGCCGCGTGATCTGGTGCTGCGCCAGGGCGTGGCCGAAGCCTGCGAACGCGCCGCCGCCGAGCTGGCGCGCCGTCATCCCGACATGCTGCTGCTGCTTGGCTTGCCGCGTCGCGTGCAGCGCAAGGGCCGTCAGCTTGCCAACGCGCTGGCCATCTGCCGCGGCGGCGTGGTGGAGCGCTTCCACGACAAGCGGCTGCTTCCAACCTACGACGTGTTCGACGAGGATCGCTGGTTCGCCGCCGGCGACCATGTCACCGTGATCGAGCACGAAGGCGAACGCCTGGGCGTGCTCATCTGCGAGGACCTGTGGGGCGGTGCCGACGTGGACGCGAGCCGCGCCTACGCATCGGATCCGGTGGCGGATTGCCTGAAGGCCGGCGCCACCGCGCTGATCGCCGCCAGCGCCACGCCCTTCGTGCTTGGCAAGCGGGCGCGGCAGCATGCGCACCTTGCGCGCATCGCCGCAACGCATGGCGTGCCCGTGCTCAGCTGCAATCAGGTGGGGGCCAACGATGATCTGGTGTTCGACGGCGCTTCGGTGCTGGTGGATGCCGCCGGCCGCATCGCCGAGTCGTGGCCACTGTTCGAGACCGCCACGCGCACCGTGGATCTGCGCGGCGGTTGCCGCATCGCGCCGCCCGCCGAGCGCGCGCGCGAACGCGACCTGATCGACGCGCTGGTGTGCGGCATTCGCGGCTACTTCCTGAAGACCGGGCATGCGAAGGCCACCATCGGGCTCTCCGGCGGCATCGACAGCGCCGTGGTGGCCACGCTGGCGGCGCTGGCATTGGGCCCGGCTGCGGTGACCGGCGTGATGATGCCGTCGCGCCACTCGAGCGCGGGCAGCGTGGATGACGCCAAGGCGCTCGCCGCCAATCTTTCGCTGGGCCGCCTGCTCACGCTTCCCATCGCCGACCTGCACGAGCGTTTCGCTGCGCACATGAAGACCGCGCTGGGCGCCTTCGCGGGCCTGCCCGACGAGAATCTGCAGAGCCGTCTGCGCGGCCTGACCGCGATGGCCGTGAGCAACGCCGATGGCTCGCTGGTGCTGAGCACCGGCAACAAGAGCGAACTGGCCGTTGGCTACGCCACGCTGTACGGCGACATGGTGGGTGGCATGGCGCCGATCGGCGACGTGCTGAAGATGCAGGTGTACGCCATGGCGCGTCACCTCAACGCGCACTTCGCCGACTTTGGCCTGCGCTGCGCGCCGATTCCCGAGCCCAGCATCACCAAGGCGCCGAGCGCCGAACTGCGCCCCGATCAGACCGATCAGGATTCGCTGCCGGCGTACGAGGATCTGGATCGCATCGTGACCGGCTGGATCGAGCATGAAGGCGATCCCGCCGCGATCGCGCAGGACACCGGTCTGGATGTGGCCATGGTGACGCGCTGGTGTCAGTCGATCGATCGCGCGCAGTTCAAGCGCGATCAGGCGCCGCTGGTGCTCAAGGTCGCCGCGCGAACATTCGGGCGGGGGCGCCCGATGCCCATTGCGGCGCGGTGGCGACCGGCGTAGCGCCGAAGCCGTCGCGCGCGGGCTGCAGCGACGGCACCTGCAGGAAGCGCTCGTCCTCGATGCAGTAGCCCGTGAGCGCGCCGCCGTAGGCGCAGCCCGTGTCCACGTTCACCACCAGGGGTCGGCCCGCGCGGCGCAACATCAGCGGATCGCGCAGCGGCTTGTGGCCCACGATCAGCAGTCCGTCGCGGCCGTCGTACTGATCCCACCAGGGGGTTTCGTGCGGCGCGGCCTTCAGGTGAATCTTGTCGTGATCGCTGGTGCCATCAAGACCCGCCCCAGGCACCACGCCGCCATGCAGCACGTTCCATCCTCGGCCGCGCACGCAGATGCTGTTGATCGCCTCGGCCAGCAGCCGTCGCGCGCCGATCAGGCGTCCGGCACGCTCAAGCAGTCGGATGGCGGTGGCTTCGCTGGCACCCAGTGCATCCAGCGACGCACCCGCATCGCGCTTGCGCAGCGCCTCGAGCAGTCGGATGTCATGGTTGCCGCACACCAGTTCCATGCGCCGACCCTCTGCGCGATGCTGCGAGATGAGGTCGACGACCAGATCCGGCTTGGGGCCCTTGGTGAACAGGTCGCCCACCAGGATCACCCGCGCGTCGGCACGCTCGCGACGCGCCACATCCAGCAACGCGCAAAGCTCGTCGCCGCATCCATGCAGGTCGCCGATCACCAGTGTGCTCATGCCTGCCGAAACCATAGCAGGGAATCGGCATGCGAACGCTCGATTCCGCAACTTCCACTGCAAAGGAATGGTGAATTCGCCCGCTAGACTCGCCGCGTGCCCATTCGTCAACTGTCGCAGAACCTGGTCAACCAGATCGCCGCCGGCGAGGTGGTGGATCGACCCGCGAGCGTGGTGAAGGAGCTGGTGGAGAACGCGCTGGACGCCGGTGCCACGCGCGTCGAGGTGCGGCTGGAGGGCGGCGGGCGGGATCGCATCGAGGTGCTGGACGATGGTTCCGGCATTCCTGCCGACGAGTTGTCGCTGGCCGTGGCGGCGCATGCCACCAGCAAGATCGCCTCGCTGGATGATCTGCTTTCGATCGCCACCTGCGGTTTCCGCGGCGAGGCGCTGGCCAGCATTGGCTCGGTGTCGCGCCTGGTGATCACCAGTCGCGCCCGCGAGGCTTCGCACGCCGCCAGCGTGGAGGTGGATCATGGCGTCACCACGCCGGTTCGCCCCGCGGCGGGCAACGTTGGCACGCGGGTGGAAGTGGAGCGACTGTTCGGTCAGGTGCCGGCGCGGCGCAAGTTCCTGCGCAGCGAGCCCACCGAGGCGGGCCGCGTGGCGGAGGTGCTGGAGTGGATCGCGCTCGCGCGTCCGCAGGTGGCCTTTGCGATGTGGCAGGACGGCAAGCTGTCCTTGGACCTGCCTGCCGAGAATGACCCGGTTCGCCGCGTGAAGGCGGTGGTTGGCGATGCACTGCAGGCCGACGCGCTGATCGTGGATGCCGACTCGGCGCTGTCCGCCGACTCGCCGCTGTCGGTGTGGGGCGTGATGGCGCGTCCTGCCGCTGCGCGCGTGGCGGCCAAGGGTCTGCGCTTCACGCTGAACGGTCGGCCCATCGCCGATCGCGGATTGCTGCACGCGGTGCGCGAGGCCTATCGCGGACTCATCGAGCCCGGCCGCACGCCGGTCGGATTCCTGGCCGTGGACATCGATCCGCGTGAAGTGGACGTGAACGTGCATCCGGCCAAGAGCGAGGTGCGCTTCCGCCAGCCTTCCGCGGTGCATTCGCTTGTGCACCGCGCGGTGAAGGCGGCGCTGCGCAGCGCGAACCTGATGCCCGAACTGGCGATCGGTGAGGCCAGCGCGCCAGCCACCGGTGCGTGGTCGGGGGGCGGCGCGGGATTCGCGTCAACGTCATCCGGCCCTGCAGGCTTCGACTTTGCCGGCATGCAGCAGGCGCTCGCACAACCAACGCAGGCTGCCACGCCCGCATGGAGCGTCGAGCCCACACCGTTGCCCATGCCCGTGATGGCGCGCCGCTTTCTGCAGGCAGGGAAGGCGTGGCTGGTGACCAGCGACGAGCAGGGACTGGTGGTGGTGGATCAGCACGCGCTGCATGAACGCGTGATGTTCGAGCGCCTGAAGGCCAGCGTGCTGTCGGGGGCGCTCGAGTCGCAGCCGCTGCTGGTGCCGCGCATCGAGCCGGCCACCGCACTGGAAGTGGAACGCCTGGACGAGGCGCAGCCGTTGCTCGAGCGCATGGGCTTCGATGTGCGCGCGGGCGGCCCGCGCAGCATCGCGCTGCACGCCGAGCCGGTGTTCCTGATCGAGCGTGGTGTGGACGCACTGGAAGTGCTGCGCGCGTGGCTGGGTCGCGACGAATTCGACGCCTCGGGCGACGGCGAGGCCGTGCTCTCGGAGGCACTCGACATGATGGCCTGCAAGGCGGCGGTGAAGGCGGGTGATGCGCTGAGCGACCGCGAGGTGTCCGAACTGCTGCAGCAACTCGACACCATCGAGCGCGCCACCAACTGCCCGCACGGTCGCCCGACCGCCATGCGCATTCCGTGGCGTGAACTTGAGCGCCGCTTCGGCCGCGGCTGAAGCGCTCAGGCCGCAGGCGGTTCGTCGGCTTCGTGCACGATCTGGTTGAACACGGTCACGCCGGTGCGCAGCGCGCGTCGCACATAGGGGCGGCACAGGCCGCAGCCGGTGCCGCAGCCCACGCGATCCTCGAGTTGCGTCAGTGACAGCCCCTCGGTGCGTGCCATGGCCACGATGTCCGCAAGAGTGGTGTCGGTGCACACGCAACGATCAATGCGCATGGGGCCTCATCGCGGGTCGTAGGCCGAATCGTCGTTCGACAGGAAACCGTTGCGCGGCCAGTCCAGCAGCGACTTCAGCAGGGCGGGGGTGGCGCGCTCACCCTGAAAGGCGTCGCCCGATGTGTCGACGTGCCCATCAAGCCACGCCACGTTGCACTGCTCGCGGTGGCGGAACGCGCTGCCGCCCGCGTACACCATGCCCACATCACCCTCCGCGGTGGCGCTCGGCGCACGCATGAACTTGTTCGCGCCGCCCTTCCATCCGCCGTCGGCGAACATGGCCACTTCCGCGGTGCGCCGCCACTGGCCGGGTGACAGGCCCGGGCGCACGCGATTCCATCCGTCGATCACGCTGCCTGCATCGTCGTGATCGGGCAGCAGCCCCTCGGAAGCGAGATAGCTGGTGTTGTAGTGATAGCCCGTGTACGGATCGGCTCCGAAGGTGCTGGCGGCCAGGCACGCGGGGCACTGCTGCACTTCCTGCGGCGTGTCGGTGAACTTCCAGAGCGAGCCAGGTCGCACCACGCCGGCCTGCTGCTCGAAGTCCCATGCCACGGTGCGCGAGGCGCCGTCGCGCTCGAAGTACAGCACCGCCGCCGGCAGGTGGCCCTGGTTGCAGGCCGCGTAACCCTGCGAGGCGATGAACAGCTGTCGAAGATTGCTGCGGCACTTCGCCGCGCGCGAGGCATCGCCGGCGCCGCGCAGTCCGCCAAGCAGCAGACCAACAAGCATCGCGATGATGCTGACGGTCACCAGCACCTCCACGAGCGTGAAGGCACGACGCATCAGTTCATCTCCATCAGCAGGATGGCGATGTCGCCGAAGTCGACCAGCTGGCTGTCGTCGACGTCGCAGGGCCCGCCGGTGTCGCCCATGCTCATCAGCAGGAACGCGATGTCGCCGAAGTCCACGCGGCCGCTTCCATCCAGGTCGAACCGCGACGGCGTGGGCGGCACCACGGCCACCGCGTCGATCTCGGGGCTTCCGGTGGCGCCGAGTGGGTGGCGAAATCGCACGAACCGCGCGATGGTCAGTCCCACGCTGGCAAGGTCCACGCCCGCACCTCCCGCGGATCCGTCGTACGCGGTGATCACGTCGGCGTATTCAAGCGCCACCAGATCGCTCGCCTTGATCGCCGGGTTCATCGCGCGAAGGAAGTCGCTTGGCACGCTGCCCGGCACCCTGTCGTAGGGGCCCGCATCGATCCACGCCATGGTGGGCATGGGTCCATCCACCACCACGCCCGGCACGTTGGTCCAGTTCACGCCGTCGCCGCTCACATCCACCAGGCCACCTTCACCTGCGCAGTAGCCGGGCACGCCCGCGGGGTAGCCCATGTCGCTGAAGAACGCGTTGCCGTACACGATCAGGTCCACGCCGAAGCGATGGCCCGGATCGTCGGTCGCCGGTGTGCCGAGTTCAACCACCAGCGATCCGCCCGCACCGATCGACACGATCTGGTCGGGCATGTATGCGGGCTGGAACGGCGTGATGGTCTCGATCGAACCGCTCATGCCGGTCATGCGCGCGGGTTCACCGAGAGCGCTCTGTGGATTGCGATGACCCGCCGATGCGCCGGTGCCCGCGGTGTAGCTGACCACCCGCGTGGCGTACCACCCATCGGCGAACGCCGACGATGTGAGCGCGATCGCAAGGCAACACCAAGTTCGTGACCGCATGCCGCAAGCCTCCGTGCAGGAGGTTCGCCCGAGCCCCGTTGCGCGGGGGCGAAGGCCGAAGGTCGAGGCAGGTCTTCCGACTTCGGGTGCGTGCCGCCCGCCTTCCCACCCGCGCCAGATCGGCGCAGGAAGTGGCTTGTGGGCGGCGCGTTGCGGGGGGTTGCCCCGCGCCCGTCACGGCGGCGCGTCCGCGGCGGATTTGCACCGCCTTCCCTCATCCAGCACGCGCGGTTGGGCGCGGGCCGGACGGTGCTTGGGATCCTCCCCCAAGACACCTCGACCGGGGCAGCATAGCGATGCGCAGGCGGGGCGCACTCGCGTCGATTCCGGTAGATTCCCGAACCCCGTAGCGTGCCGCTGCGGAACCTCATCGGAGACCCCACGGATGCCATTTGTCGCCCTCGCTCTCGCTTCGCTTCTCGCCATCGCCATGCCCGCGTTCGCCCAGGACGACGCGCCGGCCGCGAACACCAACGCCGCAAGCGCGGACGATGGCATCAGCGAACTCCCCGAGGCGATGCAGGCGCAGGCCAAGCAGATGCTGGCCATGATGAAGCTGGATCAGCAGAAGGATCCCGCCAAGCTGAAGATGGCGATGAGCGCGCTGGAGGCGCAGATGGCGAACGTGCCCGAAGAGGCCAAGCCGCTGATGGAGTTCGTGCAGAAGAAGATCCAGGCGCGCATCGACGAGCTGGAGGCCAGTGGCGCCGAGACCAAGTCCGACGCGAAGGCTGACGCGGCGCCCGCCGCCGGTGCCTCCGACGCCGCGCCAGCCGCCGAACCCGCTCCCGTGGCGGTTCCGGCCGAAGCGCAGCAGGCGATGGACGCCTTCATCCACTCGGTGCTGATCGGCCGCGCCGATCTGGCCAAGAGCGCCGCCGAGGTGCTGCTCAACACCAATGTCACGCCTTCGCAGGCCGCGCAGATCGTGGACGCCGGCGGTTTCGCCGAGCGTTTCCAGCGCGCGCTCGAATCCAGCCGCGCCATGCCCGAGGTGAGCACGCTCGCCACCGAGCTTGGCAAGAAGGTGGACGCCGGCCGTCTGGATCTGGCCCGCGATCCGGCGCGCATCGATGCGGCGGTGACCAATCTCAACGGCACGCTGCGTCAGCAGACCTTCGCCATGCGTTCGCTGGAAGCCGCCGGCGCCTACGCCATGCCCGCGCTCATTCGCGCATTCACCGCTGGCGCCAGCTCGAGCCAGGAACTGATGGCCGAGCGCGCCATCCTGAACATCGGCCGCAACGCCGTGCTTCCGCTGTGCGAGTCGCTGAACGGCCTGCCCGCGGGTCAGCAGGTGCGCGTGATCCGCGTGCTTGGCGAACTGGGATCGAAGATCGCTGCCCCGTGGATCGCCAGCGTGGCGAACGCGAAGGGCGCCACCTCGGATGTGCGTCAGGCCGCCAGCGAGGCGATGTCGCGCATGGGCGTGAGCAGCACCGACCAGAACGCGCTGTGGACCTCGATGGCCCGCAGCTTCATCGTTGGCGCGGAAGGCCTGCTGCCGTACCCCGCCGAAATGCAGCAGCCCACGTGGCGCTTCGATGGCGATCATGGCCTGATGCCGAAGATGGTCTCGACCGGCGTGTACTGCGACATCATGGCGCAGCGATGCGCGCTGCAGGCCATGAACAGCGACGCCGGCAACGGCACGGCGCTGGCCGTGTACCTGGCCGCTGGTCTGCGACTTGAGGCGCAGGAGACCGCGACCGAGGTCGCTTCGCCGCTGTCGCCCTCGTCGCTGGTGCAGGCCGCCGGCCCCATGGTGGGCCGTCAGGTGCTGGGTCTTGGCGTTGAGATCGGTGATGCCGGTCTGCAGCTGCAGGCCATTCGCGCGCTGTCGAAGACCGGCGGACCGACCACGCTGGTGTCGGGCAGCGAGCAGAACCCGCTCATCGCGTGCCTGGACAGCGCCAACCGTCGCGTGCGCGTGGAGGCTGCGCTGGCCGTGGCTCGCGCGATGCCGTCGACCAGCTTCCCCCGCGCCAACGCCGTGGTGCCCACGCTCGCAGCCACGCTGCGCGAGGGCGGACATCTGGCCGCGGGCGTGGTGGCCATGCAGGCCGAGGACCGCACGCAGATCGAGAGCTGGCTGCGCGCGCAGGGCTTCGACGTGATGGGCAGCACCGAGAGCGCCTCGGCGCTTCGCACCGCGATGACCGGCCACGGATCCGCGGATCTGGTGGTGGTGGCGGGTGATCCGACCTTCGTCAGCAATCAGGGCCGTGCGCTGCGCGGCGATGCGCTCACCTCCAGCGCCATGCTGCTGCTGGCCGTGCCCGAGCAGGACGCCGTGCGCGTGGATCGTTCGCTGCGCGACAGCCGTTCCGCCAACGTGTGGTTCCTTGGCTCTTCCGGCGAAACGTTCAACGGCGCCGTGAAGGTGCTCATGAACCGCGCGAGCGGCGGCATGCCGAGCGCCGAGGACATGGCCACGCTGGCCATGGAGTCGGCGGATGCGCTGATCGGCATCGGTCGCGTGGGCGGCGGACCCTTCCGCATGATCGATGCCGAAGGTGCGCTGATCGATGGCCTGTCGCGTCAGCAGGGCGACCTGCGCGCGCGCATCGCCATGGCGCTGGCGCTGGTGCCTTCGCAGTCGGCGCAGCGTGCACTGCTGTCGGCGGCGCTGAAGGCCGAGGGCGATGATCGCGCGATGCTGCTTCGTGCCACCGCGGAGAGCGCGCGTCGCTTCGGCGACAAGGCCGATCCCACGCAGGTGGATCGCCTGCGTGCGCTGCTGGTGGATGGCAAGGGTGCCGAGGGCGCGGCTGCGGCCGAGTGCTACGGCGCGCTGAACCTCGGCCCGCAGGAATCGATCAAGCTCATCCTGAAGTGAGCCTGGGCCTTCGGGCCCGTGGCAGGCAGAGAGCCACCTACGGGATTTGAACCCGTGACCTGAGCTTTACGAAAGCTCCGCTCTACCGCTGAGCTAAGGTGGCATTGCGCGACTGCGGGGCAGTTGCGCAGGGCGGAGAGTGTAGCGGCTCGTGCCGTTCCGCACACGCCGCGCGGACATGGTGCGGACGGGGTTCAGAACAGGAATCGAAGCCCGAACATGGCGGTGAAGTTGGAGTTGCCGCGGTTTGGCGCGGCTTCCATCCACAGCGGCAGCTGCACGGCGACTTCGAAGGCGAAGTGCGTGCCTTCCATCAGGATGCCGGGACCCATCGTCCATTCCGCGCTGCCGTCGGTTTCGTAGGTGCCAAGCGTTTCCACCTGCATGTACCACGCTTCGCGGTGCTCGTGTCCGTACTCGGCGGGCTCGAGGCGGTACAGGTACGACAGCCCCGTGCGACAGATGTCGGCGGTGGTCTGGGTGGCGAACGCGGGGTCGAAGGTGCTGCCCGTGTTGAACATCCAGCGTGCGTTCAGCCCGAGACCGTGTCGCCCGTTGATGTAGGTCATGGCGCCGGACACGAACGGATCCATGGAGTTGGCGCCGAACACGCCGGTACCCGTCGGGATCTGGCTGCCCGCACTCGCCGACACGCGCAGGGTGTCGATGGCGTTGAAGTCGATCTTCAGCAGTCGAAGCTTCACGTCCACTTCCATGTTGCCCAGGCCCGTGCCCTGGATGCGCTTGCCGGGATCATTGGAGCCCATGGTGCCGTTGAAGGCGGCGAGGGTCGCTTCCACTGCAACGCCTGGCGCCACGCCCAGCATGGCCATGGTGTCCGACTCCATCAGGTAACCGCTCACGCCATCCGGGCCGGTGGCGCTGTAGGTGCCGCCCATGATCATGGTGTGCGCCACCAGCGCGCCCGGCGAGGGCATGGTGGCGGCGGGGGTGAAGCTGGCTTCCTGCGCGTGCGCGGCGGAAGCGGCAGCAAGCGCCGCGCAAAGGGGGAATTTTCGCATGGTTCACTTCCCCTCGATGCTGGCGATGGTCAGGCCCGAGTCATCCACGGCCTTGGCGAGCGCCGCACGCGTGATCTGCTTCGACGGGTCGAAGTCCACCGTCACGATGCCGGTGCCCATGTCGATCTGCGCCTTCTGCACGCCCGGCACGCGCATGAGCTGGATGTCGAC
>Ga0209598_10001867_pt1 | contig 16912 bp, 17 predicted proteins | sample M_140807_EF_Meta_FD_187317 | JGI IMG/M metagenome (GOLD analysis project Ga0209598, IMG submission 187317) | Freshwater microbial communities from Lake Montjoie, Canada to study carbon cycling - M_140807_EF_MetaG (SPAdes) (version 2) | ecosystem: Environmental > Aquatic > Freshwater > Lake... | reverse complement strand
GATCGCGTTGCACTGGCGCTTGGTGACAATCTTTTTCACGGCCATGATCTGTCCGCGCTCGTCCGCACGGCGGCACAACGCGAACACGGCGCGACTGTTTTTGCCTACGCTGTCGAAGATCCCGAGCGCTACGGCGTCGTCAGTTTCGACGCCAGCGGTCACGCCATCGACATCGAAGAAAAACCTGTTAACCCCAAGTCGCGCTATGCCGTCACGGGGCTCTATTTTTATGACAATCGGGTCCTTGAAATCGCCGCGCAGGTTAAACCTTCACAACGCGGCGAGCTTGAGATCACCGACGTCAACCGGGCCTACCTTGCCATGGGTCAACTCGAGGTCGCGGTCATGGGGCGCGGCTACGCCTGGCTCGACACCGGGACTCACGAATCCTTGCTCGAGGCGAGCGCCTTCATTGAGACGATTGAACGGCGCCAGGGCCTGAAAGTCGCTTGCCCCGAAGAGGTTGCATTCAGGCTCGGCTGGATCGATGCAGACCAACTGCGCACGCTTGCCAAGCCGCTGGCCAAGACCGGCTACGGCCGGTACCTGCTTCGGGTCATCGACGAACAGATTTTTGGATAAACACCATGCAGGTCAAAGCCACCAGTCTCCCGGGCGTCCTGATCCTCGAACCCGCATTGTTTGCCGATGACCGCGGTTTTTTCACCGAGCAGTTCAACGCCAGGGTATTCGCCGAAGCGACCGGTTTTCGCGGGACCTTTGTTCAGGACAATCTTTCACGCTCGCTGCGCGGGGTCGTTCGGGGCCTGCACTACCAATTGGAGCAACCGCAATCCAAACTCGTCACCTGCTCACGCGGCGAGATCTTCGATGTCGCGGTTGATCTTCGCCGGGGCTCGCCGCATTTTGGCCAATGGACCGGATTCGTACTTTCAGAAGCGAATCGTCAGCAGGCCTGGATTCCTCCCGGATTCGGTCACGGGTTCGTTGCATTGAGCGATGTTGCCGAAGTTTTTTATAAAGTCGACGCCTTTCGGCATGCGTCCGGTGAACGATCTATTTGTTGGAATGACCCTGAAATTGGTATCGATTGGCCCCTCGCAGGTAGCGACGCCCGACTCTCGCCCAAGGACGAAGGCGCCCCCGGCCTGAGCCGGGCGGAAATCTTCGAGATCGGTTCAATTGGCGGCATCAGTATCAATCACGATGGCCCTTAAATTTCTGGTCACCGGCTCAAGCGGCCAGGTTGGCCGGGCCTTGGTCGAGCGGCTTGCTGAACATGGCGAAGTCGTTGCACTGAATCGTCAACAACTCGACCTGACTAATCGGGTAGCTATCGCCGATACCGTCCGCGCGATCGCGCCCAACATCATCTTCAACCCCGCCGCCTGGACCGCTGTCGACGCCGCAGAGTCTGATCCGGCCGGGGCAACCGCAGTGAATGCCGAGGCCCCACAGTTGCTCGCTGAGACCGCGGGCGACTGCGGCGCGCTATTCGTTCACTGGTCAACCGATTTTGTTTTCAACGGCGTCGCGCCAGTCAATGAGGTCGTTACCCCCGTGTCAGGTCAACCCCGCGGCTGGCTCGAAACCGATCGACCCGACCCGCTTTCGGTCTATGGCAGCAGCAAGCTCGCTGGAGAACAGGCGGTGCTCGCCAGCGGCGCACGCGCGCTCATATTGCGCACCGCGTGGGTCTGGTCGCGCGGCGGCAAATGCTTTCCGGAGGCCATTCTGAACCGTGCCCGGGGTGGCGGCGCGTTGCGGGTCGTTGCCGACCAACAGGGCACCCCAACACATGCCTCCAGTCTGGCCCAAGCCGCGATCGATGCCGCATTGGCGCTTTGGCGCGAGCCCGGGCGCGAGGGGCTTTACCACCTGACCGCCTCGGGTCATACGAGCTGGTACGAGTTCGCGTTGGAAGCCTGCGCGGCGGCGGGGCTCGATGTCAGCGTCCAACCCATCACAACCGCCGACTGGCCCACACCAGCGAGACGTCCAGCCTGGTCAGTGCTCGATTGCGGTCGGTTCGAAGCAGCCTTCGGCTTGCGCCTCCCCGACTGGCGCGACGAAGTGCGCGAGGCATATCGACGATAAGGGGTTACAGGGCCGTATAGGGCCGAACAGGTCCCTACAAGGCGCTAAAAAGGCAAGTCGATCGATGGGTCAATTGCGCGCATCGCCTGGGCAAATTGCGCCTGAATGTTCGATAACGCCTGCACGCTGTCCCCCTCGAAACGACAGACCAGAACCGGCGTCGTGTTGGACGCCCGCACGAGTCCAAAGCCGTCTTCAAATTCCACCCGCAAGCCATCGATTGTGATCCGTTCGCGCTCTCCGGCAAGTGGGGCTGTCTGCAGCAGTTGGGCGACGAAGCGATGGTTTTCACCCTCGGGGCGCTTCACCTGAAGCTCTGGCGTCGACTGATCCTGAGGAATCGCATCTAGGACCTCAGACGCATTCTTTGAGCGGGACAAGATCTCCAGCAGACGTGCACCTGCGTACAGACCGTCATCGAAGCCATACCATCGCTCTGCAAAAAACAAATGCCCACTTAACTCGCCAGCGAATGGGGCACCGGTCGACCGCAAACGGGATTTAATTAAGGAATGCCCAGTCGCATTCATAACAGGGACTCCACCGGCCCCACGCACTTCATGGGCAACATGGCGTGAGCACTTCACATCAAAAATAATCTCGGCACCGGGTCGGCGTGACAGCACATCGCGCGCCATCAAAATGAGCTGCCGATCGGGCCAGATGATGTTGCCCGTTCGAGTTACAACGCCCAACCGGTCGCCGTCACCGTCAAACGCCAACCCCAGTTCAGCGTCTTGAGATTGAACCGCCTGGATCAGATCCTGAAGGTTTTCAGGGTGTGCCGGATCCGGATGATGATTTGGAAAAGAACCATCAACCTCGCAGAACAACTCGATCACCTCGCACCCCAAGGCCCGAAATAGCGCGGGCGCAAACGCCCCCGCAATGCCGTTGCCGGCATCAATCGCAATCCGCATCGGACGAGCAAGGCGCAATGCGTCCGGATGATCGCCAGCGACTCGATTCAGATACCTCCCAGCAATATCCTCTTGATGCAGATGCCCGCGAGCAGCCAGATCGAGCATCTGGTCATCCGAGGTTACGCCATCACGGATTGCCGCAAGTAGGCCCTGAATGGCTTGACCGTGCAGCGTTTCACCGGCGACCACCATCTTGAGTCCATTGTATTCAGGCGGGTTATGACTGCCCGTGACCATGACGGCGGAGCCCGTCCCCAGCTCAAAGCCGGCGAAGTACGTCATCGGGGTCGTTACACAACCCAAATCAATCACGTCGACCCCGACATCGCGCAATCCGTCACCGAGCGCTTTTGCCAGCCTTGGCCCGGAAAGGCGACCATCACGACCCAATGAAATGGCCGGTCGGCCCGCCGGACTAAGGCCTGCGCCAGCACCACGCGCTTGATGAGCGCCGCGCAAAATCGCGAGGCCCAGAGCGCGGCCGATATGCAATACGGCGCCTTCCGTCAATGTCCGATCGACGATGCCACGGATGTCGTAGGCCTTGAAAATCGAACCGTCAAGGTGCTCTAACTCGAAAGGCGCGTTACCCGATGGGTCGCTACCGGTCTGGGCTTGGTTCATGGGGCTTCTCCGGGAGGGGGAACAACACGTCCATAGGTATCTTCAAAGCGGACGATATCGTCCTCGCCCAAGTAACTACCTGATTGCACTTCAATCATTTCCAGCGGCACCCGGCCAGGGTTTTCTAATCGATGTACCGTGCCCAGTGGAATGTAGGTGCTTTCATTTTCTGACAACAGAAAGGTTTCATCGCCACGCGTGACGCGCGCGGTCCCGCGCACAACGATCCAATGCTCGGCCCGGTGATGATGCATCTGCAGAGAGAGTTGCTCGCCGGGCTTCACCGTGATGCGCTTCACCTGAAAACGATCACCCGAATCGATTGCGTCATATTCGCCCCAGGGACGCGCAACGCGTCGATGTTGGGTGGCCACTGAAAGACCTCGCTCACGCAGTTTAGACACCACATCCTTGACTCGCTCTGCCTCGGAGGCGCTAGCCACCAGAACCGCATCCGGCGTGTCGATGACCAGGATATCTGACAGACCCAGCGCGACAACGACACGATGAGGCGCATGCAGGTAAGTGCGCTGGCAATCAATCGCCAAGGTTTGTCCGACCGCACGATTGCCCTCGGAATCAGCATCGGCCAGCTCCGCGACGGCATTCCAGCTACCAACGTCGCTCCAGGCGCCAGCAAAGGGCACCGCGGCAATCCGATCATGATGTTCAAGCACCGCATAATCGATACTTTCTGAACGAATATTCAAAAACTCAGAAGGGTCCGGGCGCAAGAAATGTCCGTCTAACTTGGCACCGCGCATCGCGAGCTCAGCGACTTCAAAGATATCCGGCGCATGACGCTCCAGGGCTGCGAGCAGGGTTTTCGCGCTTACCAAAAAAATGCCAGCGTTCCACCAGTGATCACCGCGCGCCAACAACTCGGCTGCTTTCAGCGCGTTTGGTTTCTCGACGAAGCGCACGACCTTGCGCACATCGCTTCGAACGTCGTTTCGAATATCGTCGCGACAGTGCTCGACAATCGAATCACCATACTGAATGTAACCGTATGCCGTCGACGGTTGGAGGGGTACGACACCGAAGGTCACGAACCATCCCTCACGCGCTGCTGCTACGCCTGAAACGACAGTCTGCCGAAATGATTCAACATCTGGAACGTATTGGTCCGACGGCAGAAAAAGCAGCAGCGGGTCCGGCTGAGACTCAGACGCCTTGGTCATCGCGCAATACGCCGCACAGGCCATCGCCGCGGCAGTATTGCGCCCTCGGGGCTCGAGCAGGAGGGTTCCTGCTACGCCGGCCTGGTCACATTCATCAGCGACCAAAAAACGGTGCGACTCGTTGGCAACACAAAGTACTGCAGGCTTCTGAGGCAAGCTCAAGTCGACGCCCCAATTTGCAACGCGTGCGGACCGCTCGAGGGTGGCCGACAACAGGCTTCTCCCACCGACAAGCGGAACGAATTGCTTCGGCAATGACTCCCTGCTCAGGGGCCAAAGGCGAGTACCGCTACCGCCGCAAAGAATGACAGGCAGGATTGAATCAATCATCAATAAACCGTCGAATCCAGAACAGAAACCAGAAACTGGGCCGCCCAAAAACACTCAGCCGCGCTAGTGTAACGGCCTGTTGAACCATGCCACAAAGTGCGATGAACCCCACCGACATTTACGTCATCGGCGACCTTCAGGGCTGCTGTCATGCACTTGATCGTCTGCTCGAGCAGATTGATCGCAGTGCTGGTGACAATCACCAAACGCAGCCTGCACTCTGGTTCGCGGGCGACCTCGTTAACCGCGGGCCCGACTCGCTGGGCGCCTTGCGCCGCGTGCGTGCACTAGGCGATCAAGCCACCGTTGTGCTTGGCAACCATGACCTGAACCTGCTTGCTGTTGCGGCGGGCGTTCGCCGTGTGCACCGAAGCGACACCCTGAACCCCATCCTTTCCGCACCCGACCGTGAAGAATTGCTCCAGTGGCTGCGCCATCGTCCCCTCGCACATTTCGCTGCAGAACACCTACTCGTTCATGCGGGTGTCGTACCGAACTGGAGCGCAACCGAGGTGCTCGCATTGGCGGGCGAAGTGGAGGCGGAATTGAGAGGCCCCGGCTGGCGTGATTTTCTGGCAGCCATGTATGGGGATTTGCCGAATACCTGGAACCCTTCACTGCGCGGCCATGATCGACTGCGAGTCATCGTGAATGCCCTGACACGAATCCGCTATGCAACACCATCGGGAACCATGGAATTCGCGGCCAAGGAAGCCCTTGGCGCCGGCCCTGTCGGACACGTCCCCTGGTTTGACTGCCCCTCGCGCAAAACCGCAGAAGTCACGGTGATTTGCGGACACTGGTCAACCCTTGGCCTGATCAACCGCCCCAACCTGATCGCGCTCGATACGGGCTGTGTCTGGGGCGGTCAGCTCACCGCGATGCGGTTGCGAGATCGTCACATCCTCCAGATCGACTGCTCGGGCGAACGCTGACTCAGCCGCAGCCCCAACCCCAACCCCAACCCCGAACACGACCTCAGCTTCAGCTCCTGTCACCAAAGGAAAGAGCGTCTGCCGAACAGCGACCTCCGCCGCTCTGGCGAGTCCGTGCCGATTTCGTACGCCAGCGCTTTGGGCGGGGTCTGGCGTGGCGTGTGGAGTCAGCGGCGCAAGCGGCACCATCACCACCCTCGTGATGGGTTCTGCAAGAACCCGCCAAAGCGACTGCGCGAATGTCGTGGCACCGACAAAATCCACCGCTGTAGAGCGCTGACCTGACCCATCTTCGTAGCGCAACGCTAATGGCTGCACCGCGCAATTTGCGCGGACTGCCGCCTCCACCAGATTGGCATGAAAAGGCAGAACAACCGTTCCATCGCTGGTTGTGCCTTCGGCAAAGACCGCCACCCGTCCCCCTGCCCGGAGTTGCTCGGTCGCCGTCTCGAGGACTTGATGCACAGCGTGGCGTCGACCACGTTCGATGAACAGCGTGCCCGCGCGATCGCATAACAAGCCAACCAATGGCCAACTCCGGATCTCGGCTTTTGCAATGAACGAGCACGGTGCGACGGAGTCGATCACGAGGATGTCGAGCCAGCTGACGTGATTGGGTAGAACCAATCCGGCGGATATCCAGGGTTTTCCGGTTGACTTCACCCGAATACCGGCCGCGCGCAGTGTCCAACGCGCCCAGGTTTGGATCAGAGCACGCCGAAGGTTCGGCGAAAGTGTTCGCATCACCGTCAATGCCGCTGCCAACCCCGCCAGGAGACAAACCGACATCCAAAACAGCCGCCACGCCGCGCGGACGAGGCGCCAGTTCACCGAGCCTGATCCGTCATACGCGTTCGAAGATCGGCTGCCCAGCGACCAGAGTCGTCGTCACACGCCCAGCCAGCTCGTAGCCCAGGAACGGCGTATGGCGCCCCTGACTGACCAGACTATTGCGGTCCACCGTCCACAACACATCCGGATCGAAAATCATCAGATCCGCAACCGCCCCAACCGCCAACGTACCAGCACCCGTGCCGGCCATCTGATCAACCCCGACGATCGCCGCAGGGCCGGTGGTGATCGTGGAGATCGCGCGAGCAAGTGGGGTGCGCGTTTCAGTGGCCCACTTTAAGACCAACGGCAGGAGTAATTCCAGACCGGTGGTTCCGGGCTCGGCCTCCCCATAAGGCAAGGCTTTTGCATCATCATCGACAGGCGTATGATCCGAACAAATTGCATCAACGGTGCCGTCCTCAAGACCAGCCCGAATGGCATCTCGGTCACGCTGTGATCGAAACGGCGGATCGACTCGGTGATTGGCATCAAACCAGCCGATATCCTGATCCGTGACATGTAAATGATGCACCGAAACATCGCAGGTCACCGGCAAGCCTTCGAGCTTTGCCGCCCTGACCAGGCCCACCCCGGCAGCCGACGACAATCGGCAAAAATGGACCCGTGCCTGAGTCACTCGGACCAGCTCGAGCATCGTCAGCAGCGCCACCGTTTCGGCAATCACCGGGATACCTGGCAATCCCATCCGACTCGCCAGAGGGCCCGCGTGGACGATCCCGCCCCGGGCCAGGCAGGGATCCTGCGGCTGCAGCCAGACCTGGAAACCAAACGTCTTCGCGTACTGCAGCGCACGCAATAAAACCTGCGAATCGGCCATCGCAACATTCGCTTGCGAAAAGCCCACGCAACCCGCCTCCGCGAGTTCTGCCATTTCGGTGATCACGGCGCCCTGCAAGGCCACAGTGAGCGCGCCCAAGGGGTAAAGGTGCGCGCCGGCAAGCCCGCGGGCGCGATACTTGAGCATCTCGACCAAGCCCGGTTCGTCGAGCGGTGGATCGGTATCGGGCGGACAAACCAGGGCCGTCACACCGCCCACCAGGGCCGCCTGCATTTCACTTTCGAGGGTCGCGCGATACTCAAAACCCGGCTCACGCAATCGCGCCGCTAAGTCCACGAGCCCAGGCGCGACGAGCATTCCGCGGGCATCGATCACACGATCAGGAACCCACCCATCCGGCAGAACTCCCGACGGACTCGATGACGGGTCGCCAATCGCGATCACCCGCCCATCGGCGATGTACAGATCCGCTCTGCTCCCATGTTGATCATCCTTCGGAGCAGAGCGCTCGCACGGGATCAGGATGCGACCGTTCAGGATCGAGATCTTCATGCCGCGATCATCCCCAGTACCGCCATCCGGACCGCAATCCCAAACGTCACCTGCGAGAGAATCACCGCCTGCGGGCCATCCGCAACAGCGCTGTCAATCTCCACGCCCCGGTTCATCGGGCCTGGATGCATCACAATGGCATCTGGGGCCGCATAGGCGAGTTTCTCGGGCGTCAGGCCGTAGTGCTTGAAGTACTCTTGGGCGCTGGGTAGCAACGCTCCGCGCATGCGTTCGTTCTGCAATCGAAGCATGATCACCACATCGACATCCCGCAATCCCTCGCGCATGTCATGAAACACGCGTACGCCCATCGACTCGAGCCCGCCAGGCAGCAAGGTAGCCGGCCCAACCGCCCGCACGTCCGGGACCCCGAGAGTGGTTAATGCATGGATGTTGCTGCGGGCCACCCGCGAATGAAGAATGTCGCCCACGAGCGCGATCCGCAGACCGGTGAAGTTCTTCTTAAAATGCCGAATCGTGTAAGCGTCTAGCAAGGCCTGCGTCGGATGCTCGTGACGACCGTCGCCCGCATTGATAACGTGGACGTCTTTGCCGAGTTGATCGAGGTGCTGTGCGATCAGGAAGGGCGCACCGCTCTGCGCATGCCGCACAACGAACAAATCCGCGTTCATCGCAGCCAGGTTATCGATCGTATCCAGCAAACTCTCGCCCTTCGAGGCCGAACTAGCGGAAATATTCAGGTTAAAGACATCCGCCGAAAGCCGCTGCGCCGCGATCTCAAAAGTCGTTCTTGTTCGCGTTGAGTTTTCAAAAAAAAGATTGAATACGCTCCGTCCCCGCAACAAAGGCAGCTTCTTGACCGTACGGTCGCTAACATCCAGAAACGCCGATGCGGTGTCGAGCACCCGCTCAATCATCGCCTTGGGCAGGCCATCAATTGAGAGCAGGTGACGCAGGCGCCCCTGGCCATCAATTTGGGGATGGCGCCGGATCATCGAGGTCCTGATTCAACACGAAACGAAAAGTGTCCTTGCGTGTCCTGCGATAACACCAGCTGATGGGTGCCCCCGAGCAAAACCGATGCGCCGACAAACCGCGCCGAAATAGGCAACTCGCGCCCACCGCGATCGGCCAGCACAGCCAGCTCGACCCGAGCGGGTCGGCCATGATCAAACAACTCGTTGAGCGTTGCCCGGGCTGTTCTCCCGGTAAACAACACGTCATCGACCACAATCAGATCAGCCCCTTCGACGTCAAAGGGCAGGACCGTTGGCTTGATGTTGGTGGGCAATCCCCTCGAACCGTAATCATCGCGATGAAATGCGCTCGAAAGATACCCCAAGGGGGAGCTCAGGCAGAGGTCCGCATGCAATCGCTCAGCCAGCCAAGCGCCCCCAGAGTGCACCCCCACAAGAATGGGCGACCGACCCTCATCAGCGAGAACCGTTCGCAACTGATCGAGAAGGTGGACGTACGCTCGGTCTGCATCGACCGCACCCAACGTATCGTCCGGGTCCCGCGTCGGCGTATTCATCACGATAGCGCCGGCGTCGGCTGATCGAGCCATTGTTGCAACACAATCGCCGCGGCCGCTGCATCCTCATCTTCGCGCGATGCACGCCCGCGATAACCCGTTCGGGCCTCATCGTCGAGCGCACGGGCCGAGGTCGTTGAATAATTCTCGTCGACCAAATGAACGGGTTTGCCGAATCGACCCTGTAACTGGCGGGCAAAACGCTCACAACGGGCCGTCACCGGCAAGGGCTTTCCGTCCGAGTGCGTGGGGCGTCCGACCACCAGTCGGTCCGGGCACCACTGCGCAATCAACTGCCCCAGCTGGGCAAAACGGAGCTGGCTCTCAGTCGCCTGAATGATGGTGACCGGCGACGCTCCTCCCGTTAGGGTGTTACCCACCGCCACCCCAATCCGGCGCTCTCCGAAATCAAATCCCAAGATGGTCTCGGCCCGGGTCACCCCCCCCGAGGGCGGATGAGGCAGAGGCAAAGGATCAGGCATGACCCGCTGACGCCGATAAAAAAGCCGGATCAAAGCCCAGCAGTTTGATCGCCTGATCAAACCGCTGCGCCACTGGCGTCGAAAAAATCAGGTCAGGCGATGCCGGGACGGTTAGCCATGCGTTTTGTGCAAGCTCCTGCTCCAGCTGCCCCGGACCCCACCCCGCATAGCCCAACGTCACCAACAACTCGGGCGGGCCTTGCCCAGCAGCCACCGCCTCCAACACGTCCTTTGAAGACGTCAAGCCTAAATGTTCTCCGATAACTACCGTCGAACTCCAATGCCCGGCCGGCCGATGGAGCACAAAACCGCGATCGGACTGAACTGGCCCCCCGACAAAAACCGGCGCGCTCGCGAGGGGTGAAATCCCAAGCTTTAGGTCGATCCGGTCAAACAGCCCCGCGAGATCAAGGTCGGCCATCGGTCGATTAATCACCAGACCCAGCGCACCCCGGTCGCTGTGCTCAGCAAGGAGGATGACCGTACGTCCGAAGTTTGGATCGTCCATGGCTGGCATAGCGATCAGGAAGTGGTTGGCTAGCGCAACACAATCAGGAACTGGATTCATCACCGCATTGTAAAGGGGTGCTTGGACAGGACACAATCCGGGCTATGAATGGCTTAGTCTGGTTCCGACGTGACCTGCGCGTCAACGATCACTTCGCGCTGTCCCAAGCCTTGCAGGCTTGCCAGCGCGTCTGGTGCGTCTTCGTCTTTGACACGGACATCCTTGACGCCCTGCCAAGTCGCTCGGACCGGCGGGTCGAATTTATTCAGGGCGCACTCGAGGAACTGCATACCAATCTAGGGAAACTCTCGCCTGCGGGCCATTTGATCGTCCTGCAGGGGCCTGCGCGCGAAGCCATCCCCTGGCTTGCACAACAGCTTCAGTGCCAAACCGTTTATATCAATCGCGACTTCGAGCCGTCCGCCATCGATCGGGATCAAGAGGTCGAACGCTCGCTCAAGTCCGCCGGAATCGGGCTGGAACAGTCTCTGGATCACGTGATCTTCCCGCCGGAGGCCTTACGCACGGCCGCGGGGAGCGGCTACACGGTCTTCAGCCCCTACCGAAACGCGTGGCTCAAGCGCCTCACTTCGTCTCATTTGACGCCGCACCCCGTTCTGCCCTTCTCGGAAGCGCTCGCACCGTGGCCGACCGAGCTGAGGGCAACGCCCGAGAACCTCCATGGCCCCTGGCGCGGACCGCCGAGTCTTGCAGCGATCGGATTCGAGCCGACCAACCTGAAGGCCCTTGGCATACAACCTGGGGAGGCTGCGGCGCAGGCACTGCTCGAATCGTTCGTGCAGCGAATAGGAGATTACCGACGTCATCGGGATTTCCCCGCGATTCGGGGCCCCTCCTATCTATCGGTTCATCTACGCTTTGGAACCATTTCAATCCGCCAACTGGTGCAGACCGCGCTTCACATTCAACAGACTGATGCGGAAGCGTCAGACGGCGCCACAAGTTGGTTAGCGGAGCTGATATGGCGCGATTTCTATGTCCAGATTCTGGCCAACTGGCCGCACGTAACGCGATCTGCCTTCAAACCAGACTACGACCACATTCGATTTGCGAATGACGAGGCTGCTGAGGCACGGTTTCTTGCGTGGACTGAGGCGCGCACCGGTTTCCCTCTGGTCGACGCCGCGATCGCCCAGATTCGCCATAGCGGCTGGATGCACAACCGTCTGCGCATGGTCACCGCGTCGTTTCTCATCAAAGACCTCGGCATTCACTGGAGCCGGGGCGAGCGCTGGTTCGCCGACCAGCTTCTTGACTTCGATCTATCCGCCAACAATGGCGGCTGGCAGTGGGCGTCCTCAAGCGGATGCGATGCCCAGCCTTACTTCAGGATTTTCAACCCGATCACCCAATCGGAAAAGTTCGACCCAGACGGGCGCTTTATCCGCCGCTATCTGCCCCAATTGGCGTCGCTTCCGACCAAAGCCCTGCACGCACCCTGGCTGGCTTCAGCAGAAACCCTACAGGCTGCGGGTGTCAAGCTGGGCGTTACCTACCCGCACCCGATTGTCGACCACGCTAAGGCCCGACTCACCACCCTGGAACGCTATGCCGTTGTTCGGTCGAGGTCAGCGTGATCCGTCAGATTTCGACCAACTCGAAATCGGCTTTCTGTGCCCCGCACTCCGGACAGGTCCATGCGATCGGCACATCTTCCCACCGCGTCCCCGGGGCAATCCCATCGTCGGGCAAGCCCGCAGCTTCATCATAAATCCAGCCGCAAATCAGGCACATCCAGGTTCGGAAGGGGGCTTCGGAGCTCATCAAATCGATTCTCAGGGTAAGAACAAGGGTAAAAGTCCTGAGATCTTACCGAAACGGCCGCGACGGGCCCGAGTGGCTCGTAGACCAAGGCACTCGATTGACGACCTCGGATCGCCACTTCACCCAGGCAACGGCACTGGATCGAGCGGGCACCCTTGGCGGTTCGAGCTCCCGCGAGAATCACCACATCCAAGGCATGGGCCATGGACTGGAACCGAGCAGCCAGATTAACCGCATCACCGATGACCGTCGGCACCCCACTTTCATTCGGGCCGAGGTATCCAATTTGTACCATCCCCGTGTTGACGCCAACACTGACCTCGAGTCGGGGATGCCCGGACACCTTGAATTCGCCGTCAAGCGCTCGCGCGGCAGCGACCATGGCGAAGGCCGCGTAAAGCGCCTGATCCTCCTGATCGGGATCAAACCTCGGCGCACCCCAATACGCCATGACTGAATCTCCGATGTACTTATCCACGGTACCCCGAAACCGAAGGATCACCTCGGTCATCTCGGTGAGAAAACGATGGACATACCAATGCAGGGCTAGCGGGTCGAGCTGCTCTGCGATTCGGGAAAAGCCGCGAATGTCGGCGAAAAGAATCGTCAACTCCCGCGCCTCGCTGGCCGCAACCCGAGTGGGCATGGCGGGGGTCGAAATGATCTGCCTTGGCTCCATGGGTCGGCAGTGTCCGGGAGTGGTCTGGATACGGTCAAGGCCTCATTTGGCAGTGCAATGGCATAGCAATTTTCAGTCCCCCAACTCCGTCATGGCCCGAGCACAAACCGTTGCGGAGGACCATGCCCACTGAAAGTTGTACCCGCCCAGCCACCCCGTGATGTCGACCACTTCTCCAATGAAGTGCAGGCGCGGGATCCGACGGCTCTCCATCGTTCGCGGGTCCAATTCTCGGGTGGAGACCCCGCCTCGCATGACCTCGGCCTTGCGCCACCCCTCGGCGCCGGATGGCGTCATCGTCCAGGACTGGATTCGCCCCGAAAGATCCTCCAACACCCGATCTGGAAAGTCAGCAATTCGGCTCGAACCCAACGCCGCAGGGTGACCAGTGAGCGGCTCGAATCCATCCTGAGCCAATCGCCGTGGCAAGCGCTCCGCCAAAATGGTCGACAAGGCTTTGCGTCCACCGGACTTCAGTTGAACCAAATCCTTCGCCAATTCCTGACCCGGCAGAAGATTGACCTGCAACGCATCACCCGGGCGCCAAAAACTGGACGTCTGCAGCACGGCAGGACCACTCAATCCACGATGCGTGAAGAGTAGGTCCTCGACGAAACGAACTGGTTTGGTCCGTCGACCCGAAGCCACCGGGTCGACCGACTGTGGTTGAACCTGAATACCCACCTCGAGCGAAATGCCAGCCAACGGCACGAATGCGGTCCAGTCCTGGGGCGCAAATGTCAATGGAACCAGCGCGGGGCGGGGTTCAACGACGATCAACCCGAATTGTTTCGCCAATATCAGCCCCCAATCCGTGGCACCAATCTTGGGCACAGGCAGCCCGCCAGTGGCCACGACCAGTCGCCTGGCATCGATCGAACCCGCGTCGGTCTGGAGTTGAAACCCCTGCCCGGATCGCGCAACGGACCGAACCGCAACCGGCCTCCGCCATTCGACACCGGCTCGGTCGCACTCGGCGACCAGCATCGCAATGATCTCCTCAGCGGATGTGTCGCAAAACAATTGGCCGCGGTGCTTCTCATGAAAACCGATCCGATACCGGCGAACCAAGTCGACAAACTCGGCAGGCGGATGTTCGCGCAAGGCAAATCGCGCAAACAGCGGGTCGTCACCCAGGTAACGATCAATCTGATCGCCCTCGAGGTTCGTAAAATTGCAACGACCACCACCCGAAATACGGATCTTTTCAGCCAATCGAGGGGCATGATCGATCAGGACGACCCGGGCGCCGCGCCCGCCCGCCTGAGCGGCACAGTGCATTCCTGCAGCGCCAGCACCGACAATCGCTACATCAAAAGAACCCGGACCCTTGATCGTTCGAGTCATCTCGCAGACGCTCCCGATGAAATCGACATCGATGTCCGGGCAGCATTTGCCACCGCCCGGACTTGAGCCGCAATGATGTCCGGAACGGGATTCACACCTGCCAGTACCGCCGCGATCCAGACCGCCGTCGAATGCGCATCCCGCTCGGGCCAGATCGGTTCGCCCCCCGCCGCGACGGACTGGCCTTCCAAGACCGTCTGCCAGCGACCGCCGGTTAGCCAGTCAATCCTCGAGGGCCGCCGAACGTTGGCCACCACCTCACCCTCGGTGGCGCGCATGACCATCGCATGGGCGTCCAACCGCTCCAACGTCGCACGTTGAAGACGAGCAAACTCCGGGTGGGTGTAGGCCGACAAACGCAGGCAAGCCGGCAGCGCCGTCGGATTGAAGAGTTTGGCAATGGTATGGCCCGTATTACGCAACCCAAGTAGGGTTCGAAATCCCAACATTCGGGCAAGCGGAGGCGCCAGAATATCGATCGGCACGAAGGCTGGTTCGCCCCGTTGGAGACTTACTTCAGCCTGCCCGATTGACTCGCACGGATGCCGCCCCAACGCAGACCAGATTTCAGCGCTGGCCGTGCGGCCAGGATCGTGGCGCACGCCATGCAGGATCACCTGAATACCTTCGCGCGCCAGCAAGCAGGCCAGGAGCGGCACCAGATTGGGTGCATTGCGAGCCCCGTTATAGGTTGGGATCGAAACCACAGGTCGCCCCGCCTCCACGCTAATCCGCTCCTGCCGGCCCTGCAGCGCATCGAGGGCGCCAACCAGTTCTTCAACTGATTCGCCCTTCATGCGCAGCGCGATCAAGACGGCACCGACCTGCGCGGGATCCAACAACCCGTCGAGAAGCCAGGAAAAAAGTTCGGCAGCCTCGTGGCGCTCGAGGCTTCGGGCCCCTGAGGCGCCGCGTCCGATCCGTTTCAGCAGCGGTTGAAGATTCATGCGCGGTATCCTACTCAGATCATGCTTGTACTCGGGATCGAATCTTCGTGCGACGAAACCGGTGTTGCACTCTATGACACGGTTAGGGGTCTGCGCGCACAAGCACTGCATTCTCAGGTCGCCATGCATGAGCAATACGGGGGCGTTGTGCCGGAGCTCGCCTCGCGGGACCACATCCGCCGGGTCTTGCCACTCACCGACCAAGTGCTTCGTGAAGCGAGCGCAAGCCGCGCAGATCTGGACGCAATTGCCTACACGGCGGGGCCGGGTCTGATCGGCGCGCTTCTGGTTGGCGCCTCAGTCGCCACTGCGGCTGCCTGGGCACTTGAGGTCCCAGCAATCGGTATCCATCACCTCGAAGGCCACCTGCTCAGTCCCCTGCTTTCTAGCGACCCGCCGGATTTTCCATTCGTGGCCTTGCTGGTTTCTGGCGGACACACGCAATTGCTCGAAGTCACCGCCATTGGCCGCTATCGACTGCTTGGCGATACCCTCGACGATGCGGCCGGGGAAGCGTTTGATAAATCCGCCAAATTGCTGGGCCTGGGCTACCCGGGTGGCCCCGCAATCGCCCGCCTCGCCGACACTGGCGACCCAAGGCGATTCGCTTTGCCCCGCCCCATGCTCCGGTCTGGCAATCTCGAGTTTTCATTCAGCGGACTCAAAACAGCGGTCGCGACACAGGTGCAACGCACCCAACGCGACGAGGTCCCCAACACCGCGCAAGACCCCCAATTTCGAGCCGATCTCGCCGCGGCCGTTCAAGCAGCCATTGTCGAAGTACTGGTGGCCAAGTCATTAAGCGCACTCAAAACAACCGGACACCGCACCTTGGTGGTCGCCGGCGGGGTCAGCGCGAATCGCCTGCTGCGCGAACAGTTCGCGCGTGCCCAAGCCAAACTGGGCGTCCGCGTTTGTTTTCCCGAACCTGAACTCTGTACCGATAACGGCGCCATGATCGCCTTCGCCGGCGCACTGCGCCTGAGCTCTGGGCTACCAACCCCGGACCAGCGCGTCCGTCCGCGTTGGCCCCTCGAAGAACTTACACCCAACGGTTGATTCGAGCGCTCTGCGTGCAACCGAGCACTTAAGCCTCGAGTCAGGGGTGCGAAGGTTCGAGGCGCCCAAGAAATCCGCTTGGGCCACCTTTCTGGGGTTTCTCATGCGCCTGACATCCAGTAACCATCGGTCGATCGTTGAGCTTGCCCCAAATCCGCTCGCCGAACTCGCTCCGCCAGCGCACGCACCCCAGCCAGAGCGCAGCGCCGAACCTGAACCCAGCGCACTGCCCGCTTTATCACGGGTTCGTCTACACACACTGCGTATCGGGGTGGTCGGTTTAGGGTACGTCGGCCTGCCTTTGGCCGTCGCTTTCGGGCGACGCTTCCAAACCACCGGGCACGATGCATCTGCCGGGCATATCGACCGCTTGC
>Ga0209598_10001864_pt1 | contig 16919 bp, 15 predicted proteins | sample M_140807_EF_Meta_FD_187317 | JGI IMG/M metagenome (GOLD analysis project Ga0209598, IMG submission 187317) | Freshwater microbial communities from Lake Montjoie, Canada to study carbon cycling - M_140807_EF_MetaG (SPAdes) (version 2) | ecosystem: Environmental > Aquatic > Freshwater > Lake... | reverse complement strand
AATCATAAAATTTTGAAAAATGCGTTGGACGGGATGACTTCGCTTCGCCACCTTGTTTGGCTTTTCAAAACCGGATGCTGACTCTTTCACAGGTGACAAAATCTTTTGGCGGGCGGATTCTTTTCGAGGACGCGGCGCTACAAGTGAACTCGGGCGACCGTATCGGGCTCATCGGCCCTAATGGCGCGGGTAAATCGACACTCTTTTCGCTCCTTCTGCGGAACGACGAACCCGACGAGGGACAGGTCACACTTCAAAGGAGCACTCGCGTCGGCTTCCTACCTCAGGAGACAGCCGCAGTGAGCGATGATACGGTCATGGAACTAGCTGCAGGCCACGAGGCCGACGGCCGAGCAGAGGCCATGGCGAAGCGCATTTTAGCGGGCCTGGCGTTTCGCGAAGGTGACTTCCACCGTCCATTGCGCGAGTTGAGCGGCGGGTGGATCATGAGAGCGCACTTGGCGCGGTTGCTTGTCGAGGAGCCGGATTTACTGCTGCTGGACGAACCCACCAACCATCTCGATCTGGAGACGCTTGGCTGGTTCCAAAACCATCTCGTGGGGTATCCGGGAGCGATTCTTACGATCTCACACGACCGGGAATTTCTGAACCTCATCTGCCGTGGAATTGTGGAAATCCGGCACCGCAAACTCATTCGCTACAACGGAAACTACGACGCCTGCTTGATTCAGAAGAAAGCCCGTGACGAGCAACAACTCGCCGCCTACCGCAACCAGCAAAAGGAAATCGCGCACTTGGAGGATTTCATCAACCGCTTCCGCGCCAAGGCTAGTAAAGCCGCGCAGGCGCAGGACCGCATCAAACAACTCGCCCGCATGGTTCGCATCGAAGCGCCAGAGTCCGACGAGGCAACAGTGAGTTTCCGTTTTCCACAGCCTCCCCGAGGCGGCCAGCGTGTGATCGCCCTCGAGGGCATACGCCAATCCTACGGGGAGAAAGTGATCTACGAGGATTTGAATTTGGAGATCGAAAAAGGCCAGCGCACCGTGCTGGTTGGACCGAACGGCGCGGGCAAGTCCACTTTGTTGAAAATACTCGGCGGCCAACTCGAACTCCAAGCAGGCACGCGCACACCGGGGCATAACTGCGGCATCGGCTACTTCGCCCAACACCGCACCGAAGGCCTCAACACAAAACGCTCGGTCCTCGACGAGGTGCAGTCCATCGCACGTCCCGTCCCCGAGCAGGCCGCCCGCACCGTGCTGGGAGCGTTTTTGTTTCGCGGAGATGATGTCTTCAAGCCAATCGGCGTTCTGAGCGGCGGTGAGAAAAGCCGGGTGGCACTGGTCAAGCTTCTGCTCGATCCCCCGAATTTCCTCCTCCTTGATGAGCCTACGACCCACCTCGACATGCCGAGCATCGATGCGCTCATCCGGGCACTCCAGCCCTATGAGGGAACAATTTTTTTCGTTAGCCACGATGTGCATTTCATTCGAGCCATCGCGACTTCGGTCATTCATGTGCAGGCCGGCAAACTCACGCCGTATGCGGGCGATTACGATTACTTCCGTGAGAAGTCCTGCGCTGGCGGCAGCGTGAGGGCGGGCACAGTTGCTTCATTGGGAAATTTCCAACCGGAGGATTTCAGTGCGAAAACCTCGGACCAACCGAAGATGGGGCTCAAGGAAATCAAGGCTCAGCGTCGCGCCGAAGCAGAGGTCCGCAAGGCGGAAGCCGCCGAAAAACGCGCCCGCGAACGGCGTGTGGCTGAGCTTGAGACCCAGATTCAAACTCTCGAGGCACGCCAGCGTGAGCTCACTGCGAAGATGGAGGAAAAGGAAACCCATGACAGTCCCGCAATCGCGATGCGAATAAACCGTGAACTCGCGGATGTCGGAGACTCCTTGGAAAAAGCCAACTCAGAGTGGCTCGCCAGCGCGGGCGAGTGCGAGGCTCAGGCGAGCGCATAGCAATTTCGACATCACACGCACGGATGTCTTGTCGCGGGGCATGTCCTCCGATACGCAGGAGTTTGTATGTCCACCAAACCTTTGACCGGCCATGAATGCCCTGGCGACCCCTGCACGATTGTCATCTTCGGAGCCTCGGGAGACCTCACCAAGCGTAAGCTCCTACCTGCCCTCTACAACCTAAAAGCCCTCAAACTTCTGCCCGAGAACTTCGCCGTCATCGGTGTGGCAGTGAGCGACAGCAACGACGAGCTTTTTCGAACCCAGATCACCTCGGACATACAGCAGTTTGCCACCCGTCCGGTCGATCAGGCCGAGTGGGACGACTTCTCCAAGCGCAGCTATTACCTCTCCGGCGACTTCAATAATCCCGACACGTTCCAGCATCTGGGAGCTAAAATCAAAGACGTCCAGAAAACCTGGAACCTCCCTGGCAATGTTCTTTTCTACCTCGCGATCGCGCCAACCTTCTTCGGCAAGGTCGTCGAGCAGCTTGGAAACGCCGGCCTCACCGAGGAGCAGCCGGATGCTTGGCGTCGCGTGATCATTGAAAAACCGTTCGGACATGACCTCCAGAGCGCTCGCGACCTGAATTTGGACCTTACCAAGCATATCGCGGAATCTCAGATTTACCGCATCGACCACTACCTCGGCAAAGAGACCGTGCAGAACATCATGGTCTTCCGCTTTGGAAACAGCGTGTTCGAGCCGATCTGGAACCGCCGCTATATCGACTATGTGCAGATCACCGTTGCTGAGGAACTCGGCGTGGAACTGCGCGGCGGCTACTACGACCACTCTGGTGTGACGCGCGACATGGTGCAAAATCACATCCTCTCCGTGCTCTCGCTCGTGGCCATGGAACCCCCCACATCGATCTCCGGCGACAGCGTGCGTAATGAGAAGGTGAAGGTCCTCGAAGCCATCCGCCCGATGGAACCTGAAGAAGTGCTGGCCAATACCGTTCGCGGCCAATACGGGGCCGGCATCATCGGTGGAAAAAACGTCCCTGCCTACCGCACCGAGCCGAATGTGAACCCGCAGTCCAACACCGAGACCTTTGTCGCCATGAAACTCGAGGTGGACAACTGGCGGTGGGCCGACGTGCCATTCTTCATCCGAAGCGGCAAGCGCCTCGCCGCTCACACGACCCAGATCGTCATCGGTTTCAAGCGCACCCCGCTACTGCTTTTCGGAAAGAGGGTCGAGGAAAACATCATGCCGAATCGCCTCGTCATCCATGTGCAACCGGACGAGGGCATCACGATGGATATCCACGCCAAGCGCCCTGGCCCTGGCATTTCCATCGCCAATGTGCCGCTTGATTTCAGCTACCAAGAATTTGGAGAATCCAATGCCGCCACAGGCTACGAGACGCTTCTCTACGATTGCATGATCGGCGACATGACGCTCTTCCACCGCTACGACAGCGTGGACGCCTCCTGGCGCATTGTGACACCCATCCTTGATGTCTGGCAGGCGCTCCACCCGCGCGATTTTCCAAACTACGCAGCCGGCACATGGGGCCCCGATGCCTCGGATCGCCTCATCGAGAAATCTGGCCACACATGGCATCACTACCTTCTCAATAAGTAATGCCGACACAGCAGCACCTGATCCTCGCAGGCGACATCGGCGGCACAAAGACCAACCTGGCCCTCTTCGGCGTTGCTGGACATTCCCTAGCGATCCTCCGCGAGCAGCGTTACCCGAGCGCCGGCTATCCGGGCCTGAACGCCATGCTGCGCGAGTTTCTTGGAAAAGACGCCCCACCCGTGCTGGCGGCGGGCTTTGGAGTTCCAGGCGTCGTCAGCAATGGCCGCGCAAAACCCACCAACCTCACATGGGGAGTCGATGCCACCGAGATCTCTCAGGAATTCGGAATCCCGCATGTCGCCGTGCTGAACGACCTCGAAGCGAATGCCCACGGCATTGGCCACTTGCAGGCAAGCGACTTCGCAATCGTCCAGCAAGGCGCTGCCGGCGCCAAAGGCAACCGCTGCGTGGTCTCACCGGGCACAGGCCTAGGCCAGGCCGGACTTTACTGGGATGGACACAAACACCATGTCTGGGCCTGCGAGGGCGGCCATGCCGACTTCGCTCCAAGAAATGAGCTCGAGATCGCGCTCCTTGAGTATCTCATCAAACAATTCGGCCATGTCAGCGCGGAGCGAGTCGCCTCGGGCCTCGGCATCGAAAACATCTACAAATTCCTCCGCGAAACTGGGCGTGGTAAGGAACTCCCCGCCGTCGCAGAGGAAATGAAAAAAAACGACGTCGGCGGGGTCATTGCGAAATATGCCCACTCGGGCGAATGCCCGATGTGCGCCAAAACACTCGATATCTTCGTGAGCTGTCTCGGAGCCGAAGCCTCAAACATGGCACTAAAAACTATGTCCACCGGAGGCGTCTTCCTCGGCGGAGGCATTCCGGCAAAACTGCTCAGCCACATCCAGAGCGTCGCATTCCTCCACGCCTTCAATGACAAGGGCCGACTCTCCTCCGTGATGGAAAACATGCCCGTCCTCGTCATCCTCAACGACCAAGCCGCACTCCTCGGCGCCGCCTATCACGCCCTCGACAAGGCAACGAAGTGAACCCGCGCGATGCTGGGAATGAACTGAAAAGTTGGAGCCTGATTGGCTTTTTTTAAAAGCCCCTCTCAGTTTTTTCGAGAGAGGAGAGGATCAGGTGAATCGGATTTCACCAGATGGGCTGATATAGCGCTGGATGGTGGAGAGAATTTCAGGAATAGCGGCATCCATTTCCTCCTCCTTGAAGCCGGCTTCTTTGAGCGCAGCCTCATCTGGCTCGTAGTAGAAGCCATCCACACCCACACCGTAGCCGATCTGTGTGGCGACGTGTTTGGCGGCGTGGATGAGGGTCACAATCTTTCTTTCCGCTTCTGGGCATTCCGAGGGGGTTTGGTAATATTGACCCACGGACACAAATGTGGAGGGGAAGCCCCAGTTCTCGAGGAGAGCTTTGGTGACCTGGGTGGACTCAAAGCCGAGAATCACTTTTTCAGCTTCGCGCCAGGTGGCGAATTCGTCAGGAACACGATTGGTAATATCGTCCAAGGCCGAGAAATTGGCGTATGCGAGAGCGAACTTTCCGAGATCGTGAATGAGGCCTGCGGTATAGGCCGTCGAGGCATCGGCCAGTTGCATTTTCGTGGCAAACGTCTCGGCGCAGATCGCAACACAGAGCGAGTGTCGGCAGAGATCACCGGGTTCCCAGCCGTAGCCCCTCACTGGATGAACGAGCCAGCGCCCGGTGAGAGTGGAGGCTGCGATACGGTAAAGAACTTTGCTACCAAGCCGCAGGATGGCGTCCGATATATTTTCACAGCGCTGATTGCTGGCGAAGTAAGCGGAATTTGCGGTTCGCAAAACATCGGTGGCAAGACCTGTATCCAGGTTGATGAGCATTTCCATCTCTCCCAGGTCGGAGGAACTCCCCTCAGCAAGTTTGAGCAGTTTCGGAAGAATCGCCGGGGCGCAGGGAATGGATCGAGTCATCTCGACCACTGTTTGGAGGTCAGCTGCGGATTTCATTAACGGATAAATTCTGGTTTGGAGGGAATTTTCACAATGACATCGCCCGTCTGGTTGTTCAGCCGGATGGTTCGGTTCACCCGTCCGCTGACTTCCCATGAGACGACGTCCAGCTCCATTTCGTGGCTGAGACGGTAGAACATATCGATGTTCTTCGAGCCGATCCTAAAAAAATTATCCGTCGCCATGAGTTGGGCGCCACCGAAGACCTTGCAACGGATATCGCCTTTTTTGCTTCCGGCCCGGATCAAAGCGGCTAGCAAACGAGGAATACCAGTATCGAGGAACATGGCCTCGCGGATTTTCTGGCCCTCATGAAGAGTGGCACTGGGCAGCATCGCATGGAGCATCCCTCCGATGCGACGCTTGGAGTCGTGAAATGTAACACCCAGGCAGGAACCAAGCGCGTGCGTGACCAGAAAGGTGGACGGCTCGGTGCTGATTTTATAATCAGCCACACCCACAATGATAGTCGGCATCTGATTGGCTACAGGATTGAAGGTAGAAGCCATTAGGGATGCAGTGACGCTATTCGTTTCGAGGGATGAAGAAAGCGTAAATTCACAGCGCATTGATGGTGAAGAATCCGACGATTGCGTTGCCTTGCCGATATTGACCTCCGATGCCATTCTCCTGTTAGCGGAATGTTTGAGATCAAAGAAAAACCCAAGATGGTTGAGAGGGCGGTGCTCGTGGGAGCTTACTGTGGCAACGCGAGCGAGTCCGAGGCGTCGAGCTTGTTGGATGAGCTGGCGGAGTTGGTCAACACACTCGGGATTCCCATAGTTGATCGGCAACTCGTGCATCACCGTGAACCACATGCCCGTTATCTCATGGGCTCAGGGAAAGCGGAGGAGGTCGCCGCCACGGCTAAGGAAGCGAAGGCGGATGTGATCATCTTCGACAACGAACTGACTCCGTCCCAGCAGCGGAACTGGGAAAAGCTCACCGGGATGCTTGTTATCGACCGCCAAGAGGTGATTCTGGATATATTTGCGAAGCGGGCGCAGACGATGGAAGCCAGGCTGCAGGTGGATTTGGCCCGAATGGAGTATTCTCTCCCTCGCCTCGTTCGCGCATGGTCTCACCTTGGGAAACAAGGCGGAGGCATCGGCTCGAAGGGCGAAGGTGAGTCGCAACTTGAACAGGACAAGCGAAAGATCCGTGGCCAGATCGACCGCTTGAAAAGCGAGCTTGAGGCAGTGAAACGCCGACGGGCCACGCAGCGTAAAGACCGCAAACGCGCGCCCGTTCCCAATGCAGCCATCGTGGGCTACACGAATGCCGGCAAATCCTCGCTCCTCCGCGCTCTCACTGGAGCCCAGGTGCTCGTGGAGGACAAACTCTTCGCAACTCTCGATACCACCACGCGGAAGATCGCCCTTCCAAACAACCAGCCCCTGTTGCTCACAGATACAGTGGGTTTCGTCAGGAAGCTCCCTCACGGCCTAGTCCAAGCTTTCAACGCCACGCTTGAGGAGGCGGTGATGTCCGACTTCCTGATCCATGTTCTGGATGTCAGCCAGCCGGAGGTGATGGATTTTTACGAAACAACACGCAGCGTTCTCCATGAGCTCGGTGCCGACTCGCGTCGCACGCTGATTGTTTTTAATAAAATCGACAATGTGGCCGACGAGTCGGTGATCCACGAAATGCGGGCACGCTTTTCTGATGCTGTTTTTATTTCAGTGAAGACGGGAGCGGGCCTGCAGGAACTCGTGAGTCGCATCAGCGAATTTGTTGCCGACGACCTGCTCACATTGGAGCTTCGGATTCCACAAAGCCGCGCAGATCTCATAGCTCGCCTGCACAGGGAGGGTGACATCCGGCACTCAGAATACGTCGGAAACGATGTTCGTCTGCGTGTGCGGCTGACACCCAAGGCCGCAGCAGCCTACTCGGTCTTCCGCGTGGGTCTTTGAAGCGCTGCTTGAGCAAACACCAAAGCTATAGGCAACCGGTTTCGAAACCGGGCTGCTCAAAATTTTCAAGTGCCTCACCTGCCAGAAAAAGGGATCCGGTCACAAGAACCGGAAGGGTGGCATCCAGCGCCGCCCTGAGCGCACTTGGCAGGTCGGGAAAATGCCGCGAAGGCAAAGAGGTCAGGGCCTTCAAAACGCTGGGATCTTCGGATCTCTCGTTTCGAACGGGAACGAAAAGAAATTCGTGTCCTATGTTTTCGAGAATATGGAGCGTGGATGCGTATTCCTTATCGCGGAGTGTGCCGAATACGATGACCGCCTTCTGAGTTCCAAAGACCTCATGCCAAGTCGATCGAAGCGCCTCGGCAGAGTGTTCGTTGTGAGCGCCATCAACAATAATCCGGCCCCCCACCCTTTGAAAGCGTGCCGGCCATTTCACAGTGGCGAGGCCTTTGGCGATTGCCTCCGGCGGGCAATGCAGTCCTGAAGCGTCGAGAGCAGCAATGGCAACTGCCGCATTCCAGAGCTGGTGGGTTCCAGTCAATGCGACAGGGATATCGGTTGGAGCGTCGATGAAACGGATTTCGCTCGCGGTTTCCAGAGCCTTGGCAGCTAGAACCTCAGCAGCCGATGCCTGCTGTGGCGAGGAAATGACAGGAGCTCCTGGCTTGATGATACCTGCCTTTTCGGCGGCGATTTTGGCGATGTTATCTCCAAGCCAGGCCATGTGATCCATCGCTATGGGAGTGATGACCGAAACGAGTGGTGCGACCACATTTGTTGAGTCAAGGCGCCCACCCATACCGGTCTCCAAGACCACAACATCGCAACCGGCGCGCTCGAAGTGATCGAAGGCCAGAACGGTGCTCAACTCGAAGAATGTCGGTTTGTGATCCCATGTCTCTGCGGCCTCGCGCAAACGGGTGAGGCCATGGGCTGTTTCCTCTTCGGAAATCTTCACACCATCCACTCGTATGCGTTCGCGGAAATCGACAAGGTGCGGCGATGTGTAGAGACCCGTTCGGTGACCTGCAGCACGCAAGCAGGAATCCAGCATGGCGCAGACAGAGCCCTTGCCATTGGTTCCAGCGACGTGGATGAAACGCAGACGCTGATGCGGATTCCCGATGGATTCGAGAAGAAGCTGCGTATTGTCGAGACCGAGCTTGATACCAGTGAACTGGGTGTCGTTCAGCCAATCCAGCGCTTGTTGGAAATTCACTTCGTGCCGAGGTAGGCGAGCAAATCTCCGAGTGTTTGGCGCATTTTATGGCGGGCCACGATGAGATCGACGAGGCCGTGCTTTTCAAGAAACTCGGCAGTTTGAAAATCCGGAGGAAGTGTCTGGTGCGTGGTCTCACGAATGACTCGGGGACCGGCAAATCCGATCATCGCTTTCGGCTCGGCGATGATGACATCGCCCAGCGAGGCGTAACTGGCCATGACGCCGGCCGTGGTGGGATTTGTGAGAACCGTGATGTATGGCAGCTTCGCTTCGGCGTGCAGTGCAAGGGCGCCGCTGGTCTTGGCCATTTGCATGAGACTTAGCATACCCTCATACATCCGAGCGCCGCCAGAGGCGCAAACCAGGATGACAGGGAGCTTGTTCTTCGTGGAAAATTCAATGATGCGTGTGATTTTTTCTCCCACGACCGATCCCATGGTGGCGGCGAGGAAGTTGAAATCCATTACACCTAGGCCCACAAGGCGTCCGTTGATTTTCCCGGCCCCTGTGGTGACCGCATCAACGAGTCCGGTCTTCTGTTTGTAACTCTGAAGGCGGTCGGCGTAAGTCGTCACGCCTTTGAATCCGAGTGGATCAACCGAGGACATCGAGGCATCGTGCTCTTCAAAAGAATCCGGATCGAGGAGGCTTTCGATGCGTTCACGAGAGCCAAGGTTAAAATGGTGATCGCACTTTGGGCAGACCTGTAGGTTCTCGGAAAGAGCGAGATTGTGGATGACTTCGCCACAGGACGGGCACTTGGTCCAGAGACCGGAGGGCATCTCACGGGTTTTGCCGCCAAGAGCTCGAAGGATGGGTTTTTTAAAGATGGCCATTGTGTGAATTGCTTTCTAACCGCGCGCCAGAGTGAGGGCACGAACGGACTCTGCTCCCTGCTCCAATAGGATGGCGGCACAGGCATCGAGAGTCGATCCAGTTGTCAGCACATCATCAATCAGAAGCAGGTTTTGATCTGTCACTTCAGCATTCTTGCGCAGTGAAAAAGCATTCCGCAAGTTTTGCCTTCGCTCGGCCCGGTCGAGCGCTGTCTGGGTGCCCGTGTAGCGACTGCGCACGAGAACATCTCGCACGGGAAGACCAGAGCAGAGGGAAAGCTGTCCGGCAAGGAGTGCGGCTTGATTGAATTCGCGTTCTCTGAGGCGTTTTGAGTGCAGCGGCACCGGCACTATGGCATCGAAGTCCTGCCCCGAGAGGCGCGAGTCTTCAAGTCCTCGAGACAGAATCCTGCCAAGAGTTTTCGCAATCCAAATTTCACGACTATATTTAAGCCGGTGGATCAATTCGCGAATGACGCGGCGACTGCGCACAACGGAAACCGCGCACTCAAAGTGAAACGCAGCCCCTCGGCAGTTTGGGCACTCGAACTCAGCGGAGATCCCGTCGAATGGTTGCGAGCAGATCTGGCAGCGTGGAATCTGGATGAATTCGATGGTGGCCGCGCACGCCGCGCAGAAATCCTGCTTGGCTTCGACCTTCACCGCGCAACCAGCGCAATGCGGAGGAAAGAATAAAGAAAAGAGGGGTTCAAGAAATGCGTGAGACACGGCAAAGGTAAATCCAAAAAAGGACGCAGGTCGCGAGAAGAACGAAAGCCGGAATGAGTCCGGTTGGCACGGCACCACTCACCACATTGGGACCAACCCATGGCAAGAAGGTGTCTGGAGGCTTGGGGCGGAACTCTGCAACAAGTTGAAGAGATTGCTGGCCGAAGATCCATCCGGCATGGAGTCCAATCGGAATAAAAAGTGAGCGCGTCTGAAGAGTGGCGTAAGCAAGAAGAAGCCCGGCAATGAGCAGGGAAAGAAAGCCCCACCCCAGCAGGGGCCATGGCGGCGCGCTGGAAAACGCGAGTGGCAACTGCTGGAAGCCACTCAACCATCCAACTGGGAGCTCAAGAGTCTGGCGCGAGGTGCGCATGAAGTGAACCACTGCGAACAAGACAGCCGATAAAAGAGCTGCCGTGTAGCGCGGCATCACAGCGACAGCGAGTCCGAGCAACACACCGCGGAAGAGGAATTCTTCAATCGTGGACACGACAGACGCCGTGCCTCCAATGCGAAGGAATCCTGCCGAATCGAAATGGGGTTTGGGTGAAAAAACACCTGATAGAATGTAGCCCACACCAAGAAGCACGACTGGAATCAATGCGAGCAGGAAGCCAGATACGAGGTCACGCCGCCATTGGAGGTTGGGATGTAGGCCGAGGTCAGCGAAGCGCCGAATTCCCATGCCACGAAAGGCAGGCCACAGCAGAACAATCGCGGAAATCTGAACGCTCCTACTGAAGTAGCGGTGGAACGGAAAACCCTGCACGACGGGAAGGACGCCGATCTCGGCAAGCCATGTTCCAAGCCAGTAAAGCGGCGGGGAGAGAAGGCAGGCGAGAACCACCACACCTCCAAAGTAGGCAAAAAGGCGCAAGAGAGTTTGAAGACCGGCCGGTTTGGAATTCACGACATGATTTCTATGAGTTAAACACGCCTCCTATGCGAGATGTTTGGAATACGCAGGCACTGGTCGAGAGCGATAAAAAGCATCTTTGGCATCCCTTCACACCAATGCGGGATTGGTGCGCGGAGGACCACTCGCCACTTGTCCTTGTTCGAGGCCAGGGGGCTTGGATTGAGGACAGCGAAGGTCGACGCTATCTTGATGGCAATTCATCGATTTGGACGAACATCCACGGCCACGCACACCCCAAAATCAACCGCGCCATCCAAGACCAACTCGAGCGGGTGGCCCATGTTTCCTTTCTTGGCACGACGAATCCACCGGCCATCGAGCTCGCTGAGAGGCTTTCAGGCCATTTTCCCAAGGGAACTTTGGAGCGGGTTTTTCTGAGCGATGACGGCTCCACCTCTGTTGAAGCTGCTATGAAAATGACCGTTCAGTTTTGGCAGATGGCAGGCCATACGAACCGCTCGCGCTTCGTCGCATTTGAAAACGCCTACCATGGGGATACACTCGGCGCAGCGAGTCTTGGCGGAATTGGAGCGTTTCACAGGAGTGTGGCCGGGCATCAGTTCCCTGTCACTCGCATCAGCGACCCCGACGAACTTGATGGGTTGCGTGGGTTTCACCATGGCGATGTGGCTGCTGTTGTCATCGAGCCTTTGATTCAAGGCGCGGCAGGCATGAGAACATGGCCCAAGGGAATGCTGCGATCGCTACGGAAGAGGTGCGATGAGGCCGGTGTATTTTTGATATTGGATGAAGTGATGACCGGCTTCGGGCGGACAGGGACAATGTTTGCGTGTCAGCAAGAGGATGTGATCCCCGATTTTCTTTGTCTCGCGAAAGGCCTGACCGGCGGGTATGTGCCACTCGCGGCGACTCTGACCACGGCTAAGGTATTTGATGCCTTTCTTGGCGATGTCGAAGAGGGAAAGACATTCTACTATGGACACAGCTACTCGGGGAACCCGCTCGGTTGCGCGGCGGCTCTGGCGAGCCTGGATATTTTCCGCGACGAGTGTGTATTGGAAAAAATGGTTCCGAAAATTGAGCGATTGGGCGAGTTGCTGACCGAGGTCAAAAATGACCCTGGCATTTATGAAACCCGCCAGTGTGGGTTGATCGCTGGTATCGAAGTTCGCCGGAGGAACGGTGAGCCCTTTCCATGGATGTGGCGCGTCGGAGCAAAGATCTGCCTGGCTGCGAGACGATATGGAATCCTGACCAGGCCAGTTCTCGACACAATCGTCTTCATGCCGCCCTTGTGCGTGACGGTGGAGGAGATGGAAGATGGCATGCGGGCGATCCGCACTGCGGCAAAAGAAGTGCTGATGCAGGCTGATCCCTGAAGTTGATCAAGGATTGCGTCCGGCTTTTTCAGCAAGAATGCCTCTGGCAACAGCCTCAGCGAGCCGTTGACGTCCAGCAGCCGTTTGAAGATTCCGATTTTCGGAGGGATTCGAAACAAATCCTAACTCACAGAGCGCGGCAGGGCGTCTATTGTTCTTCAAAACATAAAGCCCCCGCTGCTTGATGCCTCTGTTAGAGGATCCGGAGCTTTTCACGACTTCACGTTGAATGTTGGCAGCAAGCCGAGAGCTGCGTGGACTGTAAAAGAAGGTTTCCACGCCCGAGGGTTTGGATTTTTTCACCCAGTTGTAGTGGATGCTCACAAAAACAACGTTCCGAAGGCTGTTCGACCTCGCGACGCGTTGATCCAAAGGAATAAAATAATCCCCTGAGCGCGTTTCAACGACTCTCAAGCCGGATGAGCGGAGGATGCGTGAAACCCTGCGAGCCGTATCAAGGGTGAGCTGTTTTTCAGGCGCACCTTTTACCGACTTGGCTCCTGAGTCGTGTCCGCCATGCCCCGCATCGATGACCACGGTGTTGAACTCTCCCGTAGCCTGCAGGCCGCGAGGGGCACGGAAAGTCTCCGTAGTCTGGCAGCCTGAGAGCAGAAAAATCGCAAGCACGCAGGCGACCAAGGCCTGAAGCCGAGCGAACGGGCGGTTTGCGCGATTTGTTTCCATGAAGTCCTCCCTGCATCCCCACACATGCGGGCTTCAACACAATAGAAACCGATACGTAGCAGGCGCAATCATTTTAGTCTCGATTTCACAAACCATGCGCGGATTGTTGAAGACATGTTGGCAAAACGAGTGATTCCATGTCTGGATGTGACCGATGGTCGCGTGGTGAAGGGAACGAAATTTCTGAACCTCCGCGATGCGGGAGATCCTGTGGAGTGTGCAAAGATGTATGACCGGCAGGGAGCCGATGAACTTGTTTTTCTGGACATCACGGCATCCAGCGACGGCCGCGCCACAATGGTTTCAGTCGTCGAGCGCACAGCCGAGCAATGCTTCATGCCACTCACGGTGGGCGGAGGCATTCGAGCTGTGGAGGATTTTCGCACGATGCTTCGCGCGGGAGCGGACAAGGTGAGTGTGAACACATCCGCTCTTCAGCGACCTGAACTCATCAGCGAGGCGGCAGACGCTTTCGGTTCCCAATGCGTCGTGGTGGCGGTGGACGCCAAGCGCGACGGGCCCGGGAAGTGGAGAGTTTACACACATGGCGGCCGCAAGGCCACCGAGCGCGATGCAATCGAGTGGATCATCGAGGCAGCAAAGCGCGGCGCGGGGGAGATTCTGCTCACAAGCATGGATGCCGACGGCACCTGCGGCGGGTATGATTTGGAACTGACGCGGACCGTCTCCGAGGCTGTGGGAATACCGGTGATCGCCAGCGGAGGCGCGGGCGAACTCCAACACCTCGCCGATGTGCTGCGCGAGGGCCGCGCCGATGCCGTGCTCGCCGCAAGCATCTTTCATTTCGGCAAACACACAGTCGCCGAAGCCAAGGACCACCTAGCCTCACAAGGGCTTCCAGTGCGGAAAAGATTCGACGATTGATCGGGGAACGTGAGGCGTTATTTTTGAATGATGAACCGAACTGAAGCCGCATTCACTCCGGAGAGCGTCACAGAGGTTCTGCGCCGCGAGGGCCTGCGAATCACTCGCAACCGGCGTGGCATTCTCCAAGCGCTCTTCGAGTCGGGGCGGCCCATGAGCCTGCAGGAAATCCAGTCAGCCGCATCAAGTCACGAAGGAGCCCACCCGGACTACGCCACTGTTTTTCGAATGATCCTGCTGATGGAAAAACTTCATCTAGTCCACAAGGTGAATTTGCAACGCTCGTGCAGCTACTATGAGATCAGCGATCCCCGCAAACACTACGACCACCTGATCTGCCGCTCATGCGGAAGCGTGGTGCTTATAGACATCCCCTGCCCCATCGGTGATGCGGAGGAGCGGATTGCCATGCAATATGGATTCCGCGATCTGAGCCACTCGCTGGAGTTTTTCGGTATCTGCGCGGCTTGCAAGTGACCGCTTGAGCCGCCCGGCGGAAAAGATTCCAAGGGGAAATAAAAAGACCCGTTTGGCATTAGCCAAACGGGTCTTTTCTAATAGGGAGGGAAAGTTAGATCGCTCCTTTGAAAGCTTTACCAGGAACGAAGCGGACAGTCTTCGATGCCTTGATTTTGATCTTCGCTCCAGTCTTTGGATTCACGCCAGTGCGGGCTTTGCGATTGCTAATCTTGAATGTGCCGAAACCGATGAGCTGAACGGTCTTTGTTTTTTTGACGCCGAGTTTGATGGCATCGATGACAGCGTTCACAGCGCGTTCTGCGTCAGCTTTGGTGGAGTCGAGGGTTTTTTGGACTGCTACGGTGAGTTCAACTTTATTCATGGTTGTGTATGTTTTGTGGAGTTGGTTGGAGTTACACTGACGATCTGAAGAGCAACAAATGAGCGGCTCTCTGTCAAGCGGAGGGGATATTTTTCTGAATTTTTTTTAGTTCGACTCGTCGACGGGAATCGATGCCGGAGTTGCGACCTCTGGCTCGGGAGTCGGGCTTGCTTGAGGTGCGGAGGACGAAGCTGTTTTTTTGGAAGTGGAGCTTTTATAGATTTCCCGGAAGAGTTTTCCGATGAGCGGAGCGGCGTGCGATCCGCCATGAGGATCCATCCCAGGCTCTCCCTCGTAGAGTGCGGCGAAAGAATACTTGGGATTATCCGCTGGCAGAAAACCCGTAAACCAAGCTGCGATGCGCTGGCGGTCGGTGGGGCCCCACTGGGCGGTTCCGGTTTTGCCGGCGACTTCGATTCCTTTCACAGCAGCTTGGTGGGCTGTTCCCAAGCCATCGCTCGTTACGCTAACCAGTGCGCGACGGAGCTCATCACGGACTTCTGGTGCCACGGGAATCTGCTCGCGAATCCGGTCGGGATAGGCAGCGACGACTTTGTTGTCGATGGACTGCACTTGAAGAACGAGCCGAGTTTGGTGAAGGAATCCCCCATTGGCCATGACGCTCATGGCCTGCGCCATTTGGAGGGGGCTGATGAGAATGTCGCCTTGCCCGATCGAGAGGTTTGCGACGTCCCCGCCTTTGAGTGTGCGCTTGTGGACGCGCATCATGTAGTCGTCATCGGGAATGTTTCCCGATGACTCGGAGCGGAGGGGAATGCCGGTGCGGCGCCCGAGCCCAATCCGCTTTGCATAGTCGATGATAGGAGGAGCCCCCATCTTCAGGCCGGCCTGATAGAACCAAGTATTACAAGATTGCGTGAGAGCCTCTTTGAAGGTGAGGCGCCCAGCGTCGACTTTTTTCCAGTTGCGAAACGTGTGGTCGCCGACTGTGAAAGAGGTTGGGCAGGTGAAGGTCTCCTTCGGACTGATACGACCCGTTTCGAGCCCTGCGAATCCTACGAACGTCTTGAATGTGGAACCGGGCGGATAGGCCGAGCGGAATGCGCGTGGGACGAGCGGGTCGGCAGGATCATTCGAGTAGCGTGTAAAAACATCCTTTCTCACGACCGGAACAAAATCGTTCGGGTTGAATGACGGATAGGAGACCATGGCGAGGATCTCGCCGTTGTTGGGATCCATAGCCACAAGCGCTCCCCGGTTTGCATTTTTCGCGAGGACTTTTTCGGCCTCTTGCTGCAGTGGGAGGTCGAGCGTGGTTACCACATTGTAGCCGGGCACAGGCTGGCGGGCCACGCGTTCGGAGACTTTTTTACCGTTTGAGTCGAAGGTGATTTGCAGGAGGCCGGGTTGCCCTCGCAGCTCGCGATCGAAGACCTGTTCGAGACCTTCGCGCCCCTCACTCTCGGAGAATATGAGGTCGTTATTTTCGATTGGGCGGGATGAGAGCGGCGCTTCATAACCGGTGTAGCCGATGATGTGCGCAGCCAGTGGCCCATTCGGATAGAAACGCACATACGTTTGGCGAAGGACCTGATTGGGCGACATGCTGCGCTGCACGGCGGAGAGTTCGCGTGGGAGAAGGTCTGTGGCGATATCCAATGGCAGCACGCCACGGTTCTTGTAATGGTTCAGAATCACGGCATCCGAGAGGCGCATGTCCCTATTGATCAAACCCGACGCCATGGCCATTTGCTGGCGGGCAAAGGAAATGATTTTTGAATCCGGCCAATCCAAGGGAGTGGGAAAGTTAATGGCGAGATTGTAGCTGACGCGACTCTGGGCGAGAGGCTGCCCATTGCGATCCGTGATCTGTCCTCGCGGCGCGGGGATGAGAAGAGAGAATGTGCGGGCTTTATGCTGGGTTTCCCAGGTCGGCTTGGGATTTTCAACCACGCCGGTATTGTCGATCATCGTCTCGCGGGCCACGAGGATCGCAGGAAAAAGAAAAACTGCAGCGAACCGAGAAAATTTCATGGCCAAACGATAGCAAAAGCCGGCGCGCACTCGAATGGAAAACGTGAGCAGGCCA
>Ga0209598_10001863_pt1 | contig 16920 bp, 14 predicted proteins | sample M_140807_EF_Meta_FD_187317 | JGI IMG/M metagenome (GOLD analysis project Ga0209598, IMG submission 187317) | Freshwater microbial communities from Lake Montjoie, Canada to study carbon cycling - M_140807_EF_MetaG (SPAdes) (version 2) | ecosystem: Environmental > Aquatic > Freshwater > Lake... | reverse complement strand
GACGATAAAGAGCTGCACTTTGGTCGCGACCGAGGCACCGCGGACATTGAGCCACCACGCCGCGGTGCAGACGAGCAACGCACCCGCCCACCAGGGGAAATCGACGCCGAAGTAAAGGTGCGCAAACCGCGAAGCCAGATCACCCACCGCGATGGTGAAACCCGCCGCACCGGAAAAAAGCAACGACACCACATAAATGCCGAGCGCACCGATGCCGGCAGTGGGTCCCCACGCTCGCGCAATGTAATCTCCCATCGCCCCCGCCCCGCCGGTTTCCGAGGCGTAATAAGCGACAACCAGCGAGAACGCGATCATGCCCAGCGAGGCGAGCAGCACAGCCAGCGGCCCGGCTGCCCCGGCCAGCGAGGCGACAATGCCGAGAAAAAGCGCGATGTCGATGAGCGGCCCGATGCAAAAGCACTGGCCGACAAGTTGCATCAACCCCAGCCGTGCGGGGGCGAGTTTTCCGGCGGATGTCTGCACCTGAGCCATGCGCGAGAAATAACAGATTCCACCGCGCGCGTCCCGCGCCCGGAGAAAATCAGACGATCATGCCCGCGGCCACGGTCTCGTGGGTGCCGGGGTCGACAAGGACGAAGGAACCCGTGAGGCGGTTGCGGCGGTAGTTGTCGTGGAAAAGCGGGGTCGCAGTGCGCAGGGCGACCCGGCCGATATCGTTCATGGCGAGGGTCGGCGCCCCTTCTTTCTTGTGCAACGTCTCGATATCTACCTGATAGCGCAGCTCCTGCACGATGGCTTTGGTTTCCTTCGTCGTGTGACGCAGCAGGTATTTGCCGCGCGGGTCCATCGGCTTCTGCGAGAACCAGCAGACCATGGCCTCGACATCCTGACCGACATTGGGCGGATTGTTGGCTTTGACCAGCATGTCACCGCGCGAAATGTCGATCTCGTCCTTGAGCGTCATGACCACGGACTGCGGCGCGAAGGCCTCGGAAATTTCTTTCCCGCCGGGGAGATGGATTTTGTCGATTGTCGTGGAGAAACCCGAAGGCATCACGCTGACCGCGTCGCCGGGCTTGAAGACCCCGCCGGCCACACGTCCGGCGTAGCCGCGGAAATCATGGTGCTCGTGCGACTGCGGGCGGATGATCCACTGCACGGGAAAACGCGCGTCGACATGGTTCTCGGTGCCGCCGGTGTAGACGGTTTCGAGGTGGTAAAGAAGTGAAGGTCCCTTGAACCACGGCATTTTATCCGACTTCTCGACCACATTGTCGCCGTTCAGCGCGGAGAGCGGGATCGCGGTGATCTCGGCGATATCGTCGAGACGCGAGGCGAACTCGTGGAAATCCTGCACGATGCGGTGGAAGACCGACTCGCTGTAGTCCACGAGATCCATTTTGTTCACGGCCAGCGCGAGGTGGCGGATCTTGAGGAGATTGGAAACAAAGGAATGGCGCTTGGTTTGCTCGATGATGCCCTTGCGCGCGTCGACGAGAATGATGGCGAGGTCGGCCGTCGAGGCACCGGTCACCATGTTGCGCGTGTATTGGATGTGGCCGGGCGTGTCGGCGATGATGAACTTGCGGCGCGGCGTGGCGAAGTAGCGGTAGGCGACGTCGATGGTGATGCCCTGCTCGCGCTCGGCGCGGAGGCCGTCGGTGAGCAGCGCGAGGTTGACCACCGCATCGCCGCGGCGGCGCGAACTTTCCTCCACCGCACTGAGCTGGTCCTCGAAGATGCTCTTCGAGTCGTAAAGCAGGCGACCAATGAGGGTCGACTTCCCGTCATCGACGGATCCGGCAGTGGCGAAACGAAGGAGGTCCATTTTAGAAATACCCCTCCTTCTTGCGGTCTTCCATGGCCGTCTCGGAGCGTTTGTCGTCGGAGCGGGTGCCGCGCTCGGTCTGGCGCGCGGCGGCCACTTCGGCGATGACTTCGTCGAGCGTCGCGGCTTTGGAATCGACCGCGCCGGTGCAGGTCACATCGCCGATCGTGCGGAAGCGGACCACCCGGCGTGCGGGTTTCTCCGTCTCGAGCATGGTGATGTGGGGCGAGACGGCGAGAAGCGAACCGCTGCGCTCGAAAACCTCGCGCTCGTGGGCGAAATAAAGGGACGGAAGTTCGATCTCCTCGCGCTTGAGATACATCCAGATATCCATCTCGGTGAAATTGGAGAGCGGAAACACGCGGAAGTGTTCGCCCGGATGGTGGCGTCCGTTGAAAAGATTCCAAAGCTCGGGCCGCTGGTTTTTTGGATCCCATTGTCCGAAGTCGTCGCGGTGGGAGAAGAAGCGTTCCTTGGCCCGCGCTTTCTCCTCGTCGCGGCGGCCGCCGCCGAGGCACGCGGTGAATTTGTGTTCCTCGATCGTGTCGAGCAAGGTGACCGATTGCAGCGCGTTGCGGGAGGCGTAGGGGCCCTTCTCTTCTTTGACGCGACCCTTGTCGATCGAGGCCTGCACATGACCGATGACCAGACGCGCGCCGAGCTTTTCCGAGAAGGAATCACGGTAGGCGATGGTCTCTTCGAAATTGTGTCCGGTATCCACGTGCAACAAAGGAAAGGGAATCTTGGCCGGCCAGAAGGCCTTGGCCGCGAGATGGGCCATGACGATCGAATCCTTGCCGCCGGAAAAGAGCAGCGCGGCATTTTGGAACTGCGCGGCAGTCTCGCGCAGGACGAAAATCGCTTCGGCCTCGATCTGGTCGAGATGGTCTAACTGGTAGTGCGGCATGGACTTCTAACTTTCCTGATCGGCCGGGTGTGCTGATGACTCAGCTTCCCCCTCGTTGTCCGTTGGCGACGGAGCGCGAATCCTTAAGGAAATCGGGAGGATATTGATCAACCGTAGGGCCCTCAGAGTCAAGAACAGAGGTCTTCACCCCATTGGGCGATGCACCCGCGAGGTGTGGAATATGAATATGCCCTTAGACCCACCCTCAACAGGATCTGGACTCCTCAAAATATCCCGCCCGGTAGGGCCCGCTGGCTCAGCGGGCCGCGGCATTTCTTTTCGAGCGGTGCGATCGGCCGGCGATTTTTTTGAGACTCGGCGCAGCTCGCCATCAGTTCACACCTTCGGGACAGCAATGACTTAGAGGAACACACCATGGCCAAACCGACCCGCAAAGCAAAACCCAGAGCGAAACCGAGCACGACACCAAGACCGCAACTCCCCAAATCACCCACCGGCATCCAGGGGTTCGATGAGATCACCGGCGGGGGACTGCCGACCGGGCGGCCTACGCTGGTCTGTGGCGGCGCTGGCTGTGGCAAGACGCTGTTGGCCATGGAGTTTCTGGTGCGCGGCGCCACGGACTTCGACGAGCCGGGTGTCTTTATGACGTTCGAAGAGAACGCCCAGGAACTGTCCGACAATGTGGCCTCGATCGGATTTGATCTGCCGAGCCTGATCCGGCGCAAGAAGCTGATCCTGGACTACGTCCATCTCGAGCGCAGCGAGATCGCGGAGACCGGTGAATTCAACTTGGAAGGGATCTTCATTCGGCTGGGGCATGCCATCGACTCGATCGGCGCCAAGCGCGTGGTGCTCGATACCATCGAATCTCTTTTTTCCGCCCTGCCCAATCCCACGATCCTGCGCGCCGAAATCCGTCGCCTGTTTCGCTGGCTCAAGGACAAGGGAGTGACCGCCATCGTCACCGGCGAACGCGGAGCCGAGACGCTGACGCGGCAGGGGCTGGAGGAGTATGTCAGCGACTGCGTCATCATGCTCGACAACCGGCTCCGCGATCAGGTCTGCCTGCGCCGCTTGCGGGTGGTCAAATACCGCGGTTCCACGCACGGCACCAACGAATACCCGTTTTTGATTGATGAGGACGGCATCGCGGTGATGCCGATCACTTCGATCGGGCTGTCCCAGGACGTTTCGACCCAGCGGGTGTCCTCCGGCGTGGAGCGCTTGGACACCATGCTGAGCGGCAAGGGCTATTACCGCGGCAGCAGCGTGCTGGTATCCGGCACGGCGGGCACCGGGAAAAGCAGTTTGGGCGCCGCCTTTGTCGACAGCGCCTGCCGCCGCGGCGAACGCGCCATCATTTTTGCCTTCGAAGAATCGCCCAAGCAGACCATCCGCAACATGCGCTCGATCGGCATCGACCTGCAGCAATGGGTGCAGCGGGGTCTGCTCCAGTTTCATTGTTCCCGCCCGAGCATGTATGGTCTGGAAATGCATCTGTCGCTGATGCAAAAAGCCATCAACACCTTCAAGCCGCAGGTCGTGGTGGTGGACCCTTTGAATAGTTTTGTCAGTGGCAGCAATGAGCTCGAAGTGAAAGCCTTGTTGATGCGGCTAATTGATTTAATGAAGCTCCACCAGATCACCGGTTTATTTACCAGCCTGACCGCGGCCGGCACCTCGCTTGAGCACACCGATGTCTCTGTCTCGTCACTGATGGACACCTGGATTTTGTTTCGCGACATTGAATACGGCGGCGAGCGCAGTCGTGCCATGTATGTGCTCAAATCGCGGGGCATGGCGCACTCGAAGCAAATCCGGGAGTTCCTCCTGACCGACCAAGGCGTGCAATTGCGCGATGTCTACGTCGGGCCGGCAGGCGTGTTGACTGGAACGGCGCGATCGAACCAAGAAGCAGCAGAGAAAGCCGAGGAGTTGGTCCTGAAACAGCAGATGGAGCTTGGAGAGCAGGAGTTGGTCACCAAGCGACAAATTCTGGAATCGAAGGTTGCGGCCATGCGCGCCGAGTTTGCCCTGCAGGAGATCGCGAGTTTGAAAGTCACGGAACAGCAACGCGCCCTCAAGACACTCGCAACCGGGCAACGGGCACAAATGGGAGTTTCTCGCGGCGGCGAAGCGCCCAAACTGGCAACCCCACACCGTGCCAACTCGAGGAAGTCCAAATGAGCACGAAAGCGGCCAGAGCCGAACCTCGCGCCTTGAAGATGGTCGGCAAATCCTCCCACCCCGAGCGTGCGCTGCTCGGAGTGGGTTTCCCGAGGCAGCCACGTGGGTAGCCAATGAAAAAGAATCCCGGCAAAGACTCGGCAAGGGAGTTTTCCACCACGCCGGTGGATGCTGACATGGAGAAGTATATCCTGAAGCTCTACGTCGCTGACATGACACCTCAATCGGTGCGGGCCATCGCCAACGCCAAACAAATCTGTGAAGAGAATCTGGCGGGATGCTATCGGCTGGAGGTAATCGACCTCTACCAGCAGCCCCATTTGGCAAAGGACGAGCAGATCACGGCCGTTCCCGCCCTGATCAAAACACGACCCTTGCCGGCGCGCCGCGTGGTGGGTGACTTGTCGGATGCGCCACACGTGCTGCTGGGTCTCGACCTGCCCAGGAAAACAACATGATCGCTCAGGACACCAGCGAAGCAGAGTGCCTGGCCGAAAACCGCGAGTTGCGCGCACGACTGACCGAGGCCGAGCAAGAATTGGACGCCATCCGCAGCGGAGGGGTGGACGCGCTGGTCGTCCCGGTGAACGGAGACAAACGCGTCTTCACGCTCAAGGGTGCCGACCACGCTTACCGGATTCTCATCGAGGCAATGCAGCAAGGCGCGCTGATCGCGAATGCGGAGGGGCTGGTCCTGTATGCGAATCGCAGTATGGCCAGCATGCTCAACGCACCGCTTGAAAAGGTGATCGGGTCGGTCATTTCCGACTGGATCGCGCCGCAAAACCAAGCGTTCCTGAACGAGTTGCTGCGCCTGGATTCGGGGGTCAAACACGACGGCGAACTGCTGCTGACTCCAACCGACGGCACCCAGCTGCCGACGTTTGTTTCGGCGGGTAAGCTGGATCTGAGCAGGGAGTCCGGACAGCTCTGGATGGTGGTGAGCGACCTAAGCGAGGTCATCGAAAGAAAGAAAAGGGATTCGGCAACCCTTGCGCAGGGACTGGTCAAGGAAGCCCAAGAAGATGCCGACAAAAAACTGACCGCGGCGGCACACCAAAGCGCGAGCTACATGCGCAGTCTCATCGAGGCGAGCCTCGATCCCTTGGTCACCATCAGCACCGAGGGAAAAATCACCGATGTGAACGAAGCCTCGGCAAAGATCACCGGTCGAACGCGCGCGGAGCTCATCGGCACCGATTTCTCGGCTTACTTCACCGACCCCGAGGCGGCGCGCAAGGGCCACGAGCGGGTCTTCGCCGAGGGTTTTGTGCAGGACTATCCCCTGAGCATCCGCCGCGCGGACGGACATGTCACCGACGTGCTCTATAACGCCAGCCTCTACCGGGATGAACAAGGAAGAGTGCAAGGCGCCTTTGCCGCGGCGCGCGACATCACGGCGCGCAAACGCGCGGAGGCTGAAATCCTCAAACTCAACGCCGAATTGGAGAAGCGCGTCGAGGAGCGCACGAAAGCTCTGGCCGCAAGCCAAGAACGACTGCGCCTGGCCGCCGAGGCCGCGGACATCGGGTTCTGGGATTGGGATCTGGAGAGCAACATCGTCCGGTGGGACAAGTTGATGTTCGCGATCTACGGGATGCCGCCGAGCGATGACGGTCTGATCCGCTACAAGGATTGGACGAGCCATGTTCATCCCGACGATGTGGCAGAGCAGGAAGCCTCGCTGCGCGACACCATTGTGAAGGCCGGCCGCAACCAGCGGGAGTTCCGGATCATCCGCGACTCGGACGACAAGACCCGGACGATCAGAGCTTCGGATGCCGCCATTCGCGGAGAGGGAGGGAAGGCGACGCATGTGGTCGGAATCAACCTCGACGTGACTGAAACCTTCGAAAGGCTGGAGGAGATCCGTAAACTCAACGCCAGCCTGAAGAACCGGGCCGCGGAGTTGGAGACCTCGGTGAAGGAACTCGATGCCTTCTCCTACTCGGTCTCGCACGATTTGAGGGCACCATTGCGCGCCATCGATGGTTTTTCCCGCATCGTCGAGGAGGACTATACCCCCAAGCTCGACGACGAGGGGCGACGCCTGATCGGCGTGATCCGCGGCGAGGCGCAGCGGATGGGACGGCTCATCGACGATCTCTTGACCTTCTCGCGACTGGGACGACAGAAGGTCGAATCGGGGAGGATCGATATGGAAGCGATGGCCCGGAAGGTCTTCGAGGAACTGACGGCCGTGGAGCCGGGGCACGTGATTCAATTCAACCTGCAGTCCATCCCGCCGGCCTTCGGCTCGGAGGCGATGATCCGGCAAGTCTGGGTCAATCTGATCGGGAATGCGGTGAAGTTCACCGGCAAACGCGAGAGAGCCGAGATCGAGATCGGAGTGGAGCCCGGCGAGGCAGGAGAGCAGGTCTATTTCGTGAGGGACAACGGCGCGGGCTTTGACATGCGCTATGCCGACAAACTCTTCGGTGTCTTCCAAAGACTCCACACCCATGAGGAATTTCCCGGCACTGGCGTGGGTTTGGCCCTTGTCCAGAGAATCGTCCACCGTCACGGCGGACGCGTCTGGGGTGAAGGAGAGATAGAGAAGGGGGCGACCTTTCGCTTCACCATTCCGGATCCGGGGAAAGAACCGGCCAGCGGGCAGCAACCACCACCCACACAAACACTATGAACAACGAATCCACCGACATCCTGATCGTCGAGGACAACCAAAACGACGCGCTGCTCACCATCCGCAGCCTCAAGCAACACAATCTGGCCAGCAGCCTTGTCCATGTGACAGATGGCCAGGCAGCGGTCGACTACCTCTTTGCGAAGGGAGCCTATAGCGAGCGCAATCCACTCAATCTTCCCAAGGTCGTGCTACTGGACCTGAAGCTACCCAAACTCAATGGCCTCGAGGTGCTGTCCCTGATCCGGGCTGACGGACGGACGAAAATCTTGCCTGTCGTGATCCTCACCTCCTCCCAAGAGGAAAGCGATCTGATCGAGTCCTACAAACTCGGGGCGAACAGCTACATCGTAAAGCCGGTGGAGTTTGAGAACTTTTCCAAGGCCATCCACGAGGTCGGCCTCTATTGGCTCCTGCTCAACAAGCCGCCCGTGAGGGCGATCAGCCAATGAAAACCGGCGGCGGCAGCATCCGGGTGATCCTCTTGGAGGATTCGGACTTCGACGCCGAACTCGTTGTCCGGGAACTCCGGAAGGGCGGGCTCGACTTTGTCTGGCACCGCGTGCAAACGCAGGAAGAGTATCGGCAGGCACTGAAGAGCTACCTGCCCGACATCGTTCTGGTGGACTACAAGCTGCCCGACTTCGACGGCGGCCAGGCCATCGTCATGGCCAAAGAAATCTGCCCGGATGTTCCGGCCATCGTCGTGACAGGAGCAGTGGGCGAAGATACCGCGGTGGAACTCTTCAAGAAGGGCGCCACCGATTTCGTGCTCAAAGACCGGATCGCGGGACGGTTGACCGGAGTGGTCGAGAGAGCGATCAAAGAAGCAGCCAACCGCATCGCGCGGCGTCAAATCGAGGAGCAGCAAGCGCAACTCAACGCGGAACTCCGCCGCCTCGCCACCCATGATCCCTTGACCGGAGCAGCTTCGCGAACGCTGCTGATGGATAAGCTCCAAGAAGCCATTGACGGAATCGATCCGCAGGCTCCGGACACGGCGTTTTTTTCGATCGATATCGATCACTTGAAACAGCTCAACGCCACTTACGGTGTTCCGTTCGCGGACCAGATTCTGGTTGAGACGGCGCGGAGACTGAGCAACCTGTGCGGGGATACAGACCTGCTCGGCAATCTCGGCGGGGATAAATTCTTCCTGCTCATCCGCCATGCCGGCCTGGAACGGGAGTTACCCGCCCTGATGGACAGGATCCGGGATTGCTTCGCGCGGCCCTTCCAGCTCCGGAACCTCGACATCACCGTCGAGGCATCGATCGGCGGGGTGATCCTCAAGATCACCGGGGAGACCCCGGCCGATGTCCTCGCCCAATGCGAGGAAGCCATGCGACAGGTCAAAAAGGGGAAGAAAAAAAATGTCTTCCTGGTGGATGAAACCATCATCAAGGAGCTGAAACAGCGCAGCCTGCTGGATAGTGAGATCCGTGATGCGGTCAAAACGAAGAGCCTCTTCCTCCTCTTCCAACCCATCGTCAGCCTCGAGACAGGCCTGATCCATGGGGCGGAAGGATTGCTGAGATTTCGCCACAAAGACGGATCCATGCTACCCGCGGCGGAATTCATGGGCGCCCTGGTCCGGACAGCCTCCCTCTCCTTGATCGACGAGGCGGTCGTCTCCGATTTCCTCTCCACCGAAAGAAGTTCGATCGAGCCGCTCCTGCGGAGGGAGTTCAGGTTTTCGTTCAACATCTCGCCCGGCATCTTGGCCAATGTGGGCTACGCGGAGAAGATCCTCGCCGAGATCGCCAAGGGAAACGCGAAACCCGAGTCCTTCACGCTGGAGATCCTGGAGGAGGGACTCATGCCGACCAACGGGACGGTGCGGGTCAACCTGACGATCCTGCAAAAAGCGGGCGTCTACATCGCAGTGGATGATTTCGGGACTGGCTACAGCAACCTGCTGCGGCTCTCCCGGCTCCCGATCAACGAGCTGAAAATCCCGCGGGAGTTGATCGGCGGGATCAAGTCGGGTGACGCGAAGATGAATGCCGTGCTCAAAACAATCGTCGACATCGCAAAAAACCTCGGGCTGCTCATCGTCGCCGAGGGAATCGAGGAGCAGGCGGAAGCCGATCACCTCCGGGAGCTCGGCTGCCAATACGGCCAAGGATATTTGTATGGCAAAGCGATACCGATCGAAGAACTGGTCGCGCTGGTGGAGCAACAGGAAAAGCAAGACCCGCCGAGCAAGGTTCTATGAGACTCCGAAGCGAAGCGCTGCGGTAAGTCTCAACGCTCCTTTTAGGATTACAGCGGCCGTCTGCCGGAAATGATGTTCACAAGGATCATCACGACCGCGATCACCAGCAGGATGTGGATAAAGGCCCCCATCGTGTAGCCGGTGACAAGGCCGAGGAGCCAGAGGACGATCAATACGAGTGCAATGGTGTATAACATATTAGTAGATTTGAGTGGTTTGTGTTTCGGTGGTGGTGGAATGAGGATTCCTGACGGTGGTTTGCTCTGTCGTTCTGGTGACAGTGGTTGGAGCCGCTGGTCTTTGCGTTTTCACGCTGATGCAACCGGACAGGAAAAATATTCCCGCGAATGCTGAGAGGCCGATGGAGGCTATTTTCATAAGCTCAAAGTAATCGAAATCAGGGGGGATGCCATGAGGCGAAACCCTACGCCCTCAAGCCAGAACAACCCTGCGGGTGGCTTGCTTGGCCGAGGGGACTCGTGGTGGAGCCAAGCTCAGCGATTAGGCACATGGGGGAGAATTCCGCTACGCGAACCCTTGCGCTTGCCGAGAAGGAGAAAAAGAAAGACGAGGCACCGACACCTGATCGACCGACCGATCCGTCTTGGTTCCCTCAACGACACCTTGGTGTCCACTACGCAAGCTGATGCACAAAGAATCGCGGCATCGTTTCGATTCGCCGAACCCAACGTCTACCCAGGCGTCGCCCCCGGCCACATGCGGACTGCCCTTGGAGAACGCCGTAGGCATAAACCCCATACCCGTCCTCCGGACGACGCGTAACATTGGCGCCGTTAGAAAAACTACATCATGAAAAACACATTACTGAAAACCATCGTGGGGGTAGCGATCTCGATCGTTGCCGTCAATTCACTCGTCGCGCAGATGCCAGCCAAACCAACATCCAACGGCAACAACATCGTGAAGGTCGCCTCGGGAAACCCTGACTTCAGCACCTTGGTCAAGGCCTTGGCCGCCGCCGATCTTGTTGAAGCGTTGCAAGGTCCGGGGCCCTTCACGGTCTTCGCACCCAATAACGCAGCCTTCGCCAAGTTGCCGGCGGGTACCCTTGAGGACCTGCTTAAACCGGCGAACAAAGCGAAACTCGCCGCAATCCTCAAAAACCACGTGGTCGCGGGAAAAGTCATGGCAGCCAGTGTCAAAGCCGGCCCGGTGAAAACCCTCGACGGCAAGGAAGTCGCTGTCGAGGTCGCTAGCGGCAAGGTCAAATTCGGCAATGCTGAGGTGACTGCCACCGATATCGAAGCCTCCAACGGGGTGATCCACGAGATCAATACCGTCGTAATCGCAGACTAACCGACACCTGGGATTACCGCACGCTACACGCAACCAACCACCGGCCATTCCGTCGCGAGGCGGAATGGCCGTTTTCTTTGTTTCAGTTGAATGAGAGCCTTTGCCCCGCTTCGAGGTCTTGCTAAACGCCTTTCATCGACAGGCGCGCGCGCCCCTGGCCTGCAATCCATGCGCACTTCCAGGGGGATGTTTACGGCACTTCTGGTCTGCCTTCCCCTCTTTCTTAGTGCCTGCGCCAAGGATCCGCACGTCTACAAGAAGGCGAGAGCCTCTGCTTTGGCGGCTACGGCGGAGCAAAAAGCGGTGGCCGTTGCCCAAGAGCGGCGGAAAGACAAACCGCTCGAACAATTGGGAGGATGGCTCGATGCGGCCAATGCCGCTCGATCGATATTGGTTTCACATCCCGGAGATACCGGGGCGCAGGGCGACTACAACTTCGCCGTGGCGCGGGTCATGGAGATCATCTCCGAACAGAAGCTCGCGCCGTGGAACCGGGCCGTGGTTTGCCCTTCGGGGAACAAGGATGCTTGGCGGTTGCGGCTGACATCGCCTTCGCGACAACCGGACCCTTCGGGTTGGGCATTCACTTCGACGGACCGCTACGACTTCCGGCGCATCCTGCGCGGCGAACGCGTGACCAAGCGTGGTTTGGGGGCGCCTCTGGTGGTGAAGACGGACGACCCGGATTACATCAGGAGCGGGCCATCCGACCGCGGAAAGAGCATTTACCATGCACTGACGGCGGTCATCCGTTTCAAGGGCAAGAATTGCGAGGTCGTCCTGCTGGATCCGCTGGAGCAGGACACGGTGACCATCGGTGGTTCCACCTATCCGCTGGCCGGCGACGCGCAAGGTCCGTTGGCGATGTCGCTCGCGGATTTGGATCCCGAGACCTGGACAACCGGCAGACTCCTCCGATCGCAACGATCAGAACCGGCCACGCGCCTGGCCAAGCTCCAACCCTTCAACCCGGACAAGATCCCCGTGCTTTTCATCCACGGCTTGGGTGGCTCGACGGCCGACTGGACGCCGTTGTTGGACTATCTGCGCAGCGACCCAGAGATCCGCCGTCACTACCAATTCTGGTTCTTCAGCTATTCCTCGTTGCAACCCTATGCCACGTCGGCCTCGCTCCTGCGGGAGCAATTGGCGGCGATCCGCAAACGGCATCCGCGGGCCAAGGAGATCATCGTCGTCGGCCACAGCATGGGAGGGATGATCGGCCGCTTGCTGCTCACCGAGAGCGGACGGACGCTCTGGAACAGCTACTTCGCTCAGCCGCCCGGGGAGATGGCTTTTTCGGAGAGGACCCGGAGCGTTATGACAGAGGCCCTGATCTTCAAGCCCGTCTCCAGGATTTCCCGCGTTATCTTCTTGTCCGCCTCCCACCGTGGCAGCGAAATGGCCACCACCTTTTACGGGCACTTGCTGGCCTCGCTGTTGGGCAATCGGCTGAGCGCGCGAGGTGTCTACCGCGAAGCTTTCGCCTTGGCGCGTCCCGAGGCGCGGACACACGGGCGGAACCTGCTACCCGGCAGCAGCATTGATCTGCTCGCTCCCGACAACCTGTTTATCACCACCGTCGCATCGCTGCCGATCAAGCGCGGCGTGCCCTTCCACTCGATCATCGGCGACCGGGGCAAGGGCGGCTTCCTCGATCACCGGAAACCGACCAGCAGCGATGGAGTCGTGCCTTATTGGAGCAGCCATCTGCAGGGGGCCCGCAGCGAAAAGATCATACCGTCCGGGCATTGGACTCCGATGCACCCGCTGGGCATGGCGGAGATCAAAAGAATCCTTCTCGAGCACCTGCGCCGCTGACATTGCCTACCACGCCGGGCACCAATCACCGCACCGGCGAAAATTCACCCCGTGGAACTGAGCCTGCTTTTCGCCGATCCATGCATCGTGAGAGTCATCATCTTGTCGTTGGTCAATCTCAGGCCTCACTGGAGAACGCCTGTTGGCCGCGCGACGAGAACGTCAACGGAACAGGTCACTATCACTACTCCCCATCCCACAACCGCACACATTACGCACATCCAAATACGCTGATTAGGTTAGACACAATCGCAATTACCCTGATCATGTCTCGAAGCCGGATGATGTCTGGCTCAAGGGAACACCAACCCGGAAAAAACCATTAGCGATCGGGGAGCTGTTGTCTTAATATAAGAGTATGAAAAGAAGCAAACACCGTCGGACATCCAAAAAGAAACGCGCCACCAAGAAATCTGCGAACAGGAGAAAGTCTCTCCCCGCGAAGGTCAGCACCAAAGTCACGACCAAATCAGCCGTTCGGCATAACAAGCTGGCCAAGCAGGCTCTCGAATTTCTCGACGAGGCCACGTCCTTGCTGCGCACAGGCATTCGTGAAAGCGCCAAAACCACGGAGAAGTCGCGGATCCTCGCGAAACGGAAAGCCCACAATCTGCTCGGCAAGGCCTCGAGGAATCTGGCGAAAGCGATCGAGGATGGCGCGTCGACGCTGCAGGATATCATCAAGAGGATCTGAGGCGGCAACCGAGGCTCGACCAAAGTCTTAGACAATCGGACCAAAGATTTCAGGCTCCGGTTTTTCCAGCGGCAGGTTGGGCTGTCCTCGGCTGATCAGACCATGTCCAAGCAGGGGGTGCGGCCCGCTGGGCCAGCGGGCCCTACTAAAAATATCTTCCCACGGGAGGGGATGTTGGCAGCAAGAAGCTCGGCGGAATTATGATCCGTTGTCTAGGTTGACTGTCATAGTCCGTCGCTGCGCCGGGTAGAGATCGCGTGCCGGAGGCACATCCAGATCCCCCAGAGCAACCCGGCTAACCCAATCACGGGGATACCCCAAACTTTGGGCGGAAGGTCGGAGCTGATAAGGTTCGAGGAGCAAATCAGAACCGCAGCGGCCAGAATGGCGTTCCCCAATCGGTTGAAGGTTGTGTTGAGCGTCTTCCGGAGAGGCTCAAAGCCTTTCGAGTCTATTTTGTGCTGGAGCGGAATATTGATCTCACCGCGGCGCAAGCTCTTCCAGAGAATGCGGAAGTCTCCCGGAAAATCATCCAGGATATCGAGGGAAGTGGAGGAGATCTTTTTGAGGATACGCAGAAAGTGTTCGGGGCGATATTTCACCTCAAGCAACTTGATTGCATAGGGTTCTCCGATGACAACGAAGTTGAGGTCGGGATTGAGCTCGCGTCCGATCGCCTCGATTTGGGAGAGCGCCTTGATGCCGAGATAGAAGCTCCCTTTCATCCGGAGATGCTGATCATGCAAGAGTTCGAGCAACTTGTTGAATACAGCCGAAAGATGGATCTGCGAGAGCGGCTTGGTCAGGTTCTTGTTGCTGAACTCTTCGACATCCCGAAGCATCTTTTCCGAATCAACCAGAGTTCCTTTTTCGGACATGTCGACAAGGGCGCTCATGACCTGCCTGTTGTCCTTCTCCACCAAACCTGCAATCAGGTTGGCAACACTCGATCGAAATCCCATGGAGAACTCCCCCATCATCCCGAAGTCATAGAGGCCCACCACGCCGGGGTGGAGCACTGTCATGTTGCCGGGATGGGGATCCCCATGGAAGAAGCCATGCACGAAGATCTGTTCGAAAATGAGCTGGGAGATGCTCTCTGAAAGCAAGATCGGGTCGATACGGTGCCGCCGGAGGACCTTGGGGTCATTCACGGGATAGCCCGAGATGAACTCCATGGTCAGAACCTTTTTGCTGCTGAACTCCCGCAGGACGGCCGGCACGCTGATGGCCTCCGAATCGTCGAACTGGCTGGCAAAGCGTTCCGCGTTGTCGGCTTCGTTGGTGAAATCAAGTTCGTTCCGCAACGTTTCGGAAAACTCCTTCACCACCCCGCGCGGGTTGATCGCGGCAATGTCCGGCGCGTGCTTCTCCAGGAGACTCGCCAAGTCCTGGAGAATGGAGAGATCCCTTTCGATGAGGGGCTGGATGTCCGGTCGCTGGATTTTCACGGCCACCACCGCCCCCTCATGCGTCGTGGCCCGGTGAACTTGGGCAATCGAGGCACCGGCCATGGGTTCCTCGTCGAACTCGGCAAACGCCTTCCTCACGCTCACCCCGATTTCCTCGTTAAAGATCCGCTTCGCTTCCTTTCCGGAAAAAGTAGGGACCTTGTCTTGGAGCTTGCAGAGTTCGCTGTAGTAGTCCCCTGTCACCAAATCACGGCGGGAACTCAGGATCTGCCCCAACTTGATAAAGGTCGGACCAAGCTCCTCCAGGGCCAATCGCAACCTTTCTTCAGGGGGTTTGGCCAGCAACCCCGAATCGTGCTTCGGCATTTCGGTCGCCTCAATTCCCATCACCCGCTGCAGCGCGACCAGCTTGAGGAAATCCGAAAATCCATATTTGAACAACACCTTCAGGATTTCGGTGTAGCGGGGCACCTGGGCGGCAAACTCCAGCGCCGAGTGGATGTGGGAAATCATCTACATTGGAAAGACCATGATTGGCACGGTTTCTTAAGACATCTTCGATCGGACCAACCCGTTCCTCCATGGGGTCAAAGTCCCATCCTCCGAGGTGTGCGCTCCATGTCGCCGCGGGGCAGTTCATCCGGCACAACCCGCGCACGTATCCCCTCGCCGGGTGCCCTCAAGCCGCCTTCGGCTTTCCGCCCACTTACGCTGCTCGATCGTTCTGGGTCGAACGCAAATAGCCGAGCAAACCGGCCGCGCACTGCTCCACGGAGAGGCTTTGGGTGTCGAGCACAAGCTCCGCATTTTCAGGTTCCTCGAACCCGCTGTCCTTGCCGGTGAACTGGCCGATTTTCCCCTCTTTGGCTTTGGCGTAGAGTCCCTTCGGATCGCGTTGCGCGCAGGTATCGAAGTCGGCTTTCACGTAGACCTCGTGAAAATCGGACGCACCCACAATCTCGCGGGCCGCCGCGCGATGGCGGCGCAACGGAGTGATGACCGAGACGAATACGATGATCCCCTGCCCCGCGAGAAGTTTGGCCGTCTCGGCCACGCGGCGCACATTTTCCGTGCGGTCATCGTCGGTGAAACCAAGATTGCTATTGAGCCCCGTGCGCAAGTTGTCGCCGTCGAGAATGACTGTCATGCGCCCGTCGCCGTGCAAGACGCGCTCGACCTCGTTGGCGATGGTCGACTTGCCCGAACCGGAAAGTCCGTAAAGCCAGACCACGATCCCTTTTTGCCGCAGGAGATTTTCCTTGGCCGCGCGATCGAGAAAACGGCGTGTTTCCGGATGGATGTTGGTCATGGGCGGCGGCGCTTCACGCGGTAGGTTGCAGCCCTCTCGCGAACATGGAAACCCAATTCACGCTTCGGCGCGGCCGGCGGCTGCAAGAGCGGCAAAAGCTTTTGGTAAAGATCGCGCAAACCGCGGTCGTGGAGGAGAAGCGTTTTGTCGATCTCGGCGAGCCGCCGGAGAATTGCTTCGTTGCCGGCGAGCAAGTCGCGTTGGCGAACAAAGGCGCGCACGATAAAGACACTCATTTTGACCGCGGCCGCGCTGCGCAGGATGTTGGCCGCCATGAGTGCACCGTGTTCGGTGAAAGCGTGGGCACGCGCTCGTTTGTCGCGGTGCTTCGTCGATTTAGAACCGGTCGCAATTTGCGACCGGTTGCCTTTATCAATGTGGCTATCAGAGGATTGCGATTCTTCGGAAAGGATCGAGCGCCATTCCTCAGCGGTCAAAACGAAGACAAAATCCGAAGGAAAACGGTCCTTGTTTCGTTTGACCTGTTCATTGAGGCGCTTGGTCGGCACGCCGTAAATCGCTGCCAGATCAGCATCGAGAATCACCGCGACATCACGAATGCGACGGATGGGAATTTTCATCGGGCTGGCCACTGGCACCGCGTGCACCCGGTAGGACTCGAACCTACAACCAATTGATTAAGAGTCAACTGCTCTAC
>Ga0209598_10001860_pt1 | contig 16934 bp, 17 predicted proteins | sample M_140807_EF_Meta_FD_187317 | JGI IMG/M metagenome (GOLD analysis project Ga0209598, IMG submission 187317) | Freshwater microbial communities from Lake Montjoie, Canada to study carbon cycling - M_140807_EF_MetaG (SPAdes) (version 2) | ecosystem: Environmental > Aquatic > Freshwater > Lake... | reverse complement strand
CTCTTCCAAATTCAGCAGGCAGAGATAATTCTCCCGCCCCTTGCGCACCACCACCCGGGCGCGGCGCTCCTCCGGGTCGGGATAGAGCCGGGCCAATTCCTGGTCCAATTGCCGCTGCAGATTGCGGGTATAGGTGGAAAGCCAGACCGGCGCGCCATTCTTCTCGGCCCAAAGCGATGCCGGGGCGATATAGCCCAGCGTCTTGCCCGTGCCGGTGCCGGCCTCGGCCAGCACCAGATTCGGCTGGCCCTCCGCCTCGCGCGGCATGAAGGCGGCGGAGGCGGCAGAGGCGTAATCCGCCTGGCTGGGCCGCTGCTCGGCGCCCTCGCCCAGCATGGCGGCCAGCCGGGCGCGCGCCTCGGCCTGGGTGACGCCATGGCTGGCCGGCGGCGGCGGCGGTGCCTCATCCTCCCATTCCGGCAGACGCCGCCAGGGGCGGAATGCATTGCGGTCAGGCCGAGCATCGGGCGCGCCGAGCGCCGCCAGCACGCTCTCAGCCCAGGGCCAGCCGGTGGTGGCCTTCAACTGGGCGGCCATGGCGGCGGCATCCGCGCCGGCGCTGCTCGCCCGCGTCTCGGCCAAAGCGCGCAGCAGCGTGGTGGCAATCTCGGGCAATAGCGCGGCGGCATCGGCATCATCGGCCGGCACCGGCAGGTCGAGCGCAATGGCCAGGCCGCGCGGCGTGGGTGCCGCCAACCGCCCTGGCAGGCAAAAGGCAAAAAGCTCCAGCAGATCAAACGCATCGATGAAGGCCGGCAGGTCCAGCCGCCTTGCGGTTGCCGGCGCATGCACCAGCAGCGGCGGCGGCAGCCCCGCCAGGGCCTGGGCCAGGGCGGCCCCCAGCGCCGGCGTCAGCACCTCGCCATCCGGCGTCAGCAGCGTGGCGCGGCCGGCGCCGGCCACCAACGCGGGCGCATCAGGCAATAGCAGGCGCGGTGGCTGGGGAGGGCGAAGCTTGGACACGGTTCGTTCTAGAACATGATGCGCTAAGGCGGTATCGCCGAAAACGCTGAATCATTCTCTCAGCCCAGCAACGCCATCCCGCGCGAGCCTTGAACCGGATTTCCGCCACGGTGATACTGCCGCCATGACAATCGGTATCCTGCAATGCGGTGAATTGCCCGAGGCGCTGCGCAGCCAACACGGCACCTATGGCGCCATGGTGGCGGGGCTGGTCGAGCCCCGGGCCGTCACCATCTACGACGTCACCCAGGGCGCGCTGCCGCCCAGCGCCACGGCTTGCGAGGCCTTCATCCTCACCGGCTCGCCCGCCGGGGTCTATGACCCGCTGCCATGGATCGCCCCGCTGCGCGACTTCCTGCGCCGGGCGCGTGGCCAGGCAGCCCTGGTCGGCATCTGCTTCGGCCACCAACTCATGGCCGAGGCCTTTGGCGGCAGCGTGATCAAATCACCCAAGGGCTGGGGCCTGGGCATGCAGCGCTATGCCGTGCAGCACCGCGCCGGCTGGATGGATGCGGCGGAGAGCATCGCCATTCCAGCCTCGCATCAGGACCAGGTGGTGACCTGCCCGCCCGATGCCAAGGTGATCCTGGCCAGCGATTTCACCCCCTTCGCCGGGCTGGATTATGGCGATGCCATCTCCTTCCAGGGCCATCCGGAATTCAGCAATGCCTTCGGTATCGCGCTGATCGAACAGCGGCGCGACCGCTATGGCGCCCTCGCCGATCCCGCCATCGCCAGCTATGCCGAACCCGATGACCGTGCGCGGCTGGCCGGCTGGATTGGCCGGTTTTTGGCTTACCGCCCCGCCGAACGCGCCAAATAAATCGTCGCCGCCAACATCAATCCCACACCAATCGGTAGCCCCCAATTGGGCAATTCGGCGAAGATCAGAAAGCCAAACATCGCCCCAGCCGGAATCTGAATATACTCCATCGGCGAGAGCAGCCCGGCCTCCGCCCGCCGCGCCGCATTGGCGGCCAGCCAATCACCCATCAGCGCCAGCCCGCTGCCCAGCAGCAGCATCGCAAGCGCCCACCAGGAGGGCGTGACCCAGACCAAGGCGCAAACCGGCCCCCAAATCAGCAGCGACGCCACCGAATACCAGCCAATGACCCGCATCGGCGGCTCGGTGGCGGAAAGCAGCTTGATGGTGATGAAGACCGTGGCACCCCCCACCCCCGCCAGCAGCGCCGCCGGCATCCCCCAGCTCCATTCACCGCTGGGCTGGGCAATGATCACCACCCCGCAAAACCCCACCAGCGCCGCCAGCACCCGGTCGCCCCGCACCCGCTCACTGAGGAACAGGGCGGCCAGGGGAATGGCCCATAGCGGCCGTGACTGCGCGATGGAAACGGCATCGGCCAGCGGCAGCAGCAGCAGCGCGTACATCCAACTCTGAAACGTCACCAACCCAGCGGCGCAGCGCGCCACCATCACCCATGGGCGCCGCGTCACCATGCCCGCCACGCCCTGGCGCAGCAGCCACGGCGCCATCAGCGCCAGGGTGAAAACACTGCGCGCGAAGGGCACGAAGGCAATCGGCAGCCCCTCCTGCATCGCCAGCCGGAAGCACACCCCCATGCCGGAAAAACAGAGTGAGGCACCGACCATCATGGCCATGCCAAGGAGGCGAGGGGACATCTGGTGGTGTGTGCCTCAGAAATGCCCGCGCCGCCCCCTCTTCCACCCATCATGCGGCAAAAAATATGGGAAACGGGCGAATAGCGGTCGGAGGCATCCTCCATGGGTGGGGAAGGCGCGCCGGTCACGCCGGATTTGCGGTTGCGTGGCGTGGATGGGCTGCTTGTGGCCGATGCTTCGGTCATGCCACGCATTGTCTCGGCCAATACCAATGCGACGACGATGATGATCGCAGCCAGGGCCGCTGCAATGATGCTCGGTCACGCCCCAGCCAGCATCCCGCTCAACAGGCACGCCGGCTGAGCCACGCCAAAAAAATTGGCGATTCCATCCTCGCCGTCCGCCGGGCTTTCGGTCAGCGCACCGCCCGTGCGGCAAAGGCAATCTGAAAAGCCACCTGGGTAAAATCGGTCAACATTTGGAGATAGCGCGGGTCCAGCCGTGGCAGGGCGATCAGTTCATCGCCGGGCCTGGGCGTCTGGTTCAGGTCCAGCACCAACTCGCCCGAGGCGCGGCGGATCATCATCGTGCTGGAGGAGCCGCGCGGGGCATAGCCGCCAGCTTGGCGCACGTAATCCGCCACCGTCAGATTGGCCTGCCAGAGGATGGCCCGGGGCGCAGTCACTTCACCGCTCACCAGCACGGTCTGGCTGCGTTCAGGAATGACGATCACATCGCCATCCTCCAGCCGCACCGGCGCGCATTGGCCGTTCTGGTCCATCACCACCACCAGGCCATCGGGCCGCGTGCGGCGCCCCCGGCTGATGAACTGGCTCACCAGCTGCGCCTCATTGGTGCGGATGAGTGAGACGCCCGTGGTCTGGCTGGTGGCAAGGAAAAGCTGGCGCTCCAGCCGGTCCAGCGCCTCCTCCATCGTTCGCTGTTGCTGCGCCGCCACCCGTGGCCGCAGCAGAAATACCCCCTGGGTATTGGCCAGCAGCGGGTCAACTGCGACGTGGTTCAGCAGGTTGCAAAGCTGGGTGTCCCTATCCGCCACCAGCACCGAGGGGCCAATCCGGCTGCCCTCGATATTGACGCGGATGGTGCGGGACGGGCTATCGGTGATGAAGCTGACCGTGTCCTGATCGGTCATCGAAGCGCCCTGCAATTCGCTGAGCGTGACGTAGCGGCTGAAGGGCCTGCCATCCCGGCTGCCCTGGATGATGGCATTGGTGGCCGAGGGCAGCGGCCTGGCAAGTTCGATCAATTCGCGCCCACTCATCGCCCGCCCCGGCACCTCGAAGAGAAAATTATTGCGCACCGCGCCATCGGCACCCACCACGGCATGCTGGCGGCCCACCACCAGCGTATCGCCCTCCTGCAGGCGCAGCGCCGGCAATTGGCCGTCCAGGAGGAAGCGATACAGGTCCAGGCTGGCCACAACGCCGCCGCCGCGCCGAACCTGAATATCGCGATAGGAGCCGCGCGCCGTATCCACCCCGCCAGCGCGGACCAGAAAATCGATCACACTATCCGCCGCGCTGCCGCCAAAGCGCCCCGGCGTGCGCACGAAGCCGGTGACAAAAACCCCAATGCGCTGGGTGGAGAGCAGCACGGCATACACCTGCACCTGCTGGGTATAGATCCGCCGCACCTCGGCCTCGACCACGCGCTGCAAATCGCCCGCGCGGGTGCCGGCCACCCGCACCGGGCCGATTTGCGGCAGGAAGAGCATGCCCGCGCTATCCACCTGGCCCAACGTCTCAGCCTCGACGGCGCCCCAGACCCGCACCGAGACCCTATCGCCCGGGCTGATGATGTAATTCGGGTTCGGCGCATCCGACACCGCCGCCGCGTCTCGGGTGAAAAGGCTGGCGCCGAACACCGCGGTGGCCACACCGGCCGGCCGGTTCGGGTCCCCCAGCGGGGTGACGGCGATGGCACCGGCCTCGGCCTCCGTCGCATCGCCAATGCGCGAGGTGGCGCGCGCACCACCCGCCGCGCGGTTCACGCTGCTGCCGGCAGCGCCACCGGCAATGCCGCCGGGCTGGTTCAACTGGTTGAGCAGAAGATTCTGCGAGGGCGCGTTTTGCGCCAATCCGGCGGGCGCCGCCGCCAGGAAACCGCCCAGCGCCAGCACCACCATCCCGTTAAGCCGCATGCTCTTTCACCCCCGCCACGATCAGCCAAACCAGCCCATACACCACAGAAAGACCAATAAAAACATATAATGCAGAAATGAAGCGTTTCGGGTAGCGATAACGCTCCGCCAAATTCGGCTCTACCACGCGTTGCAGAAAAAGCTGCTGGCGCTGCGCGTCGCTCATCGCGCGCTCCAGATTGGCGGTGGCCGCCGTCAATTGCCTGCCACCAAACTCTGCCTCCAGCCGCAACCGCTCATAGGCTGCCACCTGTTCGGTAAAGCCCTCGCCGCCCAGGGTGGAGGTCCGCCGCCTCTCCTCGTTGACCTGCGCCTGCAAGGCGGTGATGCGGTTCTGCAGGCTTTGCACCTGCGGGCTATTGGGCCGGGCAAAACCCTGCAAGGTCTGCAATTCGGCGCGCGCGGTGGCCAATTGCCCCTCCAGCCGGCCAATCGTCTCCACCGCTATGCTCGCCAGCCGGCTCGGGTCGAGTTGGCGCTCACGCTCGCGGAACTCGGAAATCGCCTGGGTTGCGCCGGCAACCCGCAATTCCGCCCGGGCCAATTCGCGCCGAGCACTTTCTACCGTATCGGCCACGATGCGCTGGTTCAGCCGGTTCACCAGCGCCTCGCCCTGGGCGAGCAGGGCGCGGTTCATCTCCAGGCTGTCCTGCGGCCGGAAGCTGCGCACCGCCAGGGTGGTGATGCCGCTCGCATGATCGACATAGGCAGTGACCATGCTGCGGTAGTAATCCACCAGCCGCTCGATTTCCGGGCTGGGATACCACAGCCGGGCCCAGAGATCGGCCTCCGGCCGGCGGAAGATCGCCACCAGATCCATCTCCCGGCGCAGCGCCGCCACCGCATCATGGCTCAGCAGGTATTCCTTCATCGCCACCGTATCATCGGAAGCGGCGCGAAACCCCGCACCATTCAGCGCCTCACCCAGCAGCGAGGCCGAGGCCTGGCTGCGCCCGCGCACCAGATAGCGGCTTTCCGACACATATTGCGGCGCCGCCACCGCAAAGAAGTAGATCGCCGCCAGCAAGGTGGGCACCAGCACCGACCATCCACCACCAAACATGCCGCCATCGTGCCTGCTGCCATGCCACCCTCATCCCATTCATCGGCCGCGATGCGCGGGAAATCTCCCCAATCGCGCCGATATCGCCTATTGGCAGTTTATAGAAAATTATCATAGCATGTAAAATATGATGCCAAAAACACTTTGGCTCACGCCTGCAATGCAAAAAACCTGGCCGCATCTGTGGGCTTTTTTCCCCGATTGCAGGGTCGCATCCGGCGCTCACAGGCCTGCCGGTGCGCTCACGCTGCCGCCAATGCAGGAAGGCGCCTGGGCCACACCCGCCTTCAACGGCATCCACCGGCCCATCGCCCTGCTCGCACCCTTCGCCCCCCCGGCCCATGCGGCCCTGCCCGAGGCGGTGCGGGCGGCCTGGCACGATGCCTTCAGCGAGGACCCGCCCGAAGCCCTGCTGGCGGCCCTGCCCTATACCCGCTTCGCCTGCCCCTTCACCCAGCGGCCCAGCTCGGCCGAGGCCGCCGTGGCCCTCCTCGCGCTCTGGCGCAGCACCGCAGCGCAAAACCGCCAGATCGGCAGCTTCCTCGACATGGCCGGCTGGAAGCAGGCCGCCATCACCAGCGCCTTCGGCCAGGCCCCCTTCGCCAAAAAACCCGCTGCGGCGCTGGCCCATCCGGGCAAGGTGCTCGCCTGGGCCTCCAGCCTCACCCCAGCCACCGAGGCCGCGGCCGGCGAACGCCTCTGGCGGGTGGAGGATGGCTTCATCCGCTCCCTCGGCCTGGGGGTGAATTTCGCCCCCGCCGCCTCCCTCGTGGTCGACCCTCTGGGCATGCATTACGACCCCGCCCGCCCCTCGCAACTGGAGAACATCCTCGCCGAGACGGATTTCCCCCCCGCCCTGCTGGCGCGCGCCGCGGCGCTGCGGGGCAGAATCACCGCCGCCAACATCACCAAATACAACCTCGCTGAAACCCCGCTGACCCTCCCCGCCACCCCCGGCCGCCGCCGCATCCTGGTGGTGGGGCAGGTGGAGGATGATGCCTCCATCCGCCACGGCGCCGGGCGGGTGCGCAGCAATGCCCACCTCCTCGCCGCCGCCCGCGCCGTCGAGCCCCACGCCTTCATCATCTACAAGCCACATCCCGATGTGCAGACCGGCTATCGCCGCGGCTATCTCCCCGCCCGCGAAGCCCGCCGCCATGCCGATATGGTCGTCACCACCGGCAATATCGGCACCCTGCTGGCCCAGGTCCACGCGCTGCATAGCATCACCAGCCTGGCCGGCTTCGAGGCGCTGCTGCGCGGCGTGGCCGTCACCACCTGGGGCGCGCCCTTCTATGCCGGCTGGGGCCTGACCGATGACCGCGAACCCCCGCCCCGCCGAGGCCGCCGCCTGAGCCTCGACGCGCTGGTCGCCGGCTGCCTCATCCTCTACCCTCGCTATCAGGACCCCATAACCCAGTTGCCCTGCACCCCCGAATTGCTGCTGGACCGGCTGGCCGAGCCGGCGGCACTCTGGCCCCGCCTGCCACCCGGCCGGCGCGCTTACCTGGCGTGGTGGCGCCTCCAGGGCCAATGGCTGAAATTGGCCCGCGCCGCAGGGCTGTGGCGGCGATGATCCCTAAAAACATCGTCATCACCGGCGCCTCACGCGGCCTGGGGGCGGCGCTGGCCCGCGCCTGGGCCGCCCCGGGCACGCACCTGGCGCTGATCGGCCGAGACCCAGCCGCCCTGGCCCAAACCGAGGCCGCCTGCCGCGCCGCCGGCGCGCAAACCCGCTCCGCCCTGCTCGATGTACGAGACGCCGATGCCCTGGCCCGCCAAGTCCTGGCCTGGGATGACACAACGCCCTTTGACCTCGTGGTGGCCAATGCCGGCATCACCAGCGGTACCCGCCCCGATGGCGGGCTGGAGGGCCATGCCGCCGCCAGCCGCGTGCTGGCGGTGAACCTGCAGGGTGCGCTCAATCTGGTGGAGCCGCTGCTCCCCCGCCTGCTGGCGCGGCGCCATGGCCGGGTGGCGCTGGTCTGCTCGGTGGCGGCCTTCCGAGGCCTGCCGGACAGCCCGGCCTATTGCGCCGCCAAGGCCGGGCTATGGGCCTATGGCGAGAGCCTGCGCGCCCTGCTGGGGCCGCAGGGTGTGGGCGTCACCACCATCGCGCCCGGTTTCTTCACCAGCGCAATGAGCGATCGTTTCACTGGCAACCACCCCCTCAAACTGGGCACCGAGGCCGCCGCGCGGCGCATCACCCAGGCCATCGCGCGCGACGCCGGACGCTGCATCTTCCCCCGCCGAATGGGCTTGGCCCTCCGCCTGCTGGAGCTCCTGCCAGCCGCCCTGGCCGACTGCGCGACGCGGCGCTTCCGCTTCAAAATCCGGCCCGACTGACCAGCACCTGCCGCAGCGCCGGCTCCAGATCCTCAGCAGTCAGATGCGGCCCCGCCGCCACGCCCGCCGCGCCATGCAGCCACACCCCGGCGCAGGCCGCCTCAAAACACGGCATGCCCTGCGCCAGCAAGCCGCCGATCATCCCCGCCAGCACATCGCCAGCCCCCGCCGTGGCCAGCCAAGGCGGGGCATTGCCATTGATGGCGGCCCGGCCATCGGGCGCGGCAATGACACTGCACCTCCCCTTCAGCACCACCACCTGCCCCGCGACGCGGGCGGCGGCCGGCGCATCGGGCGCATCGGGGAAAAGCGCCTCAAACTCCCCCACATGCGGCGTCAGCACCGCGCTTCCGGGCGGCAGCGGCAGGTCGTGGGTGAGGCTGGTCAGGGCATCGGCATCAAGCACCACCGGCCGGCCGCTGCCCAGCATGGCCAGCGCCGCCGCCCTTGTGGCCTCACCCCGCCCGGCACCGGGGCCAATAACGCAGGCGGTGAGCCGCGGCTCCGCCAGCGCCGCCGCCAGCCCCCCGGCCTCGGCCAGCATAATGGCGCTGAGATGGGCGGCATGAATGCGCAGCGCCGCCGCCCCGCCCATCACGGTCACAATTCCCGCCCCCACCCGCAGCGCCGCCCGCGCCGCCAGCCGCGCCGCGCCAGTGGCAAATTCCGGCCCGCTCCAGACCAGACAGGCGCCCCGACAATATTTATGGCCATCCACCGCCGGCTCCGGCCAGGCATCGCGCCATAGCGCCGGGCCATTCTCCAGCAGCTGCCCAGACCACGCTGCCTTCACGCCGCGTGGCCCAGCCATCGTTGAGGGCATGGATCAGCGTTTTCGCCGCAACGCATCATGCTCAGCCTTCCACCTGATGCACCACAAAGCTGTGCATGGCCCCTGCATCATCACGGATGGAGACATATTCCCCCGGCACGAAGGCATGGTCGCCCAGGCGATAGCCCGCCTCATCATCGCGCGTGGTGCTGGCGTCATAATCAAACGCCCAGGTCGCCCCCTGCGCGCCCCCGGGCTTATGGATCAGTTGGCCGCGCCGATCCGCCTCACCCGCCCAGAAGCGCCGCACCACGCAATGCTGCCGGGTCTCCTTCCAGCGCAGCGGGTCGATATGCCCACGGCCATCCAGCGGCGCACGGAAGGAATAACCGTGCCGGTCACTCCCCTCCGGGAATTCCGCGCAGCGGGCGAGGTGCAGGGTGATGTGTTGCAGCGTATCGGGCGATGTCATGGCGATGTCTCCTGCCCGCAGCATAGCCCGGCCCGGCAGCGCCGCTTTGCGCCATATCAAACTGCCCTCGCATGGGCCATGATGGCGCATGCGCACCGTGGAATTTGTCGTGGCCGTGCTGCTGCTGGAACTGACGCCGGGGCCGAACATGGCCTATCTCGCCGCCCTCTCGCTCACCCGCGGCCGACGCGCCGCGTTGGCCGGGGTGGTGGGCGTGGCGCTGGGGCTGGTCACCCATGCGGTGCTCTCGGCCCTGGGCATGGGCGCGCTCGTCGCTGATTCTCCGCTGGTTTACGAGGTGCTGCGCTGGGCCGGGGTGGCCTTCATGCTCTTTCTGGCCTGGGAGGGATGGCAAGGCGCCCAGGACAGCGGGGCGGATGAGACCGCCACGGCCTCACCCGCGCAATTGCTGCTGCGCGGCTTCATCACCAATGTGCTGAACCCGAAATCCATCCTGTTCTTCGTCGCCGTGGTGCCGGGCTTTCTCACCGCCCAGAGCAACGCCACCGCCCGGCTGGCCGTGCTCGGCGCGCTCTATGTCGGCATAGCAACCGCGGTGCATATCGCCATCGTGCTGCTGGCCGCCGAATTGCGGCCCTGGCTGCTGAAGGGCCCGCGCAGCCTCTGGGTCCGGCGCGGGCTCTCACTGTTGCTGGCCGGCGTGGCGGCCTGGCTGGCTTTCACCAGCAGCCGCTAATCAATAGCGACAACCAGCTTGCCGAAATTCGCCCCATTGAGCATGCCCATAAAGGCCGCCGGCGCATTCTCCAGACCCTGCACGATATCCTCGCGCGCCCGCATCCGGCCCGAGGCGATATGCCCCAGCATCTCAGCCCGGAATTGCGGATAGCGCCCCCAGCCGGTGTCGCTCACGATGAAACCCTGCACCCGCAGCCGCTTGCGCACCACGGGGCCGAGATTGGGGCCCGGCGGCGCGCCCTTGGCATCGGCACCCGGCGCCTCATTATACTGCGCCACCATGCCGCACATCACCATGCGGCCGAAATCGCGCAGCCGAGGCCAGACCGCCGCCTGCACCGCACCGCCCACATTCTCCCAATAGACATCAATGCCCTCGGGGCAGGCCTCATCAAGCTGCAGATTGAGGTCACCGCGATGGTCCAGGCAGCGATCAAAGCCCAGCTCATTCTCCACAAAGGCGCATTTCGCCGCCCCGCCGGCAATGCCGATCACCTTGCAGCCGATGATCCGGCCCAATTGCCCCACCACCTGGCCCACCGCGCCCGAAGCGGCGCTGACCACCATGGTCTCGCCCTTCTTGGGCATGCCAATATCCTGCAGCCCCACCCAGGCGGTGAGCCCCGGCATGCCCAGCAGCCCCAGATTCTGCGACAGCGGCACCTCACCCGGCGCGATATGCCGCAGCCGCTCCGGCGCCACCACCGAATATCGCTGCCAGCCATAGCCACCCAGCACCGTATCCCCGGCGGCAAAACCGGCGGCGCGACTGGCCACCACCTCGCCCACCGTCTGGCCCTCCATCACCGCGCCCAGCGCCACCGGTGCGGAATAGCTCTTCGCGTCGCTCATCCGCCCGCGCATATAGGGGTCGAGGCTGAGAAACCGCGCGCGCACCAGCACCTGGCCCTCGGCCGGCTGCGGCATCGCGGTTTCCACGAATTCGAAATCATCCGCGGTGGGCGCGCCCACCGGCCGGCGGCGCAGCAGAATGGCTTGATTCATCTCGGTCATGGCGGTTGTCCTCTTTCGATTTGCCGGGCAGGCTACGCTGCATGGAAACGCCCCGCTACAGCATAGATCACATTCATTACCGCACCCTCGACCCCGAGGCCGCCGCCACCTTCTGGCGTGACGTCTTCGGCGCCACCGAGAAGGGCCGCGTCATCAATAACGGCCGGCTTCGGGTGATGTTCGACCTGGGTGGCCTCGCCATCTTCGTCGAGGAAGTCCCCGCCGGCACGCCCGCCACCCCGCCACCCGCCTTCCTCGGCCTGGAACATCTGGCGCTGTCGGTCACCGATATGGACGCCGCCGTGGCCGATCTGACGGCCAAGGGTGCCACCCTGGCCAAGCCGGTCAGCAGCCCTCGCCCGGGCATTCGCATCTGCTTCGTCAATGCGCCCGATGGCGCGCAGGTGGAGCTGGTGCAGCGGGGCTAAACCGCCGCCTCCAACAACCCATCCCGCCACAGCCGCCGCATGAATTCCAGCGCCCCCGCGCCCAATTCGGCGGCGGTGGCGCCATCGGTCAGCGGCTCCAGCCATGCCGCCTCATGCGCGGCCAGGGCGATTTCCCCACAGGTCCAGTGCAGGCTGGCCTGACCATCCGGGGCGATGGCCACATGGTGGTGCATGCCATCCGCCAGCCGCATCGGCGCATCTTCGGTCAATTCGTCCAGAAACAACCCACGCGCCGGCAATGGCTGCCGGTCATGCGCCAATTGGTCGAGCAGCAGCATCGACAACCGTTCCGCATGGCCGGCGGTGGCCAGGCCGCGCAGCTTCTCCGCCATCGTCTCCAGCAGCCCGGCCAATGCCTCAGGCTCGGCCAGGCGCCAGGTGGGCACGGCCTGTCGCAGGGGCGTATTGGCAACCTCCTCGCTGTCGATGAGGCTACGCAGCGCCTGCGCCCAGCTGGGTTCCAGCAGACCCACGGTGATATGCAGCGAGGGCTCGCCCGGCTCCGTCGCCGCGTCATGCATCACGCCCCTTGGGATATAGAGCGCATCCCCAGGCTGCATCATCACCACATTCGGCTCGCCCTCGGGCACCAAATGGCCCGGCCAGGGGGTGCGGCGGGTGGGGTTCTCCACCGCCTGCCCATCCCATACCCGCCAGCGCTTGCGCCCGGAAACCTGCAGCACCAGCACGTCATGCGTATCAAAATGGCTGCGAAAACCCTGCGCCTGCGGTGGGGTGAGATAAATATTGGTCTGGCAGCCATGCAGGAACAGCTTTTCCAGCCCCCGGCAGAACCGCCCCAGCGGCGGGTGCGTCTCATGGAACTGGCTGGCCACCAGCGAGGCGCCGGCATCAAAGCGGCGCAGCAACCGCGGCAAATCCACCCGGCCATCGGGCAGGGTGAATTCATGTTCAGGCACGCCGGCACTGCCCTCGCGGCTGTCATCGGCCATGGCAATGCGCGGGCTGCGGGCGCCATCGGTGCGCAAATAGGCGTCGAGCACGGCAATGCTCAGCAGATCAGCATAGCGCGCCACGCCCCCGCCTGAGAAATGCCGCCACGCCGTGCCCTCCCGCAGGGCGAGCACAGTTTCCAGCGGCAAATCACCAAAGGCGCGTGTGAAGGCATCCTCCATGATGGACGTCTCGGCCGGTGCCGCCGCCTTCACCGTCTCGAGCATGGGCGTCTCCTTCCGATGCGCCGGGTCAGTATCCGCGCCGGCCCCGGCCGGGACCATCCGAAGGGTCGCTGTCACTGACGCCAGTGCGGTAGCCGCGGTTGCCGCCATAGCCGCCGCGGCCGCGGCCCGGCCCGTCATTGGGGTCGGCATCGGTGATGCCAGTGCCCCGATAAACCCGCGCACCGCCGCGACCATTGCCAGGGCCGTCATTGGGGTCGGCATCGGTGATGCCGGTGCCGCGATAAACCCGCGCACCGCCGCGACCATTGCCAGGGCCATCATTGGGATCGGCATCGGTGATGCCGGTGCCGCGATAGACGCGCGCACCACCGCGACCATTGCCAGGGCCATCATTGGGGTCGGCATCGGTGAGGCCGGTGCCGCGTGGCGCGACATAAACCGGCTGCACCGGCACGCAGGCAGCAGTGCCCAGCGTGGCCGCGCCAACAGCGCTCATGCGAAGGACCAGCCGCCGGCGGCCAAGCTTCTCGTCATTATCGTTGTTCATCGGTTTCCAGCCCTCGGACTTCTGTAGAGTTTACGCAGGCTATCGTCGAAATCTCAACGCGTCTGACACGCGGTGGCTTCAAGCTGTGCACATCGCCACTATGGAACCGCCATTGACCAGGCATGATGATGGCCGCAGCCAAGCTCTGTGCAATCACAATCAGCGGCCGCGACCCCGGCCGGGATCGTCGCGGGGGTCATTATCGGTCACGCTCCGGCCCCGGCCAGCGCCATCCTTGGGGTCGCGATCGGTGACGCCGCTGCCAGCGCGATTGCCACCCCGGCCACGGCCTGGGCCGTCATTGGGGTCGCGATCGGTGATGCCGGTTGTTGAACCTCGGCCGGCGCCCACGCCATCACGCGGGTCACTATCCGTTGCGCCACGGCTGCCACGACCACGACCTGCGGCATCATTGGGGTCGCTATCGGTTGTGCGCTGGGCCTGAGCCTCACTCGGCGCGGCCGCGATAGCAGCGCCCATACCGGCCACGACGGCACCACGGCTGACCACCAAGCGGCGGGACAGCATGCCCCTTGCGGTGTCACTTCTCTCCGGCGTGTCCTCGGACATGATGCTACACTTTCATCGACGTAACTGTGCGGAGCGTCGATGAAATGATACACCCGATCAAGGACTTCCCGTGATAAACCCTCACGAAATTCTGTTAAAATACTGTCATTTGAGGCGGTTCTCCATGCCTGGCCGCGCATCGCGCCAGCCTTGCCGGGGACTGCCTGCTTTGCCATATGATGCGAAACTGATCCATACAGGAACACCATGTCTGAAACCACCGCCACTCCCGCAGCAACGCCGCTCCTGCCGCCGCTCTACAATGCGCTCGAGCCGCTGACTGCGCAGCGCCATTCGGAACTCCGCCTGCGTGATTCCGGCTACGCCTTTGCCGCGCGAATTTCAGCCATCCCCCTGGCGGCCGAGGAATTCGCCGCCGCCAGCCGGCATTACCCCATCGTCTTCACCGCCCACGCGCCGCATATGCCGATGGTGATCATGGGCCTCGCGGCCGATGCCAATCCCCATGTCGATGCCGATGGCGCCTGGCAGCCAGGCAAATATATCCCCGCCTATCTCCGCCGCTTCCCCTTCTTCCTGGTCCGCGTGGCTGAGGGCAGCGACGAACTGGCGTTGTGCATGGACACCAGCGCCCCGCAGATCAGCACCACCGAGGGTGAAATCCTGTTCGGCGCGGACGGCAAGCCCACGCCCATTCTGGACCAGGCCTTCGCTTTCAGCCGCAGCCTGGAGGCGGCGATGCAACAGACCCGCGCCCTGAGCGATATGTTGAACGGCCTGAACCTGCTGCAGCCCACCGCCGTGCAGTTCGAACAGAATGGCAAGCCGACTAAGATCGACGGCTTCCACGCCGTCCAGCGTGAGGCCTTCGCCGCCCTGCCGGCCGAAAAGCTGGCCGAACTGCGCGACAATGGCGGGCTGGATTTGATCTATGCCCATCTCGCCTCGATGGCCGCCCTGCCGGAACTGGCCGCCCGCGCCGCAGCGGCGTCGCCCGAGCCCGCCCTCTGATCCACCCTCTTGTCGGCTGACCTATAACGGACCACTTTAGTCCTCAAAGCATCAGTTGAGGGTCGCAGAGACACATGTTCATCGAAACCGAAGGCACGCCCAACCCCGCCACCCTCAAATTCCTGCCGGGGCGGGATGTGATGGGGCCACGCGGCACGGCCGATTTCATCTCGGCCGAGGTTGCGGTGCGCAGCCCCCTCGCCACCCGCATTTTCGCGCTCCCCGGCGTGGCGCGGGTCTTCCTGGGCGCCGAGTTCATCACCGTCACCAAGGCCGATGACGCTGATTGGATGGCGCTGCGCCCCGCCGTGCTCTCGGCGGTGATGGCGCATTACGTCGCCGGCCTGCCGGTCCTCGAAGGCGATGACGATCTGGAGGCCGAGGATACCGACCCCGCCGATGCCGAAATCGTCGCCACCATCAAGGAATTGCTCGACACCCGCGTCCGCCCCGCCGTGGCCGGCGATGGTGGTGACATCGTCTTCCGTGGCTTCCGCGACGGTGTGGTGAAGCTGCTCATGCAGGGCGCCTGCTCCGGCTGCCCCTCCTCGCGCGCCACGCTCAAGCATGGCGTGGAAAATATGCTGCGCCACTACGTCCCCGAAGTGCTGAGCGTGGAGCAGGTGGAGGCGTAAAGCCCTTTCCCTCCACGCCCTTGCCCCTCGATCGCCCCAGCGGGGTTGACATATATGGCGACGAGTTTCCTGGACTTTCGATAAGTCGTTGTTTGTAAGAATTTTCAAAGGCCCAGGAAAATCATTCTCCTGGCGGAAGAGCGCGAGAGGGCAAAGCTCTTTCGCTCTTTTCCTCCGCCATCAGCGTTGTTCAGCAGCCTGCTAATGATGCCGCCAGACCACATTCTCCGGCGCCGCCTCGCGCGGGTCGGTCTGCAGCCACTCCCCATTGCCCATCGAGCGGCCGGTGAAGGCCAGAATGAACCCCCAATGCGACACCACAACGGTATGCGCCCAATCCTCGCGCGCGGCGATTTCGCTGCGAAATCCATGCGCCCGGGTGACCACCGCATGCTCCGGCTCCTCGGTGCCCGGCCACCAGATATCCTCAATGCCGTCAAACGCCACATGCGGGAATTCCTGGGCGACGATGCTGATCGGCCGGCCGACATCGCAGGTGAAGGCATAACGCTCCCGCACCTGGGGCGTGACATGAATCGGCAGGCCCAACCGCTCGGCCAGCGGCGCCGCCGTTTGCAGCGCCCGCGTATAGGGCGAGGCAATGATGCGGCGAATATCCTGCCGCCCGCCCAGCGCCTCAGCCGCCTCGGCAGCCTGCTGGTGGCCCAGATCGGTCAGCCGGGGGTCGATAATGCCCGGATCGATCCTGGTGCGGCTGAAATGCAGGTTGAATTCACTCTGGCCGTGGCGCAGCAGGATCATCTGGTCACCCTCAATTTGCTACAGGCCGCGATACAGGGGTGGCGGCGATCGGTCCATAGATGGAGATTCCGTCATGGAAACATTGCAACACTGACATCTGGTCATTGTAGGCGAAGCCGCTGCACCCTAATTAGGCTATTCAGGAGTCATCATCGCCATGCAAGGCAGCTTCCCCTTCGATCTCATCCTTTTCGGTATGGTGGCCGCGTTCCTTGTGCTGCGCCTGCGCAGCGTGCTCGGCAAACGCCAGGGCTATGAGCGCCCACCGGCCGAGGCCCGCCCCGCCGGCCCCGTCGGCATGGGGCGCGAGGCGCCGCGCGCCGCCCCGGCCACGGCCCCCATCGTCAGCGGGGTGGCCGCGCAAACCATCAGCCGGATCGGTGCCATCGATACCGGCTTTGAGCCCGCTGCCTTCCTCAGCGGCGCTGAGGGCGCATTCCGCATGATCGTCACCGCCTTCGCCGCTGGCGACAGGCAGACGCTCCGCAGCCTGCTCAGCGACGACACCTATGGCGGCTTCGAACAGGCGATCACCGCGCGGGAAAATGCCGGCGAGACCCAGCGCACCGAAATCCGCGCCATCAACACCGTCACCATCGATGCCGCGGAACTGCGCGGCGCGGTGGCCGATATCACCGTGCGCTTCGTGACCGATCAGGTGAACATGACAACGGCCAAGAGCGGCGAGGTGGTCAGCGGCTCCGATGCGATCACCGAACTCACCGATCTATGGACCTTCCAGCGCGATGTCTCCGACAAGGACCCGACCTGGCGCCTGGTGGCGAC
>Ga0209598_10001857_pt1 | contig 16944 bp, 14 predicted proteins | sample M_140807_EF_Meta_FD_187317 | JGI IMG/M metagenome (GOLD analysis project Ga0209598, IMG submission 187317) | Freshwater microbial communities from Lake Montjoie, Canada to study carbon cycling - M_140807_EF_MetaG (SPAdes) (version 2) | ecosystem: Environmental > Aquatic > Freshwater > Lake... | reverse complement strand
TGATCAAATTGAGGGCGCAATATTTCCATTGGGAGACACGGTAAAAACTGATACTCGTAAAGAGGCGAAGGAGCGTGGACTATTTGTTGCAAATAAACCTGATAGCCATGACATTTGTTTTGTGCCATCAGGGGACAATGCTGGTTGGCTACGTGAGCGATTAGGTTCGGAAACTGGTGACATAGTTGATCAAGCTGGTAAGAAGCTGGGTGAACACAAAGGTGCTTACACCTACACAATTGGTCAACGTCGTGGGCTAGCACTAACTGTTCCTGATCCAACAGGTGAGCCAAGATATGTATTAAAGATTGAACCAAAGAGTAATACAGTCGTTGTTGGTAGCCATGATGCGTTAGCAGTTTCAACAATTAGTGCAACGCCACCTACATGGTGTGGGCCAATTCCTGAGATCAATAAATCACTACGCGGATTTGCCCAAGTTAGAGCACATGGTGCTCCGCTTGCTTGTGATTATAAATTTGATGGCACAAATCTAATTGCCAATTTAGATGAGCCAGTATTTGGACTTGCAACCGGTCAAGCATTAGTTATTTATGATATCGATCGCGTAGTTGGTTCTGGCACTATCTGCGAAACGATTTAGTATGAGCGCAGAGATTAGACATAAAATCCAAGAACTTTGTGAAGAGATTTCAGATCATCAATTTAAGTACTATGTTTTAGATGCACCAACAATTACCGATGCTGCCTTTGATAAGTTATGGAATGAGTTAGTAACACTAGAAAAGAAGTATCCACAATATAAATTAGAAAGCTCACCTACATTGCAGGTTGGTGGGGGCTTTTCAACCTCTTTTGCTCAGTTTGATCACATTGAGAAGATGATGAGCTTAGATAACGTATTTGATGATAAAGAACTTGATACTTGGTTTGATCGAATTGATAAAGCTGGCGTTAAAAATAGTTGGCTATGTGAGGTCAAAGTTGATGGCCTGGCAATTAATTTACTTTATGAAGATGGTCGTTTAACTAGGGCTCTTACCCGCGGCAATGGCACAACTGGTGAAGATGTAACTTTAAATATTAAGACGATTAAGTCAGTACCAACTGAATTATCTGGAAAAGACTTGCCAGCAACACTTGAAGTTCGCGGTGAAGTATTTTTCCCACTGCAATCATTTGATGAGTTAAATGATTCACTAGAAGAGGCAGGCAAGCCTCGGTTTGCTAATCCAAGAAATGCAGCAGCCGGATCACTTCGGCAGAAAGATCCAAAGATCACAGCATCTCGCCCCCTTGATGTAGTAGTTCATGGCATAGGAGCTGCAACTGGTATTTCATTTGAAAAACAATCAAATGCTTATGAGCTGCTTAAAGGTTGGGGTTTGCCAACTAGTAAGCGATATAAAGTTGTTTCAACTCGCAAAGAGGTTTTAGATTTTATTAAAGGGTATGAAAAAGATCGTCATAATGTTGAGCATGAGATAGATGGTGTTGTAATTAAGGTAGATGAGATCTCAGTTCAAAACACTCTTGGGTTCACTTCGCGGGCGCCAAAATGGGCGATTGCCTACAAGTACCCACCAGAGGAGGTTGTTACAAAGTTATTAGATATTAAGGTCAGTGTTGGTAGAACTGGTCGAGTAACTCCATTTGCATTTATGGAGCCAGTAAAAGTGGCGGGCTCAACCGTTACAAATGCAACATTGCACAACGCGCAAGAAATTGTTAGAAAAGGAATTTTGATTGGCGACACGGTGTTAATCCGTAAAGCAGGGGATGTAATTCCAGAAGTTTTAGCACCAGTTCTTGAAAAAAGAGATGGCAGTGAAAAGGCATTTGTTATGCCAAGTAAGTGTCCAGATTGTGGCAGCAAACTTCGCGCTATGAGTGAAGGCGATGTTGATATTCGTTGCCCAAACTCACAGTCCTGCCCAGCACAGGTTGTGGAGCGACTTTTCTATATTGGCTCTCGCTCGGCGTTAGATATTGATGTATTAGGTTATGAAGCAGCAGCAGCTTTGCTGGCAGATAAGTTAGTAGTAGATGAGGCAGATCTCTTTGCACTCACTGTGAAAGATTTAGCTAAATCCGACTTTTTCACCAAGAAGGATGGCTCACTTTCAGTTATTGCCGAAAGATTTGTTGCCGGCCTTGAGCTTGCAAAAACAAGACCACTTTGGCGAATATTAGTTGCACTCTCCATTAGACATGTTGGACCAACAAGTGCGCAAGCGTTAGCAAATGAGTTTGGATCAATTGCAAATATTCAAAAGGCCAATGCTGATGAGTTAGCAAATATTGAAGGTGTTGGCCAGATAATGGCTGAGGCAATTATTGAGTGGTTCTCAGTGGATTGGCATAAACAAATTATTAAGAAATGGGAAAAAGCTGGAGTTGCCTTAGTTGATGCACCTAAGGAAAAGTTAAAACAAACTTTGGAAGGATTAACAATTGTGGTTACTGGCTCACTTAATGATTTCACGCGAGATGGTGTGAGTGAGGCGATTACTTCTCGGGGTGGAAAGGCTTCATCCTCGGTTTCATCAAAAACTGACTACCTAGTTGCTGGTGATGCTGCTGGTTCTAAGTTAGATAAAGCACAAGAGCTAGGAATTACTATCCTCGATGAGGCCGGATTTAAATTATTACTGGAGAAGGGGATAAACTAAGCACATGAGAATGCTTAATGAAAACCTACGCGAACTTCCAATGTCACCAGTTGCCTTTGGAGTTGTAGCTTTTGCGATTCTCTCCTTGTTGCTTTACTTAACACTTCGTATCGACAGGGATTAATTATTGCTTCAGTAAACAAAGAGTTTGCCATCGTTGGTGGCACCTTTGACCCCATTCATCTAGGCCATCTTCACTTAATCAAAGAGATATCAAATAGATTTGAAAAAGTATTGGTCATTCCATCAGGTAAACCTTGGTTAAGAGAAGTTCCACCAGTTGCAACACCTGAGCAAAGATTTCAAATGGCAGATCTAGCAATTACTTCAATGGGGCTAAGTGAAAAGGTAGAGGTAATGCCAATTGAGATTAGAAGAGAAGGAAATAGTTACGCACTGGATACCGTCGAGGAGCTAAACCGGATTTATCCAAACACCAACTTCACATTAGTTCTGGGCAGCGATGCCGCTAAAAACTTGGATAAGTGGCATCGAGCAAAAGAGCTGCAGGAAGCGGTGAAGGTTTTAGTTATAAAGCGGCCAGGAGCAGCTATTTCAGATTTTGATGAAATATCAATTAAAGCTTTAGATATCTCATCAACTAAGGTTAGGCAATCAATTGCAAAGCGTGAAAATGTGAGTGAGTTATTACCAGCAAAGGTAGTTACCTTTATTAGAGAGTTTGGGTTATATGGCAGTCGGTAAGCGCACTATTGAATTAACTAAGATCGCAGCAGCTGCCCTGGCAGACAAACTAGGCACTGAGATTGTGGCAATTGACCTATCTGAACAATTAGTTTTAAACCAGGTCTTCTTGCTAGTTACCGGAAATAATGAACCACAATTGCAAGCGTTATCTGATGAGGTGCAACGAAAGCTTGCCGAAGCTGGTGAGAAACCTGCACGCAAAGAGGGAAGTGGTGCGTGGATTCTCCTTGATTACACCGATCTAGTTGTTCATATTCAAAGTACTGAGCTTCGTAATTATTACATGCTTGATCGGCTTTGGAATGATTGCCCGAAGATTGATTTGGAATTAGCGAAAGCAACTCGATAATGAGTAATTCAAGTAAGCCAATACGTGTTGTTCTTTGGCGACATGGCCAAACAGATTGGAATGTTGAAAATCGTTTTCAAGGACATTCAGATATTCCATTAAACAAAGTTGGGGAGCACCAAGTTACTGCCGCCGCTAAAGTTTTAGCTGCCCTAAGGCCTGATCGAATAATCTCCAGTGATTTAATTAGAGCGCAATCAACTGCTGCAGCCCTTGCAGATTTAACTGATATTAAAGTTGAGATTAATCCAGCACTTCGTGAAACCAACGGCGGTCTATGGGAGGGCAAGACTGGTCCTGAAAATAGAGCTAGCCATGGTGATTTATTTGCGAATTGGTATGAAGGTGGTGATGAACCTGCTGGTGTTACAGGTGAGCGACGCAGTGAAGTTGCAAGGCGCGCAGTTGAAGTAATTGAAAAAGAAACTAGTAATTTTTCTGGCACTATTGTTTTTGTTACTCATGGCGGAACTGTTCGAAGTGTTTTAGGTTCAATTCTTAAACTTCCAATTTCACAATGGGGTGTTATCGGTGGATTATCAAACGCGTGTTGGTCAATACTTGAATTAACACAACATCACACTGGATCACGTTGGTATTTGGCAGAGCACAATGCTGGCTCATTACCTGAGCCTGTCTTTGGAGATGATGCGGTTAATTAGATAAGGTTTATCTCTTGCTTGAAATAGCGGGGCTGTAGCGCAGCTGGTAGCGCACTTGCATGGCATGCAAGGGGTCAGGGGTTCGACTCCCCTCAGCTCCACGTTTAAAATAAAAATAAAGGAGTAATGGTGCCAAAGGTATTAAAATTTCCAGATAACTGGAGTGCATCTGATATTCCAGATTTAACTGGCAAGCGATACTTAATAACTGGTGCAACCTCTGGAATTGGTTTAGCAGCAGCAACTGAATTGGCAAGAAGAAATGCTCATGTGGTCATCACTGCAAGGAGTGCGGAAAAAGCTCGGGATGCGTTAAAGAAAATTGGTCCAGGATTAGTTGATTACATACTCCTTGATCTAACTGATTTAGAGTCGGTAAAGCGGGCAGCAGCGCGAGTAGATCGCCCCTTTGATGTTGTAGTTTTAAATGCTGGAGTTATGGCAACTCCATTTACAAAAACTGTTGATGGTTTTGAACTTCAAATGGGCACCAACCACTTAGGACATTTTGCCTTTGCTGGACTCATTAAGAATCAGATTAAGGATCGGCTAGTTGTGGTCTCATCCTTTGCTCATAAGATGGGCAGCTTTGGCGATAACACTTTAGATTCAATTCGAAATATTTGTCTTGGTGTGGGTAAGTATCAAAAATGGCAGGTATATGGCGCAAGTAAATTAGCAAACCTACTTTTTGTCTCTGAACTTGAGCGCCTTCGAATGCAAAATAATTGGTCTTTCACACCCTTGGCAGTTCATCCAGGTTACTCAGATACAAATTTGCAGGCAGTTGCCTCCCAAATGCGCGGAGCTGCTGCTGAAGAGAAAATCACCATGATGATCAATAAATTATTAGCCCAACCAGCCTCCCAAGGAGCCCTGCCAACGCTTGCAGCATGTGTTTACCCAGATCTAATTGGCGCAAGCTTTATTGGACCTAATGGATTTTTAGAGATGCGTGGCACGCCGAAATTAACTCGCGCTAAAGCACTTGCCTATGATCAAGTATTGGCGAAGAATCTATGGCAGGTTAGTGAAGAGTTAACAAAGGTAAGTTGGTCTTAAATTATGCATGAGGCGTATGACTTCAAGGCGGTGCAGGATAAGTGGCTGCCAATTTGGGACAAATTAGCACCATTTAAATCTGGTAAAGATGATGACAAGCGTCCAAAGAAATATGTATTGGATATGTTTCCTTACCCATCAGGTGATCTACACATGGGACATGCAGAGGCTTATGCGTTAGGTGATGTAATTGCTAGATATTGGATTCAAAAAGGTTTTAACGTCATGCATCCAATTGGTTGGGATGCATTTGGATTACCAGCAGAAAATGCTGCGATTAAACGAAATGCTGATCCAAGAGCTTGGACCTATGAAAATATTGATGTTCAAAAAGCTTCTATGCGCAGATATGCCTGCTCATTTGATTGGGATCGAACCCTTCACACCTGTGATCCTGAGTATTACAAATGGAATCAATGGTTATTTCTTAAGATGTTTGAAAAAGGCTTGGCATACCGCAAAGACTCAGCGGTCAATTGGTGCCCAGATTGCCAAACAGTATTAGCAAATGAACAAGTTGTTGCTGGGCTTTGCGAGCGATGTGACAGCGCGGTAACAAAGAAGAAGTTAAATCAGTGGTATTTCAAGATTACCGATTACGCAGACCGTCTACTAGATGACATGGATCAGTTAGAGGGTGCTTGGCCTGAGAAAGTTTTGTTAATGCAGCGCAATTGGATCGGACGATCAACGGGTGCGCAAGTTGATTTTGCAGTTGATGGATCTGATCAAAGCATCACTGTTTACACAACCAGACCAGATACTTTATATGGCGCAACATTTATGGTGTTGGCAGCAGATTCTGAGTTAGCAGCAAAATTAGTTGCTGGCAGCTCTGTTGAAGCTGAGTTTAAAAAGCATGTTGAAACTGTTAAGGCTGCCTCTGATATTGATCGCCTTGCCACAGATAGAGCAAAGAGTGGTGTCTTCTTAAATCGTTATGCAATTAATCCAGTAAATGGAGAGAAAATTCCAATTTGGGCATCTGATTATGTTTTAGCGGATTATGGAACTGGTGCGATTATGGCCGTTCCTGCTCATGATCAACGAGATTTAGATTTCGCTAAAGCAATGAAGCTGCCAGTGCGGGTAGTAATTGATACTGGTCTTGAAGATCCAAATACCTCAGGAGTTGCCACCGACGGTGATGGCAAGGTTGTTAACTCAGGATCCATTACTGGATTAGCAAAGGATGAGGCAATAAGCAAAATAATTACTGAACTTGAAAGTAAGAAACTGGGTAAAGCAACAAAGAATTATCGCCTTCGAGATTGGTTAATCTCACGCCAACGTTTTTGGGGAACACCTATTCCAATTATTCACTGTGGTAGTTGTGGTTTAGTACCAGTTCCAGAGTCACAATTACCAGTTGAATTACCAGATGCAAAGGGTTTGGATTTAAAACCAAAGGGAACATCTCCTTTAGGAGCTGCCTCTGATTGGGTGAATGTTTCCTGTCCTAAGTGCAAAGCACCTGCCAAACGAGATGCGGACACAATGGATACATTTGTTGATTCATCTTGGTACTTCCTTCGTTACACCTCAGTAAATAACCATGAAGTCGCATTTGATAAGAAATCAGTTGAAACTTGGCTGCCAGTTGATCAATATGTTGGTGGCGTCACCCATGCGATCTTGCACCTTTTATACTCACGCTTTTTCACCAAGGTATTACATGATCTTGGACTTTTAAACTTCACCGAACCATTTACTCGTCTTTTAAATCAAGGAATGGTGTTAATGGATGGCTCAGCAATGAGTAAGAGCCGGGGCAATCTTGTTAAATTATCTGATGAGTTAGACAAACATGGTGTAGATGCGATCAGGGTATCAATGGTCTTTGCCGCACCTCCTGAGGATGATATTGATTGGTCAGATGTTTCACCGGCTGGCTCACTAAAGTTTTTAAATCGTGCTTGGCGAATTAGCCAGGATGTAAGCAGTAAACCAGGAGTTGATATTAAGAGTGGTGATATTGAACTTCGAAAGGCAATTCATAAATCACTTTCTGAAATTGAGTTAGCAGTTGAATCCTTTAGATTCAATGTTGTTATTGCCAGAATCATGGAATTAGTAAATGCAACACGTAAGGCAATTGATTCAGGGTGCGGTCCAACAGATCCTGCAGTGCGCGAGGCAGCTGAAACAATTGCAATCGCACTTTCACTAGTTGCCCCATACACCGCTGAGGATATGTGGGAAAAACTTGGCCACAAACCTGCAATTGCAAATGCTGGCTGGCCAGTAATTGATAAGTCATTGTTGGGTGTTGATAATGTAATTGCAATCTTGCAAGTTAATGGCAAAATTAAAGATCGAATTGAGGTATCTCCCAACGTTTCAAAAGAGGAGTTAGAAAAATTGGCTAAGGAGAACCCTGAGATAAAAGCGGCTACTGCTGGGTTAACAGTAAGTAAAGTAATTACTGTTGCGCCTAAACTAGTCAATTTTGTAGTTTAAATAACACTACCTTTTCTATCCTTTTAGCCTTTCACCTGGATAAAATTTGTTTATGAAAAAAATAGCGATTCTCTCAATTTTAATAATAAGCATGCCTGCCGTTAATGCTGCAGATCGTGTTGAATCAACTCCTGCTCCAGTTGTGAGCGCAGCTCCAACCCCAGCAAAAGCAACTCCAACTCCGGTAGCAACTCCAACACCAACGCCGGCCCCATCAGTGGCTGCTAATAACGTAACTACAGAGTTAACCAAGGTAAGGTCATTAATTGCGGTGAAAAACTTTTCAGCAGCATTAACAGCTCTGCAGGCGGCTGATAAAACTTTCCCAAATAATGCTGATATCAATAACTTATTGGGGTATAGCGCTAGAAATCTAAAGCAATACAAGCCAGCTGCTACCTATTACGTAAAAGCGCTGAAGATTGATCCCAAACATTTAGGTGCCTTGGAGTATCAAGGTGAATTATTTATGCTGACTAAAAAAACAAGTGATGCAAAGAAGAATCTAGCTAAATTAAAGAGCTTGTGTGGAGCTAATTGCGAAGAGTATTTAGATCTTAAAAAAGCAATCGGCAATAAGTAACTTTGCGCTCTCTCTTAAGAGCTAGTCATTTAGGACCAACTCTTGCGGTTACTTTAGTTTCCTTCCTGTTAGCAACTGCATTATGGTGGGAAGGTCCTGTCTATTTTATTTCCTTTGGCGTTTTTCTAGGTCAATTACTAGTTGGTTGGACCAATGATCTAAATGATTACCAGGATGATTTAAAACATAATCGTATCGGCAAGCCATTAGTGAGCGGTGAGTTAACGAAGACTTCCTTACTTCGTGCAGTTAAAATTACTACTCCTATTGCAGTAGTTTTTAACTTGTTTGGCCCACTTGGCATAAAAGGTGGCAGCCTTTACCTATTCGGCGTTGGTATGGGTGTGGCATATAACTTCTACTTCAAATCAACCGTGCTTTCACCACTGCCATACGCCTTGGCTTTTGCAGCTTTTGTTTCATCAATCGTGATCGCAACTGATCAAAATGTGCCGATCTGGCTTGTTCTTGCCGGCGCCTTATTTGGAGTGGCCGCCCACTTTGCCAACGTACTGAAAGATTTAGATCAAGATTTAACCTCTGGAATCAAAGGATTACCGCAGCGGTTGGGTAAGAAAAAAACAAGGGTCATCTGCGGGGCACTTCTTATTGCTTTGACCTTGACTTTAAATAGCGCAAATCCCAATCAGGTACTTCTTATCGTTGGTTTAATTGGAGCAGCTTTAACCACTCTTTCTTCAAGTAAATGGATCTTTAAAGTTTTAATGATCACAGCGATTGTTGATGTGATTTTATTGCTTGAAGCGGCTGGAACACAGATTGGCAGCATTGCTGTTTAATCCTAAATTAGAAAGATAGAATTTAGGACATGTGCGGACGGTATGCGTTAAATATTTCAGGTGAGGATCTAGCCCTAGAGTTTGCTGCTGGCAACGCCAATGTGGCGCTAACCCCAAGTAATTGGAACATCTCACCAACCACACCAATTCCATTTGTCGCTGCCGATAATGAAGGTGGAGATAGCCGGCAAATACAGATGGGCCGGTGGGGATTAATTCCTTCTTGGGCAAAGGATGCCTCTCGGCAATCAAATGCAATTAACGCAAGGGTGGAATCAATTGCCGAAAAACCAACCTTTAAGAGCGCTTTTAAATCTAGAAGATGTTTAATTCCAGCAACTGGCTATTATGAATGGGCAACTGAGCTTGGTGCATACAAACCAAAGCAGCCGTTTTATATTTCAAATAAGGATAAAAGCTCTATTGCGATTGCAGGAATTTATGAGCAGTGGATTAATCCGCAAACACAATCTGCAATTACAACCGCTGCCATTATTACCAGGGAGGTGGTGGGTATATTAAAACCAATTCATCACCGGATGCCAGTGATCTTGCCAAAGAGTTTATGGAATAGCTGGCTAAGTAATAAATCTTTATCACCGCAAGAGGTGGATGAGTATTTAAAGATGATTGATCTAGAGGGCGCCGATGCTGGCTTAACCTTTTGGCCAGTAGCTGATGAGGTTAATAATGCAAGAAATACTGGCGCGCAGTTGGCAGCACAAATAGAGCTATCTCCTTCACAAACACTTTTTTAACCTCAACTCTTCTGCGCTAAGTAGCCCACTTGCCACTGTCGGTGGGGTTTAGTATCTTATCGAACAAATGTTCGAACACAAATCAAGAGGTAATCCAAGCCAAAACCAGGCGGTGAAGATCTGCCTGACTACCCAAAGTGGTGAACCTGTTGAGTTTATTTACCAAGGCGTGCGCTTTCATATCAGTGAAGTATTAACTAGCTGGTTACAAAGTAGTCCTTGGTGGCAGGAAATTAACTCAGATCAGATTAAGGAGGAGGTAAGTAAGTATTGGCAGGTGGAGGCAGCGCCAATTGGCGCACTTACCACCTTTGAGATCGAATTTAATCAAGTGGATAACTCTTGGCAGATTAGGCCAAGCTCTAGAAGCAAATAAAAATGGTTAAAGCATTTACTCATTTATCTGCCTGCTCTAACTACTCCTTTAAGTATGGAGTTAATCACCCAGAGGATTTAGTTGCTAAAGCTGCGCAATTAAAAATGACCAGCTTGGCATTAACTGATATTGATAACTTGGCGGGTGCGATTAGATTTGCCCAAAGTTGTGAGAGCCATGGCATTACCCCAATTCTTGGAATCAATATTGGCTTTATTCAAAAACAATCACGGCTCACCCTGCTAGCAAAAAGTGGAAAATTATCCTCTTTATATCGATTAGTAACCGCCATTAACACCAATACCAGTGATGGGGTATTAACTGTTGAGTTATTAGAAAAGTTTAATCAGTACTCATCTGATCTAATCGCATTGATAGGCCCACAATCTCAATTAATCAATAATCTAATCGCAAGAAAGGAAGGAGCAGCATTAAGTATCTATCAACTAGCAAAAAGTCATTTTGATCAGGTAGTAATTGAGTGCGTTAGCCATCAAGAGCGGGTAGGAAATTTAAGATCAACAACAAATGCAGCTAAATCCCTAGTCTTTGCTAATAAGCACCAAATACCGGCAGTAATTACTAACTCAGTTAGATTTTTAGATCGATCAGATGGGCCGGTGGCAGATCTACTAGATGCCAGTAGAAAGCTATCCCTAATTAGTGATGCCAGCATTGAGCGCAGCAATGGTGAGGCTTACTTAAAAGATAGCGCGCAGATGTATGAATTAGCTGATCAAATATCAACCCAAGCTGGCCTTTCTGATGGTCATCAATTGATAAAAACCACCTTAGATATCGCGTCCATCTGTGAATTAAAGCCACGAGCTGAGATAGGTATTGGGGGTGTGCACCTGCCGGAGCCAACATTGTTTAATGCAAGTAATCAGGCGCAGCTATTGGCACAACTTGAGCAAAAGGCGGCAACAAAGATTGATTACTACTATCCAAATGATTTAAAGAAGGTTGCAGCAAGCAGGTTAGAACAAGAGATAAACACAATTGGCCAATTAGGTTTTACCTCCTACTTTCTTACCGTAGCCGGAATTGTTGATGCTGCCAGATCCCTTGGCATCAGAGTTGCAGCAAGGGGCAGCGCTGCCGGCTCTTTAACTTGTCACCTACTTGGTATCTCTGAGGTTGATCCAATTAGCAATGGCTTGTTAATGGAGCGGTTTTGTTCATTAGAGCGAAATGAATTACCAGATATTGATATTGATGTTGAGTCAGATCGAAGGTATGAAATCTATGACTTAATCTTTAAAAGATATGGCGAGAGTGATTGGGCAAAGGTTGATAATCAAAGCCGGTGCGCCACGGTTTCGATGGTGGAGCGATACCGCGCTCGCCATGCAATTAGAGATGCCGGCAACGCATTAGGGGCAGATCGAACCCAGATTGATCTATTGGCAAAATCTATGCCACACATCAGTGCTAGAAATATTGGCAATGCAATAAATCAACTACCTGAGTTAAGGAGATTAGATCTTTCATCCCCATTAATTAAAGCAACAATTAACTTAGCCATGCGCCTAGATAAGCTGCCCCGTCATCTATCGATGCATCCATGCGCGGTAGTGATCTCAGATAATCGATTGTTAGATTTTTCACCAGTTTCAATTAATCAAAGTAATTACCCAATGCTCTCCTTTGATAAAGATGATGTGGAGGCTCTTGGCTTTTTAAAGCTAGATGTATTGGGGGTAAGGATGCAATCTGCCATCGCTTACACAATCAAAGAGATAAGTCAGAGTGAGGATGAAATCCTAGATATAAATAAAATCCCCTTAGATGACAAGTTAACCTTTGATTTGATTAAATCAACTAGAACCTTAGGTTTATTTCAGGTGGAAAGCCCAGGACAGCGGGAGTTAGTTGGCAAGTTAGTCCCTGATCAATTTAATGATTTAGTAATTGGCATCTCACTCTTTCGGCCAGGTCCAATTAAATCTGAAATGATCACGCCCTTTTTAAATGCTAGAACAGGTGCGGTAGGTGCCAATTTAATTCATGATGATTTAGCACCGATTCTGGAACAAACCAAAGGAGTAGTGGTTTTTCATGAACAGGTAATTGAAATAATTGCCAAGATGACTGGCGCCACCTTTGGCGCCGCCGATCAGATGCGCCGAAATCTTGGCAGCAAAGAAGGCGCCCAAGAGGTTTGTGATTGGTTTTATCAAAGAGCAGCAAAACGTGGTTACTCAAAATCAGTTGTTGATTACACATGGCAGATCTTGCGAGATTTTGCCTCCTTTGGATTTTGCAAAGCACATGCATCCGCCTTTGCAATGACTACCTATCAATCGGCGTATTTAAAAACTCATCACACTGCTGCATTTTTAGCTGCAGTTTTAACTCATGAACCTGGGATGTATCCAAAGCGATTAATAATTGATGAAGCAAGACAGTGGGGAATTAAAATCTTGCCAGTTGATATAAATAAATCAGATGCAACTTATCGGGTGGAGAAGGTGGTGAGTGAAAAAGATAAGTATCTCTATACCGCACCAAATACTAAGAGCAGCGGTGAAAAATTAACTCTGCCAAATGCTTGCGGTTATGGAATCAGGGTATCCCTGGCAGATATTGCAGGCATATCTGCAACTGAGATTAAATCAATTATCAAAAACCGCCCCTATACCGATCTAGCTGATTTCACCTATCGATCAGGTGCTCACTGGCCAACTACTCAAATTTTAGTTGAGATTGGCGCCTTTGATTTACTGCATGAAATTAAAAAGGGAAGTAAATTAAACAGGCGAGATTTATATGTTCATCTTCAGGAGTTAAAACAATTAAATGCTGGCAAAGCTGCCAGCGGTCAATTATCTCTTGCCTTATCCCCAGGTGAGATAGATAGCTTGGGGCTTCCTGATATTACAAAAAGTGAGCAGATTGGTAGTGAATTACAAAATCTAGGTATTGATGTTACCGAACACCTACTTAAACAATACGCACCTTTTTTAGATGCACTTAATGTTTGCAAATCAAGTGAGCTAATAAAAGTGCGATCAAATCAAGAGGTATTAGTAGTCGGTGTGAAGGTGGCGCTGCAATCGCCCCCAATTAGAAGTGGTAAACGAGTCTTGTTTTTAACCTTAGATGATGGCTTTGGTTGTAGTGATCTAACTTTTTTTGAAGATGCCCAACAAAGTTATGCCCATATCATTAAGGGAAATAACTTGATTGTGGCAAAGGGTGTAGTTAGAAGAACTGGAGCAAGGGGAGTATCAATTAGAGCATCAGCTGCCTGGAGTTTGGATGAGTTATATGAAAAATGGCTTAAAGAGCAAAGTGCGATGGCTGGTAGTACTAATTAAGACGAGCATAGGTAGTGCTTAAGTAGCTGGCAGTAATCACCCAGAGTTGATATGGAATTACTGCAAAAAATAATGGAACTGATGCTTGGTAGATAAAGTAAAGCATTGGCAGCGTTAATAGCGCTACAAAGCTAAGAGCGATGGATGCGGCATATAAATTATGTGGTCGATAAAACTGAAAAGCCCAGGTGAGCGCGCAAGCTACAGAGAGTGCAAAGATTGTTAGGTAAATTATGGCATTTGTAGTACTTAACCTATTTGCCACATAAACACTGGCAAATCCTAAAATAATAAAGTTATATGGCCAGATTAAACCAAAGATGAAATCAGGTGGCTGCCAACTTGGTTGATTTAAAGATCGATACCAATTATCACGGGTGTTCACCCAAAGCCCTGATCCAATTACATAGACAAAAACTAGACCAACACCAATTACTGAAAGTAGTGATTTCATAGCGATTAGATTAGACCCTTACTTAATCCAGCTAACACCTCTTGTGCTCGTTTTCTAACCTCTGGCATATCCTTTAATCTTTTAATTCCAAATAACTGCTGAGCCATCCGATGATTTCCGGCAAACTCTTCATGATTTCGATCTAGGAAATCCCAATACAAGGTTGTGAATGGGCAGGCATTTTCCCCAGTTCGAAGCTTTGGATCATAAATACAACCTTTACAGTAATTACTCATCTTTGAAATATAAGCACCACCTGCTGCATATGGTTTTGTCATCATTACGCCATTATCAGCATGCACGCCCATACCAATTACATTTGGCACCATTACCCAATCGGTGGCATCAATAAATACTCGTCTCATCCAAGATAGAAACTCTTGTGGGTTAGTTCCAGTAATCAATGCCAAGTTACTTAGCAACATAAGCCGGGGGATATGGTGAACCCAACCACGTGCTGAAATATCTTCTAAATTACTCTTTATACAGTTCATCTTTGTTTTACTTGAATCTTCAAAAAGTGGAAGCAATTTCACCTTGGCATTTAAATGATTTAACTCTTTGTAATCTTGCCCCAAATACCAATACATTCCATTTACATACTCTCGCCAGCCAATAATTTGCCTGATGAAACCTTCAGCTGAGGCAATTGGAATATCACCCTTTTCAAATCTTTTAACGGCCGCCTCTAAAACTTCAGAAGGATTAAGAAGTCCGTTGTTTATATAAGGAGAAAGAAGTGAGTGGTGAAGCGCCCAATTATCAACAGTCATTGCATCCTCATATGGGCCAAAATGCGCAAAGTGATTATCTAAGAAGTTCTTTAATGCTTTTTTAGCACCCGCTCTAGAAGTTGCCCAGGTTGTTAGCGGCTTAATTCCAAGCTCAGCTGCAATCTTTATATCAATCTCATCTGGCTTGTGTTCTAAGTAAGGTGGGAATTCATATCCCTTAGGAAGTGGGGAGCGATTCTCCTTATCAAAATTCCACGCACCACCGACAGGCTTTGCATTCTCAACTAAAACATTTAACCGAAGCCGCTGGCTTCTATAAAAAGATTCCATTAGATAACTTTTCTGCCCACCTGCCCATTGATTAAAAACTGCAGCAGGAGTTAAGAAGAAATCATTTTCAAGCAAAGTAACGCCAAAATCAGTTAAAGATTGTTTTAATCTAAAAGAGGAGGGGGTAGCAGCAACGATTGGCAGCTTCGGGTATTTCTCCTTTACCTTTTTTAATCCATCAGCGGTGGTGGCACTCTTTTGATAGATAACGGTGTAGCCATCATCTTCTAATGATTTAACAAAGTGGGCAGCACTAGATAACAAAAAGTAGAGCCTTACCTTGCTCCCAAACTCTTCGGTGAGCATGCGAGCACTTTCCACCAAAACAACTAAATCCTCTTTGGGGTTGGATCCTTTTAGCGCTCCATACTTTGCATTTAATTGATCATGGCTGACATAAATAATGCGCTTCACTTACCACCGCATTTTTTGGAGCAGTACTTAACATTCTCCCAATTTTTGGCCCATTTTTTTCGCCACTCAAACTCTAAGTTGCAGGTAACACAAACCTTTGGTTTGAAACCATTTTTAATCTTAGCCCGCATAGGCCAATGGTAGAGGTTTTGGTTAAGGTTTTTTTAGAAGATTGATCAGATATACGAGTGCAAAGGAGAATCCGATCACAGCATAACCAATTGTAAATGGGTTAAGGGTTGCAGGGATAAAGATTGTTGAAAAGCCAAGGCCAGCAGCAGCTAAAACCATAACTATGCCCACATACTTTAATCCAGCAGCGTTATTAGTCATCTTTGAGTTTTGCCACATATTTCCTGCCAGGGCAAATAAAATAATTCCAATCATTCTCATTGACCAAACCATTTGATTATTACTTTCTAGATCAAGGAGATTTAGAAATAGATTGGGCGTGATAAGTAAAAAAATGGCAGAGGCACCAAAGACCGCACTTCCCGCCTTTAAAGTTTGTTTAACACCGTGTTGGTACATAATCTCAGGTTAGTACTAACTTTTAACTCTCACAAGGGTTGTTAGTTAGACAAAAACCCTAAGGTAGGTGGAAGGGGTCCCTACCTTAGGGTTTTTAATGATTACTCCCTAGGAAAGAGTAATCTTTTTAGGGTTGATCAGATCTGTCCCTAAAGTCATTTTTCTTTTTAGTAGACACTGCTCCAATCATTGATCTTCATTACATACCACTGACCACCTTCTACTGCATTTGCAATATCAGCTGGTGCTGGATTTAGATCTGGACGTGATTTAGCAGGAGTTGCGTGGATTTGCGCCACCATCATGTAGTACTTAGCTTTATCACTCTTACCAGTTCGAAGGTATGAAGTAACATCAACAATTCCACTTGACTCTTCATCTTGAGTGATAAAAGTTGTTGTATTTGCTGAGTCAAAGTAGGTAGCTTTGAATTTCGCGATAGTTGCTAACTTGCCATCTGAAATTCGGTATGAAACAACTCGGGCAACATGAGCATTATTACCTGGATCTTCTTGGATTAAGATATTTCCAGCATCATCTACCACGATGTTATCTGGCTTTGATAGATATAGTTCCTCAGAGCCATCTAGCAACATAGTCAAACTTGCACCCTTTGTTGGATTGTTAACATCAACAAAACGCAATCTCCAAAGTGCGCCACCATCACGGGTAACAGTTGGAGTTGCAGGATTTGGGGCAGTTGCCTTTGGATCCTTATTTGATTCTGTGGTTACAAAGTAATAATCATTTGGCTTTTTAGGATCAAA
>Ga0209598_10001854_pt1 | contig 16952 bp, 16 predicted proteins | sample M_140807_EF_Meta_FD_187317 | JGI IMG/M metagenome (GOLD analysis project Ga0209598, IMG submission 187317) | Freshwater microbial communities from Lake Montjoie, Canada to study carbon cycling - M_140807_EF_MetaG (SPAdes) (version 2) | ecosystem: Environmental > Aquatic > Freshwater > Lake... | reverse complement strand
AACCTTGATGGCACCGGCGGCGTAGCTGCCAGCCGCAAGCGTGAACGAGCTACCGGAACCTGTGGTCCAGGCGGTGCCGCTGTTAGTGGAATATTCCCAAGTGGCGTTGGATTCGACGCCAGAAACGGTGATGGAGCCGTTGCTGGTGACGCCGTCTGAGCTGGAGGAACCGGTATCGCTCGTCAGCGCGAAGGTGGGAGCAGCCGGAGCGGTGGCATCAACGCTGATAGGCGTTGCGTTCTGGGCCGGAGTGCCGGTGGGATGACCAGCCAGATCGGTTTGTCGCAGGAGGATGGCGCCGATCGGGTAGGTGGCTGGGGTAAGGGTGAAGGAGGATCCCGAGCCATTCAGCCAGGAGGAACCGCCGTTTGTGCTGTATTGCCAGAGTGCAGCGGGCTCGATGCCTGAGACCGTGATGGTGCCGTTGGAGGTGATGCCATCGGAATTGCTGGAGCCGGTATCCGTGGCAAGGAAGAAGCTTGGAGCAGCAGGAGCACTCGTTAACTGATCTCCATCACCGATACGGGCCAGAAAAACATCTTTTCCGCCTTTAGAAATCTGGTCTGGCAGGCTACCTCCTGTCTCCCCTGCGATGACAATCTCACCGTTGTCAGCCCTGGCCATTGACCAGGCGTTGTCATCGGCATTGCTTGCAATCAGGCTCGTCCATAGAAGTTTTCCGTCTTCGCTAAGGCGGCTGATAAATGCATCATCACCGCCCAGATTTGTTTGTAAACCGAATGATCCCTTCGTATTGCCAGTTACGAAATAACCGCCACCCAGGGCAGCCACGACAGCCCGGGATTCATCGAAACCAGCGCTGCCAATCTGCGTCGTCCAGAGTCGCTTCCCATCAGTATCAAATTTGATCAATGCGATATCTCTATCACCACGATTGCCAAAACCATCCAGGTCGCCATCGGTGCTCACGGCCACAACGATCTGGCCGTTGTTGCCAATGGCCAGATCTTGGCCAAAGTCTTCCTTGCCTGCCGAACCGAGTGTTTGGGTCCAGATTTCCTGGCCCGTGGAACGATCACGTTTGGTCAGGAAGATGTCATAGGTGCTGTCAGAAGTTTGGCTGAATCCTGTTGCATAAAGATATCCATCAAAGTCACTGATTTTGAGATTCATCCCAAAATCCCAGCTTCCAAAATCGATGCGCTTAAGCCAATCCACAGATCCGCTTTGGGAGTTGATGCGGGCTAGAAATGCATCGCTCTGTGCACTGGATGTAGGGCTCGTAACCCCAAACAAGCTTGCGCTTGCTGAATAGCCAATGACATAGATGTTGTGCTCGTTGTCTTTGGTTGATCCATGAATCATTTCATAGCCATTTTTTTCGGAATCTCCCCCAATGATTTTGAGCCAAGAACTGGTTCCTGAGGCGATCTTTTGAACGAATCCATCCCCAGTTCCTGCCGGGAAACCAGGCTGCCACAGGCCTTCGGTGGCACCAGCCAGAAAAAGAGCGTCAGGTTGAGAAACAATACCTCGCACCTGATCATTGCGGCTGGAGCCGAACCACTGGGTTTCAAGCAGGTTGCCCGCCTGATCCAGTTGTGTGGTGAAACCGTCTTCACCACCCTTGTTGGACGTTCCATCCCAGCTGCCGGATGCTGCACCACCGACGAAAATCGAATTGCCTTCCGAGATGACAACTCGGCCACTATCGTTCGCAGAAGATCCATATTGACGTATCCATTTCAATGCAGGTGCCGAGGGAAGAGTGGTGAAAGTTCCCGTGGCCGTCTGATCACCAATGACCACCCGATATTGATAGGTTGTTTCTGGTTGAAGACCGTCCAGCAGGGCTGAAGCTTGCCAATCTGATCCCGCGTTGGTTGGTCGGATTGTGATGACGCGTGGTGATTGCTGAAGGATGATTCCCCCCCAAAGTTCCAGGCTGCAAATCACATCGTTGCTGCTGCCCCAAGTCACGGTTGCACTGGTGCTTCCTCGCTTGTTCAGGATCGGAGCCGTGCTGATCAGTGCCTTTTGTTTGGGTGTGATGCGATAGATCACACCACTCTGATCTGCGGCACCCGCACCGCTGCCACCAAAGAAAATGCCACTGCTGCTGTAATCAGCAAGATACAGAGCATCTCCGCTGGCGAGGAGACCACTGGGGTTGCCAAGCTTGGAACTTTGGATAAAGTGAAAGGCTTTCCCAGTGGAAGGATCTGATATGACAACGGGATTCTCATCGTTTTTGGCCGTTCCAACGCCAAATTTTCCGAAAAAGTTGGTAAGGAAGTTTCCAGTGAATTCCCCTGGAAAACCTGAAGGCATTGGAGAGATCTCTACCGCGCCTTCGCTTTTATTACCATTGACAGGTAGGAAGCTGATCAGCGGCTTGCGATAGGCATCTGAAGGATTGACGAGAACTCCGTCCTTGCTTCTCACATAAGATTCGCCAAAGCCAAAGTCAGGAATAATGTTGCCAAGTTCGGACGCATTGATGCGGTTGAGTTCATCGGCTGAAAACGAAATGTTTAAATCTGTCGTGGCTGAAGGGTTGTCGGGGTCGATGCTGAATCCATTGTCTTCAAAATAGAGATTTCCTGCTGAGTCAAATGCGAGGCCGGCCGCGTTGCGGAGACCCCTGGCGATGGTTTTCGGGCCACTGATCGAAATGGTTGAGCCAAGATCTCTGAGCACGACTCTCTGGATCGAATCCGGCTCCATCTGAGCGCTGGCGAAGGTCGCGCCTTCGCCAGCGCTCAGGCCGACGCGTATGGACGGATCCGTGGAACGATTCTCATTGCTCGACCCGATATTGAAGTAAAGTTCAATTTGATCTACCTGGTTAGGGCTATAGCGAGCTGCTAGAGCATAACTGGTGTGAACATCATCTCCTGCCAGAAACTCTGCTGGGAAGTCAAAATTCAGCCTTCCGGCCATTTGGAGGGGATCGGTTGAAGGATTGCCTGAACCTTTGCCTGTACGCCAGATGGTGATGCAGGGCTTTTGGCCCGCCCGACCGGTGCTGAGGGCGATGACTAAATCCCCCACCCTTCTCACGCTGGTCACGAAACCGGGGAGTGTGGCGAGCACCTGAGTCCCATCTGAAATCCCGTTGCCGTCGATATCCGGCAGGCGCACAAGATGGGAATTCGTCGATCCGAAGGGAGAGTGATTGCTGGGGTCCCCGTCGGTTACGGCCACCAGAATGGAGCCGTCCTCCAGAGTGGTCATGCTGCTCGGAAAGCCGAGACTCGCCGCATAGAGGGTTACGGAAAAGCGTTCCCTGTCGACGGCGTTTGCCAGGGGAAGGGGGGCTGTCATTGCAGGGGAGCTTGCGGCCAAGACGGTAGCGGCGAGGGAAGAGAGGGGGGATCCCTGGGGGACGCTTTCATTGGGGTCCTTTGGTGAAAAACCCGAAAAGCGTTGTGAGGGATCCCACGGATTGACGATGAGATTTCCTGAGATTTGAAGGTTCGACCCCGTTTGTGCGGGGTCAAGAACGGAAATGTTCACGAAGCTGCTTTCTGCTCCAGAGCTAGCATTCGTGGCCAGGATATTTCCGGTGATTACGGCAGAGCTCACTGAAGCCTTTGAGCCAAAGTAGATTCCATGGCTTAGAAGGTTGGTGAGCGCATTGTTGCGAATATTGAGTTGATCAATATTTCCTGTCCAGTTTGGCTGGTTATAGTAGAAGAAGCCATCAGCTCCGCCTGATATTAAGTTGTCTTCGATCTCGAGCTTGCGGAAATAATGAGAAGTCCCGAGGATGGACGACCCTCCGCTGCCTGAGAAAGAAAATAAATTTCCCTTGATGAGGGCTTCGTCCGATCCAAAGATCCGCACAACTGTTGGCTTTGATAGCGCATCAAGCAGGCCGTTGAATAGGTTTCCTTCGATTTCAATCCGGGTTCTCTGCTGAGAATAGGAAATAAAGGAGGGATAGGTATAGCCCCCGGCAGTTGGCTTGCCGCTGGTGATGATTGTGTTGCTCAGTGTGGAAGTCGCGGACTCAATTCGCAGGTTGGTGCCCTTCCAGGCGGCTGCCGAGGGCGCGAGCATCAGGCCATCTAGTTGGATGTCGCCTGCGGACTCCCCCACCCAAACGAGACCGCGAATCAGGCTTTCCGGGCCGCGAAGGCCTTTTCCTGGTATGCCTTGATTGGCGCCAAGCAGAGTGACCTTCTTGGTGATCGTGAGATTCTCGTCGTAAGTGCCCGCTGCCACGTAGATCGTCCCGCCCGCGGGCGCGGCGTCAAGCGCAGCCTGGATTGTGGCGAAGGCAGCTCCTGGTCCTCCGACCAGGATTGCATCGGCGGGTAGGGCCGGTTGGATCGGGCTCATTGGTCGTTGATCTGGCAGGCGGCTGTGATGGTCAGACCCTGCACGGACCTCCGCGCTGAGAAGGCCGGATCAGCAGGATTGAAGGGCGATTGGCCATCTGTTTGCACCTTGAGCCCGGCTGCAGCCCCCTTCACCGGACTGAAGTAGGACAGCCTGCCTGGGCTGCGATCCCTGGCCCTGAGCTTGCCTGAAACGTTGCGCTCTCCTTTAGGGAGGAGCGCAACGATCCCAAGGCTGGCGAAGGAGTCGCTGTTCATGCGGCCCATGATGCCACGAATTTAGCTGGATTGGGGTAGGGATTGAGCCGCGGTTGTTCTGTCTCGCTTATGCTGGATATGTGCACGCTGGCTAGCTTTGACCTGCGCGAAACAATTGATTGGATTGGATTGGATTGGATTGGATTGGATTGGATTGGATTGGATTGGATTGTGGCAAGTGGCATCGTTGATGCGGCCCGTGTTTCAGGTCATTGGGTCCCGAATGTTCTCAGGTATCTATTATCTCTATTTGCCTTTTGTGTTGTGCGTTCAGCTTCGTAGGGTGAGCCTTTCACTGGGCACCACTTCCATCCCGATCGGGGCCAGGGCGATCAGGGCGAGCTTGAGGTGCTGGATGCCGAAGGGAATCCCCACGATGGAGGCGAAGCAGGCCAGGGCTGAGCTCACGTGGCCAACCGCCAGCCACCAACCGGCCACTAGGAACCAGATCACATTGCCGATCAGCCCGAGAGGGCCGTGGGCCAGGTCGGGGCGACCGGTGAGATCCCGCCGGCTGACCGCTTCCTGGCCGAAGGGCCAGAAGGAAAACTTTGCGATGCGGAAACAGGCCCGGGCCCAGGGCAGTCCCACGATCGTGATGGCGGCCAGCACCCCGGCCAGCCACCAGCCAAGGCCCATCACGAAGCCGCCCAGAACGAACCACAGCAGGTTCAGCAGGAATCGCAGCATGGAGATCCGGCCAGGCCGGAGATCAGAACTTCACGCACCGTACGGTGGTTCTGGTTTGAAACTGTGGCGGAGATCCGAACGCACATGCCTCTTGGGCGACCTTCTCGCGTCGGTCTTCAAATTCGTCAACGGGGTCATGATTGAGAACCTGCGCAAGCGCGGCGCCCTCCCCCTCAGTCCACTCTCAGTCCACTCTCAGTCCACAAAGAAATAAACGATGCGCACGCCGCCGCCGCTGTAGTCATGCCGGTAGCCCCCTTCATAGCCCTGGCCCCGATAGGTGCCGCTGATCGGCGTTCCGAATCCATTGTTCGGAACGATCGTGGCCGGGCAGGTGCTGCGCATCCCCTGATGGCGGCAGCGGTTTTCGAGCTTGGTGAGCCGGAATGCCTGGCCATCGCTGTACATCACCGTGAGCGTGCTGCTGGTAGGCATGCCCTTGGGATCGGGCGCTTCTTCCTCGCCCGGAGTGATGGCACAGGCCAGGGGTTTGCCGCTCAGCTGGCAGTTGGGGGAAATCTGGGCCCAGCCCCCGGACGGCGCCAGAACCACGGCCATCCCCACGCCGATGGCCCATCCGGCCACGCTGGCCTTAAGCCAGGAGCGCCTCATTGCTGCGTCCGGGCTGAGATGAATCGCCTCCTGAGCAGAACTCCCACCACCTGAAGCGTGATGCTGTCCCATCAGGAGTGGAACAGCAGAACCAGACCCGATTTCACCTGGTGGAACTCCCGTTCCTCCCGGCTCAGGTCGAGGCCCACCTCCAGGCCCTCCTTGAGGGCCATCTCGTAGGGCGGAACCGAGGGGGCATCCCCGGCGGACCAGAGGGCCGCGATCCCCACCGGTGTGGCATGCCAGCTGAACCGTTCGGTGGTGCCGATCGTGGGTTCCTTGAGCGCATCTTCGAGGAGCTCCCGGATTGCCATCGCTGCCGGCTTGCGCCACTCGCACTGGCCACAGTTTCCGTCGCTCTTCCAGGGAGGTTGGTGAGCTGAGAGCTTTCGTGATACTGGAGCCAATCCGAACCCGGCCTGCCCGCTTGTCACCGGCTGGCCCGATGCCGCTCGACTCGCCTGGGGATCGCGGCCTAACCTGCCGGCAAGCCTGGGGTCCGGCATGAGCAGCGCGCTACCCGGCCCGATCGCCTTGGTGCACGAATGGTTCACGCCCCGCTCGGTGGGCGGCGCCGAGGCGGTGGTGAGGGAGTTGGATCGCCTGTTAGTGGACCGGGGCCGTACCCCCAGCCTCTTTGCCCTGGTGGATGGGGAGAGCCGGCGTTCAGGCAGCTGGCTGGAGGGCCGTGCGATCACCACAAGCTTCATCCAGCGCCTCCCCTGGGGCACCAGCCATGTGCAGCAGTACCTGCCGCTGCTGCCCCTGGCGATCGAGCAGCTCGATCTGGCCGGCCACCCCCTGGTGCTTAGCAGCAGCCACTTGGTGGCCAAGGGCGTGCTCACCGGGCCCGACCAGCTGCACGTGAGCTATGTGCACACCCCGGTGCGCTACGCCTGGGATCAGATGCACCCCTACCTGGAGCGCTCCGCCCTGGCCCGGGGGCCACTGGGCCCGCTGGTGCGGCTCCAGCTTCATCAGTTGCGGCAATGGGATGCGCTCAGTGCCCAGCGGGTGGATGTGCTGGTGGCCAATTCCCGCTTCACGGCCCGCCGCATCCGTCGCTGCTGGCGCCGCCGTGCCGAGGTGGTGCATCCCCCGGTTGCGGTGGAACGGTTCCGCTGGCGCGAACCCCGCGACAGCACCTACGTGAGCCTCTGCCGCCTGGTGCCCAACAAGCGGGTGGACGTGGTGGTGGAGGCCTTCAACCGCACCAGCTTGCCCCTGGTGGTGATCGGCGATGGGCCGGAGCGACAGCGACTTGAGGCGATGGCGGGTCCCAACATCCGTTTCCTCGGCCGCTGCAGTGATCGGGAGGCCAGTGCCTGGCTGGAACGGTGCCGGGCCTACGTGTACGCAGGGCTGGAGGATTTCGGCATCGCGCCGGTGGAGGCGATGGCGGCTGGGGCCCCGGTGATCGCCTTCGGGGCCGGCGGGCTGCGGGACAGCGTGCGCTGCTTGGCCGAGGAGACCCCCCATCCCACCGGTCTGCTGTTTCCTCAGCAGAACGCCACCAGCCTGGCGGCCGCCCTGGAGCATTTCGAGGCCGCCGCCCTCTGGCGCGTCCTGCCGGCCGAGGGCCAACGCCAATGGGCTGAGCGCTTTGCACCGGAGCCATTCCGCCAGCGCATGGGTGAGCTGCTGGAACGCTGCTGGCAGCGGCATCGCATTCGGCTCGATCGGGAGGGGGCCGGCGCTCCGGATGCACCTGTGCCTCTGGGATGAGTGGCCCTCCTCACTGGAGTCTCAGCGCGACAGATCCTTAGATTCGTGAGCCTCTAGGAATCTCGATGCTGTCATCACTCGGGACTGCTGTTGGCCCATCGAGCCTCTTGCCGCTGCGGGCGGCCACGGCTCCGCAAGCCCTGGAGGCTAATCATGCCGATGTTGCTCCGCTGCTGAGCGCCGAGCAGCTCATCCTTCTTCAGTCGAAGCGCTCCCGATTCATCAAGCGCAGTGGCGATATCGTTTTTTCCTTGCTGGTTCTTGGAGTCGGTTCCCCTGTGCTTCTGGCCCTGGCTCTGCTGGTGAAGTTGAGTTCTCGGGGGCCGGTCTTCTACGTTCAGCAACGTGTTGGCCGCGATTACAGAAGTTTTGGTTGCATCAAGTTTCGTACAATGCGGCGGGACGCGGACAAGCTTCTTTCTCGAATTCTTTCGGAATCACCTGATCTTCAGGAGGAGTTTCGCAATGATTTCAAGTTGAAGAATGATCCCCGCATCACGCGGCTTGGCAAGTTTCTACGCCGTTCCAGTCTCGACGAGCTTCCTCAGTTTGTGAATGTTTTGCGTGGTGAGATGAGCGTCGTCGGTCCACGTCCGATCGTGCGCCAGGAACTACCTCGCTATGGCGATCGCATGGAGGAAGTGCTAGCGGTCCGTCCAGGTCTCACCGGATTGTGGCAAGTCTCTGGCCGCAACAATCTCAGCTACGACGAGCGGGTTTCCCTCGACCTGCGCTATGCCAGCCAGCGCAGCTTTGCCATGGATCTGGCGATCATCTGGCGCACCATCGGCGTCATCCTCGACCCTCGCGACCGCGGCGCCTACTGACCTCCCCCCCCCATCAGACCCCATGCCCTGGCCAGGCTGGGTAGGGCCAGCCCTGGGAGCGCCACGCCAATCCAGGCCCACTCCAGCCTCTGGCTGAGGGTCAGGATGCGCTCCACCCCTTGCCTGTCGGCCGGCGCAAACCCCTCCGCGAGCACCGGTTTGGCTCTGGCCTGCCCTCCGTAGTGGTTCAGGCCTCCCATCCGCACCCCGGCCGCCAGGGCGTAGGCCGCCTGGGAGACCCCCGCATTCGGTGAAGGGTCCGGGGCTCCTTCCCGCAGGGCTTGGCGGAATTGCCGCCAGCCCGCACCGGCACCGGCGCCAGCCACGAGCGGCAGACCGAGAGCCACGAGCCGGCACGGCAGCCAGGTGAGAGCATCGTCGAGGCGAGCCCCGGCGGTGCCAAGCCAGCGCAGGTTGCCCCGCCGGTAGCCGAGCATCGAATCAAGGGTGCTGGAGGCCTTGAACATCCAGGCCAGCGCCAGGGGGCCTGGGGGCAGGATCATGGCCAGGTGGTTCTCACCGGCCGCTGCGGTTGGCGTGTTGCCGGCGCAAGCCAGGGCCAGGCTCCAGACCACCGCGCCCACCAGCATCCAGAAGAGGGGGGCGAACAGCCCATCCACGGCGTTCTCGCTGGCGGTTTCGGCACAGGCCCGCAGGATGTCGCGGCGATCCAGGCCGGCCACATCCCGGCCCACGATCCAGGCCAGCCGGAGCCGGGCCGGCTCCAGATCCTTCTCCTCCACACCATCGCCATCGAGAGGCATCGATTCGGCGCCTGTGTACGGAATGGCCCGGTTCTGCCAGAGCGGAGGATCAGGCAGCGCTTCCAGCACCCCGCGCACCGCCTGCCCGAGGCTGCGGCCGGCCAGCGCGCTCGCCAGGCCCAGCAGCAGCAGGGGGAGCCCCACCATGGGCAGCCGTTGCGCCAGAGCTTCGCTGGCCCAGCCCGCCAATCCACTGCCGCCCACCACCAGCAGGCTGATCAGGGCTCCGGCCAGGCGAAGCGGCAGGGGCTGGTCGTTGAAAATCCGCTCCGCTGGCTTTCGAAGCGCGGTGATCGCTGCGCCCATTACCTCCACCGGGTGCCGCCAGCTGGGGGGATCACCGATTAGGCGATCCAGGGCGCAGGCCCCCACCACCAGCAACCAGCAGAGCAGCCATGGCGGCAGGTCCATGGCGTGTGCGGCGGAGGTTGAAGCTGGAATCAGGCCGTCTTTAGCCAGCTGAACATCGAGCGCAGTCCCTTGCCCACTTGCTCGATCGGATGCTCGGCATCGCGCGCGCGGATGCGGTCCATCTCCGGCTTGCCGGCGTCACATTCGGCCACGAAGTTGCGGGCGAAGGTTCCGTCCTGGATGTCGGTGAGGATGCGCTTCATCTCGGCCTTGGTGTCGGCGGTGATCAGGCGTGGGCCGCTCACGTAGTCGCCGTATTCAGCGGTGTTGGAGATTGAATCGCGCATGGCGGTGAGGCCGCCCTTCACCATCAGATCCACGATCAGCTTCACCTCGTGCAGGCACTCGAAGTAGGCCAGCTCAGGCTGGTAGCCCGCTTCGACCAGGGTCTCGAAGCCCGCCTTCACGAGTTCGCTGAGGCCGCCGCAGAGCACGGCCTGTTCGCCGAAGAGGTCGGTTTCGGTTTCTTCCTTGAAGTTGGTTTCAAGGATGCCGGCGCGGGTGCCTCCGATCGCCTTGGCGTAGGCCATCGCCAGAGCGCGGGCGTTGCCGGAGGCGTCCTGCTCCACGGCGAACAGGCAGGGCACGCCCTGGCCGTTCTGATATTCCCAGCGCACGGTGTGACCGGGGCCCTTGGGCGCGATCATCACCACATCCACATCGGCGGGGGGATTGATCAGGCCGAAGCGGATGTTGAAGCCGTGGGCGAAGCTCAGCACCTTGCCGCCGTTCAGGTGCGGCGCGATCTCGGTGTCGTAGACGGCCTTCTGGAACTCATCGGGAAGCAGCACCATGATCCAATCGGCCTTGGCGGCCGCATCAGCCACGCTCAGCACCTCGAGGCCGTCGGCCTGAGCCTTGGCAGTCGAGCGGCTGCCCTCGTAGAGGCCCACCACCACGTTCACGCCGCTGTCCTTCAGGTTGAGGGCGTGGGCATGGCCCTGGGAGCCGTAGCCAATGATCGCCACCGTCTTACCGGCGAGGAGGGACTGGTCGGCGTCCTGGTCGTAAAACAGCTGGGCCATGGAGGCGTCGGGTCTCGGCTGAGCAGGGATCGAGCTTACGCAAGCGTCCGGCCTGGCCAGCCTCCCACCACCGACACTCAGTCACGGGCAGGGCGTGCGCTGGCCGACAGGCGCTCCGGCCCCCCTACGGTTGGCGTTGCCGCCTTCTGAGCCTTGGCCCACGAACCCGCTGCCACTGTCACCACCCCCTCTGCCGCAGCCCTGTTCGAAGCTCACATGCAGGCGGAGCTCCATGCCGATCTTGAGGCCACCATGGCCACGATGGTGGACGAACCCCACCTGATCAATCTGGCCTCCGGCACCGGTGGCGAGGGGGCTGCGGGGGTGCGTGAGTTCTACGCCACGAGGCTGATCGGGCAGTTCTTCCCGCCCGATGTGGAGTTCATCTCGATCTCGCGCACCATGGATCAGGAGCGGCTCGTGGATGAGCTGGTGATTCGCTTCACCCACACCCAAGCGATCGGCCACCTGTTGCCCGGCGTGGCTCCGACTGGCCGGCGGGTGGAGATGGCCTTGGTGGTGATCGTGGGGGTGAAGGAAGGAAAGGTGGCCTACGAGCACATCTACTGGGACCAAGCCGGACTGCTGGTTCAGCTCGGCCTGCTCGATCCAGCTGGGCTGCCGGTGGATTCCCACACGGCCGGCCGGCTGCTCGCCTTCACCGGCAAAGGCTGAGCCCCGCCGGCCCACCGCTCAGAAACGATCGGTGTGGTGGTGAACCGCCCGCCAGTGACCCTTCTCCTTGCGGAACACGGTGGTGGAGCGGATGTCCAGCTGTAGCGCAACACCCTCCCGGGTCATGCCGCTGGTGCGTTCGATGCAGAGAAGCAGGCCCATCTCGGGCGATTCCACGTAGCGGCGGTCATCGGCCACCAGGGTTCCCGCAAATCCCATGGCGGCTTCTTTGGCGAACTCCTCAATCACGGCCTGGCGTCCGGTGCAGATGGCACCGGTGGGGCCCCAGTGGCTGATGTCGTCTGCGTCCGACCAGATCTCTGAGAATGCGGAGGGATCACCGGCCAGCAGGCGGTTCCCGGCCGCATAGAAGGCGTCGGCTGCTGCTTCAAGGGTGGTGGGCATGGCTTGAGCGGCTCAGGATCGGCGAACCCACGAAGCGGCCCGCAATCGCAAACGCTATCCCGAGACCCTCAGCCGGCGGGGGGTGAGGAGGCCTCGCTGGGATGGGCGATCACCCGGTCGATCAGGCCGTACTCCTTGGCCTCAGCAGCGCTGAGGAAGTAGTCGCGATCGGTGTCCTTGGCGATCTTCTCCAGGGGCTGGCCAGTCATGTCGGCCATCGACTGGTTGAGCATGTCCTTGATGCGCAGGATCTCGCGGGCCTCGATTTCGATGTCGCTCGCCTGGCGTTGGCTGGTGCCGCCCAGGGGCTGGTGGATCATGATCCGACTGTGGGGCAGGGCAAGGCGTTTGCCCTTGCTGCCGGCCGCGAGCAGGAAGGCGCCCATGGAGGCAGCCAGGCCCACGCAGATCGTTACCACCTCCGACTTCACGTATTGCATCGTGTCGTAGATGGCCAGGCCCGCTGTGACCGAGCCACCGGGGGAGTTGATGTACAGGTAGATCGGTTTGCTGTTGTCCTCGGAGTCGAGATACAGCATCTGGGCCACCAGAGCGTTGGCCACGCCGTCGTTCACCTCGGAGCCGAGGAAAAGGATCCGCTCCACCGCCAGGCGGCTGTAGATGCTGATCCAGCGCTCGTACTGGCTGCCGGGCAGGCGGTAGGGAACGCTGGGAACACCGATGGGCATGGCTTCGTGAAGGAGTGGGGGACCGGGTGAGGCTTGGGGATAAGCAGGCCCTCAGGGGGCCGCTTTGCAAGGGCTGGTGCTGACGAGGCAGAGGCCTAGCCGATGCCGGCGGCCGTCGGCAGCGCCGTGGGCAATTGTTTCTGGCTGGTGAGCACCCGGTCGATCAGGCCGTAGTCCTTGGCCTCCTCGGCGGTGAGGTAGGTCATGCGATCGGAATCGCGGGAGAGATCCTCCACGTTCTTGCCGGTGTTCTCCGACAGGATCTCCAGCATGGTGCGCTTGTTGTGCAGCACTTCCTTGGCCCGGATCTGGATGTCGCTGGCCTGGCCGCGGGCACCGCTGCGGGGCTGGTGCAGCACGATCGAGGCATGGGGCAGGGAGGCCCGCTGCCCCTTGGTGCCGGCGCTGAGGATCATGGCGGCGGTGCCCATGGCCTGGCCGATGCAGATCGTGTGCACCGGCGGTTTCACATAGCGCAGGGTGTCGCAGATGGCGAAGGCTTCGGTTTCGAAGCCAATGGCATCGCCGGAGTACCAGCTGGTGCCGGTGGAGTTGATATAAAAGAAGATCGGCTTCTCGGGGTTGTCGAACTCCAGATAGAGCAGCTGGGCAATGATCAGTTCCGTCACATCCACGCCCATCTGCCGCTTGGCGTCGTCGTCGGAGAAGAGTGGCAGACCGAGATACACGATCCGCTCCTTGAGCAGCAGGGATTCGAGATCCGGAGGAGGGGTGCGCATCACGCCGGAGTCGCCGTAGTACGGGGCCGACACTGACATGGCCACGCCGGATGAGCCGCCCGCTGCTGATATCGCTGCTGACATCGTTTCGGACATCGGTTCCGACATCTGGGCTGTCATGGCGGGTCGCAGGGCACCAGGTGGTGTCGCGAGCCTAGCCGGGGCCGGTGGGCTGCGGTCCGCCGTTGGCCACGGGTTTCCCGCCCTGCCGGCCCGCCGGCCGGTCACAGCGGGCGAACACCATCCGGCCCGTGGGGGTCTGCAGGGCGCCGGTCACGGTCACCGCCAGCCGATCGCCGATGCGGCTGCGGGCGTCCTCCACCACCACCATGGTGCCGTCCTCCAGGTAGCCCACGCCCTGGTCGGCCTCCTTGCCCTCGCGCACGATCTTGAGCTGCAGGGCATCGCCGGGCTGCACCTCGGGGCGCAGGGCGATCACCAGGGCACTGAGGTTCATCACCTTGAGCTCCTGCACCTGGGCCACCTGGGCCAGGTTGAAGTCGGCGGTGAGCAGGGTGCCGCCGGTGTCGGCGGTGAGTTTGAGCAGCTTGTCGTCAGCACCGTTGCCTTCGTAGCGGGTGCTGTTCACCACCAGGCGCCGGCCGTAGGTCTCGCGCAGTTCCGAGAGCAGCTTGAGGCCGCGGCGCCCCTTGCCCCGTTTCTCGGCATTGCTGGAATCCGCCAGGGCCTGCAGCTCATCGATCACGGCCTGGGCCACGATCACCTGGCCCTCCAATAGCCCCGATTCGAGCAGACCCCGGATCCGCCCGTCGATGATCACGCTGGTGTCGAGGATCTTGGCGCTGGCCGGCTGCAGCACCCCGTCGGCCACCAGCAGGGCTTCGGTGCTGGTGGGATTGAACAGGCGCAGCAGGGTGCGGCCATGCACCTCGGCCAGGTTGTAGCCCAGCACCCCGAAAAACACATTGCTCAGAACCGCCGCCAGAGGCTTCACCAGCACCACCTCCCAGGGCAGGGGCAGCAGCAGGATCGGCGCCAGCAGCAGATTGGCCACCAGCAAGCCCAGGATCAGGCCCACGGCGCGGCTCACCAGCAGGTCGGTGGGCATCGAACGCACCTGGGCCATCAGGCGCTTGCGCAGCTGCTGGAAGAAGAATCCGGCCAGCAGTCCGAAGAAGGCCCCGAACCCGGCCAGCACGGTGCGCAATCCTTCGAGATTGGTCACCTGCTTGAGCAGGTTTTCCGGCAACAAATCCACCCCGAGCCAGCCGGTGGCGGCGCCGGAGATCAGAAACAGCAGCAGGATGAGGGAGTCCACCATGGGGCCAGGGGGCTGGGTCGCGTGGCTGCCCATCACATCAGCAACGCAGCATGCCGGATCCCAGGCCATTCGTCCGCCGGGGGTTACCGCCCGTGACCGACCCGTGACCGACCCGTGATCCGGACGTGACCAAGACGACCCATCAGACCAGTGCCGCCAGTGCCCCTACCGGCTCCCCAAGTGCGCCGATTCCGGCCGTGGTTTCCGGGGGGCGGGTGCTTGCGGAATCGGGGTCCAGCCTTCCCTCCCCTCAGCACGATCCGGCGGTCGGCCCCGCTCGCACGGCGGCCCAGCCGCCGCCCCGCAGCGCCTATCTGCACATTCCCTTCTGTCATCGGCGCTGCTTCTACTGCGATTTTCCGGTGGTGCCCCTGGGCGATCGGGCCGACGGGGCCGTAGGGCCCGGTGCGGCGTCGATCGCCGCCTACCTGGAGCTGCTGCACCATGAGATCGCCCGGTCGCCCTGCGGCCCCCCGCTTTCCACCGTTTATTTGGGAGGCGGCACCCCCTCGATGCTCACCCCTGCGCAGGTGGGGGGGCTGCTGGAAGCCCTTGGGCGACGCTTCGGCCTGGCCCCGGCCGCCGAGATCAGCCTGGAGATGGATCCAGCCAGCTTTGATCGTCCCCGGCTGGCCGGTTATCTGGCCGCCGGGGTCAACCGGGTGAGCCTCGGCGGTCAGAGCTTTGATGATGCCGTGCTGGCCAGCCTCGGCCGTCGCCACCGCCGCCGCGACCTGCTGGAGGCCTCCGGCTGGCTGGAGCGGGCCCATCGGGCTGGTGAGCTCCGCAGCTGGAGCCTGGATCTGATCCAGGGGGTTCCCCTGGCGGGTGTGGCCGGTTCGGATCGGACGCTGCCCCCCTCGGGCTCCAGCCCACCCCGCGACGCCGTGCTGCGCCACTGGCAGCGGGATCTGGAGCAGGCGATCGCCCTGGCGCCGCCCCACCTCTCCCTCTACGACCTGATCGTGGAGCCCGGCACCGTGTTCGATCGCCTTCAGCAGCGCGGCACGTTGCCCCTGCCGGATGAAGACAGCGCCGCCGATCTGATGGAGCTCAGCCAGCGGCGCCTCGCCGCGGCCGGGTACGGCCATTACGAGGTGTCGAACTACGCCCTGCCCGGCCACGCCTCCCGCCACAACCGCGTCTACTGGAGTGGCGCCGGCTGGTGGGGCTTCGGGCTGGGGGCCACCGCGGCACCCTGGGGTGAGCGCCAGGCCAGGCCCCGCACCCGAGAGGCCTATGCCGACTGGCTGGCCGCGTCGGAGGCCGGTGAGGGCCGGCCGGATTCCTCGGCCAGGCCTTTGCGCGAGGCTGAGACCAGCCGACCTTCCAACTGCGGCATGCCGTTCGATGAGCGCCTGCTGGTGGGTCTGCGCCGCCGCGAAGGAGTGAACCTGGAGGCCCTCGCCACCGCCCATCGGATCGGCCGGGAGGCCCTGGCCGACCTGCGGGGCCGGCTGCAGTCCTATGAACAGCAGGGACTGCTGCGGATCGAAGGACCCCGTTGGCGGCTCAGTGACCCGGAGGGGCTGGCACTCAGCAATGGGGTGCTGCGGGAGCTGCTGGAATGGTGGGAGCGCGCTGGCTGCTGATCCAGCCGCGCAGCGCCTCGATCGCCAGCCCCCGCCCGTCGATCAGGGGCGGCGAGAAGGGAGGCTGGCGTGGAGTGAGCCCGAGCAGATCGGCCGTGACTCGCACCTGGCCATCGCAGCCCTCCCCGGCTCCGATGCCGATCACGGGGATGGTGAGCTGGGCGCTGATCGTGGTGGCCACCGCGGCGGGCACGTGCTCCAGCACCAGGGAGAAGCAACCGGCGGACTCCAGCTCCCGCGCCTGGCGCTGCAGCCGCTCCTGGGCCACCGGATCCTCAGCCTGGCGCCGGTATCCCAGCCGGTGCACCGACTGGGGCGTAAGGCCCAGGTGCCCCATCACCGGAATGCCGCTGCGCACCATCCGGTCGATCACGACGAGGGTTTCGGGTTCGGCCCCCTCCAGCTTTACGGCGGCGGCTGGGGTTTCCTTCAACACCCTGCCGGCCGCTGCCACGGCGTCGTCGGGGCCGCACTGGTAGCTGAGGAAAGGCAGGTCGGCGATCAGCAGGGGAGGGTGACTGCCGGTGGCCATGGCCAGGCCTCGGCCCACGGCCCGGCAGTGGTGGAGCATCTCGTCGAGGGACACCGGCAGGGTGGTGGCGTGACCCAGAACCACCATGGCCAGGGAATCGCCCACCAGCACCGCATCAGCACCCGCCTCCGCCACGATGGCTGCGGAGAGGGCATCCCAGGCGGTGAGCACGCTGATCGGCAGGCCGGCCTGCTTGCGCTGCAGCAGATCATGCGGGCGCTGGGGCACGGCGGTGGATTTTCAGGATTCGACCATGCTGGCAGCCCGCCGTGGTGGCTTCCCCCACCGCTTCGGGGTGGAACGGTGTTGCTAAGTTGGCGACGACTCGGACCCACGCGGCCAGGACGCCCAAATCTGGTCAGGACCGGAAGGGAGCAGCCACACGGGATGCTCCGGGCAGGCGTGGACTCCGGGTCAC
>Ga0209598_10001852_pt1 | contig 16954 bp, 13 predicted proteins | sample M_140807_EF_Meta_FD_187317 | JGI IMG/M metagenome (GOLD analysis project Ga0209598, IMG submission 187317) | Freshwater microbial communities from Lake Montjoie, Canada to study carbon cycling - M_140807_EF_MetaG (SPAdes) (version 2) | ecosystem: Environmental > Aquatic > Freshwater > Lake... | reverse complement strand
CCATCTACTTCCGCGTGGAGCAGTTCTCGTCCGATGCCCTCGCCGACACGCCCTACACGATCTCGGCCGAGCTCATCGAGGCCCCGGCGGGCTGCACGGTCGAGGGCAATGAGTGCCTCGGCCTCGAGTTCCCCCGCATCACCTGCGACCCGGCCTCGGGCGCCTGCCTGCCGCTCCGCGGAGACGGACAGGTCTCACTGGGCGGCCTGTGCGACAGCGACGACGACTGCGGGGCCGGCGCCGAGGTCTGCTGGACCTTCGAGGGCGCCCAGGGTGTTCGCGCGGGGGCGAACATCTGCACGCACACCTGCCAGGCCGAGGCCGACTGCGGCGACGTGCCCAATACAACGTGCATCGCGTTCCAGCAGGGCCAGTTCGCGGTCTGCTTGCCGCCGCGCTGACCCGCTGCCCGCTCTCGCGGCACAGCTCTTGCTGGCGCGGCGGGCATGACGCCTCGACTCGCCACCCTCGCGCTGCCCCTCGCCCTGTGGGGGTGTGCAGACGACGCCGCGCCGACTTTTGAACCGCCCGCAGGCGAAGACCGCATCGCGTTCGACGCGTGGAAAGCGGACGCGCCGTCGAGCCCGACGCAGGTGCGACCGACGCGCCTCGGGGACGCGAACGCCCCCGGTGCGGTCCTTGAGCTGGTCCTGACGGATGTGTGGGGGCGGCTACCGGACCGCCCGAGCGCGCTGACGCTCACGCACGAGGCCTCGGGCGCGCGCGTGGTGCTCGAAGGCTATCTCGCGCCGATTCTGTTGAACCTCTCGAGCCCCGGCGTCTACACGCTGACGGCGACGATGCCCGACCACGCCGGCGAGACGCTCCGCTTCGAGGTGTATGCGGACGGCGCGATCCCCACCCCCGCCGACCAGGTGACGCACTGGGGCTTCAGCGTCGACGCGCGGGACGTGGACGGCGCCACACGCCCGGTGCACAGCCTCTACCTTGGCCTCGAGCACCTCGACTTCGCGGCCTCGGGCCCACCACCGCGCCGGGGCAACGCAGTCGAGGTCTTCGACAACGGACAAGACGCCTTCGCGAGCCTCGCCGCGGACCTCTACACGGTCACCACGTCATTCCATGCGGCGTTCTGGCTGGCGCGCATGGACTTCGAGCTCGTGCGACCCGCGCTGGACGCGAGCGTGACGCCCGAGGACCGCGCGCGCGAGTCCATCGGCGCGCGCATCGCCGCGCTCGGCGCTCGGACCCGACTGCTCCTGAGCCAGTTCAACGGCGCCGAGGACACCCTGAACGAGCTCTTCGTGCTCGACGACCAGACCGTGGACTTCGCCGAGGACACGACCGACACGGTCGAGGTCCTCGTTCAGCCGAATGAGACCGAGGTGCCCTACCGAGGCTCGGTGCCCGTGAACGCGGGGGGGTGGAGCTATCGAGAGCGCCTGCTCGGTGTCTACCCCGAGTGGTCCCAGCGCAGCTTCACGCACGACGAGACCTTCGAGCCCGGCCGCCACGACCGGGAGGTCTCATGGACGGACCTGCAGGTCGCGAGCTGGCATCAGAAGTTCGCCGTGCTCGACGAGCGGGTCGCCTACCTCGGCGGCATGAACCTGAACTACACAGATTGGGACACCGAGGCACTCAGCGTCTTCAATCCGCTGCGGACGAAGCCGGGCGTCGACGACGCGACCCGCGCCGAGATCGCCCGCGGGGAGACGCAGCCCGAGCTCGCGCCCCGCAAGGACTATATGGTGCGCGTCGAGGGGCCGGTCGTGCACGACGTCGCCCACCTCTTTCAGCGCCGCTGGGACCTCGGCCGACAGGACGGCGCGCAGTACGCCGAGCACACGACCGCGTTCGAGACCACCCCCGCGGTGGATGTGGCCGATACGCGCGAAGAGGGCGTGCAGGCGCAGCTCAACGTGACCACGCCCATGCCCTTCTGGGAGCACTCGATCTTGGAGGGTTTTCAGCGCGCCGTGGCGCGTGCAGACGACTATATCCTGATTGAAGACCAGTACTTCCGCTCCGAGCTCCTCAACAAGATGCTCATCGACCGCCTCCGCGAGGACCCCGACCTGCGCCTGGTCGTGGTCACGGTGGCGACGAGCTACCTCGACCCGGGTCGGAAGTGGACGATGCTCTCCGCGCAGGCGCTCCAGAGCGAGTTCCCCGACCGCTTCCTGTACCTGACGCTCCAGAGCCACGACCTGCGTCCAGACGCCGACGCGCCGGACGCCCTGCGCGCCACCTTCGTGCCGGTCGACAACCACGCGAAGCTGCTGATCGTGGACGACGAGGTCATGTCCGTCGGGTCGTGCAACAAGAACAACCGTGGCCTCATCTACGAGGGCGAGGCCAACCTGCTCGTGCGGGACTTCGCGCTCGTGAGCGATACCCGGCGGGCCCAGCTCGCGCGCCTCGTTGGGCCGGCCATCGCTGCCGAGGCCGACATGGACGACCCGGCCGTGTTCTTCGACCGCCTGCGCGAGGTCGCCGACCGCAACCAAGCGCGCCTCGAGGTCTGGCAGAGCCACGACTTCAAGCTCGACGCCGACGCGGTGGACGCGTCGCTCGTGCCCGAGGGCCTCGTCTACCCCTTGCCCGTGCCGGACTCGTTCTGGTTCGACGTGGGCCCCGACCTGACCTGAGCGATGAGCCAGGTGGCCTTCCCGGCAAACGACGGGCCAAAAGTCACCTGAGCCTCGCGATCGCTTCCGAGAGCGGCAACACCTCCGCACCCTCACCGAGGGGATAGCCCTCGTCGACAGGCGATATGACCCACGCTTCGTGGATGTCGAGATCTCGGAGCGAGGTCCAGAAACCGCGCGAGACAGAGGGGGCCGAGCTCGCTTTGCACTCGATGGCGATGCGGCGGGCCGTGCGGCCGCGGCTTGCGTTGCGTTCGAGGACAAGGTCGAGCTCCTCGCCCTTTGCTGTGCGGAAATACGAGGCGCGGTAGTGACCGATGACGTCCGTGGCGAGGAGAACCTGCTCAATCACGAAACCCTCCCAAGAGGCGCCGTACACGGGATGGCCGGCGAGGGCGTCGATCGAGTCGAGGTCGAGGAGGGCGTGCAAGAGGCCACTGTCTCGGAGGTAGGTCTTCGATGATTTGACGAGGCGCTTGCCGAGGTTCGCTTCGAGCGGCGGGAGCGTGCGGACGACGAAGGTCTGCTCGAGCATGTCGAGGTGGTGTCGCGCGGCCGTATGTGTGGTGCCGATGGCGCGACCGAGGGCAGACAGGTTCGTGACCTGTCCTTGGAGGTGGGCGCACATCTGCCAGAAGCGCCCGAGCGTTGCGGAGGGCACACGGAAGCCGAGTTGCGGGATGTCGCGCTCGAGAAAGGTGCGGACAAACTGTTCGCGCCAGCGGAAGCTCGCGTCGTCATCCGGGGCGAGCAGGCTGCCGGGGAAGCCTCCGCGGAGCCAGAGCGCCTCGACCGAGGTGATGCCAGGTGCGACGACCTCTCCAAAGGCAAAGGGGGCGAGTTCACGGACGGCGAGCCGCCCCGCCAAGGTCTCGGAAGATTGCCGAAGGAGCGTCGGAGAGGCGGAGCCGAGCACAAGAAACCGGCCAGGCCGGCGGTCCTCATCGACGAGGGCGCGGAGGACGGAGAAGATTTCGGGCGCGAGTTGAACCTCGTCGAGGCAGACGAGGTCAGTGGCATGGCGGCGGAGGAAGGCTTCGGGATCAGTCAGGCGTGCGCGGTCGGAGCGACGCTCGAGGTCGAGGTGCAGCACGGGGCGACCATCCGCACGCCCAGCGTCCGCGAGCATGCGCGCGAGCGTTGTCTTGCCGCACTGCCTTGGCCCGAGGAGCGCCACGACGGGGAACTCGGCGAGATCGCGACTCAGGACCTCGAGGGAGGTGCGAAGAACCGGACGAACTTGGTGCATATTGAATGGCTATCATTCCATATGCACCGGCGCAAGGCGCAGGCAGGTGCCCTTCCACGGGCAGTCGGGCGCGCCATCTCCGCAGCAGACAACGAGATGTTCAGCCCGACGTTGGGCCCGACCTGACCTGAGCGAGGAGCCACGTAGCGCCCGCGTAGCACGCGGCCGTCACGGCGCAGGCGACGACGAGGCTCAACCAGAAGCCGTGCCCCGCGCGCAGCATCCACGCCAGCACGACGAAGAGCGCCAGCGACGGGACCACCATCCACACCGTCTCGATGGACAAGTCGGCGATGCGCGCCGTGTCGCCTGTGTCGAGGTAGAGCCACGTGATCGCCAGCAAGCTGGTGAGGGGCAGCGAGACTAAGAGCGCGCCGAGCAGCGTGGAGCGCTTGGATGCCTCGGCGACGGCCACCAGCAGCGCGGCGGACACGAAGATTTTGAGGGCGTATTGGGTCATGGCGCGCTCGCGGGGCTGTGGCGCCGACGACGCGCGAGGCACAGGCACGCGAGCGCGTCTACGAGTGACATGGGTCGCTCCCCTCACAGCGCTTTGGAAGGGACTAATGTATCATGCGCGACGCACAACCATGGGGGGACATGCCATGAGCCGCTGGAGGGTGTTTCAAGGCGCGCTGCTCGCGCTTCTCATGTCGACGATGAGCGCCCATGCGCTCGCTGCGCCGCCGCAACCGGACAAGGCGCGGCCGAAGCAGGCGGCGGAGAAGGCCAAACCGGAGAAGCGGCGGCCCGAGAAGCCCCGCGCGGAGCCCGCCACGATCCCGGTGCAGATTGGCCTCGGCCCGTCGGCCTACTTCATCACGGGGCCAATTCAGAGCGACCAGGTGCCTCACTACGGCCTGCGGATCTACGCCAAGGCGATCATCGAGGGCGAGAACCTCAAGCGCGCGGCGAAGAAGGCCCCGAAGAAGTACCAGAAGTACGTCAAAGGCCTGAACGAGGCGCGCATCGGCCACATCCTGGTGCCCGACGCGCTCATCATCTCGCCGAAGACGAAGCGCACCTCGATCTACGGGGCGACGTGGCGCCCGGTCTCCGTGGGCTTTCCTTTGATCGACAAGGGCGTGAACCTGTCCGTCGGGGCCGGCCTCATGCTCACGTACGCATACTTCAACACGACGGGGAACGCCTCGACCGAGCCGGCCGCGCTGCGCGCGAGCACGACCCACTTCCTGCGGCCGGGCATCGATCTGCGCGCCGAGCTCGAGGTCCCGCTCGGAGACACCTTCTTGGTGAGCACCGGCTGGTCATCGGGGCTCTATGTCCCGCAGCGCATCGGCGGCGGCATCGGCACGGTCGGACCGCTCAACAAGGCGCTATGGCACTTCGGCCAAGCGTACGCGCTCCTCAACGTGCGCATCCCGTTCGAGACGAGCTTCTAAGCGGGCGAGGCGACGCTCGGCGGCGCCTCCACGAACGCGTCCTCGTCGGCGTCGTAGACCCGTACATGCCCTGTGGCGAGGTCGTAGACCCAGCCATGCAGGTGCAGAGCGCCCGCGTCGAGGCGCGGACGTACCGCCGGGTACGTCGCGAGGTGCGCGAGCTGAACGAGCACATTGCGCTCGACGGCGTTTACCCACGGGTCCGCGCCCGCGGGGCACGGCGCAGCGTGGAGGGCGAGGGCGCGCGCCGCCCCGTCGAGCCACTCGTGCAGGCTCGGCAGGCTCCGGACCTCCTCGTGGCCGTCGAGGATTGCCTTCACGCCTCCGCAGCCCGTGTGCCCGCAGACGATGATGTGCTCCACGTGCAGCACGTCGACGGCGTACTCGAGCGCCGCGCCCACGCTGGCGTCTGCGTGCTCGAAGGTCGGGACGATGTTCGCCACGTTACGCACGACGAAGAGCTCACCGGGCGCGCTCGTCGTGAGCAGCTCGGGGATGACACGGCTGTCGCTGCAGCCCACGTACAGGGCGGCTGGGGACTGCTTGGCGCTCGCGAGGTGCGCCAGGAAGGGCCGGGCCCCCGCGACGTACGTGGACCGAAAGGCGTGGTGACCCTCGAGGAACTGCTTCATCGTTCACCTCTGCGCGCAATCCCGCTCGACTCAGCGCCCCAGTCTGCGCCACTTTACGCCCCATGCAAGACCACAAGGCTGCGCCGCGGCGCTTCGCGATGTTGGGGGCAGCGGGGTTCGTGGCCCCGCGCCACATGAAGGCGATCCACGAGACCGGCAACGTGCTCGTCGCGGCGTGCGACCCGTACGACGGCGTGGGCGTGATCGACCGCTACTTCCCGGAGTGTCGGTTCTTCACCGAGGTGGAGCGCTTCGACCGACACTTGGAGAAGCTGCGACGTCGCTCCCCGGACGAGGCCATCGAGTTCGTCTCGGTCTGCACGCCGAACTATCTGCACGACGCGCACTGCCGCCTCGCGCTGCGGCTGGGGGCCGACGCCATCTGCGAGAAGCCGCTCGTCATCAGCCCCTGGAACCTGGACCAGCTCGCCGAGATCGAGGCGGAGTCGGGCCGACGCATCTACAATGTGCTGCAGCTCCGCTTGCACGACAACGTGCGCCGGCTCAAGCAGCAGCTCGACGCCGAGACGCACCGCAGCAAGGTCGACATCGAGCTGACGTACGTGACCCGACGCGGCCCTTGGTACCACCAGAGCTGGAAGGGCAACCCCGAGCGCTCGGGGACGCTCGCCATGAACATCGGCATTCACTTCTTCGACATGCTGATGTGGCTCTTCGGTCGCGTGGAGCACAACGAGGTCCACCTGCGGCAGGAGACGCGCCTCGCGGGGTACATGGAGCTCGAGTGGGCGCGGGTGAAGTGGTTCTTGTCGATCGAGGTCGATGACCTGCCGCCCGGGCAGCTCGCCGCGGGCAAGCACGCCTACCGCGCGCTCACCTTCGATGGGCAGGACTTCGACTTCTCGAGCGGCTTCGATGACCTGCACACCAAGGTCTACCAGGACATCTTGGCCGGCGGGGGTTACGGCATCGCGGACGCGCGACCTTCGATCGACGTGGTCTACGACGTGCGCTCGCGCCCGCTGTCGAGTATCGGGCCGCTCGCCCACCCGCGCGTGCGCGGCGCCTGACGCTCAGGGCTTCTGCGCCGCCTCGGGCGAAGCCTGCATGTTCGAGACGACGACGAGGTCGTCCCCGCGGCGCTCCACCACCACGCGCTGTGTCAACGACGACTGGAACAGACCCTGAAGCACGCTGAGGCTCAGGGCTGCGTCGCTCCCCTCGCCCGCGGTCTCCTCTTGACCGGCGGCCAAGAGCCGCGACGCCGCGGAGTCGACGACGACCCGGATCCACGGCTCGTCTCCGCCCGTGACAGGCTGCGCGAGCAGCCCCTCGAATGCGCCCGGGGGCAACGACCCGATACCCATCGCGACCCCGCGCGGCCCCGCGCCCAGGTGGAGCATCCCGAGCGACTCGAGGTTGCCGATGAGCGGGACATGCTGCGGAGGGGCGCCGACCTCGGGCGTCTGCAGGCCCGGCGCGAAGCCCGCCGCGAGCCCGAACGGGACGAGCGCGAGGAGCGCCTTCGGGTCGCGCGCGCCGACCATGAGCGCGCCGGCGAACCGCGAGGCCTTGATGTCGATGTGGTGGACCTCGACCGCGAGACCATCGAGGCCATCGAAGGGCGTGGGCGCGAGCGCCTGCGGCGGGAGGTCGGCCAGGCTCTGGTTCAGGCTGACGAGCGGCTCGCAGGTCAGCGGCTTCGCCTTGAGGGCGTCCGCGACGCTCTGCACGTAGCCCCGGAGACCCGCCAGATCGAACCCGAGCGAGACGGCGTAGAGCGACGCATCCCCCGCGGGTGAGAAGCGGGGCGAGGGCCGCATCACGCTCGCGAGCGTCGTCATCGCGGCCGGCGAGAAGCGCAGCTTGGTGACCGAGGTGGCGCCGTCTTGCGTACTCTGAGTGCCGGCGTAGATGTGCGTGAGCCCATCGAAGAAGCGCGCGATGTCGGCCTGGCAGGACCCCAAGTCGAGGCTCGCGATGACGGCGGGGACATCAACGCTGACCACGCTCTCCTCACCGAGGCCCTCGGCCCGAGCGAGCTGCGCGAGGCGCCCCGTGTCGAGCAGGCTCCGCGCGGGGTCGCGACGGTCGAGCAGGTGCTCGCGGAGCGCCGCGACGCGGGCGCTCGTGGTGACGCCGACGCGCGCGTCGCGCGGACCCACGGCCAAGAGCACGTGCGGCGTGTCGAGCTCGGGCACGCTGAGCGCCAGCTCAAGCACTGTGAACTCGCCCTCTTGTGATACGCGCAGCGGGATACCGGCGTCTGCAGAGGCGCCTTCGACGAGCGCGCGCAGCCCCGCGGGCTGCTTGATGTCCAGCCGCGCGACGAGCGCATGCTCGGCGAAGTAGAGCGCGACGGGCGCGGGCTCGAACAGGCCGAGCGCTCGCCAGTGTGTCGGCGCCTGAGCGTCCGCGAGGCGCCGCGCGAGGCCCCGGAGCGCGCGCTCCCCCGCCGTGGCGTCGGCCGCGGGTGGGGGCGCGGCGACGATGCGCTGGAGCAGCGTGTCGAAGTCTGCAGCGGCGAGCGCGCGCTGGCGCGCGAAGAACGCCGAGGGCTGTGCAGGGTCGCTCACGACCACGAACGGCGCGTCGTCGGGGATGTGGTCGAGGTGCTTCGCGCCGAAGACACGCGGCGCGGTGGGGGCTGGCTGGGCGCCGCCACAGGCCGTGAGCGCGGCGAGAACACCCAAACAGAGGTACGATCGCATTCAGACCCTCAAGGCCGCGGTTGAGTGCGCCGAATCTGCGTGTAAAGAGTCCGAATCGCAAGGCCTGCTAAAGCCGCACACGGCCGCGTCAACCACGCACTCGGAGACCGGATGCTCACTGCTCGATGGATGGTCATGGCAGCGCTCGCTGCAATCGGCTGCGAGGCGGCGTCCTCGGACACCTCGGCGGACGACGCCGCGGGCCCGGCCCCCCCAGCCCAGAGCACCTGCGCACAGGGATGCCAGCACCTGCTCGATTGCGGCCTCTGCATCTTGAACGCGGCGGGCGTGTGCCTGAGCGTGGCCGACTGCTCGACCGTGTGCGCGAACACCCCGACCGGCCCGGGCGTCGCGGGCTGTGTCAGCGCCTCGGGGTGCGATCCGGCGGCCATCTCGGCGTGCCTGGGGCCCGCGACGGACGGCGGCGGGAGCGCGTGCGAGGGCTGCTACTGGGACGGCAGCGCGTGCACGTGGTGCTCGACGAGCGACTGGGGCCAAGGCGCCTACAGCGGTGCCTGCTCGAGCTGCGACTCGGCGTGCTGCGCGCGCCGCTGAGCGTCCGCCCTAGATCGCCTTGAGCCAGGCCGCGAAGGCGGGGTCGCGCGCGAACTCGGCGATGAGGGGCCCCGCCACGCGCACGCAGTCTTCACGGGCCATCGCGAGGGTGCCGGCGTCCTCGAGCAGGTCGGCGACGCTCCGCTCACCCTCGATGCGCAGCGCGCGCTCGAGCTCGTCGAGCACGGCGGTGCGGACCTCGGGGCGCGCCAGGTTGTGCGCCAAGATGTCCCCCGCGGCGGCCCACAGCGCGTCCTGCGGGAGCCGCTCGGTGCGGTCGAGCAAAGTCGACGTCTTGAGGCGCAGCGCCTGCTCCAGGGTCGCGGACGCGAGCCGCGCGCCGCGCTGCTGCGACTCGGGCGCGAGCATCAGCGCGACGACACGGTCGAGCATCACGCTCATCGAGCCGTTGATGAACGTGCTCGCGGACTGACGCAGCTGCTGCTCGACCTGCGCGCCCAGCCCACCCAGGATGCCCTTGCTCAGCGAGTTGGCGACGCCAAACGCGCTGCGGCCCATCGCGCCGACGAGGCCGCCTACGCCCGTCGGCGCGGCGTCTCCGGCGCCCTTGAGCGCGGCGAGAAAACGCTCGAGGGTCTCTTGAACGATCGACCGGAGCAGGTGCTGCACGGCGTCCTGCCGCACGAAGCCCTCGAGCCACGCGCGGCTCGGCTGCAGGGGCGTCGCGGCGAGCTGCCGAACGGCGTCGAGGGCCGTTGCGGGCAGCCACTCGGCCACGGTGTCGCCGCGCTCTCGGGCGCGCTCACGCTCTCGCTCCAGTGCGGGCCGCGCGTGCGTCGACAGCCAGTGCCGCAGGTGCTCGGGCGCCAGCGCAGCGTCCAGGTGCGCGAGGACCCGCGCGGGGTCTACATAGCGACCCACGGGCTGCGCGACCGCGAAGTCGAAGGCCACGCCCGCGAGCGCGGCCGAGTGTCCGGGGTCGGCCATCGCGGCGGTGAGCTTCTTCATGCCGACAGCTTAACACGGCGCGGCGGGGGCTGACGCCGGCACGTCACCGCAAGAACTCAACGCACGGATGTGACCCATTGCGTCGCGCGGTAGGGCCATCCGTCGGCCGTGTTCCACTGCGACACGATCAAGTGCAGGTTCGCCAGCGTCGAGTCCGGATGGATGTAGCCGCCGTAGAGCTGAGGCAGCATCGCCCCCGTGATGGGCTTGAAGGTCCGGGCCTCATACAGGTTCGACGTGGGCGAGTCGAAGACCTTGACTGTGATGTCGTAGTCGCCTGCGTTGAACCAAGCGAGCACCCACTTGTCCTCGACGCGACGCAATGACAGCTCGCCGAACTGACCTTCCAGCACGGGGGTCGGCGCCTGACCCCAAGCCCACTGGCCATCTCGAAATCCCCAGGGCTCGTAAGCGTCCCGGTCGAGCAGGCGGTCCTCGGGGACTCGATGCAGAATGATGGGGTGACTTCGGTCGATGAAGGTGGTCGAGAGCGTGTAGACGTAGCCGTCACAGCCGCGCTCCCACGTCCAGAGCTGGCGCAGGCCGGCGTCCTCGTCCGGTGCCCAGCGAGCGTCGGTGGGCGACCAGTGCTCGCCGTTGTCGTCCGAAACAGCGATCTGGGTCCAACGCACGTTGCCGAGGCCTGCGTTCACAATGAAGTGCAGGTACATTCGGCCACCCAGCGTGATGACGTCTGACGGCAGCCAAGTGGAGAAGTCAGGGTCATCGTGATCGTAGTCGAGGATCTGCTCGGCATAGGCTCCGCCCGAAGCGCTCGTAAAGACGATGCCCCCGGGGCCGAGGCCAGCCTGCGAGCGGAGCAGGACCGGAGACCGCCATCCCGGGCCGCCGGCGCGGTCCTCGTCGAAAGTGTCCCCGAAGATGTAGGCGATCTGGCCGTTCGGCTGGCGTACGGGGATTCCGAGGTCAGTCCCACCCACCCCAAAGGCGCCAGAGCTCGTCCGCCTGCCCGTCAGGTCGGCGATCCAGTGCGTGACCGCGGGGCGCTCGCTTGGGTCTGGCGAGCGAGCGGGGCAGCGGTCGTCGGCGAGTGGGGCCGCAGCATCCTCGCTCGTCGAGGCATCCGCAGGGCTGCGCGCGTCGGAGCCTGCGGACCCCTGCGCGTCGTCGGCTGCAGACGCCTGCGCGTCGTGGACGCCGGACCCCTGCGCGTCGTCGGCTACAGACGCCTGCGCGTCGTGGACGCCAGACGCCTGCGCGTCTGCGCTCGGTCGAGCGTCGAAGTTTGGCCGCGTGGACGGCGAAGCGTCCCCCGCACCTGCGTCGCTCCCGACCTCGTTGCCACCGTCTGGGGCGTGGTTCGTGACCGAGGGCGCCGGGGCGCAGCCGAGCCCGCCGCATATCGTCAAGAGCCAGAGCGCGCGCATTGAAGCTCCAGTCCGGGTGTCAGCGAGCAACTGGCCACCATGGGTGAGTGGGTTGATTTGAAGCTACGGCGCCATATAGGGCGGCGTCCCCAGCACATGGTAGGGGTCGATAATCTCGGGTTGGCCCGTTTCGGCCCAGGTCTGCAGAAAGTGCGTGATCTGCAGGCGCCCTTCGAGCGTCAGCCCGATGTCGTGGTCGGCGAGCTCTAAGGGGCCGTTCGCCGCTCGTGTGCCGCGGTCGAATTGGAACAAGCCAGCGGTCGTTCGGCCGTCGTTCAGGTTACCCGATATGGGCGCATCCTCTGGAGTGACCACCAAACCGAAGTCCGTCAACACGGGCGGTACGTGAGGCATGCGAAGCGCGCGGGCCAATGCCCGCGTCGCGACCGTCGGGACCACACGGTCACTCATGGCCATGTTCACGAGCAGGTGGGGCGCGATGTCCCCCGCACCGGGCAGGCGGTTCTGCAAGACGTGGGGCGCGTAGTTGGCTGAGTCGCCTCTCTCGAGGAGCGTCTGCAGCATGGGGAACAGCCGTGCCTTATCGCTCGAGGTCGTCCCCGCAGGCGTCAGCAACTGAACGAGGAGTGCCGTCGCCTCGCCTTCAGCCATGATCGAGGCCACCCGACCACCGGGCACATTGAGCAAGCCCGCGGAGATGTGCGGGGACAGCGCCAAAAACTCTGGGCCCATGATACCGCCCAGGCTGGCTGCGAAGTAGGCGATCCGCGAAGGGTCGATGTCCGGACTCTCGTCCCCGTCGAGGTCGGTCTCGCTGAGGAGCAACTGAACGAGCTGCAACTTGTCGAAGGTCGACTCACGGAAGTGGTCGCGCGCGACCAAGAGGTCGATGGTCTGGTTTGGCAAGTCGACGCCGAAGAACGCCGTCGTTCGGCATAGAACGACCGAGCAGTCAGGCGCAGCCGTCGGATGTCGACCGTGCGCGGGGGCATCGATGGCGACCGTCACGACGTTCAACGGTGCCGTGACCTCGGCGATCCCCCGGGAGACGTCGAGGTCGGTCCCGAGACCCGGACCGAAGACCAAGACGGGGCGCGGAATGCTTGGTCCGAGCGGCAGCCAGGCGCGAACGACGAGCGAGTAGGGGACGCCCTCGTTGGGGCCGGTAGTCCGTCCATCGGCGTCACGATAGTCGAGCGCCGTGAAGGTCGCGTCACACTCCCGATAGAGCGGGCCGTCCGTGCAGGTCGGGGCTGACGACCACGCGTAGTCCCGTTGACGAATATCGGCGGCGATTTCGACGGACTCGTCCTCGATGGTCTGCGTCGTGAACGCGACGGCAGCGACGACGTCCTCCGGCGCCAGACCCGCCCACTCGAAGGCCTCGCGAAAGCGCGCGCCCATCGCCCCGAGCGGCTCGACGCCAGCGAGCGCGTCGAGCATGCCAGCGCTCGGCGACACACACCCCCCTTCAGTCGTCGTCAACGCCCGCGTCACCACGACGGCGTAGCGCGATGCAGGCTGAAGCGGGACGGCTGGCCAGAGGATGAGACCCGTGCCGTCCTCCAGCGGCTCGACGTCAAACGGCACATCGACGCCAACACCTTGAACCGCCGTCAAGAGCCGAATAGACCCTTCATTGGGAGGTGATACAGGGCCCGAGAAGCGCAAGACCACGCCGGCCGTCGTCCCCCAGCCGTCGAGGGCCTCGAGCTGCCGGTACATCGGGCCAAACTGACCGGGGATCGCGTCGAGCCACCCGGCCAGATCTGGACCGAGATATGGCCTGAGACCGGTCGCGGTCATCGGGTCAGGGCGCGTGTAGTAGTCGTCGGGAAATGACTCGAGGACGGACGCCGTCCGCGGGTCCCAAACGAACGACACCGCACACGACATCGTGGGGCTCGCGTCTGAGCTCAGGACGTCCGACGCGGGTGTTTCGGCGTCTTCGGCGCGGCGGCCGGCGTCACTGGGTCCGGGGGGCGGCGTCGATGCGCCGCCGTCGCATCCTGCAGCGGCAAGGGCACAGACGAGAATCAATCTCCACATGAACATCCTCCACATCCATCAAGGATAGCTGACCGCCGGATGCATCGGGTCCGCCGCATAAGCGGCCCAGAGCGCGTCAACGGAAACGCCGGTCCGTGTGAGCCAGAAATTCTCATCATAGAGACCTCCACGGAGGGTCGCGTCGAGGTCGCGGAGCAGCGCGGGGCCGCTCCGTTGGGCCAGCCACAGAAAGAATCGCGCGGTCACACCGTAGGCGTCCGTGTAGTTCTGCCCGGGTTCGAAGCGCTGCAATGTCCAGCATGCGTCGTCGTTGTGTGTGCCATAAGCCCAGCGTGCATAGTCGGCGAGCCCCTCTACGGCCCAACCGGGCGTATTGCCCGCGCGGTACGCCTGCACCACATGAAACCCCTCGTGCACCGTGAGGTCGATATCGTCGGGGTGTGCCGCAAGGTACGTAGCGGAGATCCGGATGTGTTCGCCGCTGGCCTCGGCGACCCCGTCGTACCGAGGATCGAGCTGGACGATGACCCCCCGCGGCGCGGTGGGGTTGAAATCCGCTGCCATGCGCGGGTAGGTCGCAAAGAACGCCTCGACGATGCGCGAGACTGTCCAGGTCGGGGTGAGGCCGGACGCGTCGTCGATCACGGTCAGGGCGTAGCCAGCGTCCTGGTAGACCACACCACCGCCGCCCGGTTGGGCGACGAGCGCAGGCTCCGGGGAGGCCTCGACGACCTCGGCGGCGGGGGACACGCCCGCGGCGTTCTCAGCAACCACGCGATAACTGGCTCGGCCCCCGGGATTGAGCCCCGCGACGACGAAACGAGTCACATCAGCGGGCACGTAACCGACCGCGGCGAATCGAGCGCCATCGTCCGCGCGCTCGATTCGAAAGAGGGCCTCGTCGTCGCTGGTGTCCGCCCAGTCGAGGGCAACCTGTGTTCGTGACACAGGCTGCGCCCGAAGCGCGACCGGCGGGCGGGGCGGAGCGACCGCCGGCATGGTCAACGCGGAAGTGCCAAAGAGTTCGAGCTCCGCGACCTGAGTCACGCCCCCTCCCGCGTTCTCCATGTGCAGACGATACCAGCGGTAGAAGGCGCTCGCGCTCACCGTGTGCTCGTGGCGCTCAAGGCGCCCTGTGAAACGCTGCCCGCTCTGTCGGTCGAGCGGCGTCCAGTCGACGGCGTTACTCGAGCCTTCAAGGACCCAGCGGACAGGGTCGCGCTCAGGAAAGTCGTTGGCCGAAGTCAACGCGTAATGGGAGAGCGTGTAAGGGGCACCGGCGTCGAACACCGCCCAGAGTGTGCTCGAGAACGCCAGAAACTTGGTGTTCACGTCACCGTCGGTCAGGCGGGTGACGTCCTCTCCGGCGGGCGACATCAGGCAGCTCGCCGCTGTCGCCGTCCCCGTCAGGCGAACCACGCCTGGCGGGGAGAAGCGGCTGGCATCACCTCCACCGGGGCCCGCCACTTCAGCGTCAGTCCGCTCGACGTTGCTCGTTCCGCCCTGCGAGGCGTCGTCCCACGGCGTTGGAACGAAGCCGCCAGAGTCTGCGAACTCGAGGGGTCCCTCCATAGCGGGCGGAGGGTCGCTGCATGCGGCCCCGAACACGCAGGTCACTGTGGCGACGACACGGGACAATCGACGGTGCATCGGGCCGCACCGTATCGAGCGCGGACGCGGCTGACAATCGTCGATTCACGACCGCCTCGCCTTGGATCGCAGGGGGATCGTCAAGGTGTGGTCGCGTCGTGCGCGTCGCCGTGGCCCTTGACCATCCAGCCATCGGACCCTAAGCTCGGAGGTCTGTCCCCTTGGAGTCGGAGGGCGCACCGTGCCCAGAACGTTGCCACGCTGGCTTCGAGGCATCTTCGCCCTTTCGATGCTCTTCGGCGGTGCACAATCCTGTGCGAACGCCGACCTGCTCGACCGATTGAAGGCGCCCGCCGCATCGGACGCCGGCCGTGGGTCCACCCCCGGCACAGGCACAGGACCGCAGCCTCTGCCTCCCCGTAAGCCGCCCGCCGAAGGCGACGACGCAGAGGATGGCGGCAACGCCGAGCCCCTCGAGTCGGACACCGGCGAACCACTCGGCCCCGGTGACCCCCCAACGGCTGCCGGCCCGGGAGAGCGCGACTCCGGGCGCGAAGGACCGCCAGACCCCGCCGGCGGTGGAGGCAACGCCGCCCCGACTGCGCCCCCGCCCCCGCCCGTCGTCTGCACGCCCATCATCGAAGGACTGTCGACAGTCTTGGTCAACGGCACGCCGCGTCTCTTCAACGTCCAGCTCCCGTTCGACCGCTCGCGCATGGCGCTCATGTTCTTGTGGCACGGATTTCTGGAGATCCCGACCACTTTCGCAGGCGAGGTGGTGTACGACCCCCCAGCGGGCCGCTGGAGAGCGTTCAACCCGAACGCGTTCCCGATGCCCCTGATGATCGTCACGCCCTTCGATACGAAGATGCTGCCCCCCGCTGGTCTGGACTGGGACATCGTGAGCGGGGCTGCCGACCTGCCGTACTTCGACGCCATGATGCAGTGCATTCGGGAGCAGTTCTCCATCGACGAGGACCGCATCTACTCTTTCGGCTTCTCGGCCGGGGCCGTGTTCAGCAATCTCCTCGCCGCGATTCGACCGCATGTGTTCGCCGCGACGATCAGCGAGTCGGGGACGTGGTTCAACGACCAAGCCCAGTGGGCCGACGTCCTCGTGCCCATCATTCAGTGGCAGTGGCCTCCGTTCAATCGGGCTGATGGCGGGAACGTGCTGCTCACGCACGGCGGACCGAACGACTTCTCCGTGGTCATCAGCCTCGAGAGCGCGAACGAGAAGGCGCTCCCGTTTCTCTACAACAGCGGGCGGACGGTGACCGAGTGCGAGCATAACTTTGGGCACACCCGAGCACCTGACCTGACCGAGGCCATGTACTACGAGTGGATGTGGGCCCACTGGAGGGGTGGGCCGCCCATCGGGGGCCTGCCACCCAGCTTCCCCGTTTGGCCTGACCGCATCATCGGCTCGACATTCTGCACATTTCACCCGGCGCCCTGATGCGCGCGGGGCACGAGACCCGAATGTCTCACTTTTTGGCAAATGTGCGTCATCTCGGTCCCATCCTTGGGGCATCCGCCCGACGCCCCACAGCGTAGATCCGCATCGGCTCAGACATTGCATCTCTCGGAGGCCTCATGAAGTCGATCCTCATCACCGCCGCGCTCCTCATCGGTTGCACGAACGGGAACATCGAGATGGCCGACGGCGACTCTGGCTCGCCCGGTGCGCCTCCGCCGTCTTGGACGCCGCCGGGCGCAGACGGAGACGCGCCGAGTGAAGACGCCGCGACTGACGCGAATACGCCCAACGGTCGCCCTTCAGGGCAGGCAGACGCGGCCCCGTCACCTCCGCCGGGAGCAGGCGCGTCCATCCCCTGCGACGTGAGTCGGGTGCTCGGCACGTACTGCGCAACCTGCCACGCTGAGACGCCTATCTTCGGGGCTCCGATGCC
>Ga0209598_10001848_pt1 | contig 16970 bp, 12 predicted proteins | sample M_140807_EF_Meta_FD_187317 | JGI IMG/M metagenome (GOLD analysis project Ga0209598, IMG submission 187317) | Freshwater microbial communities from Lake Montjoie, Canada to study carbon cycling - M_140807_EF_MetaG (SPAdes) (version 2) | ecosystem: Environmental > Aquatic > Freshwater > Lake... | reverse complement strand
GGAGAACGCCTACCGGGAGCTGGAATACTGGCTCGACTATGTGTGGGAAGCGCGCGGGCTGCGGAGCCCTTCTGGAGAGGGCGCGCCCGACGCCCTCCCGAAGGTGCTCGTGGTCTACACCGGCGCGCGGAAAAACGGGGCTGGCGACGAGGTCGATATCGAAACCTATCTCGAGCAGCAGGCGGGGCGCTACAAACAGCTGTTCGGCGCTTCGATCCAGCTGAAAGTAGTGGATGTCTGGCAGACCGATTTCGACGCCCTGATCGGCCCGATGCATAAGATCGTCGAGTGGCTCTGGGGCGCGACCTCCGGCGTCGTCGATGAGCTCGGCATCCGGGTGCCGCGGCTGTATGCCGACGTGGCCCACCGCTGCAGTGAGATCCTCACCTCGAATGCCCGGATCCGCGCGGCGCGACCGGCGAAGGGGGAGCGGAGCGATGGCCTTCGGGAGCGCTTCGAGATCCCGGCCTGGCAGAAGCTGGTGGCGGGCTTCGATCCCGCGCGCGCCAGCCGTTCGCCGCGGCAGGCCGAGGAGATCGCCCGCGGCGTGGCCGACTATCTCCATGCCTGTGGCCGGGTGTATCGCCTCGATCGGCCGGCGGCGGTGATCGTCGATCAGCAATGGGCCGTGGAGCTGGTCTACAAGGTGGTGCCGCAGGCGCTGGCCAACGATGCCCGCCGGCTGGCGATCCATCGGCTCACACGGGAGGTCTTTGACCGCGCCCGGCTTCGGGAGGAGCTCCGCAACGAGCCGGAGGTTGAGGCGCACTGGGAGTTCCTCATGGGGCTGTTCGATGCCTGCGACATCGTCGTCGGGATGGAGGGGGATCGGGGCCTGGCGGTCCATCCGGAATTGCTCGGGCTCCTCGATCGGAGGCTGGCCGGGAAGCTCTGGGAAGCCTGGGTGCGCGCCGAAAATCCCCCGCCCAATCTCGCCCCGCTCGTCAACCACAGCTTCGCGATCCATGCCTCCGGCCGCGGCCTCCTCCTCGGCCGAAGTGCGTTTCAGAAGATCGCGGCGACGATCGCCCGGACGATGCGCCGGGAGCTTCCTCGGTTTTTGTTTCTCGGGGCTGACGGCGAGCGCTCTCGGGCCGGGGATTCCTGGGAACGATTCAGCGACGACTTCGAGTGCGAGCCGCACTTCTGGCGGGATGGTTTTCAGATCCACTGGCGCTCGAAGTCGCTTCATCCACGCGCCGACGGCCCCGAACGCCACACCGCTCCCCCCCGGCCCCCGGAAGTCCTCATGCTGCGGATGGAATGGGTGCCCTCGACCGGCGCCGCTGGCCGAGACCAGTTTGCCGGGGGGATTTTTGTCCAGCTCCTCTGCAGCGACGAGGCGACGAAGAGCGCCCGGCTCGAGGAGATCCTGTTTGGATCACGCTCCGGCGCGGGGGATCCGGCTGGCCGGTCGCCAGCCGGCTTTCCCGCCCCTCTCGCCGACTACCGCCACGGGGAGCAAGGAGCCGGCGCCGATCTCGAGCTTCATGACGAGCGCCCGCCGAACCTCGGGCCCGATCTCGCCCGCGGTCTGCGCGGGATCGGCGCGCCGGGCTGGATCCACTCCCAGGGGCCGCTCAACGACCTCCGCTTCGACGTGGCGATCTCCTACCGGCGGAAGGCGTCGGCGGAGTTCGTCGCGGCCCTCCGTGGCGCGCTCGCAGCCGCCGGGCTGCTCGTCTATTACGACCAGGAGCGGCTCATGGATAACACCGACCCGTCGATCGTGGGCCGCCGCGATGACAACACCCTCCTGCGGATCTACGACACGCTCCGCCGGGCGCGGGTGTTGGTGGTCGTTCCCTCGCTCGACTATTTCTCCGAGCCGAAAAGCAAGATCAACATCGCCGACAACACCTTCTGCCCGGTGGAACTGGCCGAGGCGATTCTGGCCGGGCAGGTCGATGCCCCGCAACGCCCGGCGAAGAATCTGTTTTGGGTTTACGACGGCACCAAACTGCAGGACCATGTCGTGGTCGCCGAGCTCGGGAAAGCGGTCAACAACACCCTCTCCCAGGTGTATCAAACGCTCGTCCATCCGCGCCTCCTCGATCCGAAGGGGCAGACCGAGGTCCATGCCCGCGAGAATGTCAGCGTCTGCCTGGCGGTGAGCCGCCTGGCAAACCAAGGGCAACAGTGGATCGAGGGAAACGGGCATGGCACCGATCAGTCGCTGGTGACTGTCGCCAGCGCCGCCGGGGGCTGGGACTTCGCCCCCCTCGTGGCGAGAATCCACAGCCAGCTCCGAACGAGCGCGGCGATCGGGGGGTGAGCGCCGGCCCCGCTCCTGGCTGGGGGCCGGGCGGCGCGTTGACAGGGGCAGTGCGCGAGGGATAACGTCCGGGAGTGTGGAGCAGAGACGCACAGGGAGAACCGTTCGATGACGACGCGACGAACGATCCGATGGGGTGCGGCGGCGGTCCGCGTGGCGACGATCCTGACGGGCGTGGTGGCGTGCCTGTGGGGGGGGATGCCGCTGCCGGCCCAAGAGGGAGCGCCGAAAGGGGCGGCGGCGGCGGGGGAAACGCGCAGCTGGACCGACATCACGGGGAAGTTTTCGCGCGAGGCAGAGTTTCTCAAGCTCGAGGATGGGCAGGTCCACCTCCGCTTGAAGGGAGGCAAGGAAACAAAGATCCCCCTCAAGGAGCTCTCCAAGAAGGATCGCGACTGGGTGCGGAACGAGGGGGCCGCGAAGGGGGCTGTCACGAAGCCGGTCGGCTCGCGGATCGTTCTCCGCAGCTACAAAGCGCTCGTCGACGATAGCGTCTTTCTCGCCGATGCCCTCAAGCAGCAGGCGCTGGCCGGTGCCATCCCCGGGCTGTTTGTCGCGCTCACCGGCGGCAAGCCGCTCGATGGCTTCGATATCGGCAAGCCGATCGTGATCACGATCCATGTCGACGAGAAGGGTCAGCCGGCCGGGACGGTCGTGGCGGTGCCGGTGCTGGGGAAGGAGCGATTTCAGAAGACGCTCGAGACCGTCTTCCCCGGGAAGATGACCCAGAAGGGACGCTCCTACGAGATCGCCATGCTGGGGAAAAGTGTCTTTGCGAAGCCGGGCGCGGGCTATTTCCTCCTCTCCGACGAAGCCGATCTCGTCCGCAGCGCCACCGCCGATCCGCCGGCGCCGGTCGTGGTGGCCGACGTGGCGATGGAGTCGTTCAACGGGGCGGTTTCCGAGGAGGTGCGGCGGGCGGGGCTCGCCCAAGTCGACGCGATGCTCTCGATGGCACCCCTCCCCCCGAATCTCCCCGAGGAGGGGCGGCGCGCCGCGGAGGAGACGATGAAGTCGATGCGCATGCTGGTGGAGCGGCTCACGCTCGACACCGATCGATCGAGCTTCGAGGCGACGATCGATCCGACGACGAAAGCGATGGACGTTGCCTTTACGATCCGGGCGAAGAGCAGCACGCCGATGGCCGAGTCATTCGCCGCGTACGGTGCGCTCAAGCCCCGGTTCGTCGCTGCCGGGCGCGACGACGCCCACGGCTGGGTGGGAATCTCCGTACCGACCGGGGCTGTCATGCGGGGCCTGATCGAGAGCAGCCTTGGCGGCAGTATCGACACCCTCAACGGGACCTTGGCCCGCGCTGGCAAATTGCCCCCGGAGGTCACGGAGACGGCTGCGGAGATCGAGCGCCAAAGCCGGAAGCTGATGGCGGCCGAGCACGTGGAGCAGGAATATGTCGTGGCGGTGGAGGAGTCGGGAAAACCGCGGTTGCTGATGCGCTGGTCGACTCCCGGAATCAGCGAGTACTTCGCGGCGATCACCAAGTTTTCCACCTTCGATTCGTCCGTCACGAAGTCGGCCGAGGGGATTCTCTCGGCGCCGTTGCCCGCGGCAAACGCCGCCGCGATGGGGCCTCTTGGCGGCCAGCCGGTGCGGCTCGGTGCTTTCGAGGAATCGATGGTGGTCGGCCTCGGATGCAGCGAGACCGATTCGGTCAAGGGGATGATGATGGCCGCATCCCCCGGCTCCGCCCTTCCCCCCGTCTCGGCACGTGTCGATCTGGCGAAGCTCTGGCCGCTGATGGCGAAGGCATCTCCCGCCACCTCGTCGCTGGCCGACGTCGTCGGCGAGGACGGAAGGCTGCGGGCCGACGTCAGCCCGCTCACCGACGGCATCGAGCTCCGCCTCAACGCCGATCCCGGCGTGCTCCGCCTGCTTGGTGCCTTGGGTGCGGCAGCAGCGCAGGCCCAAGGCGCCTCCGGTTTCCCCGGCGCCCCCGGATTCCCGGGCGCCCCCGGTTTCCCGGGGCCCGGCGGCCCCCCGGCCGGACTCCTCCCGCCATCGATCCAGGGCTTCCCGATCCCGCCGATCACCCCCCCCGGGCCGCCGCAGCCCCCCGCCCCCTGATCGACCAGCAGCGTCGAGTCGTCAATCGTGGGTCCCTGCGGCGGCCGCATCGCCAGACGGCAATCCGGCCACCGGTAGGATGGTTCCATGCGCAGCCCCGCCCCGCCGCTGTTTGACCTTGCCGATGTCGGCTTTGAGCGCGACGGCCGGAGGATCATCGACGGCGTGAATTGGCGCGTGCTTCCGGGGGAACGGTGGGCCCTGCTGGGGCCCAATGGCTCGGGCAAGTCGACGCTTCTCAAGCTCGCTATCGGCCAAGCCTGGCCTGCGACGGGGCGGATCGAACGACTCGGGAAGGAATACCAGGATCTCCGCGACCTGTGGCGGCGGATCGGGCTCGTGGCCGATTCAATCGCCCGAGAGATCCCCGCCGACGAGCCGGCCCTCGATACGGTCGTCTCGGGGACGCTCGCGCAGCTCGGCTTGAAGTTTTTCGTAGGGATGGAGCCGAGTGAGGCCGACCGGGCGCGGGGGGCTGATGAATTGGCACGGGTCGGCTGCGCCGATCTTGCCGACCGCCCCTTCGGTGTCCTCTCCCAGGGGGAGCGGCAGAAGGTGATGGTGGCCCGCGCGCTCATCGCCGACCCGCTCCTGCTGGTTTTCGATGAGCCGTGCGACGGGATGGATCCCGGGGCGCGCGAGCGCTTCCTCGGCTGGCTGGGGGATCATCTGCGGGGGGGCCAAGGCCCGGCGGTGGTCATGGTCACCCACCATGTCGAGGAGATTCTGCCCGCCTTCGAGCGGACGATCGTCCTCAAGGCCGGGCGCGTCCTCGCCGCCGGCACGACAAGCGCGGTGCTCACGCAGCCGGTCTTCGAATCGCTCTACGACACGAGGCTCGAGCGGCTGGAGCGGGCCGGTGGCCGGGCCTGGCCGATCTGGGGCGGCTGACGCCCACGGGGCGCTGGCTGTCAAGGGGGGGGAACCGATGTTTTTTCCCTTCAAACCGCATGAAAACCGCGTGCCGCCAGCTTTTCTCCGCCGCCGCCAAGGGGTACGATGAATCCGGTCGGCCTCTTCCCCTGCCCCTTGACCCCCCCTCCGTTTCGCCGTCCTCCTGCTACTTGGACCGCTCGGCCGCCTGGGCCGGGGATCGGGTCTGGAGGGCCCCACCACGGTCCATCTGCATGAGCATCGGTCTGGAGGCCACGGACGGGGATCTCGGTCAGATCGATGTCGCTGGCTTCAGTGCCGGCATCGACCGCATCAAGTCGGAGGCGTATGCCGCGATCGGCCCTGCCGACTTCCGCCATCTCAAGCGGATCGAGCGGTATGGGCGTGTGGCGACGCTCCTCGGCTACGCCACCGCCTGGATCTGCCCCAATCCCGTCAGCGCCGTGGCCTTGAGCCTCGGTCTGTACACCCGGTGGTTTCTGGCACACCACATCCTCCACCGCGGATACGACCGCGTGCCGGGGATCCCGCGCCGCTACACGAGCCAGGGCTTCGCCCGTGGTTGGCGACGGTATCTTGACTGGTTCGACTGGCTCCTTCCCGCGGCCTGGGACCACGAGCACAACATCCTCCATCACTACCACACCGGGGAGGATGATGATCCGGACGTGGCGGAGCGGCATCTGGAGTTTCTCCGCCGGATGCGGATCCCGGTGGCCCTCAAAGTCGTGTTCGTCGCCGTCGCCGCCTGCACCTGGAAGATCATCTACTACGCCCCCAATTCGCTCGCTGTCCTCGAAGATCGTGGCCGCCGGCGCCGCCGGAATGTGCCGATGGCCGTGCTGACCTTGGGGAGCGTCTTCGATGTCCGCCGCCCGGCGGTGCGCCGATTGTGGCTGGAGTGCTATGCCCCCTACGTCACCTGGCATTTCGTCGTCATTCCGCTCCTCTTTCTGCCGCTCGGGGGCACTGCGGCGGTGTACGTGCTCGTCAACAAACTGCTTGCCGAGGTGATCACCAACGCTCACACATTCCTCGTCATTGCCCCCAACCACACCGCCGACGATCTCTACCGCTTCCGCTTCCACTACGGCGGCAAGGGGGAGTTTTACGTCACGTCGGTGCTCGGCTCGGCGAATTACCACTGCGGCCCCGAGATCGTCGACTACATGAGCGGTTGGCTCGGTTACCAGATCGAGCACCACCTCATTCCCGACCTGCCGATGCGGCAGTATTGCCTCATCCAACCGCGGGTGAAGGCGCTCTGCCTCCAGTACGGACTTCCCTACCGGCAGGAGAGCGTTTTCCGGCGGTTCGGGCGGCTGCTCGACATCTGTGTGGGAAAGAAGACGATGCGGCAACTCGAGGCCTTTCCCACCGCCGTGGCGGCCCGCGACGGGGAGGCGGCGCCGTCGTCGCGGTGGGGGGGGAGCGGATCGGATATCCTCTGCGGATCGACCGTGGAAGGTCGCGGCGATCCGCAGCGTGCGGCCGGGCCGGCCTGAAGGTGGTGGAGTCTGAAACGGTGTCGGTGGGGTTTCGGGGCAGTGAGGAGCACTTGATGATCTCGTTCCGGTTCGACCATGTCCGCCTCGAGGCGTTCGGCCTCCACTTCCCCACCACGCTGCTGTCCTCTACGGAGATCGAGGAGCGACTCGCCCCCGCCTACCAGCGGCTGCGGATCCCTTTCGGCACGCTCGAGCGCGTCAGCGGCGTGACCACGCGCTGCATGTGGCCGACGAACGTGAGCCCCAGCTCCGTGGCGACGATCGCCGCCCGGGAGGCGCTGGAGAAGTCCGGCTTCGCCGCCGGGGATGTCGGTGCTCTCATCAACTGCTCGGTGTCGCGCGATTTCTTCGAGCCGGCGACGGCCTGCCTCGTTCACCATAATCTCGGCATCCCCGAGGAGTCGCTCGCCCTCGATATCACCAATGCCTGCATCGGCTTCAGCGACGGCCTGATCATGCTCGCCCACCTCATCGAGGCCGGGACGGTGAAGGTGGGGGTGCTCTGCTCCGGCGAAAACATCTCGAAGGTCGTCCACTCCACCTTCGACCAGATCCTCGGCGACACCGAGATCACGCGCGAGAAGATGCTCCAGATGCTCCCCACGCTGACGCTCGGGTGCGGCGCCGTGGCGGCCGTCTTATGCCACTCGAGCGTCTCCAAAGGGGGCCACACGTTCGTCGGTGGGGTGTCCCGTTTGGCGTCGCAGCATCACAAGCTCTGCATCGGAAACGGCGACTTCAGCGTCGGCCAGGGGGAGGGGATCGCGCCGATCATGACCTCCGACGCGGCCCAGCTGATCGCGGCGGCGGCGAAGCTCGCCGGCCGGGCGTTTCCGGACGTCACCGCGTCGCTGGGATGGTCGAAGGACCACGTCGACCATGTCTTCTGTCACCAGGTGGGGCGGCAGTGTAACGACGCGTTCTACCGCGAGATGGGGCTCGATTTCGACAAGGACTACGCGATCTACAAGCGCTACGGCAACATGGTCTCGGCGGGCCTTCCCGCTGCGCTGGCGATCGGTGCGGAGGAGAAGGGGATCAAACGCGGCGAGAAGGTTGTCCTCGCCGCCTTCGGCAGTGGTCTCAACACGCGCTTCCTTGGATTCGAGTGGTAGGAGACAGGCCCGATCCAGCCATGAACGGACTTCCCCCCATCGACCGCCCGGACACGCGGAGCCAAAGCCCTCGTGGCCAGGATGCCGGCGGTCTGGCCACGCACTTTCCCTTCCGCTCCAGGTTCCTCTCGGTGGGAAGTTGTCCCGGCGCTCCGGCGGGGCACCGCCTCCATTACGTCGACGAGGGAAGTGGTCCGGTCGTCGTCTGCCTCCACGGCAATCCCACCTGGGGATTCCAGTTCCGCCGCTTGATCGCCGAACTGCGGGGCGACTTCCGGGTGATCGTCCCCGACCACATCGGCTGTGGGCTTTCCGACAAGCCAGCCGACGTCCACTTCCGGGCGGTCGACCGGATCGCCCATCTCGAGGAGCTCCTCGGCCACCTCGGGATCGGCCGATTTTCGCTCGTGATGCACGATTGGGGGGGGCCGATCGGGACGGGGCTGGCTGTCCGGCGCCCCGACGATGTCGACCGGCTCGTCTACCTCAACACGATGCTCGCCGAGACCGGGCTCCTTCCGCCGGTGATCCGGATGGCGGCCTCGCCGCGGTTCGGCCGCTGGCTGACGCAGCATTCGCGCTGGTTTCTCAATTTGTTGGTGAGCCAGGGAGCCGCCCACGGGCTGGCGGCCGATGTGCGGGAGGGCTATCTCCACCCCTATCCCACGCGCGCCAGCCGGACGGCGATCTGGGGCTTCGTCCGCGACATCCCCTTCAAGGCCTCGCATCCGAGCCATGCCGTGATGAAGGAGATGGAAGCGGGCCTGCCGCTCCTGGCGGGGAAGCCGGTGAAGCTGATCTGGGGGATGCGCGATCCCTGCTTCCATCCCGGGATCCTCCGTCATGTCGCCGCCCTGTTCCCGGCGGCGGAGGTGGTGCCGATCCCCGATGCCTCGCATCTGGTCATCGAGGATGCCCCGGAGCGGGTGGTGACCGAGGTCGGGACATTTCTGCGGGCCGCCCACCCCGGGGGGCAGCCGACGCTCTCCGATCGGCGTGGGGAAAAAATCGATCCGCTGCGACTGGCGACCGATCCGGCCGGGCCCGCCGACCTGCGTCCTGCGGCTGGCGGGCTCTATGCGGCGCTCCTGGTGGCGGCCGCGGCCGCGCCGTGGGTCTCGGCGGTGACGCGGGCGTCGTTCCCACGCTGGCGCGGGGCGCCCAAGTACGACGCCATCGACTTCGCTGCCCTCTCGGCCCGGATCCATGCCTACGAGCACGGCCTGACATCGGCTGGGCTGCGGGCCGCCGAACGGGTCATCATGCTCGTCTCCCCGGGAGCTGATTTCCTCGCCTTGAGCTATGCCGTGATGGGGCGCGGCGCGGTGCCGGTGTTCATCGATCCCGGCATGGGGATCGATGCGGTCCTCGCCTGCATGAAAGAAGCCGAGCCGAGCGGCTTCATCGGCATGCCGAAGGCGCATCTTCTCCGTCTCAAGGCGGCCGGGCTGTTTCGGTCGCTGCGGTTTTGTGTGGTGGCGAGCCGGTTCCCGATGTTCGGGGCGACGCGGGTGCGCGATCTGCTCCGGCCGTCGAGCGAGCCCCCTGCCCCGATCCCCCGCCTGGCCGACGACGCGGCGCTGGTCGCCTTCACGTCGGGGGCCACCGGCACCCCGAAGGGGGTCGTGTTCACCAACCGCATGCTCACCGCGCAACTGGCGGTGTTCCGTTCGCAGTTCGGGTTCCGTGGCGGCGAGCAGGATCTGCCGCTCCTCCCCGTCTTCAGCCTGTTCACCGCGGCCCTCGGCGTGGGGAGCATCTTCCCGCCGCTCAACCCCAGCCGGCCGCTGTCGCTCGTGCCGGGGCGGATCGTGCGTGTCATGCAGGATCTCGGCAACGAGACCTGCTTCGGCTCGCCGACGCTGTGGTCGAAGCTCGCGGAGTATTGCCGGCAGACCGGCACGTCGCTCCCCCAGCTGCGGCGCGTGTTCATGGCCGGGGCGCCGGTGTCGCAAGCGACGATCGACCTCGTCGCGGCCGCCTGCCCTCAGGCGGAGAGCTTCACCCCCTACGGCGCCACCGAAGCCCTCCCGGTGACGATCGCGGCGGCGGCGGATCTCCGTCATCAGACCCTAGTGATGGCGCTGACAGGGGAGCAGGGAACGCCGGTGGGGCGCGCCATTGACGGTGTCACCCTCCGCATCGTCCGCCCGGTCGTGGCCCCCGGAGGCCAGACGCTCGTCGATTGCGCCGAGTGCGAGATCGGCGAGATCGTCGTCAGTGGTGCCACCGTCAGCCGGGAGTATCTGCGGCGCCCCGAGGCGACCGCGGCCGGCAAGATTGTCGATGGCGACCGGGTGTGGCACCGGATGGGCGACATGGGCTACCTCGATGCCACGGGCCAACTCTATTTCTGCGGTCGACGCCTGCACATGGTCGACACGCCCGGGCGGGCGTTTCACAGCGTGCCGGTGGAGAACGTCTTCAACCGCCATCCGGCCGTGGGCCGGTCGGCGCTCGTCGCCGTCGACGGACAGCCGGCGCTCGTCGTCGAGCCGAAAAGTGAGCACTGGCCCCACTCCGTCGTTGCCCGCCGCCGTCTGGCCGAGGAGCTGGGGGCCCTGGCCGCCGCTGATCCGGTGACCACGTCGATCCGGCGCTTCTACTTCCATCCGTCGTTTCCGGTCGATGCCCGGCACAACGCCAAGATCTTCCGCGACAAGCTCTCTGTTTGGGCCGCCACGCAGCCGGCGATCGAGATCGGGCCAGGGGGCACGGCGCTGGCATGAGGATGCTCGTCACGGGGGGAAGTGGCTTCGTCGGCTCGGCCCTCTGCCGCCGTCTCCACGCTCTCGGCCACGACGTCATCGCCCTCGCCCGGCGCCCGTCCCCGATGCTCGCCGCCGAAGGGATCCGGACGGTGATCCACGATCTCGCCGCCCCCGCGGCCGATTCGTCGCTCGCCGGGATCTTCACTGGCGTTGGATGCGTGTTCCACACCGCGGCGCATGTGAAGATGTGGGGTCCGAAGGGGGCATTCCGGGCCGGCAATATCGTGGCGACCGACCATGTCATCGCCGCCTGCCGTGAAACCGGCGTACCGCGGCTGGTGTTCACCTCGTCGCCGAGCGTCGTGGCCACGCCGGCCGGGCTGCGAGGGGTCGATGAGTCGCAGCCCTACCCGGCCCACTTCGAAGCCTTCTACCCCGAGACGAAAGCGGCCGCGGAGCAGGCCGTGCTCGCGGCCCACGGCGCTGAATTGCGAACGATTGCCTTGCGGCCCCACCTGATCTTCGGCCCCGGCGACACGAATCTCGTGCCGACGATTCTCGCCCGTGCCCGGGCCGGCCGCCTCGTGCAGGTGGGCGACGGCTCGAACCTCGTCGATCTGACCTTCATCGATGATTGCGTGGCAGCCCATGGGCTTGCGGCCGCCGCGCTCGACGAGCGGCCATCGGCGGGGGGGCGGGCGTATTTCATCAGCCAGGGAACGCCGGTGCCACTGTGGGGCTGGATCGCGCGGGTCCTCGAGTTGCACTCCGTCGCCCCGGTGCGGCGGAAGATCTCCGCGCGGCTGGCGCGGGTGCTGGCGACGGTGGCGGAGACGACGTGGCGAACCTGCCGCTTCAAGTCTGATCCCCCCCTGACACGGTTCCTCGCCGAGGAGATGGCGACCGACCACTACTTCGACCTCTCCGCGGCCCGCCGCGAGCTCGGCTATGCCCCGAGCCTCACCGTCTGGGAGGCGACGGAACGATCGTTCGGGGACTTGCGCCCGCCGGGGAAGGCTCCGCCCCGCTGATCGAGCCGTCGCGGCCTGCCGGAGCATCGAGGAGACGCGCTGCCGCTGACAAAGCGCAGGTGTCCGGTCGCGGGGAACGACAACCGGGGCGGCGCCGGGCAGGCGCCTTGATCCGCGCTCCGCCGCCGCGAATCCTTCGCCGGATCCCGAACCGGCTTGCCCTCTGCCGACGCCACCCCCCGTGGCTCGGCCAGGAGTGATTCCGGCCCGGAATCCGATTCTCGGAAGACGTGCTGCTACGGCGTCCGCCCCCAGGCGGAACCGGAGTGGAGCGTAGGCCGACCTGGGGCTGACCGCCTTGTTGCGCGGTCGGGTCCGCTGTCATGGCCCCAGCCGTTTTTCCTGCCAGCCGAAGCCGGCGGTCTCCCCGAGGATCTCCCGTGAATCATTCCCCCGTTCGATTCCCCCGTTCGATCGCCGACTATCATCGGCGCTGGCTCTACGCGATCGGTTGGATCCTCGTCGGTTCGCCATCGATTTTCGGTCCCGCCGGCGCCGCGCCGATCGTGACCGGGATCCACACCACCGCCTTGGCTGCACCGCCGCCGGCGATCACTGCGAGCGATCCCTATTGGCGCGTCGTCGCCCTCCCGGAGACGCCCGTCTTCCCGGCGTACGAGGCAGCTCTCTTCTCCGGGCGCGGCCCGTCGTTCCAAGTCCCGGCGACCTGGTTCCACGGTGCCGATGGGTTCGGCGGCGCCGGCTGGATCGGGCTCCGTCCGGATACCACCAATTCGCTTTATCCGTCGAACGTGGGAGCCCAGTCCGACTACACCACGATTTACGCCACGACGTTCATCGCCTCCGAGGCCGGGTCGGCGGCGTTCGATCTCATGGCGACAGCCGACAACGTGCTGTCGTTCTTCGTCAACGGGGAGATCACCGGCTCGACGACCCTCTTGCCGTCGATCATCGGCGGCACGCAGATCGGCACCGAGCAGCAGAATCTCGGCCTTCTCCATGGGTTCTCCGGAGTGGCCGACGTGCTCGCGGGGGAAAACACGCTCTACGCCGTCGTCCGAGACCGCTACGTCCTCGACCCCGTGACAAACATCGGCGGCTACGGGCAGACCGGCCTCCTCGTATCGTCGGTGCCGGAGCCGGGGGCACTGACCTCGTTGCTGGCCGGCACGGCCTGCCTGCTCATCGGGGCCAAGTGGCGGCGTGTCCGTCGTCCACGTCGCCGCCTGGCGGAGCCGGGTCAGCGCGGGCCGTCTGATTGAGCCCCTGTCGCGGTAGCCTTCTCCTCCCTAGGCGTTGGCTGAGCGTCCACAAACTCGAGCCAGCCGAAGCGTTCCGGGGCGGGGAATGTCGGCTGCAGCGTCGGGGAGAAGGCGAGCCCTCATGGAGGAGTCTCGCGGTCGGTGGAGCCTCGCTCACGCACCGTTTCGACCATCGCATCGGGATCGAGATCGGCCCCGTTGGGCCAACGAACGGCGCCATCGATGACGTGGGCCCGAGCAAAATAAGCGTCGGCTCGAAGGGCCTCGAACAGGGTCCCATCGACGGCTCCGCTGCCGAGGAAGCCGGCGAGGTCGACCCGCCCGGTCGTGCCGTCCACAAACCGCACGACGAGGCTCTTGCCTGGCTGCGGGCTGACGGAAACGACCCGCCACGGGGCCTGGGAGCGGGCTGGCGGAATCAATCGAGCGGCGGAATCGGATTCGGCGGCATCAGGTGACTGCATAAGCCCCAATTCTCCCGAAGTTGGTCGCGGTGCTCCTCTGCCCATTCCAACACGAGGCCTTTCGCCCGCCTAAGCAGATCTCCGGCAAGTCTATCGAGCGTCTCGATGGCGATCGTCGCCTCATGTTCGGCGTAGGTCGCGTGGAAATGGGGCGGTCCATGCTCCCGCCAGAACATATCGATCACGATGCCGAAGAAGGTGCTGATGGCAGGCATAGGCATACTGCACGCATGAACACTCTTGATGCCAACGGCCCAGGCCGACCGGTCGACGGTGGGCGATGGAGATCGGGGGCTGGATCGGGGGCTGGATCGGGGGCTTTTCGCGGCCACGGGGCGCGGGTTTGACAGCCGAATGTACGCGCGTATAGTCCATCGGAAGTGGTGGGCGACTGGCATGGGAAAGCATGCGAGGTGCGGCGATGAGCCGAGACGACGGGCGGATTGCGAAGGTGCTTGAGGAGCTTGCCGATCTGGGGCGCCGGATCGGTGAGCGGGCGGGGGAGCTGGCGCGGCTGACGAAGGAGCGACAGCGGGCTTCAACTTCGCGCGGCGACGATGGCATGGCCGGCGTCGCGGCGGCGGCGGCGGATCTCGCTTCTGAAGCGGCAGCCGTAGTGGCCAGCCGGGAGCCCGCGAGCCGGGGGACACGGCGCCGACAAACTCTGCGCGAGCCGACCGCGGCCCACAACGACCATCACGCCCAAAACACCAGCGCCACCACGAAGAACAGCACCCGCACCAAGCCCAAGCACGCCACCGACACCAACACTCTCACCGAGAGCCCCAGGCCGAAGCCGGGGGTGGCCATTCGACGGAGCCGGCGAGGGGCGCTCGGGCGCGCCGTGCCGCGCGGCGCCGGGAAGCAGAGCGCTCGGAAGCGGGCCCTCGGTCCGGTGCTTGCCAGCGCCCTCGTGCATGTCGTCGCGCTTCTCGGTCTGGCGATGGTTTTCGTGGTGGTCGAGGCGAAGCCGATCCGGCTGGCGCTTACGGTCGGTGATGCCGCCGAGCCAGCGTTCGAGGAAGCGGCCTTGGTGTCGATCGACACTCCGGCCCAGCCGGATGAACCAGTGGAGCTGCTGGCGGAGGCGCTGCCCACGGACGTAGAGCCGCTTGCGCTTCTCGAGCCAGCGCCGTCGGAGTCGCTGCTCGATGAGCGGGAGCCAGCCGACGATGTTGGTGGGGCGATGGCAGCCCTCGACGCCGGCGCGATGCTCGCCGAGATCGGCGGGCCCGGGGACGGAAAGCCTGCGGGGGGCGGTCAGGGAGGAGGCGCGGCGGGAGGGAAGCCGGCCGCGGCGTTCTTCGGCCGCGCCGGGCAAGGGCGCAGCGTCTGCTTCATCTGTGACAATTCCAACAGCTATTCTGACGGCAGTTTTCATGTTGTCCTCGAGGAGCTCGCGCGGGCCGTCGACGCCCTCAAGCCCGAGCAGTCGTTTTTCGTAATCTTTGCCAGCGACGCGGCCTATCCGCTCTTCCATCCCGCCGCCGTCGAGGGGCTCCAGCCGGCGACGGCGGAGAACAAGAAGAAGCTGCGGGCCTGGCTCGGCACAGTCGAGATGTGCCGCGGGGGCCAGGGGATCAACGAGGCGGTGAAACAGGCCGCAGCCCTCGGGGCGGAGGTGGTCTATCTCCTCTCCGACGGTGAGCTCGGCGCGAGCGTCGTCGACCGGCTCGAGGGGGCCGATTTTGGCGGCGCGGTCGTCCACACCTTCGGGATGCAGCAGACCGTCCTCGACCGGCGCACGGGGGAGGTCAATCCGGACAAGCTCCGCGAGCAGCAGGGGTATGACCGCAATCTGGCCGTCATCGCCACCGCCCATGGTGGCACCTTCACGCCGGTGTTTGTCGCGCCGCAGGCTGTGGCCCTCGAGCGGCTCCGCCCGATCCCCCGCAACCGCGCCCGCGGCGCGGTGTGGGGCTTGAAGTTGTGAGGAGAGCGGATTGGAGCAGAGATCCGGTATGGGGAGAGGGCATGTCGGTGTCCGCTTTTTCTTAAGAACGCCCTGATTCGATCGGGGGGACGACTTCGTGCCCAGACTTTACGACCAGATCGCCAGGCTTGTCGCGGAGGGTCGGTATGTGATTGGTGAGCACGCTTGGGAGCGTCTCCTGGAGCGGAGTATCATGGAATGGCAGATCATCGCTGGCATGTCAGAGGCTCGGCTGATGTCCCAACGGCCGCTGGCCCGTCCGCATCCAATCGTCGAAGTTCGGGTCCCCCTTCCCGATGGCGCTGAATGCAAAGCGGTGTGGAGCCTGTTGCGGCGTGAAGGCGTGGCGAAATTGGTTACCGCCCACCTCCTTGATGAAGACGACCTGATCGGAGAGGCCTGATCGATGCGTATTCCCGGGCAGAGAATCAAGCGGATGAGGCTCGTGCAGACTGATCGGCTGATCGTGGTCGTCGAGGTGGAAATGGTGATCCCCGAATCCGATCCGGGTGAGCCGTGCCTTGAATCGGAAACGGTCGATCTCCTCCGTCAGGTCCACGAGCATGCCGTCGACGGGGATATCGACTGGCTCAAGACCAGGGGAAAGGTCTACAAAATCGTCGATGCCGCCTGATCGCACGGCCGCAATGCATGGCCTGCCCGCCGGTTGGATCAGGCGAGGTCGAAGCGATCGAGATCCATGACCTTGGCCCAGGCGGCGGCAAAGTCGTGGGCAAACTTCTCCGCCGCGTCGTCGCTGGCATACACCTCGGCAACGGCGCGGAGCTGGGCGCTCGACCCGAAGACGAGGTCGACGCGGCTGCCGGTCCAGCGGATTGCGCCGGTCGTGCGATCGCGCCCCACGAACGTTTCCCTCTCTGCGGTCACCGGCTCCCACTCCGTGGCCAGGTCGAGGAGGTTGACGAAGAAGTCGGTCGTCAGCGCCCCGGGCCGCGCCGTGAAGACGCCGATGGGAGATGGCGGGGAGTTCGTATCGAGCACGCGCATCCCCCCGATGAGAACGGTCATCTCGGGGACGCTCAGCGTGAGGAGGTTGGCCCGATCGACGAGCGCGTGCTCGGTGGTCATCCCTGATCCCTGGCGGGAATGATTGCGAAACCCGTCCGCGATCGGCTCGAGGATGGCAAAGGCTTCGACGTCGGTCTGGGCCTGAGTGGCATCGGTGCGCCCCGGCCGGAATGGCACGTCAACGTCGTGGCCAGCGTTCCTGGCGGCCTGTTCGACCGCTGCACAGCCCCCGAGCACGATCAGATCGGCGAGCGACACCCCCTTCTTCCCGCCGATCTTGCCACCGACTTGGGCGCTGTTGAAGCGCGCCTGGATCCCCTCCAAGGTGTCGAGCACCCGCGCCAGCCGGGGCGGATCGTTTACTTCCCAATCCTTCTGCGGCAGGAGGCGGATCCGGGCGCCGTTGGCCCCGCCGCGCTTGTCGCTGCCGCGGAAGGACGAGGCCGACGCCCAAGCCGTCGACACCAGCGCCGGGATCGAGAGCCCCGACGCGAGGATCGTGGCCTTGAGGGAGGCGATGTCGGCCGCGTCGACAAGCGCATGCGTAACGGGAGGGAGCGGGTCTTGCCAGATGAGCGCTTCGGCTGGAACCTCGGGCCCGAGATAGCGGGAGATCGGCCCCATGTCGCGGTGGGTCAATTTGAACCAAGCCCTGGCAAAGGCGTCGGCAAAGGCTTGCGGATCGGCGTGGAAGCGCCGGGCGAT